>Ga0308170_10005174_pt1 | contig 10055 bp, 10 predicted proteins | sample PhyBR2_2_FD_202136 | JGI IMG/M metagenome (GOLD analysis project Ga0308170, IMG submission 202136) | Phyllosphere microbial communities from UC Gill Tract Community Farm, Albany, California, United States - DLSLSB.R2 | ecosystem: Host-associated > Plants > Phyllosphere > Unclassified | place... | reverse complement strand
GGCGTTGAAGCCGGTTTGCCATTGGTTATATTTGGCGGTATCCCACGTCACTGTGCCGCTTTCCAACAGCAGGCTTCTTAGCATGGTCGTCAACGGGCTGAGGTCGATGACGACACACCAGCCGCCATTCGGAGGGGGATTCTGTTTCAGGCAACTGGCAGGCAAGCCCAGGGCCTTGAGCCATTTCTCTGCTTCTTCCTTGCTCGCTGCGCCGTCGCCAGGCTTCGGGAAAAGCACGGACGCGGAGTTCGGATGACTGTATTTTTTGATCAGGTTGTCCAATGCGGTGCGCAACGCATCGACATTCACCTTGACGTCTTTACCGTCGTTCGTCCCCTCGATCCAGTCCTTCATCTTCGCGGTGATTTCAGCGTTGAAATCGGCAAAGAAGTCGGTATAGGCCTTGATGATGTGTTCGTAACCGGCGAGGTAGCCGTTCTTGATCAGGTCGATCAGTTCCAGCAGTTTTTCGAAGAAGTCATTGGAGGAGTTAATCCCAGCATCCAGGGCCTCCGCTATTTCGAAGGGTTTGTCCTGGTCCAAGGCTTGCCTGAGGCAGCGCAGGATCTCGCCTTGTTCGTCATTGAGCTGACGCAGCCGACTTTCGTCCAGAAGCGTGGACTTCATGCTGTGGCTCATCACCGCACAACACTGACGGGCGCGCTGGGCCCACATTTGCGCGCGATCGCGCTTGGCGTGGATCTGCTCGAGAAGCGCCGGAATAAGCTGTTGCGCCACGGACTCGGTGGTCAAGCCTTCCAGCGACTTGGCGCTGAAGGGGCCCCTGAGCAGATTGGCGAGGCTGCGATTCAGTGCGCTCATGGAACGGTCAAGCAGCTGCGTCAGGGAACTGACCGTCTGTATCTCAACGGGTATTTCTACCGCCAACGGCGTATCGACCATCGCGTCAATGTTCGGCAGCAAGACGACTGGCGCCTGTATGAATCTCGTGATTTCCATATTCATCTCCTCCTCAGGCCGTCACGGCGCGAATAACGTCACTGCGCGATTGAAAAAGCTGCATGACCATGTCCATCAGCTTTTGCAACAACGCGGCATCGGCCGAATCTTTCTGTGCCACTTCATCGGCCAGTCCCTTCTGACTGTTCTGCGCACTTTGCTGCAGCACCTCCTTCTCCCGCGCGGCGTACTCGGCCAAACGCACCATGCTCGCCACCACCTGGCTCAGGTTCGTCGACATGGCGCTGAGGGCGCGGCCGATCTCCAGTTTCTTTTCGATACCTCGGCTGCCCATCTGGCTTAACCAGTCGGAGGTCTGGCCTACCTTCTGCGCCTTGAGAATTTCGCCGTCGAACCACGCCCGCTCATCGGCGGTCAGCGTTGCGCCCTTGGGCTGGAAATCGACTGTTCTGGTGCGGCCGAAATCGTCAAAAGTGCTGATCTTGTAGGTGGCTTCCGGGTTCCAGTCGGCCCGGTTGCGATCCTTTGTGAGGTCGCGTTCGAGAGTGCCCGCGTCCATGGCGTTACGTTTATGCAAATTGATATCCGCATGCTTCAACGTCTGGCCATGGAGGGTCTTGAGCAGGGCGAACCCGGAGATCGCGCCGGACACGATTGCTCCAGTTATTGCACTGTTCCGTGCCGCCTCGCCTGACTCGACAATGGCCGCGCCTTGGGCCTTGGCCGCATCGGAGGCCATGACGCTGAAGTGTCCGCGTAGCTGAGCGTTGGCGACCCGTGCGATGTTCAAGGCGATGATCGCAGCCACCAGTACATTCGCGTGTTTCTCCCAGGCGCCTGGGTCGAAGATCAGGTCGTTGCGTACTTCATCGCTGACCATCGTCGAGGCGGCCATGAAGTCTTGCCAGTCCGACTCGGTGGGTTCGTAGGCGTTGATTGCACTCTCCAATTCCGCCGCCGAAGGTGCTGTGCTACCGGGGTTCTGCAGGATCTGTTTTGCAGTGATCGTGTCGAAATTCGGTGAATCCAGGAGGGACTTATTTTGAAGAAGTTGTGGAGACCCGGTTGGACTGGTTGGCACGCCCATCTCTGCACCAGAGGCGAGGGGATGCCTGATCGAAGTATCAATAGCTTTCATCGTAGGTACCTGTTATCCGTGTTTTCAGACGTTCCGAACCATGTTCAGGCTGACGTTGAGGCTGCCTCGCAGATCAGAGAGCAACCGTTCGATCAGGCTGGTTCGCTCCCGCATCGCCTGGCCGTAGTCCTCGACCATCTGGGTCATGTATTTGCTGATTTCCTCGCTGATCGCCATGCGCACCCGCACGTCCGCCAGGTGCACCGCCGCCTGGGCCTGATGCCGACCGCTTTCGATTTGCATCACGCCCTGGGCCGCGACATTGGCGAACTCGGTGACAGCCTGGGCGATTTCCAGGTTGGCGGCATAGCGGGCCAGCGATACCGCATCGGCGCCGTTGGTCACCAAACTGCGTAATTGAGTGAGCATTTGAGTCATCGATTTGCCCACTGAGGTTGCCATCTGTTTCATGGTTTGCATGGCGGCGGGCGCGGCCTGGGCGACCACCGATCCCAGTTTTGAGGCGACGGCGCTGACCATCGGCCCGATCACCTGCGCCCCGACAATGGCCACCAAGGCAATGGCGGCCAGCGTCGAAACGACGCCCTGGATCATGCCGGCGATCTGCGCGATTTCCTTGGCCTTGTCTTCATCAACGCCCACGTCTATCAGTATCTGGGTATAGATCTCGGTGAAGAACTTGATGGCCTCTTGCATGGCGACGGTCAGCGGCTTCATGGCTTCGGCCATGAACGACTTGCCGGTTTTTTCCTCGACCACCGCATCGGCAATCATCACCGCCGCGCCAATCACCCCAACCACGATCAGGGCCACGTTGGCGGTCAGGACCCCGGCAACGATGGTTGCCGCGGCCAATATCGCTCCAACGATCTTGCCGATGCAGCCCATGGTTTTCTGCAGAGCCTCGGCCTTGCGCACTTCCTCCAGGTATTTATCCGACTCACGCCTCATGTGCTCCTGAAGCTTGGCCTGCAGCTCCTGGAACAACTCCTGGCTCAGCTCCTCTTTGTTCTGCGCCGCCTCACCGAGCAACTCGATGATTTTCAACCGGTTGAGCAACGCCAAAGCACTGCTGCTGAGGGCCTTTTCATCGATTTCCTTGTGGTCGGGGCCGACGCCGGACACCACCACTTTCATGACCACCCCGCTCAGGGTTTTGGCAAAGGTATTGGCGATCTCGATCAGCTTCAGATGAGCAGCAGTCGCTGCGTTGAACGTTTGGGTGTGGCTCGCCAGTTCGCCCTTGAGCTGATCACGACGGGCCAGCTCCTGTGCGTACTCGGGGGAATCAGGGTCCAGTTGCGCCAACCGCGCTTCGCTGTCTGCCAGCATTGCCTGGAAATGCAGAACCCGTTCGTGCAACCGCTCGAGGTGCTCCTGGCTGCTGCCGACATCGCCCTCGGCATCAACCATGGCCTGGACAGCGGCGGCATATTCGGCCGAGAGGTTTTCAAGCCCCTGCTGGCGGGCACCGGCCATGCTCTGCAGCATCGCCAGGCGGTTTTTCAGTTTGTTGACATCGACCTCGCCGATCAGCTCGGCAATCATCGCCATCAAGAGCGTGAACAAGTCGCCATTGGTTTCCTGTTTGTTGCCATCGGCCCGAAGCGCTGGCGCGTGCAGCACCGGTCGGCCAGTACTGGCGGCGGACCGGCCAGCGTGACCGTCATATTTCACCGACATCAGGTCCGCCAGGGCTTTGCGGCCGGCTTCCTGATAATCCACGGTCCTGGCGGCCTTGCTGGCAGCCGCGCCGTATTTTTCAAAGGCTTCGGTGCGGCTCATCGCGCCCGGGAATGAGGGGCTAAAGGTGTTTCTGATTTCCGTCATGTTCAGTCCTCCGAACAGTGCAATTCCATGTGGGCCAGAGTGTCGAGATACACCTTGGCCTGCTCGCGCAGATCGTCTTCCGTGGCCTGCTCAATTACGTATTCGAAACACAACCTGGCCTTGCCGACTTTGCCCAGGGCCAGGTGGCACTGGCCGGTGTACAGCATTGGCCGGTAGTCGTTTTTGCCTTGGGCGAAAGCGATGGCATACAGGTCGATCGCTTTTTGGTGGTTTTGCTTGAGCTGGTGCACCGCAGCCAGTCCCATCCAGTAATGGCTGTTGTAGAAGTCGTAGATGCACAGGAAGTGGAAGAACTTTTCGGCATCGTCCAGCCGCCCCTGTTCGTAGAACTGGAAGGCGAAGGCATAGAGACCGTCCATGTGCTCGTCAGTGATGCCTTGCACGTCTTTCAACGCCGCGCCACCGAGCACTGCATCCACGACGTCCAGGGCCACCTGTTCGTCTTGTTTTGTATTGCGACTCATCGGCCACACTCCTGAAATAACGTCAGCGCCGCTGACCGGTGCATTGAGCCAAAGATGCCGGCGGGCACGCTGCCAAATTGCGCTCATCGATGCTTTTGTGGCGAGGGAGTAGTGAGTTGTTTCGATATGCGCAGGCCTCAGGCCTGCTCGACCTGCTCCAGCCAGATCAGCAGGCGCAGCACTTCCTCGACTTCCTGCACTTGGAGGAAGCTGTAGCGCTGGTGGGTCTTGAAGATCCGTCGGGCCAAGGCGATGTCGTTGATAACGGGTATACCGACCTCCTTGGCATAGGCCCGGACTGCCAGGGCGCGTTGGTTGGTTTCCATCAGGGAGATGAACGGCAGCAAGGTGATTTCCGGACGGAAATACACACCGATGGCAATGTGGGTCGGGTTGGCGATGATCATGCGCGAGCTGCGCACGTCGGATTTGACCTGCTCCGACAGCAACTCCATGTGCAGGTCACGGCGGCGGCCCTTGATTTGCGGGTTGCCGTCCTGCTCCTTGTGTTCGCGCTTGACCGAATCCTTGTCCATCATCTGGTCTTTCATGAACAACCAGTATTCGCTGAGCGCATCGAGCACGACGATCAACAGGACGCAGGCCAGGAAGGCCAACACCAACACCAGCAACAGACGCCCCCAGATCGCAAACAGATCCGGTGCCTGGGCAAAGAGCTGGGCAAACAGCAATTGCCGCTGAGTGGTCCAGACGATCCACAGCGCCATGGCGAAGCTGCCCAGGTATAACAGCGCCTTGAACGTGTCCTTGACCGTGCGCAGGCTGAACAGTTTTTTGAAACCGTTGATTGGGTTCAGCGCGCCGAGATTCAGCTTCAGCGCTTCGCTGGCCAGGGCAAAACCGCTTTGCAGCAGCGCCGGCAATGCACTGGTCAGCACGCAGACCAGCAACAACGGCAGCAACGCCTTGAGACCGACCAGCACCAGCATCGCCGAGTAGGCTTGCAGCTCGGTGTCAAAATCACTGGCGATGATGCGCCGGTAGACCTCCATGATCTCGAACAACGAGCTGTTGAACACCATGTAGCTGATGCCGCAGAGGGTCAGGCAGGTAACGACCAGGTCCTTGGCCTTGAATGTCTGGCCTTTGCGCGCCGCATCCCTGAGGCGTTTCGCGGTGGGTTTTTCAGTCTTCGAGGCGCTGGATGACATCGCCGCCCTCCTCGCCACCCAAGTATGTCGCCAGCGCGTCGGAGGTCATGCCCATGCGCAGGATTTCATCCGGCAGGTGTACGCCGAAATACAACATCAACACCACCAGCGCCACCAGGCTCTTGACCGTCAGCGACACGGAAAACGCGTTCATCTGTGGCGCATATCGCGAGAGCAAACCGAGTAATGCTTCGCTGATCAACAACATCGCCACCACCGGCGCGCTAATGACCACGGTCTTGCTCACCAGCCCATCCAACAATCCATGAATAGCCGGCAGGTGCATCTCGCACGCATTCGCCGGGGCGCAAATGCGGTAGCTCTGGGCGACGGTTTCGAGCATCAGCAACAGGCCCCCACCCTCCAGATAAACCGCCGCTGCGAACAATTGGAGAAAATTCGCCAACTCCGATGTGTCGACACCGTTCGCCGGATCCACCGTGCTGCTGAGCATGGCCCCGCGCTGGTTGTCGATCAGGTTGCCCATGGCATGCAACACCCAGAACGGCCAGCACAGCAGCACACCCAGCAGCACGCCGATACTCGCCTCCCGCAGCATCAAGGCGAGGAACGCCAGGCTGTCGAGGGCGGGCGTCGGTACGCCGACGTAGGCCCAGAACCCCAGCGCCACCAGGACAATCACCGCTTGGCGCGCGACACCGGTCAGCACGCCGCTGTTGAGAAACGGCAACATGAAGAAAATCGGCGCCAGGCGCGCCACGCCCAACAGCGCGGCAGCGAACCCGGCGTACAACTCGAAGAACAGCGTCACCGCCATCGGCTCAACTCAACGCCAGGCTGATGACTTCACGGCTGAAATCCAGCAGGGTTTCGCCGTACCAGCCCGAGAGCAGAAACAGGCACGCGGCGACCGCCAGCAGCTTGAAACCGAACGGCAGGGTCTGTTCCTGCAACTGGGTCACGGTCTGGATCAAGCCGACCACCAGGCCGACCACCGTGGCGACGATGATTGGCCAAGCCACCATCAGCAGAATCAGGTACAGGGTCTTGTTGCCGGCGTAGACCAGATCGTTCATGGATGCGCCTACGCCAGCAAGGTCAGGTATTGCTTGACCAGCCCGGTGGACAGCAGCGCCCAGCCGTCCAGGGCGACAAACAGCACCAGTTTTATCGGCACGGAAATGATCACCGGACTCATCATCATCATGCCCAGCGCCAGCAGGATGCTGGAGATGACCAGGTCGACGATGACGAAGGGCAGGTACAGGTAGAAGCCGATCTTGAAGGCACTCTTGATTTCACTCAGCGCATAAGCCGGCAGCAGCGAAAACAGCGAGGGCGAAAGTTCTTCATCGGCAGGCCAGTCGGCTTCACTTCGGGCTGCCTGGGCCCGCTCGAAAAACAGCGCCAGCTCCGGATCGGTGTACTTGCGCAGGTAATCCTTGTAGCTGCCCAGACCGTTCTCGGCGAAATTCACCACCGACTCGATGTCGGTAAAGGCCACCGCCTCGGTCTTGTAGTAGTCGTGCCCCTGCTTCATGACCGGCGTCATGACGAAAATGGCCAGCATCAGGGCAATCGCGTTGAGTGCCATGTTCGACGGCACTTGTTGCAGGCCCAAGGCGTTGCGCACGATGACAAAGACGATGGAAAACTTGATGTAGCAAGTACCCGCCGCCACCAGGAACGGCAGCAGCGAAGCGAACGCCAGCAGCGCAATCAGCGAGACGTCATTCATCGTCGCCGTCTCGATAGACCTTCAGCAATTGCACACCCAACTGTCCGTCCAACTGCACCAACTCGCCACAGGCCACACGCTTGCCGTTGGCGCGCACTTCGATGCGCTGGGCCGCGTCGTCTGCCAGCGGGATCAGTTGCCCGGCGATGATCTGCGACAGCCCGGCCAGGTCGATGTCACGGGTGGCGAGCAGGAACTCCAGACACACCGGGAGCGCCCCCAGGTCGATCTCCACGGCGGGCTCTGACGTATTCTCTGGACTGGCCTCGGTCACGGTCGGTTGCATGTGTAGACCCTCTTCGGTAAAGGTGAAAACGCCGAGGCATCGGCCCGCTGACAAGCAGCGTTGAGTGCGCTGGGTGATGCACAGGACGTCGCCTTCGTTCAGCCGTCTCCGACTGGCAAGGCTCAGATGACTGACGCCGAGGATCAGCTCCAGGCGCAACGGCAATGTCTTCAGCCATGAGTCGGCTGACACTGGGCCACGCACGGCATTCCTTAGCGGCAACAGGGTCAACCACACACGCCCCCGCGTTGTGTCGAGCCACGGCACTTCGCCTGTCGGCAATCGCGCCGGGGCCACGTATTCGATGTTCGTCAGACCGCTGTAATGCAACTCTTCCATGTCCAGTGACAAGGGTCGTGGCACCGCCCGGAACAACGCGACAATGCTCGGTAACGGGCACTCGAGCACCAGCAGCGATTGCAAGGTCGGGAGCGAGTGATGCAACCAGTCACGGGCCGCGATCAGCCCCTGCCAGGGACCGTTGTCGCCTTGTGCGCAAAAGCTCAGATGGTCGGAACGTTCCGGCACCCTGGCCAACCCCACCTCATGACCGGCATGTCGCCAGCGTTGAATCGCCTGGGCGTGGGCATGCGCCAAAGGGTCGACCCGACGTAACAGCAAAGCGCTCATGCCGGCTGCTCAGCCGGATCGTCCTGATCCTCGTCCGGCCCCTGCTGCGAACCCTGGCGCGGCTGCTCGCCGCCACTGTCGGCGAGCAGCCAGCCAGGCTCCCGGGCCAGCGCGAAAGGCTCCTTGAGTTGCTCGAACACCAGGGCATTGCTGGGGCTGAGCGTCAGGTGTCGGCTGGGCTCGTCAGGCACTCGGCTGATGGTCACTTGTCCGCTGGCCATCCCCCGATTGAAGGGTACTTGCAGGAACTCCCGATCCGGTCCCGGCAGCGTCTCGACCATGACATCGAGCATTGGCGGCAGCGTCGGTGAAGGGATGGACGGGCTGACAATCGCCGGCGCATGGCGCGTGCCTGGGGGACTCAACGGCGCCTGGGGCAGCGGTTCATCGACGAGGATCACCGACCGCTCACTGAACACGGTGAACGTCTCCCGCAGCGGCGCCTCGATCGATGCCGAATAGGCCGACCCCATTGATTGATCGCTAACCGCCACAACAGGCTCCAGGCGTTGAGGCAGCGGATGTTTTGTCAGCTGGCTGAGCAGCGGGCCGGCGTGTGGAAAAATTATCGCGCTCCGGGCAGTCGGTGGTGGTGCGCCAACGGCTTCAACGTCCACCGCTCCCCGGGCAACCGACCGCTCCCCATCGCCTTCTATCTCCGCCGCACCCTGAACAACGCTCATCGAGCGCCAAGCCAGCGCACGGTCATGGTTCATCGGGGCGCGATAAGGCCGGACCAACAAAGCCATCAGGTCCAGCACGCCCTGCGGCAGCTCATCCTCTTGCACCGGGACGAGCGGATCCAGCAGCTCGTCCAGCGGGTCTTCGTCGACGCAATCCAGGATCAGGACCGGCAGAGAGGAAACCACAGAAACTTCTTTCATCGACGCACCCCGATCATGTCTTCCAACTCCCGCTCTTCCCGGCGTACCGCCTCGAGCCGTCGCTCTAGCAACAGCTGCCGGAAGGAACGCTGGTACTTGCCGTGTTTGCGCAGCAACCCACGCAGTTGTTCACGCTGCTCCTGCAACTGCTGTTCGACCTGCCGGCACTGCTGGTCCACGCGGTCACGCTCGACACGCAACAGATCGATGCGCCGACGGATGACCGCCTGGGTTCGCAACAACGCCAACAACTGCCCGTGATCCAGCACGCAGTCATTGGCGCGATGGCTGGCCAACAGGTCTTGCAGCGCGGTTTCCTGCGCCTCGAAGCCGTCGCGCTCCGTCAGCAGCGGCTGCAATTGGCGCTGGACGCGCAGCAGCGCCTGTTCACCGCGTTGCCGCCGGAACTCGCTGAAGGCCAATAAGCGTCGCTGATCAGGCAAGGATTTCATGCAGGCTCCGTAAGGTTTCGTCCGGCTCGCAACACTCGCCCGTCGGCTGGCGCAACCATTGGCCGAGGGCTTCGCGACGTTGCATCGCGTGGTCATTGGCCGCGTCCGCCCCCGGGCTGTACTCGCCCATGTCGAGAAAAACCTGCAACTGTTCAAGGCGCGCCAGGATTTCCCGGGTGGATGCGGCCAGTTGCTGGACCTGAGGCGCAGTAACTTGCGTTGCCACCCGGCTGACGCTGCGCAAGACATCGATAGCCGGGTAGTGCCCCTTGGCTGCCAGGGCACGGCTGAGGGAGACATGGCCATCGAGGATGGAACGAATTTCTTCGGCGATCGGATCGGGCTCGTCGTCGCTTTCCAACAGCACCGTGTACCAGGCGGTGATGCTGCCGGTCGCCGTCACCCCAGGTCGTTCCAGCAAGCGTGGCAAGGCATCGAACACCGAGGCCGGATAACCACGCCGCGCCGGTGCTTCGCCGGCCGCCAGCGCCAGGTCGCGACGGGCGCGGGCGTAGCGGGTCAGGGAGTCCAGCAACAACACCACGCGTCGCCCCTGGTCGCGAAAGTACTCGGCGATAGTCGTGGCTTGCAGCGCCG
>Ga0308170_10005173_pt1 | contig 10056 bp, 15 predicted proteins | sample PhyBR2_2_FD_202136 | JGI IMG/M metagenome (GOLD analysis project Ga0308170, IMG submission 202136) | Phyllosphere microbial communities from UC Gill Tract Community Farm, Albany, California, United States - DLSLSB.R2 | ecosystem: Host-associated > Plants > Phyllosphere > Unclassified | place... | reverse complement strand
CTGTCTCCCTGTTCTCCGCTGCACAACACACCTTGCCGCGCTTCATTACCACCAGAGTCTGTCCGTTCTGCGAAAGGCTATCATTGCCCCTGACCACAAATGTGCCCGAGACAGATTTGTTCCCCGCCATCTTCTGCACGAGGATATGCGCCGAATGCTGCCGTTGATCGTAGCGGACATTGTCGTCACCCAGCTCGGCAGTGAGGTATGAGACCAACAGCTGCACTGCGTCGTCCGGGGACAAGGCGAGCCAGAACCGCGTCGTGTTGTTGTTGAGGTCTCCTCCTTGGGTCTGGCATGAGTGTTGTGTAGTCTCGGCCAGGCAAGGCACAGGGGATGCCACGCACGATGTTTCCCGTCGCGCGCATGAACTGTGATTCTTGCGCGTTGAGCTGGCTTGCGAGTTGGCTCTCGCCCAAGACGCGTTGCGACCGCCTCTTGGTTAGCGTCGTGCTCATGTCGAGATGATCCTAGCACTCACGCAGCCACATACGCCTGCGAAGCGGACGAGGAGAATGTGGGGTCGGCAACAGCCATCATACCCGTCGAGCGGAGACCTTGCGTCAATGCGTCGGCCATCTGTTCCCGGTTGAGCTGGCTCGGTCTGGGGTCAGGTGAATCCTTGCGATCCGCAATCTCGCTCACGTCATGCACCACGGATGCGTCTTGATCTGCTCCATGGTTATCCGCGTTTGCGGGTTGATGTCGAGCATGCGCAGGAGAATATCTGCATATCAGCAAGTGCGTCGCTCGCTTACTTTCGCGCTCACTTTGAGTCTGCCCCCGTATCCTCGTCCATGGGTCGTACTGCAGTAACTGGCCCGTGAGATACGCGGCGTATTCAGGACTGTTCGTGGACGGCTCATCCCATGGAGTGTCTGATATGAGCGGTCGATTCCAGCTAAATGACTCGGCTCACTGCCAACAAGCAGGGTGTACAGCACGACGCCCATGCCCCAGATATCGACCGGTTCCGCAGCATAGCCAGGATTTCCCGGCGCGCCGAGCTTTCCTCAGCGACCATAGTCAGGTGTTGTAAGAGACTCACCTCGGGCGCGACATATGGCAAACTCCCACATCGTCCGCTCAACAGCCTCGTCTTGCCCTTATGCCGGAAGACAGCACACAGCCCGAAGTCCGATATCTTCAGGTTTCCATTCGCGGCCAAAAGCAGGTTCTCCGGTTTGAGATCCCGGTGAGCGATACCGCGAGCATGTATGAACTCCTGCTAGTTAGGAATGTTCTTGCCGGTTCCATGACCTCGACCAACCATCCCCGACGCTAGCTGGGCAAAGTAGAACTTTGCCAGGTCCTCAGGCACACCCACATCCGGCGCTTCGGGTCAGCCCATCAGTCCCTGAGGTGTTCCGCAGTCGTCGACGCACCGATCTTGTCGAAGAGGTCTCCACCCACCGCCAGCTCCAGCAGGATGTACAGGCCAGGAACATACCCTTCCGCCTGCGCCTCTCGCTCTCTCACTTCGGAATGAATGAATTCAAGGATGTAGGGGTTCTTGAGCGCTTTGTGTACCTGCACTTCCTTTTGCAGCTCCTTCACATTGGGCGTACCGTGGCCGAGGGTGGGGGAGATGAAGAGGTTAACGACTTTGCAGGCCGCCACGCGGGAATGCTCGTCGTCGATGGCTCGAAAGACTCTGCAGATTAGCACGCTCATGGAAGGTACGGATCGTGGACGGACTTTGAGAAACCCCCGCCGCCGATCTCCTCGCCAAGGCGGTAGCCTTGGATCAGGGGGTAGCGGAGCCCGCCTTCGGTAGCCATGATGTGCGGTTGAGCTGATTGTCGAGAGTCAGGTCAGCCGCTGCGCGTGCAGGAGACCGAGACACCGATTCAAGGAAGGGCCGGGACGGGAAGGATGCAGTGTAAATGACCTGGGGCACGATGAGTAATGTCCAAGAGGCTGAAATGATGTTCCGAAAGAAATCAAGGGGATACACCGGATGACTCAACCGACGCGTCGCGTCATCAGCAACCGTCCGATCACCCGTCACTCGACCGCCCAATCAACCCCCGGCGATGCCACTATGCGTGCACTGCGCATATCCAGCCAAACACCTATACACGACATACAAGACAAAGTCTAACATCCGCTTGGCCGTATGCGTGAGTTGGACCATCGGACAAGGCCATCTCTACCGGCGGACATGTCTGACGCCCAGCCCAAGTGCAACCGCTTCCTGGACCCGCTGATCGAGCATGACCCGTTGATCCTGCTACTGGACTTGGTCCTGCTCAAGCCGAGAGTTTTCCTGCATCTGCTCTTCAACCGAGGAACGCCTCCGCTGGATGCACTCGCGCCAACCGCATTTCAAGTCGATGCTGGACGGGATGATCGGCTTCGCGGCGACATCGTCCGGCTAGCGATGCTGGTAATCGGCGCGGAGACGATGGTTCGACTGATCTCACATGGCGCGAGCAAGGATCTGAGCTTGATGCTTGTGTCTCAGACGATCCTGAACGTGCTGGCCGAGACGATTGCTCAACACGCCGTCACTCTACTTCTCACGCTGCTCGCGTTGCGCTTGCGGAGCTGGTACCCAGGTGGGGACGACACGGCGAAACCCTTGGATCATGACGATGGGAGGAGGGTAAATTTCACGTGGGTCTCACACGGATCAAGCGGGGACTGGCAGCTGACACTCAGACCAATGCTCGTCCCGCTCACGCTATTGTACACCTCACTCCTGCCGCTTGTATTGCAACTCTCCCTGGCGATATGGTACACCCCGCCGGTGCCAACGGCGTCATCCGTCTCGTCAGCCTCTCTGAACAGTCTGTTGCCTGTCGAATCAAGGCTTCACCCGGAACTCAGAGCGTTCGTGGACGCCTTGGACGAGTTTTGGACCCAGGGCGATCGAGTTTGGGCGGGTACACGCCTGCTTGGTGGAATGTCGGCGGGCTTTGGTCTACGTGTGCTGCTGCCGACAAAGCCGTGGGAGACGACAGCGATCGTGCTGGCCGGGTGGGGCGCATCGGCCGTGGCGGCCAAGGGACTGCAAGCGGCTCTGTCCCCGTTGTAATCTGTCTCGACACACATCGTGTCATGCATCGGTGTATACTTATATCGCTGCCTACCTGTTCATCGTCAGATGCATTGTGCCCAGCTGTCAGTACAGTCATGCATGGACAAACCCACATGATGACCTACAGCGACCCATGTGCCACCCTTGTCGGTGTTTCAGCCGGCAACGGAATTCTCCGCTTGAGTGGTCGACGCGGCCGATGTGCCCCGGCTGCACCGTTCCGAAATCACCCCATCGCAACTCGTCACATCTCTACTCTTTACCAAAAACACCTCCCACGCCATGTTCTCCCGACAAGCCGTCCGAACCACCTCCATGCTCGCCCGAAGGGGCTTCGCCTCCACCGCTCGAGCTGAGCGAAGCGTCGCCGTCCTCGGCGCCGCCGGTGGAATCGGACAGCCCATGTCCCTCCTGCTCAAGGCCGACCCGCTCGTCACCTCCCTGCGACTGTACGACATCCGAGGCGCTCCCGGTGTCGCTGCCGACATCTCGCACGTGAACACTGCGTCCGACGTCAAGGGCTTCGAGCAGGCCGAGTGCGTGGCGGGCGCAGGCTCAGATCGCGCGATGCTGATGCCAGCATCAAGTCCGCTTTGACCGGCGCCGAGGTCATCATCATCCCGGCTGGTGTGCCGCGAAAGCCTGGAATGACGTGAGTGGGCCGGGTCGCGTGTGGTCATCGCTAATCGGCAGTCGAGACGACCTCTTCGTGAGCTGCGCCGCGCTCGGGCTCTGAAGCGCTCGGGCTCTGAAGCGCTCGCACCACTAACGCCAGAACACCAACGCCTCGATCGTCCGAGACCTCGCCCAGGCCGTTGCCGAGCACGCCCCCAAGGCTCACGTGCTGATCATCTCCAACCCCGTTAACTCGACCGTGCCCATCTTCGCCGAGGTCCTCAAGAAGGCCGGCGTCTTCGACGAGAAGCGACTCTTCGGTGTCACCACCCTCGACGTCGTCCGAGCCTCGCGATTCCTCGGCGAGATCAAGAACGCCGACCCCAAGGACGTCAACGTCACCGTCGTCGGTGGACACTCCGGTGTCACCATCGTCCCGCTCCTGAGCCAGACCAAGCAGGGCGCCGACGTCAAGGGCGAGCAGTACAAGGCCCTCGTCCACCGAATCCAGTTCGGTGGTGACGAGGTCGTCCAGGCCAAGGCCGGTACCGGCTCCGCTACCCTCTCCATGGGTTACGCCGGCGCTCGATTCGCCAACTCGCTCATCCGAGCCCTCAACGGCGAGACCGGCATCATCGAGCCGACCTTCGTCAAGTCGCCGCTGTACAAGTCCGAGGGCGTCGAGTACTTTGCCTCCAACGTCGAGCTCGGCACCGAGGGTGTCAAGAACATCCTCCCGCTCGGAGAGCTCTCGGCCGAGGAGCAGGAGCTGCTCAAGGCTGCCCTTGCCGAGCTCCCCAAGAACATCAAGAAGGGAGAGCAGTTCGTCAGCGCTTAAGCGGTGGGGAGATATACCAGCATGCATATGCGATATCGCAAGGGCTCTTTGAGCTGTGGCGGTGAGTGCGGATGACGCGAATTGGCGAGCATCATGCGGCGCAATAGGTGGAGACAGGTTGGTAAAAATCATTGTCGTGTGTCTAAAAGGAGAATCGACCAAGATCGAATACTGAGCGCTCTTGTGGTATATCTCGGGTGCGATTGCATGATGTCGCTGATTGCTTCTTCGGCCCAGTTGCTGCTCTGAGAGTCTCACAGACAAGCCGGTTTGGTGGATGTGGATACTGTAATATGACCACGAAAAGTGCTAGGCCAAGCTACCAACGGAGATCATCCAAGTCGCTGGATGTCTTCAGAGTTCTCCTGGTTTAGATTGAGCATATATTGCCACAAAAGAAAGTGTGGGCTCATGAGGCCCAGTCTGACAGCGTACGTCAATGAGATTCCCGTCCATCTTGTTTTTACAGCACCCTCGCACCTTGCGGCGGTATCTAAATCGCACCAATCATGCATCTCGTCACCAGCATGCCTCATGCCGCCGGGGTATCTCTCCCGTAGGCCCCGCGCTGTCATGATGTAGAGTCGGAACGCTAACAATCTTGACTCGGGTTGCAAGCCAACTGTCCGCTAAGTACGCCCCCATCCCGTTCACGAGAGCCATTCCTTTCTCTTCTCCTATATCCACGTAACTCGAGGTTGAGGATTTCCTCGATGACCGGAGATGGCGACTTCAGACTTTCCACCCATCGACAAGTCTGAACATGATGGGATGGCCAACCTGATGCGATTTGTTAGCCGAGCCAGAAGCGGAATCGTTCGCGGGTATGGAGGCAGAGTCGTTGGTTGGAGCAGTGCGAGCTATGGAGGTCCCGAGATGTACGAGAAGCTGAAAGAGGCGTTCGTGAAAGACATATTGTCAGAGGCTTCGATGCCTGGCGAAGCTCGGCGCGGATGGTCATCCTGGACGAGGCAGACATTCAGCGAGCAAGTGAGGAATGCGCCAAGATGGCAGAGAGGGGCAAAGCGATTTCCGCACTTCGGCAAACCGAGACTACAAGCTTGATTCGGTGAGTTCGCTCAGGTATGGCCTTCCGCCATGAAGATCGAATGGCTCCGGGGGCGCGGGCTCGGGAATGATCGCGTACTTCACCCTGAAACCTTCACTATGAACAGTTATGTCGCCAAAGGCTTCGATGGTGGAGCGGGGCAGTTTGCAGCCGATTGAATAGTCTTCAAAAGCCCACCGGCGCAGCATAAAGAAGCGCTGGTATGGCGTAACGGTGAAGCTCTGGTTAAGACTTTGAAGCCTCACTTCGGTTTGCCGCACTATCCCTGGTCTCAGTCCCAGGCAGGGTGCTCGAGGAGTTTGCAATTCCGCCTCCCTCCCCTCCGCCTAACCCGCAATGCTTCGGATGGAAGAGCTCGATCGGATATTGCAGTGAAAGTGGTGTCCCGCAAAGACTCAGGATGCTTGAGCCTCACTGGCTGCCTACATTATAGTACATGAATTCGCCACCACTGCTGATCGCTGATCGGCCATGACCGCTTCGCGCGCTGACGTCTGTATCCGTTGATCCATATTTCAAGGCCAGGTAATCTCATTGTCATCCGGTCTCGTTCGCAAGCCATGACTATGCGGAGCCTCCGACCGATAGCATCAAGCTCGCGTACGGCGGTCCGGGCGTTCAGCCAATCGGCCGCTAGGCGAGCGACACCTCGTATACCTGGACCCGATTACAATGCCGACCCTGTCCAAGCGTTACATCTTGTCCGACGCGGTATCACCTGGTTGCTCATCGGGGCAACAGGGACTCTTGGTGCCGCTATGGTCGGCTTCGAAGCGCTCCACCAGTACGTTGAGACGGGACCGATGGGATATCCATCCAGGGGCAACGACGAATGGGGCTGGGAAGACGAGGTGCAGGGGTGGACGGGCGGGCCCAAGGGTGGGACCGATCCCCGGCTTGGTTGGAAAGCTCGACACGCCTTACGGGCGGCATGGATGTGCCAGAATTGGGGTGCGGGAGATGCGTCGCTGTCGTCAAGGCAAGGCTTCTTTGAGCCGGATTATATCGCCGTCAAGGGAATGATCGGCGTGGATCCGGACGTTGTGCGGCCAGATCGCGGATACGAGATGGCCAACGGGTTCTTCGACATCGCGCTCGAAGCGGCGAGGGTAAGGGGACTAGTATTTCCGCCCACGTTGTCGGTGCTGCGGCCGGCCGGACCGCCAACGTCGATCAACCCGATACAGGGCGACCCGGCCGTGGTGGATATCTTACTGCTCAAGGCGAACGGACTGGAGCGCCTCGGTACCCAGGCGGCGCTCGGACAAGCGAAGGAGATCTATGAGCAGGTCGTGGCCTCTACACACTCGGACTCGAGCCCGGTCCACGAGGCGAGAGTCATGCGGCTGGCTGCGAAGGTGGGATCTCTATGTGCCAGAATGGGAGACGGTGAAGAGGCACTAGCATGGTGGGGCTGGGGGCTGCAACGGGTGGGCTTGGAGCTGCCAAGCAGAGTGCAAGAGGTCAAGACGGAGGCAAGAACGTGGTTGGGAAAATCGCCAGAACCGGTACAGGCGGTACTCCCGACATCGCTTCCACCGCCGATACTGCGCGCGACGATATCGCTCCTGATTTCTTCGGCAACTCATTTGGCCACGCAATCGCACGTCCCCGGTGCGGCGTCGCTGCAGACGACGGCGTTGACGATACTGCCCGCCCCAGCACCGATCCCCCAACCCAACGCGACGACTGCTCCGGCGACTCTGCACCACACTTGGATCGAGCAACGCTCGTCCCTCCTGGCGCTCCATCTCGCCTCGACGTCGTACGCTCTCGGCCGGCCCGCTCTCAATCTAGCCACCGTGGCCACCACCCGATCCGACGATGTCCTCTCCGCCCTCACACCCATCCCGCCCCTGTACACCAAGTCCTTCGGGCCAATCGCCAAGCAGCTCCACCGTGATGCCCTCTTGACCGCCGCCGAAGCCGCCTACACCCGAGGCGTCCTCCTCGAGCGCCAACCCAATCCTCCCCTCGACATCGCCGCAGAGTGCTTTGAGCGAGCCATGTCCCTCAACGCCTCGGAGTCGGGTTCGAGTGAGCCGGCAGAGATGGGGCGGGAATGGCAAAAGTACTGGGATAGTCATGCTAGAGTCAAGCAGAAGCTGGGTCAGGTGGTCTCGACTTGATAGCTGGTTTTATACGATGTGTCATGATGTCACGCCCTTCATCCCATGGTACAATCGGATCGACGACTCTAAGCAGAAGCAGCCTTCTCCTTTCGGGCGGCAGCGACGGCCTTTTGTGTACCGAGCTGGGCGTGTCGCTGGTTTCGTCGGAACTGGGAGTCAGTGGTGGCCAAGGAGATTTGTCCATTTGGCGAACCTTGGGGTCGACACCCTTCATCGACGCATCTGATATCAGTACGGCACAGGCAGCACAAGCAACGAGAGCTCTAAACTCACACTTGTTGGTCTTGGGCTTGGTGATACCGTTTCGGTGAGCTATAGCGTCAGTGATATTGATCCGGCAGCAATTCCTCTCAAACGCACCCTTCTTGTTCTGGTTGTGGCTGCAGTGTCAGCGCTGTGTGACGCGGTCCTCGGTGCTGTGCTCACGCGGTGTGGTTCTTAGACTTGGCCATTTTGAGTGAGTGTTGATGTCGATACTACTGAAGTCGTCGCTATCGTCAAAGGCGCTTTGGCAGCGGCCGGTCTGGCACCGTGCATCCACTGTCGCTGGCGCACGAGGCCAACGGGCAGCGACGCAGCGAGCAGCCAGGCCAGGGGAGGCAGCAGCAGAGCCAGCAGCCCAGCAGCCAACACCCCCGGTTACCAGGCGCACACCGCCGCCATTACAGAAATCACAGAGGCGGGATCAAATTCATCCCCGTCACTCGCCAAAGCATTTTCACGGAGTTTCGACTGGCGCTAATCCCGTCCTGTAATTGTGGCATTCTTTCGTGGCGAAGACCGCTCTCCGACCAAGCCTCGTATGGGGGAGACTTCTCAGCCGTGGGCTTGTGGAGCAGGACCCGATAGCAGGGCGAAGCCTCAACAACTTCGCAACGATAGGCATATACATGTGCAACCTTTTACTCCACTCCGGGGTGCTCAAGAAAGCATAATGATGTATGACAGGAAGGCCTGGCTAATACTGCTCGTTCGTTTCCCCTTCTCCCCCAGTTCGACCTTCAATATACACGCGAGATGTCAACCACTGCTTCCGTGACAGCATCAACTCACAACACATTTGATTGGAAGAACGCACCACCCTCACCTGAGGAGCTGATGTTCCGCAAGCAACTGGGTGACGCACTGAGCAAGGATTTTCCTGCGATGACCGCCCTTGCCGTGGGGTCGCTGGACAGCCGTTCACTTTGGGCTGTGACTGATCAGTGCTGGAGGCTCACGCGGGCCCTTTGGGTGTGGAAAGATTCGCAGGGACCGCAGCTCCCATCCAGACAAGCATATGCCCGCGCGACCACAGACCTGCAGACCTCTTTGCCGGGGCGGTACACCAAAGAAGAAGATCATCAACTTGACAAGGTTCTGAAAGCCCCCGGAGCGACACGGGTTTTGCAAGAGGTCGCCATCCGATTCGCGCAATTGACAGAGAGATGTTCAAACCATGAAAGATGCAGCATTGCGCTTCGCATCGTCCCAATTTTGCAGTCGCGACTCCTCGAGATCGGCGCTCAGGTCAGCGCGGGGGCGAAGACCCAATTTTGAGCCCTCAATGCCATTGTGGATGTCCGGGAGCATTTCCAAATGCAATTGGCCTATCAACAGGGATGGCCGCTCGACTCGCTGCTGGACTCCCCCGTCGACTCGCACTCGCGCTGGTCGTCAAAGGCTGCAGACACAGCGGAGAGGGGGCTCGAGCGTCGAGCCGACACGCAGCGCTGGCTGATGCTGTCGGCGAAAGCAGCCAAGGAAACCGTCCAAAAACTGGAAAGTCAACTCATCGATCTGAATCTGGAGCAGAGGCAGGATCCTCGCCCCAAGAGCCAGGAATGGTATGAGCGCCAGACCAAGTACCTCACCGGTGTCATGCTGGAACGTTTGACTACCATCGCAAAGACTGTGCCCCTCGACATGGTGACTGGAGGCATGAGGAACGTCGACAGTGAGACCGACAATCCAGCAGTGACGGTTCCTCCGAAAGACTTGCGCGACAGGGCGCACGAGATGTACAGTCTCTATGACGACGTCTTGTCCGCCGCATAGCAAGCCCCTTCAGTGGGATGACTGTCCGCAGGCTCGTCAGAGGGAGTCCAACAATCTATCACCGAAGGGCTCAACGCGGGGATGACCTTGTGAAGTAGCAATGCTCTGGAGTATGACCTTGATGCAAATGAGCCGGGATATTTTATGCGTGACATGTTCTGCATCGCGAAGTCTAAAGGTGCAGGCTTCACTATGCTGCAGTACTAAGCGAGGGGCCCGGAAGGGACAGACGTTCCACTAGCCCTGCAACTCGGCCGGCCGTTTGGGGAGATCATCCTTCACAAAGTCCTCCTGGCTCTCCTGCGACAGTTCCTCCAGCGTA
>Ga0308170_10005172_pt1 | contig 10056 bp, 11 predicted proteins | sample PhyBR2_2_FD_202136 | JGI IMG/M metagenome (GOLD analysis project Ga0308170, IMG submission 202136) | Phyllosphere microbial communities from UC Gill Tract Community Farm, Albany, California, United States - DLSLSB.R2 | ecosystem: Host-associated > Plants > Phyllosphere > Unclassified | place... | reverse complement strand
CTTTCTTCGGTCCTGGGCTTCTTTAGGGCACCGCAGAGGTGCGGCGCGCAAGCAGGGTCTCGAAGAGCGGTCTGAGCGAGGTGACTACCGTGGAAGAGCGAGAGCGACGGTGTAAGCGGGATGAGCGGGCGGCCTCGAGGAGCTCTCTCCTGCTCTCATCCTCTCCCGCTCCGCAGCGCTCGCACTCTGCGGCTCTCACACACTATCGGCGAGGCGCACGAGCCAAAGATGCGTCGACATGTCTTGCCCTCTAGCTCGCGCTCTACGCCGACCCGGCCACACCTCCCGCCAACCTCCTGCTGAAGATCCCACGCATCGTCTCCTGCCCGAGCGAGCTGAAGACGGGCGCCGCCGTCGCCGAGGCGATCTCGCGCTGCTGCGCGGGCGCCGACGAGCTCGACGCAGTCGCCGCCGCCGCCGCTGCAGTCGAGCCACCCTCGCCGCTGTCGAGCTCGAGCGCGACCGCCGGGCGCTGCTCGACGCGCAGGAGCTCGCGCCAGAGCATGCGCACGGGCGGGAGCACGTGTGCCGGCGTCTCGAGGAGCACGGCGGCGCCCTTGCCGAGCGCGCCCTTGTCGAGGCGCTCGTGCTCGTCGGCGCCGCCGCTCGCCGCCGCTCGGCCCTTGCCCTTGCCCCTGCTCGAGCTCGCCGTCGCCGCCGAGGACGCCGAGCCGAAGATCTCGTCGAAGAGACCCTCCTTGGCGCCCGTGCCGGCGGCCTGCGGGAGCGCCGAGGGCGCGACCGTCCCGCCGAGGGCGGCCGCCGCGCCGAGGAGCGACACGGCGCCGACGGTGTCGACCGCTGCAAGCGAGACGGCGTGCGCGCCGGTGCGGCGCGAAGAGGTGCCGGCGCTGAACGAGGACGAGGTCGAGGTCGAGGCGGAGGAGGGGAGAGGGAGGAGCTGCCGCGGGGCAAAGGGGAGCGGGCGCGCGTCGAGCTGCGCGAGGGCCGCCTCGCGCGAGGTGGAGGCGACGGGGAGCGAGTAGAGGAGCGCCGGGGCGGGCGCGTCGGTCGAGGTCGGGCTCGGGGCGGCCTTGGACGCCTTGGTCGCCTTGGTCGTCTTGGCCGAGGTCGAGGTCGTCGAGCTGGAGGCGGCCGGCGCGGCGTCCTCGGTGCCGAGGAGCCTGCCCGACTCGCGCTCGACGGCGAGCGTCGCAAAGTCGATGCTCGTCGTGTGCACCTCGTCGAGCGTGAGCAGGTCCCACGCGATCGACCCCCGGCTGCCGGCGACGACGAGCGCCGTCGCTGCGTCGCCCTCGCCCTCGACGAAGGCGACGTGCCGGGGCCGCCCGACGCTCGGCGCGGCGAACGAGTGCATGAGGACGCCGCCCTGCGCGAGGCTCCACAGCGTGACCGAGCCGCGCACGTGGGCGACGGCAAACATGCTGCCGTCGGCGCTCCACGCACCGGCGACGGGCGCCGAGCCACGGTGCGAGAGCGCGGCGCGGCAGGCCCACGACCCGCCGGCCGCCGCCGATGAGGAGGACGACGAAGCGGACGACGACGAGGTCGGCGCCCAGACCTTGATCGAACCGTCGGTCGAGGTCGTGAGGAGGAGCGGCGACGCGGTCGAGGGCGAGAAGGCGAGCGACGTGATGGGCCCGTCGTGCGGGCGGTCGATGCGGGTCGAGAGGACGAACGACTGCTGCTGCGCGTCGGCGGCGGCGCCGACCTGCTTGCGCCACAGCTTGAGCTGGCGCACGGGCGTGAAGCCGTCCTTGGCCCGCGAGTCGACGGTCGCCATCCAGTACGCGCCGCCGTGCTTGGGCTCGGGCGTCGAGAAGGCGACGCGCTCGACGCGCGTCGGCTCGAGCGGGCGGTCGCGCTGGGCGCTCGTGACGCGGTTCGAGGGCGCGACCTCGAGCTCGAGGACCGAGGCGTCGTCGAGGGGCGAGTAGAACTGGAGCGACGAGGGGTGCGCGGCGGGGAGGACCAGCGCCGAGGTCGAAGGGTCGAGCGCGAGCGGGGTCGGGAGGGTGGAGGGCGCAGGGGCGAAGGTCGGGCGGGACGAGGCGTCTGTAGGTCGACGCTCGAGTCAGGACGAGGATCGAGAGGGCAAGAGAAAGAGAGCGCGACAGGAGAGAGGGAGAGGGACGCACCGGCCTTGAGCCCCGAGATGACCTTGCCGACCCTGAGCCTCTGGCTGCCGACGAACGCGACGCTGCCGTCGCTGAGGCGCGCCGCGACCTGCTGCTCGGGGTTCTCGCGCGTGCCGTCGAGGACGGTCAAGCTCGAGATGGGCGCGCCGAGGCGCGGGACGTACTCCTGGTGGCCCGTGTGGAGCTGCCACAGGACGAGGACGGCCTCCTGCCCGCCCGACAAGAGGTAGGCGCCGTTGGGGGTAAAGGCGAGGGCCGACACGGCGTGCGCGTGCCAGTGCAGGACGCTCGTCGTCGGGGCGGGCGCCGGCTCGTCGCCGGCGGCGGCGGCGAGGACGTTGTACCAGAGGCGGATCTGGCCGCGCTCGTTGCCCGTGGCAAAGTACGTGTCGGTCGGGTGGAAGGCGACGGCCGTGAGGCGCTCGTCGTCGGCGGCGGGGACCGACTGGGTGAAGCCGCGCTGGATGTCGGCCGTGCGCGCGAGGTGGACGGCGTCTGGGGTGACGCTCGCGAGGACGGCGCCGTCGGGCGAGAGGGCGAGGGTGCGCACGACGCGCGGGGTCGCGAGGCGGACGCGGCGCGCGGGCTGGACGGGCGTGGTCGGGTCGGCGGCCGACACGAGGCCGTCGACGAGGTGCTTGGCGGCGCGGAGCGAGACGAGGTAGACGCTCGCCTCGGCGTCGAGGGTCGAGTTGGTGCCGAGGGCGACAAAGAGGTGGTCGGCGAGGTTGGGGTTGGCCGTGGCGTGGAGGATCGGGGCGCCGAGGTCGAGGGTGCGGAGGAGGGCGCCGTCGAGGTAGTCCCACAGGCGGACCTTGCCGTCGGTGGCGGCGACGACGAGCTGGCGCGGGTTCGAGGGCGACAGGAGGACGGCCGAGACGGTGGCACGGCGCAGGGCGGCGGGCTGGTTGGTCGTGGTCGTGGTCGAGGCGGACGAGGGCGAGTAGGGGCGGATCGAGAGGGTCGACATGAGCTGGGTCGAGGCGACCGAGTAGACCTTTACGGCTGCGCCCGAGGCGATGAAGGCGTAGCTGCGTGCGTCGGTGTGCAAGGTCAGCCTACGAGGGCCAGAGAGGGTCAGGGAGAGGCGAAGGCGGTGCTGCTCACGAGCCATCCGGGGTGAAGACGACCGGGGAGTGGTGGGTGCGCGTGTCGGCGAGTGGGAGCCAGTCGAGTGCTGCATGGCCCTGGTGGTCGTGGTCCTGGGCTGGCTGGTCGGTGTGCTTGTCGTGGTGGGCGAGGTCGCGGCGGAGCTGGGTGCGCTCGAGCTTGTTGAGGCGCTGTCGAGGCGGGCGCGCGGCGGGGGTGGCCGGTTGGGGCGGCGCGGCTGCTGAGGCCATGGCTGGTGGACTGAGTGTGCTGGTCCCTGCACCGGGGAGAGCGGTGTAGAGGCGAGGGTCGAGGTGAGGCCGGCCCTCGTCCTCGCTTCGCCCGCTCGAGCTCACGAGCGACGCATGCACCCGCTCCCCTCGCTCTCTCCCTCAGACAAGGGCACTGGCTGCCTCAGGAACCACCATGGCGCTCTCGCCAGACCGCCCTCCACCACCACCGTCCCTCCCAAACTTCGTCCGCCCTCCTACTCTCGCCCTCGTCCCTCTCCCCCCACACTCGCCGGCTCACCCTCGTCCCTCCCCTCGCAGAAACTCGCAGAGAAACTCGGCCAGGGCGCTTTCGGCTCCGTCTACAAGGTCCGTCCTCTACCTCCCTTACCTCGTCCACCCGCTCTCGCTGATGCCGCGCACCCGCCCGCTCCCCCTCCTCGTCGCGTCGCTCAACCAGGCTCTCAACTGTGCGTCCTCGCCCCTCCCCTGCCGCCTGCACTGTACCCACAGCTGACTCTGAACTCGCTCGCACTCGCAGGGACCACGGGAGAGACATGCGCCGTCAAGCAGGTGCGTCTCGGCTCTCCTCGCCCTCTCGCTCGGCCGCCGCTGCGGGTGCAGCTTGTCCTGCACAGCGACGCGCTGCACTTGCTAAGCCTACCTCGCACGTCGAGAGACTGACACGACTTGCTCCCACAGATCGACCTGCGGCACATCCCCGAGAGCGACCTGCCCGACATCATGGTGCGTCCCCCTCTTCCGCTTCCTCCAGAGCATCCGAGACTGCCTTGCTGACTCACAGTCTTCCTTTGCAGTCCGAGATCGACCTCCTCAAGAACCTCCACCGTGCGCCAACCCTCGCTCGAGCTTCTCGCGACACCTCGACCCGGATCCAGCCCTGACCTCCTCCTCGTCCCGCGCCCAAACAGACCCCAACATCGTCCAGTACCGCGGCTACGCCCGCACCTCGACCTCGCTCTACATCGTCCTCGAGTACTGCGAGAACGGCTCGCTGTCGGCCATCATCAAAAAGTTCGGCCGCATCCCCGAGTCGCTCGTCGGCTTGTACACGCTCCAGGTCCTCCAGGGCCTGCTGTACCTGCACGACCAGGGCGTCATCCACCGCGACATCAAGGGCAGCAACATCCTCGCCACCAAGGAGGGCAGCATCAAGCGTGCGTCCACCTCTCCCCCTCTCTCTCTCTCGCTCGAGCCCCTCTTCCGCCTTGACCCAACTGACTCGTCGCCCTCTCTCCCCCTCGTTACTCTCGCCCGCAGTCGCCGACTTTGGCGTCGCGACCCGAGTCGGCTCGCTCCCCGACTCGTCCGTCGTCGGCTCGCCGTACTGGATGGCGCCCGAGGTCGTCGACCAGTCGGGCGCGTCCCCCTCGAGCGACATCTGGTCCCTCGGCGCCCTCGTCGTCGAGCTCCTGACGGGCAAGCCCCCGTACCACCATCTCGACCCGATGCCGGCCCTGTTCCGCATCGTCAACGACCCGGACGGCCCGCCGCTCCCGCCCGGCGCGAGCGCCGGCGTGCGCGACTTTCTCGCCCAGTGCTTCCAGAAGGATGGCAACCTGCGCGTCGGCGCCCGCAAGCTCCTCCGTCACCCGTGGATGGTCGCCGCCAAGCGCCAGGCCGACGCCCAGCGCGAGGAGAGCGACGCGAGGGCGGCGGCCGCGAGGGGTCCGGGCGCGGGTGCGGCGAGCGCGAGAGGCGCAAGGGCGGCATCGACGGCGCGAGGAGGGGAGGAGGAGCGGGACGAGGCGAGAAACGGCGCGCCGAGGCCGGCGAGCACGTACGAGGACGAGGTGCGCGTCGTCAAGGAGTGGAACGAGGCGCTCAGAGGTGCGTCGGCTCTTCCCTCATTCGGTGTCAGCTCGTCTTGCTCATACGGGACGGCATGGCTGATAGTTGAAGCTCCTGCTGCGCACAGCCAACCCCGCCGCACCTCGCGCACCGACCGCGCTCCCCGCCCCTCGGCTTCCCCTCCGCCCTCGAGGCGCCGCAGCGCTCGCCCTTCCTCCTCCGCTTTCGACATCGACCTCAGCACGACCCTCCTCGACCTCGACTTCGCCGTCGACCGCGCCGAGCCCCGCCGCGCACTCGCTCGCGAGCGCGCTCCTCCACCCCTCGTCCTCCTCCTCGAGCGCCGCGCTCGCACCCCTCGCGCACGCCTCCTCTTCCTCGTCGCCCCTCTCGCTCGACCTCGACAGCACCGCCACTCCTCCCGCCGCCGTCGCCCCCGAGCGCGACACCGACAGCGACAACTGGGACAGCGACTTCGAGGACGGCATCTCGGTCGGCAAGATCCACGCCGTCGCGGCGTCGCCCGTCGGGTCCGGGTCGGCGAGCGAGGCGTCGGCGCGGGCGGCGTCGTCTGAGGAGGACGAGGGCGAGGGAGAGGGCGAGGGCGAGGACGCCTGGCAGGGCAACTCGCTCACGATCCGGCCGAAGCGGGCGGCGGCGGCGGCGGCGAGCGGGGCGAGCGCGACTAGGGGCAAGGCGGGAGTTGCGGCAGCAGGAGGAGCCGCTCTAGGCCAGATCGTCGAGGACTACTCGGACCTGCTTGGCGGGGAGGAGGACGGCGAGGGCGGGCGCGAGGACGCGTTCGCGCTCCGGATCAGCAGCTTCAAGGTGCGTCGGCGGCTCACCTTCCTCCGGCTTCGTCGAGCACGTGTCGATCGCTTTGCTGATCTGGGATTGTGCCGCCGGTACGCAGGCCAAGTCCGCCGCCCGCCCTCAGCTCCTCCGCCCCTCCGACCTCGTCGCCCTCTCGCACTCGGCCCTCGCCTCGCCCGCCTCTTCGCCGCCTCAGCCGCCCCGACCCGAGCACCAGCACGCACGCACGCCGAGCGCGATCGAGAAGTACACCGAGCACGACGAGGACGACTACGACGAGGTGTTTGCCGACGGCGCGAGCTGGGGGAGGAGCGGTGTCGGTGCGTCGCTCGCTTCCCTCTTCACCTGTGCGACGATCGGCGTGCGCGTGCTGATCAGGTACTCCCTCGCGCGCAGAGACGGACGAGAGCCTCAAGCTCAACTCGAGGTTGTCGAGCCGGTCGTGGGTGCGTCGCCCTCTCCTCACCTCCCTTCCTCCCCTCCCCTGCTCGAGCACTGACTCAGCACGTGTATCCCTGCAGCTCGGCGACGAGGACTCGGACGAGGATGACCCCTTCGCGCTCGACGACGCCTCGTCCCTCTCTATCGCGCTCGCCGACGCCGGTTCGGGCGCCGACGCCGGCGCGTTCGAGTACAGCGCGGCCGACCTCGAGCGTGACCAGCTCGCACGGCAATGCGCACTCGTCGGCGAGCTCATCGAGGTCGTGTCGGGAGCGTCGGGCGTCGGCGGCGGGAGCAGGCGCGAGCGGGAGGGCGACGGGCGAGAGGTTCTCGAGGCGGCGCTTCAGCTCGTACGTCCTCTTCCTCTGCGTCTCACACCCTCTTTGCACGTGCATGAGCGCCGCTCTGACGTCGGTCTCCCCTGCAGGCTGGGCTGCTCGAGGACTCGGCCGACGCTCGGGCCCACTTCCTCAAGTGCCACGGCGTCCTCGTCATCCTTGAGACCCTACGCGTCGCACGGTCTCGCGAGGTCCTCAGCGTCTTGCTGCGCGTCGTCAACCTCGTGCGTCCTCTTTTACCACCGCGCTTGTCACCGAGCAGGACTGACGCTGTCCCTGTCCGAGCAGATCGTCGGCTCCGACCCGAGCACGCTCGAAAAGGTCGCCGTGCGTCCTCTCTCGCTCCCTCGCCTTCGCTTCTGATGCCAGGGCGTCTTGCTGATGCTCGGTCGCCCGTAGCTCATCGGCGGCTGCCCCGTCGTCGTCGGCTTCGCCTCGCGCCGCTTCCCGCGCGAGATCCGCCTCGAGGCGGCGCTCTTCATCGGCGCCATGTGCCGCACGTCGCTCCTCACGGTACGTTCAGCTTTTTTCACTCTCACTCATCGTTAAAAGCGAGCAGCAAGAAGCTGACCCTCGCTCGCCCACTCGCCCGCAGCTGCAGATGTTCGTCTCGTGCCAGGGCTTGCGCACGCTCGTCGAGATGCTGGACGAGGACTGTGCGTCTCTCTCTCTCCCTCTCTTCTCGTCGACGCAGGTGCTGATGCTCTCGACCGAGCAGACGAGGAGAGCAAGGACCTCGTCTGGATGGCCGTCGACGGCGTCTGCCGGGTCTTCGAGATGAACGTGCGTCTCGTCTCTCCTCTCGACGATGCTCGTTCTCACAGGAGCTGATTCAGTACCTCGTTCGCAGGGCCCGACACCGCGCAACGACTTCTGCCGCATCCTGACGCAGGAAGGCCTCCTCGACCCGATCTCGAACGCGCTCCTCGCCGTGTGCGGCGACCCGGACGACCTCGCCGAGAGCGCCAAGGCCAAGATCGTCCACGTCCTGCTCTTGTTTGCCCAGTCGGACCACAAGGTCAAAGAGGCCATGGCGCGCCGCTCGATCCTCCTCCGTGCGTGCTCCCCTTCTTCTCCTTCCTCCTCCTCGAACCTCTTGTTCATCGAGCTGACTATCCTTACGCCGCCCTGCAGGTCTCGTCAAGGCCGCCAACGTCCTCGAGCCCGAGCTCCTCGCCATCCTGCTCAAGACGATCAAGAACTTGTCGATGCTGCCCGCCGCGCTCGAGCCGCTTCAGCAGGCCGGCGCGATCGACTTGCTCGTCTCGCTCCTCGGCCAGACCTACCGCGGTCGCCTCGGCGCAGTACGTCCTCTTCTCTCTGTCGACACCGCCGCATCAGAGCGCTTCGCTCACTCGTCGCCGCCGCCCGCAGGAGATCCAGAACCACGCCGTCAACGCCCTCTTCAACTTGTGCCGCCTCAGCAAAGCCCGCCAAGCCGAGGCGGCCGCAGCAGGCGCCATCCCTCTCCTGCAGCAGATCGTCAACGACAACTCGCCCCTCAAGCAGTTCGCGCTGCCCGTCCTGTGCGACTGCGCGCACGCCGGCAAGGCGACGAGGAGACTGTGCGTCGCGCTCTCTCTCCTTCCTTCCGCTCGAGCACGTCGAGCGGCGCTTACGTGAGCAAAATACCTGCAGGCTGTGGCAGCACGACGGCATCGCGCTGTACCTGCGCCTGCTCACCGACGCCTTCTGGGTCAACCCGGCTCTCGAGGCCATCCTCGTCTGGTGCGTCCCTCTCTCTCACTCTTCCCTCCTCACCTCCCCGCCGTCGTGTACTGATTCGTGTCATCCACAGGCTGCAAGATGAACCGGCTCGGGTCGGCCAGTGCCTTCTCGAGCAGACCGCCATCGACTCGCTCGTGCGCCTCTTCTGCCGGACCAAGAGCACCGTCTTTGACAACCTACTCGAGCCGCTGCACAAGGTACGTCCCTCTTTTCCCACCTGCCTCACGCCCTCTCGCTCGTGGGCTGACCTGGGCGCCGTCCCGCTCGCAGATCCTGCGCACCTCGCCCGCCTTCGCCGCCTCGCTCGCCGTTCAGAGCGGCTTCCTCAAGCGCCTCGTCGAGCGCCTCGAGCGCGCCTCGAAAGCTCTCGTCCGCCTCAACCTCCTGCGCATCACCAAGACCGTCTTCGACTCGCTCGCCGCGCCCGCGAGCACGTCGGCCGACCGCCGCCGGGACCGCGACAAGGCGGTGCGGATCCTCGATGCGCCAGTCGGCCGCATCGCGCGCGACGACAAGGCCGTCCTGAGCAGGCAGCTCGCGAGGAGCCTCGTCGCCGAGTTCGAGGCGAGCCGCGACGAGGCGAGGAGGGCGCTCGCGAGGGGCTCGAGCGGCGGCAGCAGCGCCGGTGGAGCTGGTGCAGCGCTCGGCAGGAGGGCGAGCGCGAGGAGGAGCGTGTCGGAGAGCGCGGCGGGGACTTTCCCTGTCGGCGGCAGCGGCGGCGGCAGGAGAACGGGCGGGACGGACAGCCCGTCGTCGTCGTCCTTCTTCGCCTCGAGGAGGCTCAGCCGCACGCCAAGCACGCTCGGCACGTCGGCGCCGGCGTCTGCACCTGCCTTGACGTCGGCGGCGACGGCTCGCAGGCCGAGGCTCGACGCCGTCGTAGATGGGCCGGCGCCGTCACCGCCGGCTCGCCGCCGCGAGGTCTGAGCGTTCCTCTCCTCCCCTTTCCTCTCCCTCTCTCCCACTTCCTCTCTCTCCTCCTTACTCAAGCCTCTCGATCTTTGTCACCCAAACCTCTCTGTGCCATACCTCCTCTCGCACTTGCAGCATACCCTTTCTCTTCCTCGCCGGGCGCGCCTTTTTTTTGTCGCACGGTCTCGATTGCAACAACGACCTCGTTCTAGCAGATCCTCCCCCTCTCACTCACGCCTTGCCCTGTTGCTCCTGCTGCGCTTGCGCACCCTGCTCGACCCGTCCTTCGCCCCGCTCGTCGCGCTCGAGCCTCTCGAGCTCCGTCCTCCTCGCGCGCTCGACCGCGTCGGCCTTGATGCGCAGGTTGACCTCGCGCACCTTGTCGCTCTCGTCCTGGTTGTCCCTGCGGCGCTGCATGCGCTGCGCGCCGCGGCCGGCGGCCCACCGGGCGTTGAGCGTCTCGGGGAGCTCGGAGCGCGGGCGCGAGAGGAGGGGCGTGTACGACGTGGTGCGGGCGTGGAGGGACGCGCCGAGGGGCGTGAGGCGGATCGAGGAGGTCGAGGAAGGCGTGGAGCGAGGAGAGGGGGACGACGA
>Ga0308170_10005171_pt1 | contig 10056 bp, 11 predicted proteins | sample PhyBR2_2_FD_202136 | JGI IMG/M metagenome (GOLD analysis project Ga0308170, IMG submission 202136) | Phyllosphere microbial communities from UC Gill Tract Community Farm, Albany, California, United States - DLSLSB.R2 | ecosystem: Host-associated > Plants > Phyllosphere > Unclassified | place... | reverse complement strand
GGCGACTGGACCCCGGGGGCCGTTCCTGCCACGCTCCAGCAGTGACCCACGACGCGCCCCCCGCTGACGCCGTCGCGCGGCACCGCGCCCCGGAGCGTCCCCCGCGACGTGGGGGAGCAGTGGGCGGCGTCCTCCTGCTGGGGCGCTCGGTCGTCTACGTGCTCGTGCTCTCCCTCGCCTGGTTCGCCGTGTCGTGGGGCGTGACCGCGGTCGAGGAACGCGGTGAGCCGCAGAGCTGGGGCACGTTCACGACGGAGCGCACCGAGACCACGACCGGCCGGAACGGCACGGAGCGCCGGACGGTCCACGGGCGGTGGGTCTCGAACGACGGTGCCCTCGTCCTCCCGGACGTGCAGCTCGTCGACGCCACGGAGGACACCGCGGAGATCGTGCCGGCCTACGCCAGGCCCACCACCGTCCTGGACGACGAGGTCGTCCACCAGGTGCCACCCGGCTGGTTCAGCTTCGTGGTGCCGTTCCTGGTGGCGGCTCTCTTCCTCGGCTGGACCGTCGAGAGGGCCTGGGCCTGGGGCGACGTGGCCGCTCTCGCGTCCGTCAGGCGCCGCCGCCGCCCGCCGCTCGACGAGCCGCCGCTCCGGTCTCGACCACGGGCCCCCTGAGATCTCAGCCGAGGGAGACGTGCCGCGAGAGAGACCGCGGCCGGTGCCGCCCGAGGAGGTCGTGCTGATCGAGGTCGTGCTGATCAGCCAGCTCGCGGCGTTCGAGGAGATGTTCGGTGCCCCCAGAAGGATTCGAACCTTCGCCCCTGCCTCCGGAGAGCGATCGGCGTCCGGGTCACGGGTGCCCGGGGCTCACGATCCGCACCAGTACGGCAATTTAGGTCACGTCTCGATCAGGGGCGTCGGCAGGCTGTTGCAGCGAGTGTGGGCAAAATGTGGGCACTCTGGTGGCATGACCAACAGCACGGAACTGGCCGCCGCCCTCGAGGCGTACATCCGCGACGAGGTCGCCCGCCAGCTGGATCACCAGCTTGCACTCCATGTCGAGTCGGCCAGGCCGCCGGCGCAACCGGCCGCCCCGGACGACGTTCGGTGGCTAACAATTCGGGAGGCCGCGAAGCGAGTCGGCCGTCATGAGGACACCGTGCGCAAGGCATGCCAGGCCGGAGAGCTCTTCGCTAAGCAGCGTGGGAAGCACGGCCGGTGGGCGATCCGACCGTCGTCTCTAGATGCATGGATGGACGGGACGCCTGATCCGCATCGTGAGGCTGTAGAGCGCTGGCAGCGGGGGCCGAAGCAGCCCCTGAAGCCGCGGCGAACGCGTAGACCGACAGCGAGACCGGAAACTGATCCTGAGGGCCCAGCGGCGGCCTGAGCGCCGCTACGGTGCTCACATGGATCTCGACTGGCCCCGTGTCGCAATCACTGTGCTCACGCTGGCGGCCTTCGGCCTCTCGACCGCCGGGCTCGTGCTCATCCGACGCGACGCTGGGCGCGCCGTCGTCAGGCTCGAGCGAGAGCGACACCTGCGCTCCCATTACTCCGCCGAGCTGCACGCCGTGACCTCCCGCGATGACGTGACTCCTGAGGAGAGAGAAGCCGCCGGGCTGCGGTGGCGGCAGCAACACGACGCCGCTGGCATGTACGTCACCACCTGGAACACGATCGGCGAAGAGCCACTCGCTGAGCGGATTATCGTCGAGCTGCGTGAAGGTAGCCGGCTCGACTTCTGGCTCGTTGGCCTGGGGCTCCTATGCGGCCTCGCGGCGAGCATCTGGGGCACCTGGCTCCCGCAGCCCTGAACGGGCCTCCTGCACGCACGTGAGGGGCTGCGGCTGCAGCAGCGTCGTGACCGCCCGCATCTCCGCGTCAGCGTCGTCGTAGCTCGTGCCGTCCTCCATGAGGCACCAGCGCACCCAGTCGGCCTCCTCGCGCGGCGACCACTCGTGCCAGTCGACGTAGAAGTCCTGCCAGCGGCGGAAGACACCAGGCGCGTTGTCGCCCCGGACGTTCTGCACCCGCTGCCAGGTCTTCATCTCACGCTCCAGCGCGTCCAAGTCGGGGCGCTGGGGGACGCGTCGTCGGGCTCGCATGAATGCAGTCTCAACGAATCCGACAGGCGGAGCGCTATGACGCGCGGGGTTGTGCGGCACCGGGGATGCCGACGCCACGACAGCGGCCGCCGTGCTTGAACCGGCGCGGCGGTCACCGAATGCGTGCGGCGCTGAGATCACCCCGGACGGGTGGTGACGCGTGCAGTTCCGTCGTGCAAAGATGACGCGTGCCCAAGTTCCCATCGTCGACAGGGCGAGAAATGTCTCGGGCCCTGAAACGGTTGGGGTACGTGATCGACCGGCAGCACGGCTCGCACAGGACGATGAAGTGCTCCGGGCGTCCTGACATTTTGTTCTCGTACCATGACACGGCTTCCATAGCTCCAGGAGCCGTACGCAAGATCCTTATGGACGACATAGGACTGTCGGAGCGAGAGGCCCTATCGTGCCTCTAGAAAGGGAAGAGACGATGCGTAACGTGAAGGTCATCTACCACCGCGAGCCCGAGGGGTGGTGGGCGGAATCGCCTGACGTCGCTGGCTACACGGCCGCAGATGATGCGTTCGGTGAGCTCCGCTCCCTGGTCTTTGATGGTCTGCCCTTCGTGCTGAACGTCGAGGCGGACGACCTGCGGATCTCTGAACAATTGGCTGACGGAGCTCCCATCGCGGATGCACCCACGGGGGGCGTAGCGGGCTGGTTGCGCTCCATCGGAGTGGTCACTCCTGGGTCGTTCGCACTGCCCTCGGGATCAGTGTCCTCCGCGCTTGCAGCCTCGTGAGCCGAATTGCCGAGACGGCGACCGTCAGTCTTGCTCTCGCCGACTACGCGTCGACGGACATCAGCGGCAAGACCCACATCATTGGCCAGGGCGTGGCGGTCATCGGCTGGAACCCAGAGATGGGGGTAACGAGTCGGTTTGCTCTGATCATTGACGTTCGACTGCCCATCGAGTTCTCGGGGGCTGAGTTCCCGCTCGAGATAGCGCTCCTCGATGAGGCTGGTGAGCTCGCCCTAGTGCCCGGCCCGAGCGGTATGCAGCCGCTCCGGGTAGCTCAGGTTGTCCAGGGAGTTGCCGATATTCCCCGACTCGGGCAGAAGGTGGCCGACCATACCGGCGTGCACATCAACGTCATCTTCGATCTCGGAACTGGTGTGCCCTTGGCGCTCCACGGCCTTTACACGTGGCGCGTGCAGTTGGACGGCGACGAGAGCCGCCAGTGGCTCCACAACTTCGCCGTCACCGGGCCCCCGCCCGGTCCTGTCTTCGGCTAGTAAACATCGGCCCCGTGGCACTGGTTCAGACAGTGCCACGGGGCCATTCTTTGTCTGGAGGGACAGGCGACGACAGACGTGACTTGAGCCGGTCACGCTCCGGGCGAAAGCTGTGTCGGCGGTCTCTCGTACCGTCCTCGGCATGGCAGTGCAACCCGACAAGCGTCCCTGGCACGAGCTCCTCGTCGCGAACGGCTGGGACGAGACAGAACGCCACCGCATCGGCATCTGGACACTCACTGCCCCACGCATCGACCACACCCCCAGCAGCTTCCGTCTCCGCTGCGACCGCCCCGGCTTCCCCAAGGGCACGCACGTTAGCTGGGAGCCACACGACGGGTGGGTGATCTACGACGGCGACGACCGCTACGCGACACGCTCGAGCCCGGTCGGCTGCCTGGAATGGTGGGCAGCCCGCCGGACGTCGTAGGTAGCGTTCATCCATGGGGTGGTTCAAGAAGCGGCCAGTGCCGCCCGAGCAGTACCCGCAAATCGGGAGCACGCACAAGAACGGCGACCGGATGTTCGGCGTCCACATGCCGTACGCGGCCGACCTCATGCGGCAGGACACGCCGAAAGTGTCGAGCCTTCAGAAGACCACGGTCACGAAGCTCATTCGCGACGTGCAGATGCACGACGAGCTCCACGTCGAGTGGGACGGCAGGCACTGGTGGGCGTCAGCACCCGAGGGTCGCGTAGGCCGGCTGACCTGGCCGCCGAACTCGAAGGGCCAGCCGGACCCGCGCTCAGGTGTCCCGATGCACAACCTCGAGGGCGGGACACTGCACGTAAAGACCATCACGGTCGACGCGGCCGGGGTCGTCGTCGATGTCGGCGGCTACGTCGTTCCCGAGTAGGCAACACCGAAGGTACGGTCCGCCCAGGACGCACGCAACGGCCCCCTGCCTCCACCGAAGTGGGGACAGGGGGCCGCCGACTGCCCAGGTAGCAATCAGAGGGCGCGGGAAAGCGTCAGTGCGGCATCCCCGTACCCCAGCGCGTTCGGGTGCGTCTGGTCGACGGTCATGAGTCCCCACTTGACCATGTTGTAGCCGTACCGGAACGCCAGGTCGACGTAGGGGAACGCGCTCAAGTAGAAAGCAGCGTTGACCGCGTCGAGAGGAGTGGGCCCGCTGTGAGGGAAGGCCGACATCAGCAGGACATCCCCCGACGGCGCCGCCTTACTGGCCAACGTTCGAACGTCAGTCAGCACCTGCGCTGCCGTCCGGCCTGCAGCTGCATCGTTGATGCCGAGCGAGATGACCGTGAGGTCGGCAGCGACGGCGCTGATGAACGCCTGCCCGCCGTAGCTCGTCGTCGACGCAGCGTTGGCCCACTGGTTCGCCTGGGAACCTCCCACGCCTGCAGGCAGGACCCTGACGACGTTTGGGTTCGTCGAGTCGTAGAACTCGACACCGAGGATGAACGACGAACCCGAGCTCCACGTCAAAGTAAGGACGTTCGACGCGGAGGCAGTGCCTGCCATGACGGTGGCCTTGTAGATGCCTCCAGCAGACCTGGTTGTGTTGATGGTCGTCGAAGTGCCGCCTGTGGCCTGGGCAGAGATAGTTCCCGTGCCAGAGTCGCCGAAGAAGTAGACGACATAGGTGTCAGCCTTCACGCCAGGGGTCAGCGCAGGGTTCAGGCCAGCGTTCGTCATCGACAGAGCGCTGGCTGCGCCGGCGCCAATGTTTCCTCCCGAGTAGGCCAGTCCGCCGCTCCAACGGGAGTCCTCGTTGCCCGGGTGACCAGGAATGGCCATGCCCACAACAGCGGGGATGCCACGAGCTGTGAGGTACGCAGCCAGCCGGGCGGGGTAGGCATTCGGACCGCCCTGGTTGGGCGTGCCGACCGCTGTGCTGTAGCTGTCAGAGAAGACGCCGGCGGTGGTCGAGTCGCCGACGCAGAGGATGCGTGCCGGCGCCTGCCGCAACTCCACCAGCTGACGCTTCCGAGCCCAGGTCGGCAGGGTGGCTGCCGTGATACGGACCGCCTCGCTCCTAGGAATGAGCGTGCCCCCGAGTGCATCCATGACGTGCTCGTTGAAGAGCCCCGTGGAGTCATCGACGCTGGCGAAGCTCCGTCCGGCCGGGGCGATGGCGGTCTTCGGGAGGGCGTCGTAGCGGGTGGAGCCGTCGCCCCAGAACGCATGCCCGCTGGTCAGGTCGTAGCCAGGCTCTCCCGGTTCTAGGACCGGGTTGGTCTTGAGCCAGCCGGCGGTGGTGTCGCGGCGGACGAGGATGCGAGTGGGCACGAAGGCCTCCATTCGATTCGAGGGTTAGGGCGCGGGCTCGACGGTTGTGTCGGGCTCGAGATCAGTCACAAGGGGTGCCTTAGCGGCGTTGATGTACTCAGGAAGTCGGGAGCCGATGACGGCGATCTCCACCGGCGATCCGTGCTCGAGCAAGGTGGTGAACAGGTTGCGGATGGCGTCGAACATCACGGTCCGCCCGTATTCACGGGAGATGCCGGCGTCGGACTTCACGTCGAGCAGGGCTCGGCGTCCACCGCGGCCGTCGGGGGCGTCGTAGAGACGCAGGCCAAGGACGCGCACTCGCTCGGCGTGGTCGGTCGGGAGCATCTCGACGGTGCCGTCCGCGCGCTCGTACCAGGCGATCGAGTCGCCCTCGCCAGCGGGGCTCACAGCGCGCGCCACCCTTGGCCTCGGACCTGCTCCTCCGTCGCCAGCGCGAACTGGATCTCCTGCCCCGCGACGCCGCGCACGAAGCCGAGGAGGCTGCCGTCCGCGTAGATCGGGGCGTCGATGCTCACCGGCGCCGGCGCGACCATCACCAGCGGCGCAGCGCCCGCCGAGACGTAGCGCGGTGCCTGCTGCGTGAAGACCGGCCCGCCACCGGCGAACCCGGGCGGCTGGGCCTTGAGGAGCGCTCGACGCCACTCCATGACAGAGCTGTGGCCGCCGGCGGCGTCGACTTCCCGCTTAGTGAGCACGTGCTCACCGTTCGACAGGCGCGCGATGATCGAGTCCGACGTGCCAGTCCCCGGGCCGTAGACCGGGCCACCTGTCGCGAACGTGCCCATGCGGCCGCTGCCGGACGCCGCACCATTCAGGTCGCGGAGCTCGGAACGCGCCGAGCGGATCCCGGCGAGCAGGGAGTCCAGCTGCGATCGATCGACAGCGGCGTCGATCTGGATCGTGAGCTGCCGGATCGTCTGCGCCAAGTTCGCCTGGATCGCGTCGATCTCCTCCTGGGTCTTCGTGACCCCCGTCGCGACGATCGCCGTCGAGACGTTCGACGGGATGAGACCCAGCTGGTCGGCGTACGCACCTGCGGCCTCTCGGGACACCCCAGCGGCGACCGACGCCTCGATGTACGCCTCACGGCCCCGCTGGATCGCAGCGGAGGCGGCGTCCTGGTCGTTCGTCTGAGCGATGATCGCGGACGAGACGCCCAGAGCCGACGACGCGATCTGGTCGAGCGCCGCCGCGTTCGCTCGCCCGGCTTCAGTGCCGACGTCGATGGTCTGGCCGTTCTCCTCGAGCGCCTTGGTGGCGTCGTCGACAGCGGCCTCGAAGTCGCGTGTGGCGGCGTTCGTGTCGAACTGCGCCTTCCCGAAGTTCGTGATCGCGTCGGCGAGGTCCTCAACGTCGCCCTCCGCGGACTGAGCTCCGCCCGCGAGCTTCTCGAGGGCCTGCGTCTGCTGGTCAGCGGAGCCCTTCGCGAGCTGCGTCGCGAGGTCGCCCTTCCCGATCGCGAGGTTCAGGAGCTCCTGGTCGCTCACCGTGACGCCGGCCGCGGTCGCGAGATCCGTCAGGGTGGCCTTGTAGTCAGGCATCACCTCGAGCAGACGCTCGACAGTGTCGGCCCCGCCGCCCATCTCCTCGACCATGTCGGCGAACTTCGACGACGCGGTCCCGTAGTCGGTGCCCGCGAGGTCGGAGAACGTCGTGCCGATCTGGCGGAACGTGGCCTCGTTCTCCTTGAAGACGTCCGAGAGCTTCGTCAGGCCGAACGTGACGCCGTCGACGAACTTCGTGATCTTCTGGTCGGCCTGATCGTTGAACCCACCCGTGATCTTCTTCAGCGACGCCAGCGCGTCGTCCGACTTGAAGGCGCTGCCCTCCTGGAAGGAGAACCCGATGCCGGACTTCGAGAACAGCTTGTCGACGTTCTCGAAGTCGACCGACTTCAGCGCCTTGTTCACGTCGGCGATCTGGTCGGCCGTCAGCTGGCCCTGCGCCCCGAGGCCAGCGAACCCGCCCGTGACGGCGGTCAGGCCGAGGAGGAGCGCCCCGCCCTTGCCGATGCCCTTCGCCAGGGCGCCGGTGGTGATGTTCGCTTGCACCATGGCGGCCCGCGTCGCCGCGATCTTCGGCACGAGGGTGACGAAGCCGAGTCCGGCCGCGGCCGCAGCTGCAGCCGTCACCCCGAGCGCGAGGCCGAGAGCCTGCACCGGGGCCGGCGCCTCCGCGTAGGCGGTGACCAGGCCCGTGGCGCCCTGCACGAGGTCGCGCAGCGTGCCGTTCGCGCTCGACCCCGTCTGAATCAGCGCGGTGTCCAGAGCGCCGCCCAGCGCCTCGACGTCGCCCTTCAGGTTGTCGAGCTTCAGCCGGGCCGTCTCGGCCGCGTAGCCGCTGTCGTCGACCGCGGCCGACCACTCCGCGACCCCCTCGGCCCCGGCCTGGTACAGCGCCGTCGCCGCGGTGATCGTCTCCCGGCCGAAGATGATGCCCAGGGACGCCTGACGCGACTCCTGGTCCATCGTCCCGTACGCCTTCGACAGCTCGCCGGCCGCGTTCTCGAGGCCCAGGAAGTTGCCCTGCGCGTCGTAGAGGTTCAGGCCGAGCCGCTCGATCTCCTTCGCGGACTCCTTCGACGGCGACGTCAGCGACGCGAGCACGCCGCGCAGCGAGGTGCCGGCCTGCTCGCCGATGATGCCCTGCTGCGCGAACAGCGCCAGGACACCCGTCGTCTCCTCGAGGCTCACCCCGAGGGACGCCGCGACCGGGCCCACGAACTTGAGGCCGTTCGCGAGGTCGTCGACGGAGCCCATCGCCTTGCCGGCGCCCGCGGCGAGCACGTCGGCGACGTGGCTGGCCTTCGACCCCTCGAGGCCGAACTGCTGCAGCGTCGTCGACGCGATCTCGGCCGCCCGGGCGACACCGAGGCCACCCGCCGCGGCGAGGTCGAGGGAGCCCGTCAGGCCGCCGCCCAGGATGTCGTTCGCCGACAGGCCCGCCTTCGCGAGCTCGTCGATCGCGTTCGCCGACTCCGTGGCGCTGAAGACCGTGCTGCTGCCGGCGTCGAGCGCGGCCTGCCGGTACTGGCCCATGACGTCGGCGGTCTCGTGCGTCGACGCCTGCACGTTCGACATGGCCTGGTCGAAGTCCGCGAACTTCGACACGGCGAGGCCGACACCCGCGGCCGCGCCGACGGCGATCGCCGCGAGGGCCGGCTTCAGCTCCTTGCCGAGCGTCGTCGAGAACTGGTTCGCCGCTCGGGCGCCGTTCTGGAACTCCTCGACGACGCCCCGCATGCTGGCGGTGATGTTGAGCCGTACGGAGCGTGCGTCCATCGGGCATTCCTCTCGTGAGCGGGAGCTCGGCTAGGTCAGTAGGGCCTTGCGGCGTGCACGTGCCTCGCGGTTCGCGAGCAGCACGCCATGACGGCGGTGGCAGCAGCGCTCGCGGTCCGAGCGCGGGGTGAACTCCACGTCGCACTCCTCGAGAGCGCAGACGCGAGAGAGGACGGGGAGCGCTGGGCGACGCCCTGCGGCGATGAGCCGGCAGCTGTCGCTGCAGAAGGACGCACTCGGGTGGCGCTGGCTGATGTTGGCTCCGCACCGGCGGCAGGCCCGAGGCTTCGGCGCCGCGCACGTCAGGCACAGGCGCTTCTGCGGGCCCGAGCTGTACGGCGCCAGGTGACCGCACTTGGCGAGACGGTGCGTGGGCATCAGTCCCCCTCCGGAGTCCGGCGCCCAGCCTGGATGCCGACGACGGGCCGCATCCGCCGCGGCGTCACACCCGGGCTCGGCACGGTGGGCGTCGCAGCGGCCGCGGCGTCCGAGGTCTCGCCCTGCGTCATCCGCCAGCCGTTCTCCTTCAGCCCAGCCGGGGTCAGACCAAGCTGATCCGCGAGCCGGTGCACCTGCCCGAGGACGGCCGCCGACACCTCGACGTCCTCGGCCCGGACAGACCACCGGCAGTAGAGACCCACGGTGTGCATCCGCCACCGCTCCTCGTTCCACATGGCCGCCTGCGGAGTGCGCCACAGGGTCCGCCACACCGCCCGCTCCCGCGTCGAGGGGGCAGGCAGAGGGAAGGCCGGCACGCGCCCCGTGTAGCCGTCGCGAGGCAGCAGCTTGTACGCCAGACCAGTCCGCGTCGATCGCCCAGACTCGGGGTCCGGATACGATCCGTTGCGGTTTCGAGGCCCTCCACGGGACATGATCTGGCTCCAAATCGTTGATCTGACGGGGCTCCGGGGACCCCAGCCGAAATGTCTGCTGCTGACGCACTTCTGAGGCCCATCCCCGGCGGTCCGGCGGGGCCGGGGTCGGAGGGGGGTCCCCCCACCCCTGCGGGTCGGTAGGGCGGCGTCTCAGCGGGTGCGGTACGGGTGATGACCTGATGGACGTTCCGCTGTCGCCGCGTGGGGGCGCTGGTCCTCACTGGGCGCGAGCTCCTGATCGACCTGCTCCGCGCGATGAGAGCGAGCCTCCTCTGGGCTTGCTGCCACATGGCCGCAGGAGCAAACGTTCCTCGCGCTGGTCAGGTGGGAAGTGAGAGCCCGCTCGATGGTGGC
>Ga0308170_10005169_pt1 | contig 10058 bp, 4 predicted proteins | sample PhyBR2_2_FD_202136 | JGI IMG/M metagenome (GOLD analysis project Ga0308170, IMG submission 202136) | Phyllosphere microbial communities from UC Gill Tract Community Farm, Albany, California, United States - DLSLSB.R2 | ecosystem: Host-associated > Plants > Phyllosphere > Unclassified | place... | reverse complement strand
CCAACTGGCTTCCGACGAAGAATTCGAATTGCCGTGCGAACTGGACCTGGGCGACGACCCGGACGATTCGGAACTGCGCGGCTGGTGCATCGGCTTCATGGAAGGCGTGTTCCTGCGCGAAGCTGCCTGGTTCGAAACCGCGGAAGAAGAAGTCAGCGAGATGCTGTTGCCGATCATGGTCGGTTCCGGCCTGTTCGACGAGCAACCAGAATTTTCCGACATTGCCGCCGACGCGAACCTGATGGACGACATGATCGTGCAGATCCCGGAAGCGCTGACCGCCCTGTACCTGCTGTGCAACGCTCCGGACGAGAAACCGGCAATCCTCAAGCCTCGCCACCACTGAGTGACCGGGTGCCCTCGCCAATCGGCAAGCGCCCGCTGATCCTGCGTTACGCTCTGCTGGCCATCGGCTGGCTGAGCGTAGTGCTGGGGGTCATCGGCATTTTCGTTCCCGTCCTCCCCACCACCCCCTTCCTGCTCCTGGCCGCCGCGTGCTTCGCCCGCAGTTCGCCACGCTTCTACCAATGGCTGGTGGAACACCCCCGCCTCGGCCCGTGGATCAAAGACTACCTCAGCGGCAACGGCATTCCCCTCAAGGGCAAGGTCTACGCCATCGGTTTGATGTGGGCCAGCATCCTGTTTTCCTGCTATCTGGTTCCCCTCCCGTGGGCGCGGGGGTTCATGCTCACCAGTGCGGTGCTGGTGACGGTTTATATCCTCAGGCAGAAAACCCTGCGCAAGCCTTGACCAACGTCTCGCCGCGCTCCCGCCCCGCCCAACCGCCGGTCCAAAACCTGCCGACACCTGTCAAACCTGACAGTAGCCAGCCTGGCGTCGCCAACGTCCAATGTCTTCATTCCGTCATGTTTTACCCCATAGAGCCGTCTTCGCAAGGAGCGTGGTCATGCCAGGCCCATCAATTCCTTTTATACCCTCCGTATCTCCAAACAATCGGGCAACGCTTTACGAGCTTCGCGAATCCGAGCGACTGCCAGCCATGACAGATACCCTGCGCGCCACCCTACCCTGTCCGAAACTCGCGGAAGCCGACCCGGCAGATGTGCTCGACCCTGCCGAGGTGTTCGAAACCGTCCACGTGCTGGTCGAATATCCACAGATGGCTCGCCATGACATCCTCACGGTCCACTGGCGCGGAGCCAACCCGTTGGGATGTACCTGCAGCGAGCTGACCATTACGAACGTTGTCGAAGGCCATCCGTTGCGTCTCGCGGTGGGGGCTGAGTTTGTCATGCCCAACATGGGGCAACAGGTGTTGGTGCGCTACACCCTATGGCGGGCTGCCACGCAGGCAATCGAATGTTCGTCGACGCTCAGTCTGCTGGTGCGCGAACTGATCGCCTGATATACCTGCTCCCGTGTGGGAGCGAGCCTGCTCGCGAAGACGTCGGCACACAGAACATGACAGTCGACTGTCCCACCACTTTCGCGGGCAGGCTCGCTCCGACAGCGGATACAGCAGACAACAGACAAAACCCGGCACATCACCGCGATGCTGTTCACTTAAGGCAATCGACAAACCCGTGGCGAGGGAGCTTGCTCCCGCTGGGGCGCGAAGCGGCCCCAAAACCTGCCAATTGCGGCGTATCAGACACACCGCACCTGCCGGTTTACGACTGCTTCGCAGCCGAGCGGGAGCAAGCTCCCTCGCCACAGGGTCATCACTTTTCTTAAGTGAACGGCATTACGGCACATCACCGGGTTTTGTCATGTCAGCTCACCTCACACCGTGTCCACTTTCAACGAATGATCATTCAACATCCCGTTGATAATCGTCGCCGTGTCCGCCCCACCAACCATCCCACCCGATCCCGGCGTGACGCCGTAATGCGTGGCCAGATCGACGCCGGCCAGGTCGATGGTCTGGTTCGGCGTGGCGCCGGCGATGCTGCTGACGTCGATGCTGGTGATGACCGATGCGCCGGTACCCGTGACGGTGAAGTGCAGGTAGTCGTCCAGGGACGCGGCGCTGCTGTTTTCACCCTGCAGTAGTTGGGACAGGTCGAGTTTGTCGAGGCCCGGGGTGAAGTCGGTGATGACGTCATGGCCGCTGTTGCCCGCATGCCATTGGAAGGTGTCGGCGCCGCTGCCGCCAGTGAGGGTGTTGTTGCCCAGGCCACCGATCAGAATGTCGTCACCGCCACCGCCGTTGAGCACGTCATGGCCGAGCCCGCCGTCGATGCGGTTGCCCGCGCCGTCGCCGGTCAGGGTGTCGTTGAAGTTCGAGCCGACGAGGTTTTCGATGCTGGCCAGGGTATCCGTCCCGGCCCCCAGGGTATTTTGCGCGGCCAGCAGACCGAGGTTCACGGTCACGCCAGCGGTGGCATGGGCGTAGCTGGCTGTGTCGTTGCCGGTGCCGCCGTCAAGCAGGTCATTGCCGGCGCCGCTGTAGAGCAAGTCATTGCCCGCGTCGCCATGCAAGGTGTTGTTGCCGGTGCCTGCACTGAGGATGTCATTGCCATCGCCGGCGTTGAGCACGTTGTCGCCATTGCCGGCCAGCAGCACGTCGTCGCCCGCCGTCCCTGTCAGGGTGTGGCCCGCTTGATAGCTGATGTCGACCGCGGCGCTGTCGCTGCCGCCGTGGTTGTCGCTGGCGGTGTAGGTCCCGTGATAATCCGGCGTGCTGTCATGGGCACCGGCGTAATTGACCGTCATGGTCAGTTGATAATTTTCCGAGGCATTGACGTTGCCGTTGCCAGGATTGGGGACGTTGGTGACGTGGATCTGGTAGTTGCCGTCCGCCGCCGCAGTGAACGAAGCGCCGTCGTTGATCGCGACGAAAGGCCCGCCGTTCAAGGAATACTCCAGGGTGACGTGACCAGCGGCGAGGTTGTGATCCAAGGTCAGGGTTTCGCCTTGCTTGAGGCTGATGTTGAGCCGGTCTTCATCGTTGGCGTTGTTGTTCGACACCGCCCCCAGCGCGCCACTGACCACCAGCACCGCCGTCATGCTCGCGGCGTTGGCGACGAAGGCACTGCGGTCGAGGTTGATCGATTGGACATTGTTGCCGGTGAAACTGGCAGTGCCGATAGTGCCGGTGAAGTCCCCACCCTTGGCGGCCCAGCCCGTATTGAAGCCGGTGGGCGTAGCCGTGAGGGGATCGCCATTGGCATCGCTGTCGTTGCCCAGCAGCAACTCCCCAGGCACCACGATATTGCCCGACAGCACGTTGGTGATGACGTTGTCGGCGACCGCCACGGGCGCACTGTTGGGCACGACGTTGATCACCAGATTGGAACCGGCCAGGTCGCCGTCGTTGTCGCTGACGGTGTAGCCGATGTGCTCGGTGATCAAGGTGCTGGTGGTGGTCTGCGAGGTGTAGCTGAACGCACCGGTGTCGAGATTTACCACCAGGGTGCCGTCATGGTCAGTGGCGATGCTGACGGTGTTAGTCGCGGTGTTGAACGTACCGTGGTTCGCCCCGCCGCTGGCAGTCAGTGCGCCTTGGCCGCCATTGGCGTCCGGGTTGTAGCTGTAGGTCGTGCCATCCACCACGAGGCTTTTGATAAATCCACCGTCGGCGCCGAACGAACCGCCCTCGCCCAACAGGTTGCCCGTCACGGGTATACCCTGGACCGTGCCCGTAAGCACCGAGTTGAGCTGGTTCAGGTCGGTGACCACCACCGCGTTGGTGTTGGTGTGGGTGCTGCCGTCGTAGGCCAGCGGGTCGAGATGGGCATTGCTGACGCCGCTGCCCAGGCCGATGGCGTAGTTCTTGATGCCGTTGGCGTCGAGGAAGGCTTTCCAGGCGGCTTCATCCGCCGAGCCGATTTCGCCCAAGGTCGGCTTGCCATCGGAGAAGAAATAACCAACGTTCTGTGCACCGGTCAGTTGGCCGGAAGTTGCGAACGCAGTCTGGGCCATCGCCACGGCCGCGTCGTAGTTGGTGTCACCGTGCGCCGTCAGCGCGGCGAGCAGCGTCTTGGCCGTTGCCACGTCCACCCACACGGAGCTCTGGTCGGTAGCGCTGCCGCTGAAGGTCACGAGCTGGACTTTTACGTCGCCCATGTCGTCGTATTTGTCGAGCAAGGCGCTGACCGCCTGCTTGGCCAGATCCATTCGAGAGAGCCCCGACACGCCGGAGGGGTCTTTCATGCTGCCGGAGACGTCAAGCACGATCAGCAGGTTGGAATCGATCTCGGTCGCCGTGACCGAACGCTCGGACGCGACAGCCTTGGGCACGTCATCGACAATATTGACCACCAGGCTGCCGGTGGTGCTGTTGCCCAGCGCGTCGGTGGCTTGATAAGTGAAGCTTTCAGTCAGTACATTCGGGCCATCGTTGGCATTGGGCGAGGTTGTCGCCGGTGACGTCAGTGTGTAGGTGTAGGAACCGTCGGGATTGAGCAGCAGTTGGCCGTGGGCGCCGGTGGCGTCGCCCAGCAGCGTGAACGTCACGGCCCCGGTGGCACCGCTGACCGAGCCCACCAAGGTGCCGCTAGCCGTTTCGCCGGTGGAGCCCGGCTCACTGCCGGTCGCGGTACCGGCGGCAAGGTCCTGGCCATCCTGTTTCAGGTCGAGGGCTTTTTCATAGACGGTGAGGTCATGGTCGGTTTCCGCGACCAGGCAACTGTTGTGCACGTCGATGGTGATGGTCGTGGTGCTTTCATCGCCGTCGGCGTCGCGCACGGTGTAGGTGAACACGTCGGTGGCGCCCGGTGCGCCCACGGAGTCGGGGTTGCTGTGGTAGACCGCATTGCCGTTGGCATCCAGGGTCAGGTAGCCATATGTGCCGTTGACCTGTGTGTTCAAGCCGCCAGTGACCGGGCTCGACGTGTCGCCGCCGGCCCGCACACCGATCACCGCGCCACCGTCGGCGCCAAGCACGTCGTTGTCCAACACGTTGCCACTGACCGTCCCACCTTCTATCACCGAAGCGTTGTCAGCATGAGCCTGGGGCACGTCATCGACGATATTGATGACGATGGTGCTGGTGACGGTGTTGCCGAGTGAATCGGTGGCCTGATAGGTGAAGCTTTCGCTCACCACGTTCGGCCCGTCGTTGGCGGCGGGCGAAGTGGAGGCTGGCGAGGTCAAGGTGTAGGTGTAGGAGCCATCGGAGTTAAGGAGCAGTTGGCCGTAGGTACCCGTGGCATTGCCCACGAGGGCGAAGGTGACGGCGCCAATGGCGCCGGTGACCGCATCCGCGAGGCTGCCCGTGGCGGTTTCGCCGGTGGCGCTCGGGTCGCTGCCGGTAACCGTGCCAGGGGCCAGGTCCTGGCCGTCCTGGTTCAGGTCAAGCGCGCTTTCATGCACGTTGACTTCATGATCCGGGGCGGCGACGAAGCAACTGGCGCGCACATCGATGGTGATGGTCGTGGTGCTTTCATCGCCATCGGCGTCGCGCACGGTGTAGGTGAACACGTCGGTGGCGCCCGGTGCGCCGACGGCGTTCGGGTTGCTGTGGTAGACAGCGTTGCCGTTGGCGTCCAGGGTCAGGTAGCCGTAGGCGCCGTTGATCTGGCTATCGAGGCCGCCGATGGCTGAGGTCGATGTATCGCCGCCAGCCCGAACGCCGACCACCGCGCCGCTCGCGGCGGGCCCGTCGGCACCGCCCTCGTCGTTGTTCAGCACGTTGCCACTGACGGTGCCGCCCTCGTCCACCGAGGCGGAATCCGCGTGGGCCGTGGGCAAGTCATCGACGATGTTCACGTCCAGATTGCCCGTGGCGGTGGTGCCGTTATCGTCGGTGACCACCACGGTGAAGTGCTCGCCCAGGCTGTTGGCGCCGTTCGCGTTCGGATGGGCTTCGTTGTCGAGCAAGGTGTAGCTGTAGCTGACCACGCCCGTCGCGGCGTTGAAGCCGGTCACGGTCAAAGTGTTGCCCAGCGCGGTGGTGATCGATTGCGGGAAGCCGGCGGCCACGCCACCGCTGACCACGGTGATGCCGCCGACGCTGAGGGTCTGCACACCGTCCAGCGCGGTCACGGTGAAGGTGCCGCTCTGGGTCAGTGCCGGAGCGTCCGGGCTGCTGCCGTCGCTGAGGTTTTTCTCCTGCACCGTCAGCTCGCCGCCTTCGGTGTCGAGGCCGGTGATGATCACCGGATCGTCGTTGTTGTGGACTTGCAGCACCAGGTTGGCGGTGCTGGTGTCGCCGTCGGCATCGGTCAGGGTGTAGGCGAAGGTTTCGGTGCCGTTGCCGCCGCCGTGCAACGCGACGAATTGCGGATCGCTGGTGTTCAGCGTGTAGGTGTAGGTGCCGTTGGGATTGAGCACCAGGGTGCCGTAGGTGCCGGTAAACGTGCCACCGATGATCGGCCCGCTGTCGGGGCCGGTGGGGATGCGGTCGGCGCCCTGGTGGTCGTTGGACAAGACATTGCCGGTGAGCGTGACAAGGGTTTCCGATGCCGTGCTGGCGTGGCTGTCGTCGATCGCCTGGGGCACGTCGTCGGTAATGTTGACGTCGAGGGTTCCGTTGGCGGTGTCGCCATCGGTGTCGACGGCCACCACTGGGAATTGCTCGCTGATGCTGTTGGCACCGCCACCCGCTGGATGGGTTTCGTTGTCGTTCAAGGTGTAGCTGTAGCTGACGACGCCAGTGGCCGGGTCATAGCCTGTGACGGTCAGGGTATTGCCCAAGGGCGAGGTGACGGATTGCGGGAAACCTGCGGGCACCCCGCCGGTAATCACGTTGATGCCTCCGATGCTCAGGCTGCTCAGCCCGTCGGGCGCGGAAACCGTGAACGTACCGCTTTGCACCAGCGCGCCCGGATTGCTGGCGGTACCGTCGGCAAGGTTGGCCTCGTTGGCGGTCAGTTCGCCGCCGTCCACGGTCAGGCCATCCAAGGTGACAGGATTGTCCGGGGTCTCGGGCGTTACGGGGGGGACGATGCCGTCGTTATTACTATCCGGATCGGCTGCCAATTCCAGCTGGGGAAATTCAGGAATCCCATTGAACCCCGCCGTGGGAAAGCCGATCTGCGGGTCGACTTGTCCACCGACTTCCTCCAGCAACACAAAGCTGTGACCGCCACCCAGGGCGCCCGTCGCGTTTGCCCCACCGGGCCCTGCGGCGGTGGCTTCGCCGGCTTGGGTCGGGTCGGCGCCGGCGGCGATGGCTTGCTGCAGTTTTTGCACATCGGTCAGTTGCGCGTCACTCGGCGCCGCCGTTTCAGGGGTGTCGACATGCGGTGCCTGGTTGGCGAGCAGCTGCGGGGTCAGGGTCAGGTCGCTGCCGCGCCCCAACGTCAATTCGTGGCCGTTCTGTAAATGCACGGCCACTGCACCTTCGGCCCCGGTGACCAAGTGCTCGCCGGCATACAAACGATCACCTTCGACCAATGGGCGTCGCACCCCACCGGCGGCCTCCGCGAAAACCTGCCCTACCACCTTGCTGACGGTACCGATGAGCGCTGCCATGTGCATTCCCTCCGTTGCCAACCGTGGTCGGCATCTGTCTGGGTGAAGAAGTCATGCTCAAGTCGACCGTCAGAATCTGGAAAATCTGCCAGCTTTCACGAGGGTTGGCGACGCTAGCGTTTCGCCATAACGACAAAAAACCGTCACCCTGAATCGCCCCGTTTTTCAACTTTTTTGCTGTTCTTCACGTCGTTTCAAAATTTGAATGGAACTTTTTATTGACGTCTAAAAACCGTCAGAAGCCCGCAAATACAAAGCTCTTGCCCTGAACAATGTGCCGGTTTTTTTCCACGACATAAGTTTTTTTCGAAATAAGCGTTATGAGAAATTCTTCTTAGGTTCTCCGCAGGATGTTCTTAGCTGTGTTGTTACAAGGTTGAAACGGTTTTGATCTTTTAAACGTCAATTTTCTGGCGACAACGAAGCACAACAGACCTCAGGAGATACACCCCATGCGCGTTCTTACACCCCTCTGCAGCGCGGTTTTGCTGGCCATGGCCTGTTCTTCTCAGGCGCAGGCGATGTCGTTGACCGAAGCCATCCAGAGCACCATCGCGACGCATCCTGAATTGGCGCAACGGCTGGACAGCCGCCTGTCGGCCAACGAAGACGTCAAAGTGGCAAGAGGGGGCTTTTTTCCGTCAGTTGACCTGAACGGCGGATATGGTCGCGGCTATAGCGACAACACCAATACCCGGGCGCTGGGCAACCATCACACGAACATCCTGACCTACACCCAGTCGGAGCTGCGTCTGCGGCAGATGATCTTTGACGGGTTCAATACCGCCAATGAAGTCGAGCGTACCCAGGGGGTGGTCAATTCCCGGGCCTATTACGCCCAGGGCACTGCGCAAGACCTGGCCCTGCGCACCATCGAGGTCTATCTGGAAGTGCTCAAGCGTCGCGAGCTGCTGACCTTGGCCAAGAACAACCTGCAGGCGCACCTGCGGGTCAACGACCAGATCGGCCTGCGTACCCAGCGCGGGGTTGGCAGCGCCGCCGACTCGGACCAGTCCAACGCCCGTCGGGCCCTGGCGGAAAACAACTACGACACCGCCCAGGTCGACCTGGCCGACGCCGAGGCGAACTTCTATAGCGTGGTCGGACGCATGCCCGATGAGTTGGAAGCACCGCCAACCACCAAAGGGGAAATCCCCACTGAACTGCGCGAAGCCCAGCAAAGCATGGTGGATAACAACCCATACCTGAAATCGGCGCAGGCCGACATTCAATCCGCCGAAAGCCAATATGAAGTGGCGAAATCACCGTTCTATCCGCGCTTCGACGCCGAAGCGGCAGTGGGCGCCAACAACAACATCGGCGGTGAAGAAGGTCACGACAATAACTGGCGGGTCGGTGTGGTGATGAACTACAACCTGTTCCGTGGTGGCAGCGACAAAGCGCGGCTGGCGTCCAACGCGCATCAGATCAACCAGGCCATGGACATCCGCAACAACGCCTTGCGCCAGCTCAACGAAGATACGCGCCTGGCCTGGAACGCCATGCTCAATGCGCGCAAACAGACCCCGACGGCCCGTGAATACGCCGACACCACCGCCCGCGTGCGCGCCGCTTACCAGGATCAATTCGGTCTCGGCCAACGGACCCTGCTCGACCTGCTCGACAGCGCCAACCGTCGCTACACCGAGGTACGTTACACCGAAGAGTATTCGATGTACCGGGTGCTGGCGAACATGGGCCTGCTGCTGCACAAGCAACGGATCGTGCTGCCGGCCGATGCGGTTGCGCAGACCGAAGTCAAGAACCAGGCACGCCTGCCGGAACTGAAGTAATCCCGTGGGAGCGAGCGATTTGACCAGCATGGAACCCACCACCCCGAGCGCCGACCCGCGCTCGAACTTCGATGATCCCTTGCTGGACGGCTTGTTGATCCTCTGCAAACTCCATGGCGCGACCGTCAGTCGCGCCAGCCTCAGCGCCGGGCTTCCTATGGCGCACCAACGCTTGAGCCTGGACCTGCTGCCGCGTGCAGCGGCCCGGGCCAGTTTGCAGGCGCGGCTGTTGCGTCGCGACCTGGCGGACATCTCGGCGCTGAATCTGCCGGTGATGCTGATCCTCGCCGGGGGCCGCTGCGCAATTCTGCGGCGCTGGGGCGAGGACGGTCGTGCGCTGATCCTGCCCAGCGAGGCCGATGGCGGCGAACAATGGGTCAGCCGTGAAGAGCTGACCATCGACTATAGCGGCCAGGCCTTGTTCGCCCGGCCGCGTCACGAACTCGAAGACCTGCGCGCGCCCTTGGTGCCGCGGGTCGAAGCGTGGTTTCGCGACACGTTGAAACTGTCGCGATGGCTGTACAGCGACGCGATCCTGGCGAGCTTCCTCATCAATCTGCTGGGCTTGATGGTGCCGCTGTTCGTCATGCAGACCTACGACCGCGTGGTGCCGAACCAGGCCACATCGACACTGTGGGTACTGGCCGTGGGGCTGTTGATCGGCACCGGTTTCGAACTGGTGTTGCGGGTGGTGCGGGCCCATCTGCTGGACACCGCCGGCAAGAAGACCGACGTGATTCTCTCCGCCACCCTGTTCGAGCGCATCACCGGCATGGCAATGAAAGCCAAGCCCGTGACCATCGGCGGCTTTGCCCAGAGCATCCATGACTTCCAGGGGCTGCGGGAATTCCTCACGGCGGTGACCCTCACCAGTTTGATCGACCT
>Ga0308170_10005168_pt1 | contig 10058 bp, 8 predicted proteins | sample PhyBR2_2_FD_202136 | JGI IMG/M metagenome (GOLD analysis project Ga0308170, IMG submission 202136) | Phyllosphere microbial communities from UC Gill Tract Community Farm, Albany, California, United States - DLSLSB.R2 | ecosystem: Host-associated > Plants > Phyllosphere > Unclassified | place... | reverse complement strand
CTTTCAGCGTTCGCAAATATATCACCCGATATTGCCCATTGGAATCAAATCTGAATGGTGTGCACCATTACGCAACACTTGCCCGTGGTCGGTCGTGACAACCACGGGTCGGCACGTTTCAGCGCACGGTGGCCAGTGCCGCGCCCTGCTCCCAGCCGCCGCCCAAAGCACGCGCCACCGCCACCGTGGCCAGCAAACGCTGGGTGCGGATCTGCGCCGCAGCGCGGTCGGCGGCCAGCGTGCTGCGCTGGGCATCGGTCACATCCAGATAGGTCGAGACGCCACGGTCGTAGCGCGCCTGCGCCACCAGCAGCGCGCGCGCCGCCGCTTGCTGCGACTGCGCCTGCACGTCGCCCTGCTTCGAGCGCTGCTCGACGTCCGACAGCGCATCCTCCACTTCGCGCAGCGCCGTCAGCAGGCGCGTGTCGTGATTCGCGCGCGCCTCGTCGTAGCGCGCCTGCGCCAGCGCCAGGTTGGCGCGGTTACGGCCACCGTCGAAGATGGGCAGCGACAGGGCCAGCGGCCCGGCCGAGAACTGGCGCGCACCACCGCTGGTCAGATCGTTCAGGCTTTGCGACGCATAGCCGAAATTACCCGTCAGCGACAGCGCCGGATAGAACGCGCCTTCGGCGACGCCGATCTGCGCGTTGGCCGCCTTCAACTGGGCCACGCTGGCCGCCAGGTCTGGGCGCTGGCCCACGAGACTGGCCGGCAGGCCCACCGGGATCGATGGCGGCTGCGGCAATGCGCCGGCTGCCGTCTCGGGCAGCAGCGGCGCCGTGGGCGAAGCACCCACCAGCGTGGCCAGTGCATGTTCGACCAGGTTGCGCTGACGCTGGACCTCGTGCAGGTCGGCTTCGGCGTTGGCGCGCTCGATGCGGGTGCGCGACACATCGAGCTCGTTCGACAGCCCGGCATTGAAGCGCGCTTCGATCAGATCCTGCGATTCGCGCCGCGTGGCCAGCGCGTCGCGCAGGATCGCCATCTCGGCATCCAGCCCGCGCAACTGCCAGTAGTTCGACGCCACCTGACCGGAGAGCATCAGCAGCACGCCATCGCGGTCGATCTGCGCGGCCAGTGCCTGCGCATCGCTCGCTTCGACGATGCGGCGCACGCGGCCCCACAGGTCAAGCTCATACGAGAACGACGCGGCCACGCTGTAGTTGTTGCCTTCGATCGAGCGGCCACCGAGGGCCAGGCCCTGCGACGTTTCGCTCGATGTGCGGGCATTCGACACGCCCGCGCCCACCGACACCGACGGCAGCTGCCCGGCGCGCACGACGCCCAGCTGGGCCTGCGCCTGCAACAGGCGCTGCGCTGCCGCTTCGACGCCCGGGTTGTCGCGCAAGGCGCGCGACTCCAGCGTATCGAGCGTCGCGTCGCCAAACACCTGCCACCAGGTGGCCGGCAGGCGCGCGCCGTCCGTGCTGGCGTCGACATGGCGGAAGGCCGCATCGGCGGGCGCCGGCGGCGCCTTGAAATCCGGGCCCAGCGTGGTGCAGCCGGCGAACAGGGTGCTGATGGCGATCGCAAGGACGCCGTTAAGTACAGGCTTGAACATGGTTATTCTCTTCAATTGAATGCGGGTTCAGTGGCCACCGCCGCCACCGCCGGGCGACTTGACCTTGTCGGCCATCCAGATCGCCGCGATGCAGCCGATCAGGATGATGCCGATGATCCAGAAGCCGTCGTTGTAGGCCATCACATACGATTCACGCCGCACGATGCGGTCAACGACGCCCAGCGCCTGGTTGGCCGCAGCCGCCGGGTCGATGCCCCTGGCGATGAAGGCCTGGGTCAGCATGTCGAGCCGCTCCTGCGTGGCCGGCGCATAGGTCGAGACAGCCTCGCCCAGGCGCGCCGAGTGAAAGTGTTCGCGGTTGGTCAACGTGGTGGCCAGCAGCGCGATGCCCACCGAGCCACCGAGATTGCGCGTCATGTTGAACAGACTCGAGGCCGAGCCCATCTCGCGCGGCGGCAGGCCAGACATGGCGAAGTTCGACAGCGTCAGCATCACGAACGGCTGGCCGATGGCGCGCACGACCTGCGTCCACATCAACTGGTCGTAGCCGGTGGTCGCATCCATATACGAATTCATGATGCACGAGATGCCAAACATGAACAGACCGAAGCTGCACAGGATGCGGTTGTCCACTTTCGAGGACAGCTTGGCCGCAAACGGCATCACCAGCAATTGCGGCAGGCCGACCCAGGCGATCACTTCGCCGATCTGCATCGGCGTGTAGCCGGCGATCTGGCCCAGGTACAGCGGCAGCAGGTAGGCCGAACCATACAGGCCCATGCCGATCACCGCCGACAGCGTGGTCGCGACCAAAAAGTTACGCTGGCCGTACAGCGCCAGGTTCACGAACGGATCGGGGCGCGTAAAACTGAGCGCGATCCAGCCCAGGATGCCCGTCAGCGACAGCGCGGCGAAGGTCACAATGAAGCTCGAATCGAACCAGTCCTTCGAGTTGCCTTCTTCGAGGAAGATCGTCAGGCAGGCCAGGCCCATGGCCATCAGCGCGATGCCGAGCCAGTCAGCCTTGATCAGCGTGCGGACGTTGGACTTCTCGGCATCCATCCCCCACATCATGCCGGCGATGAGCAGCACGCCCGGCACCCAGTTGATGTAGAAGACCGATGGCCAGCCATACAGCTCGGTAAGGTACCCGCCCAGCGTCGGACCCATCGCCGGCGCGAGCGTTGCGGTCAGGCCGAAGATGGCCATGCCGGTGGCGCGCTTGGAGGGCGGCAGGCGCGTCATCACGAGCATCATCGCCATCGGGATCAGCGCGCCGCCGGTGAAACCCTGCAGCATGCGAAACACGATCATGCTCTCGAGGCTCCAGGCCGCGCCGCACAGCGTCGAGAACACGAGGAACAGCGCGGTCGTGCCCATCATGTAGTTGCGCATGCCGAAGGCGCGCGTGAACAGCGCCGTCATCGGGATCACGACGATCTCGGCGCACAGGTAGGCGGTGGAGATCCACGAGCCTTCTTCCTGCGTGGCCGAGAGCGTGCCGAGGATGTCGCGCAGCGACGAATTGGTGATCTGGATGTCGAGCACTGCCATGAAGGCGCCCAGCATGCCGGCGGCGATCGCGACCCAGGTGCGCAGGTCGACTGCGGCCCCGTTGGCGGGCGCGCCTGGCATCCCGCTGCCCATCGCGCCCGACGGGGCTGATTTGCTCAAGCTCGTCATGGTGTGCTTAGCGCGCGGCTGCGGTCTGCGTCGGTTTCACGTCCTGGTTCAGCCTGACCTCGGCCACCACCGACATGCCCGGCACCAGGCGGCCCGCATACTTCTTGACGTCCTGCGGATCGAGCGTGATCTTGACCGGCACGCGCTGGACGATCTTGGTGAAGTTACCGGTCGCGTTATCAGCCGGCAGCAATGCGAACTGGTTGCCCGACGCCGGCGAGAAGCTGTCCACGCGGCCGACCAGGTGATGGTCGGGCAGCGCATCGACTTCCAGGCTCACGGCCTGGCCCGGCGTGAGACCGCCCAGCTGCGTTTCCTTGAAGTTGGCGACCACCCAGACGTTGTCTTCGACCACGGCCAGCATGGCCTGCCCCGGCTGCACGCGTGCGCCGACTTCGACGCTGCGCCGGCCGATGCGGCCCGCCACCGGCGCCACGATGCTGTTGTAGGCCAGTTGCTGGCGCGCGTCTTTCAGCTGCGCCTGCAGCACCTTGATCTCGGCCTTGAGCACGTCGCGGCCCGCTTCAGCGGCGCCGATCTGTGCCTGCGCGGCGGCGGCATTGTCGCGGCGCGCAGCCACGTCGGCCACGGCGCCGGCGCGCGCTGCGCTCGACGCATCGACTTCGGATTTCGACACGGCCTTCATCGTGTCGTTGTACAGCTGGCCGAAACGCTCGGCGTCCTGGCGTGCACGCAGCAACTGGGCTTCGGCCTGGCGCACCTGGGCGCCGGCGGCGCCGGCCTGGGCGCGCACCTGCAGCAGCTGGGCATCGGACTGCTTGACCTGCTGTTCCATGCTGGCGATCTGCGCCTGGATCTGCTCGACGCGCACGGCCTGGTCGGCCGGATCGAGCAGCGCCAGCACATCGCCTGCCTTGACCATCTGGTTGTCTTCGACCAGCACCTTCGTGACCACGCCCGCCACGCGCGACGAGACCTGGTGCATGCGGCCGGTGACGTAGGCGTTTTCAGTTTCCACGAAATGGCTGCTGCGATACCACATGCGCCCGCCGGCGCCGATGGCCAGCAGTGCAATCACGCCGACCACGACCAGAACGCGCTTGTTGGGCGGCTTCTTGGCGGCGGGAGCGTCCGCCCGAGGTTGCGCTGCGCTCGCCTGCCCTGCCTTGATGTCGTTCTCTGCCATGGTGCTGCTCCGAAATGAAATGAAATGGATTCGTCGCATTATTCGCCATCAATACAACGAAGTCAAGAAATGAAACGGTTGCATTTCATTTTATTTTGCTCTAGAGTCCAGCGTATGAACACAGCATTGACATGTACAAAATCTGCCGGGCGGCCCAAGGCAGCCGACGTCGAGACGCGCAACCAGGAACTGATCGAGGCTGCCTGCCGGCTGTTCCTGAAAAACGGCTATACCCGCACCAGCCTGGAATCGATCGCGCGTGAAGCGCGGGTGGCCGTGCGCACCATCTACGTCAAGTTCGGCGGCAAGGCCGGCCTGCTCAAGGCCGTGCTGGCATCGCGGCGCGAGCGCCTGTTTGCAGAGCGCAATATGGAGCTCGACACGCGTCCGCTGCGCACGATCCTCGATGAATTTGCGCGTGATTTCTACGCGTTGCTGGTCGAGCCGGATGCCATCGCCCTGCAGCGGGTGGTGATCGCGGAGGCGAGCACGAATCCCGAACTGGCCGAAGCATTTTACGAAGGCGGCCCGCGCATGACGCGCGATATGCTGGCGCGCTTTTTCGCACGCGCCGATATCCGCCTGCAACTGCGCGACGACGTGCCGCCGTCGGTCATGCTGACGCATCTGATCGGCTGCATCAACGGTGATCCGGTCGGGCGCTTTCTGTTTCCGGATGCCGAGCCGTCGGGCGAGGAAGCACAGCGCCAGCTGGCGGCGCGCATGGAACTGTTCTATAGCAGCGTGCTCAAACCCGGCTGAGTTTTATGCATATAGCTTGGTGGAAAGTTCAGTGTGCCATCGTACCGACTATTACCACCAAACTATGTCATTATGTAAATGTTCACAACGGGTGTCGTGAATGCAAATAAGAGCGGTGTGACCGCGAGGAGAAAGTATGAGCAAGTCGTCCAGATATGAATGGCGTGATCAGGCAGCTGCCCTGCAGGAGCGTATGAAGAGTTTTATCGAAAATCCGGGCGATGACCAGCTGGAAGCCGTCATCGCTGACATGCGTACCTACGCAGAAGCCGCCAAGAACGGCGCAATCGATATTCCGGAGCGCTTCGTCAGCTTCGCCTGAAGCCTGCGATGCCGATCCAGTCATGCCGCCCCGTGCAAACCGGGCGGCATTTTTTTTGGGACACCGTCATATAGCGGACAGCGGGACCGGCCGGCCCTGCTCTTCGACCTCGTGGACGCGGGTGAGGAAATGCATCTTGCGCGGCGCACGGTGCCGTTCGTGAAGTTCACGCGTGACCACCTCGACACGGCGCGGCCGCAGGGCAAGCTGACAAGGATCGGCGACGCCACCGCTGCCCGGTATGGCATCGGCCAGTTGCTGCGCCAATGGCTGGGCCACGGTGCCGGTGATGACGGTGGCTGTGCCATGAATCGTTGTGTGGAGTTCGAATGCGTGCGATTGTGGCAGCACGTAAATGGTGCCGATGTAGTCGTTACTGTACTCGTCCATATGCCCTCCGGCATGTTGCGAGAAAGGCGGCAATGCGGCTGCCGCCGTATCACTTCATCTTAGACCTTTGGCAGCGTGCTGCAAGCGGCACGCACGCTGCGGGCGAGCAAAAAAGCGCAATTAACATTAAATAGAGAAAACCATGAACTGATGAGCTATCCTGCGGCTAAACTCCTCTCCACAGCATCAGGAGATGCTGATGAAAATACCCCGTGTCATAAATCGAAAATTTAAATTAAATAAATTTATCTCCACATTTTATGCTCTCATAACTATTGTATATATTCTTTAGCGAACCTTGGGAGAATAGACGAACTTATGGCCAACTCCTGAATTTCTTCCAAATGCTTCAAAAAGTTTTTTGTATCTTCTTTTCTATAAGACCATGCAGAGAACTCGCGACGAGGGCGTTCTAATATCATCTCCCTTGCCCTACTTAACAAGAGATTTCCTTTTTCATTTTCACCCAGGACAAAACACGCAATGGCAATACATTGCGCATAATTTGGATCAGCCGACTCCTCGCGACCTAATACTGAATTGATATCAATCACTTTCCTGAACAAATCTAACGGAGGGGTTTTATCTACTCCCCATCTAGCCATAGCCATATTAAAAACAGTGGAAATACGTTTACTATAATTCAAAAAGTTTTTTTCCAGCAACTCGGCGGCTAGGCCACTCTTACCAGAACTAATATAAGCGACTGCTAGAAAATGAGTGACACCATCAAGAAAATCTTCGGAGCTATTTTCATATTTCCGTAGCAGGTTTTTTAAAATTTCCACTTGCGCATCAACTTGCGCAGAGTCGGTATCTAGTTGATTGGCGACGTATAACTGCTCAGGGCCAGACAATGAACCTAATGCAACTGACGTTGGCAACTTAGAGACGAGCTCAGGCGCCAATTGCTCCATTCGAGTAAATGCATCCATGAATGTCTCAAACTCGGCATTATCGGCATCAAGCATTTTCTCTAAGTCCTTAGCGGCCTGTAATTTTTCTCCCGCCTTGTAAAATAGCCGCGATCTAACCGCAAGCATATGAGCACTATAGAAATTAGCTTCAACTGGGTCGCCTTTAATTATTGAAAGCGCATCTTTAATACTTCCAATCTGCTCATAAAGCAATGCGATTAAGAATGATATCTCACCATCAGTAGAGAAATTCTTTAGGATATTTTCTATTTTTTTTCTTAATTCATCTGGATCAGACTCTGAAGTAATTTGCGAAAAATTCTCGTGTGAATTTTTTAAAAAACCAATTACTGAACTTCTATCTTCCATATTGTTTTTCGTCAAAGAGCTCACGAGATGAAAATATTCACGTGCCAACTTACTATTCGGCCTTGTAATCGAGAATATTTCTTGATCCAAAAGTGCCATACTATTATAGTGATGAATTTCAGCAGCAAGCGTATCATATCCTAGTGCCGACTTGAATTTTGCACTCAGAGTATCGAGTACCTGATCTTCATCATCCAGATCAGGAACATTCGACATCACAAAGTGTAAATCAATTGCCCTCCGAGGAGTACGTTTCACATAGTCTCGTATACTCGTGGAGACGCGTGTCAATCCGGCTAGATTTTGTTCGTTTGGGAAAAATAAAAGACATACTGAGTCAGGAAGCTGACGTGTACAAATTCCTTCAACATCACTATGCCCTGTCCTAGAATCGATTAAAAGATAATCTGGATTAACATACTCGCTTAGCTGCTTCTTAATATCCTCAAATAAAAAGAACCCGTCTTTCTTCGAGTAAAGTTCCTGCCAATTAATTGAGTTTAGCCGATGCGAATAACCAACATCCTGCCGCCCGACTGGCATGACCCAAATTTCACCACCGCTGACAAACTGATGAGATTTATAAACAAAGTCTTTTACGTCCGGAGCCTGTCCAGTTCGCATATATTCTGTGACAAAATCGACCAAACCAAGACACTCGCTCTGCGACCGACATAAGCCGAAAGTAGGCAATCCTGGAGCCTCCAAGTCGAAGTCCATCAGTAGTACCCGCTTACCGGATTCGGCTAATTGAGCAGCAACATTGACTAGAGCCATCGAGCGGCCTACACCACCTTTAAAAGAATAAAAGGTAATTGTGTACATTGTATTTCCTAAATAAATAATTCGAAAGTTTCAGATTCTGCGCGCAATTTTTCTTGCTGACTTGGCGTTATTTTTCTGAATCTACCGAAGCTTTCAATAACTGGACTTTTTACAAAGTTTGCTCGCTCTGAAAGTCTATCTAAATTGTCAGGGAAAGACATAAGATAAAGGTAAGAATCATTCGAACAACTTTGAATAATACTCCCTGACTCCCACCTCGCAATTGAAGCTCTTCCCAATCTGGTGATAATGGCAAACTCGTGCTGCGTTAAATTTCCTCGTGCTGCCCTAACCTCTCTAGGAGTCATGACATCCATTTCTCTACAGAGAGCGTCATGCTTTATATTCTCAGCATTTTGGTCTGTAAATCCCATCCCGCAGCAATTACAACGATAAACTGGGATTAATACATTTACCTTTATAAGACTACTGCCACTGCCATGAGATACCTCCTCAGACTCTTCAGATGTGACAAGATCACGCGAAAGACAGTTTGGACACTGTGGTAGCGCGGTTACTAGTAAATCGTCATGTTGCATGATTACACTCCTGAAAAGTCGCTGTAGTGGAAGCTTCGACCAATAGCGCGATTATTTGCCCCAATTTGAACTTTTATGTAAATGGGTGGCTTATCGGGAAAAATCTTAAATTTCATTAAAATTCCAACTGCTCCGAGTGGCTCATTGAAGTAAAAATCTTCATATGGATGATTAGACTCTATAAGATCTGCAATCAGATCCCAAGCCGATGAATCCGTGAGAAAAAATCCTTTTAAATTCGGATGTTCGATAATTCCTGGATTCCAGTCTCTCGGGAACCCGAGAAATCGGCAGTCCTTGCGGCGGCAATTCTTCGCCAGCTGTCGGAGAGTGTCGTGATGCATAGGGATGGTGAGATGGTGGGCGTTTAAGGATTGTATCATATGATACAATCGAGCTTTTGTACCGCTAGTCATAAAAAAAGCCGGGACCTATTCAGGTTCCGGCTTTTCCATGAGGTGCTCTTAAGATCGGTCAGCGCTTACGCGGTGGCGGCAAATCGGTGCAGACACCTTCGTACGCCTCGGCTGCCATACCGATCGACTCGCCCAGCGTCGGGTGCGGGTGGATCGTCTTGCCGATATCCACGCCGTCGGCGCCCATCTCGATCGCCAGCGCGATCTCGCCGATCATGTCGCCGGCGTGCGTGCCGACGATCGTGCCGCCGATGATGCGGTGGGTTTCAGCGTCGAACAGCAGCTTGGTGAAGCCCTCGTCACGGCCATTGGCCACGGCGCGCCCGCTCGCGTTCCACGGGAAGTGGCCCTTCTCGACCTTGATGCCTTGCTGCTTGGCTTCGTCTTCGGTCAGGCCGACCCACGCCACTTCCGGATCGGTGTAGGCCACCGATGGAATGACCTTGGCGTCGAAGTGCGTCTTCTTCTCGAAGGCCGCCTCGGCCGCCACGTGCGCTTCGTGCACCGCCTTGTGCGCCAGCATCGGCTGGCCCACCAGGTCGCCGATGGCGAAGATATGCGGTACGTTGGTGCGCATCTGGCTGTCCACGGCGATGAAGCCGCGCTCGCTCACTGTCACGCCCGCCTTGTCGGCAGCGACCTTCTTGCCGTTCGGGCTGCGGCCCACGGCCACCAGGACCAGGTCGTACAGCTGGGGTTCCGGTGCGGCTGTACCCGCTTCGGCTGCTTCGAACGTGACCTTGATCCCTTCCGGCAGCGCTTCCACGCCGACGGTTTTCGTCTTGAGCATGATGTTGTCGAAGCGGTGCGCGTTGTACTTCTGCCAGACCTTGACGGCCTCGCGGTCCGCGCCCTGCATCAGGCCATCCATCATCTCGACCACATCGATGCGTGCACCAAGCGTCGAATACACGGTTGCCATTTCCAGGCCGATGATGCCGCCACCGATGACGAGCATCTTCTTCGGCACCTGGCGCAATTCCAGCGCGCCCGTCGAATCGACGATGCGCGGGTCTTCCGGCACGAACGGCAGCTTGACCACCGACGAACCGGCCGCGATCACGGCCTTCTTGAAAGCGATGACCTTCTTGCCGCCATCGGCTGCCGTGACTTCGATGTGGTTCGGGCTCAGGAATGCGCCCACGCCCTGCACCGTGTTGACCTTG
>Ga0308170_10005167_pt1 | contig 10061 bp, 6 predicted proteins | sample PhyBR2_2_FD_202136 | JGI IMG/M metagenome (GOLD analysis project Ga0308170, IMG submission 202136) | Phyllosphere microbial communities from UC Gill Tract Community Farm, Albany, California, United States - DLSLSB.R2 | ecosystem: Host-associated > Plants > Phyllosphere > Unclassified | place... | reverse complement strand
CGGAAACGCCGGACCTGCACGACCTGGTCGGCAAGGCTTTCGAAACGGCCTACCTGGCCTATGAAGCCAAGGCCGAGCGCGGCGAACTGCGCGTGTTCAAGAAGATCGAGGCGCTCGACCTGTGGCGCAAGATGCTGTCGATGCTGTTCGAAACCGGCCACCCATGGATCACCTTCAAGGATCCGTGCAACATCCGTTCGCCGCAGCAGCACATCGGCGTCGTGCACTCGTCGAACCTGTGCACCGAGATCACCCTGAACACCAGCGCCGACGAAATCGCGGTCTGCAACCTGGGCTCGATCAACATGCCGCAGCACATGAAGGGCGATGGCCTGGACCATGTAAAACTGCAGAAGACGATCCGCACCGCGATGCGCATGCTCGACAACGTCATCGATATCAACTACTACGCCGTCGAAAAGGCGCGTAACTCGAACCTGCGCCACCGCCCGGTCGGCATGGGCATCATGGGCCACCAGGACTGCCTGCACATGATGCGCGTCCCGTTCGCTTCGGACAAGGCCGTGGAATTCGCCGACCGTTCGATGGAAGCCGTTTGCTACTTCGCCTACCTGGCTTCGACCGAGCTGGCAGAAGAGCGCGGCCGTTACGAGTCCTATGAGGGTTCGCTGTGGGACCGCGGCATCCTGCCGCAGGACTCGATCAAGCTGCTGGCGGAAGAACGCGGCGGCTACCTCGAGCAGGACACGAGCGAATCGATGGACTGGAGCCTGGTGCGCAACCGCATCAAGCAGTTCGGCATGCGTAACTCGAACTGCGTGGCGATCGCCCCGACCGCGACGATCTCGAACATCATCGGCGTCTCGGCCTGCATCGAGCCGACCTTCCAGAACCTGTACGTGAAGTCGAACCTGTCGGGCGAATTCACCGAGATCAACGGCTACCTGGTGCGCGACCTGAAGGCACGCGACCTGTGGGACGAAGTCATGATCGCCGACCTGAAGTATTTCGACGGTTCGCTCTCGAAGATCGACCGCGTGCCGCAAGACCTGCGCGACATCTACGCCACGGCCTTCGAAGTCGAGCCGAAATGGCTGGTCGAGCAGGCATCGCGCCGCCAGAAGTGGATCGACCAGGCACAATCGCTGAACATCTACATGGCCGGCGCCTCGGGCAAGAAGCTGGACGAAACCTACAAGCTGGCCTGGCTGCGCGGCCTGAAGACGACCTACTACCTGCGCACCATCGCGGCGACGCACATGGAGAAGTCGACCACCCGCACCGGCGCGCTGAACGCGGTGCCGGTCTCGGGCGGCCTGGTGGGGAATGCGGCACCGGCGGCGGCACCAGCGGCTGCTCCTGCGGCTGAGGAAGCGGACGGCGCGGCGTGCTACCTGCGTCCGGGCGATGCCGGTTTCGACGAATGCGAAGCTTGCCAATAAGCTGCCAATAAGTTCAAGTAACTAGTTAATCGCACGCCCGGCTTCGCGCCGGGCGCTGCCGTGTAAAGAATTCAAGAGGAACCAATCATGCTGTCATGGGACGATGAACCAAGCACCGCGCCAGTCGCGAACCCGGCGCTCGCCGCAGGTAATCCCGCAGGTAATCCTGAAAGCGCCCCTGTCGCCGAGGTCGCCAAGCGCGTGAATGCCGACGACAAGCGCATCATCAACGGCAAGACCGACGTCAACCAGCTGGTGCCCTTTAAATACAAGTGGGCCTGGGACAAGTACCTGGCCGGCTGCGCGAACCACTGGATGCCGCAGGAAGTGAACATGCAGCGCGATATCGAGCTGTGGAAGAGCCCGAACGGTCTGTCGGAAGACGAGCGCCGCCTGGTCAAGCGCAACCTGGGCTTCTTCGTCACGGCCGACTCGCTGGCCGCGAACAACATCGTGCTGGGCACCTACCGCCACATCACGGCCCCGGAATGCCGCCAGTACCTGCTGCGCCAGGCTTTCGAGGAGGCGATCCACACCCACGCCTACCAGTACATCGTCGAGTCGCTCGGCCTGGACGAAAAAGAGATCTTCAACGCCTACAATGAGATCGCGTCGATCCACGACAAGGACCAGTTCCTGATCCCCCACATTAACGTTCTGACCGATCCTGACTTCAAGACCGGCACGCTGGAAAACGACCAGACGCTGCTCAAGTCGATCATCGTCTTCGCCTGCCTGATGGAAGGCCTGTTCTTCTACGTCGGCTTCACGCAAATCCTGGCGCTGGGCCGCCAGAACAAGATGACCGGCGCCGCCGAGCAGTACCAGTACATCCTGCGCGACGAGTCGATGCACGTGAACTTCGGCATCGACCTGATCAACACGATCAAGATGGAAAACCCGCTGCTGTGGACCCCGGCCTTCCGCGAAGAGCTGAAAGCGCTGTTCCTGGAAGCCGTGGAACTGGAATACCGCTACGCCGAAGACACCATGCCGCGCGGCGTGCTGGGCCTGAACGCGACCATGTTCAAGGGTTACCTGCGCTTCATCGCGAACCGCCGCGCAGTGCAGATCGGCCTCGACCCGCTGTTCCCGAGCGAAGAGAATCCATTCCCATGGATGAGCGAGATGATCGACTTGAAGAAAGAGCGTAACTTCTTCGAGACGCGCGTGACGGAGTACCAGACCGGTGGCGCCTTGAACTGGGATTGATTCCAGAGCTGCTCTATATGGATGTCGAAAGCCCGATGAGAAATCATCGGGCTTTTTTTATTCGCCTGCCGTTCATGCGCGCGCCGACCGCGTGCGCGAACCCGTTGGGACATATGCGGCCGCGCGTGGTCAAAGCAGATAGCGGGAAGCGTATGACGATGGATCGGCATCGCGGCGCACCGCATCGTTCGTCCGAATTTTCGACAGGCAGGCTGAATATGAAAGAGCGATCGCGCCTTCGGTGCGTCGCTGCCCGATCGACCGTTTGAGGCCAGCGAAAATCGAAGCGAGCCTGATGCAATCAGGGGCGCTTTGAAATGGAGGCGAGGCGGATTGCGATTTCGTTCCCGCGGCGGCTTTGTTGTAGTCGTCACCAGGGAGCGAATTTACTTGTGCGCGGGTTGCGCACTGACAAGGTTTTCGTGTACTTTACGTGATTGAATTTGTCAAAACGTGAACATGGATCTTTTCGCATGCTCGCGGGCAAACAAAACCGATCGAATAAGGGAGCCGCGGCAGGCTTCGCAAGCGCAAAAAATCAAGCGCAGCGAGCAAGTTCGAGGCTTTCGTAATGGGACGCTGATTCAAGCCAGCATGCACATAAGCGTACAGAAAAGAACAAGCCGCACTGCCTGATCGTTTTCAGGCAAGGCGGCTTTTTCTTTTCGTGCTCGTAAGGGCAGCGATGTGAAAGCGCAGCTGTAGTAATGGGTGAGTGTCCCGACGTCGTTGGCTGAAGCGCTGCAATTGTGAGGAGTTGCAGCAGTTCAGCTGGTGCCGGATTCATTGGCAGTAACCAGAACGGTTTATGCCGATGAATAACCCGCCTGCCATCCGGACGGACGGGTTTCAACCTTGTAGCGTATTTTCTCATCGCACATTAGGAGAACGAAATGGCAACAGCCGCTAAGAAAACAGCAGCAAAACCGGCAGCGAAAGCTGCCGCAGCAGAGAAACCAGCCGCCAAGGCGGTAGCCAAGACGGCAGCCAAGAGCGCAGCGAAAGCACCGGCCAAAGCCGCTGCCAAGCCTGCAGTGAAGGCTGCGGCAAAACCTGCAGCGAAGGCTGCGACCAAATCGGCTGCGAAGCCGGCAGCAAAAGCCGCGTCGAAGGCGCCGGCGAAAGCCGCTGCCAAGCCAGCAGCGAAAGCTGCGTCGAAGGCACCAGCGAAAGCCGCTGCAAAACCAGCTGCAAAGAAAGCGGCTGCAAAGCCGGCAGCGAAGCCAGCTGCAAAGAAAGCAGCTGCCAAACCAGCAGCCAAGCCAGCTGCAAAGAAAGCAGCTGCCAAACCAGCAGCCAAGCCAGCTGCAAAGAAAGCGGCTGCAAAGCCAGCAGCCAAGGTAGCCGCGAAGAAGACCGCGACCAAAGCAGCAGCGAAGCCTGTAGCGAAAGCCGCTGCAACCAAGTCGGCAGCCAAGCCGGCAGCAAAGAAGGTTGCAGCCAAGCCAGTAGCAAAGGCCGCCGCAACCAAGGCCGCCGCCAAGCCAGCCGCCAAAAAGACCGCGAGCAAAGCAGCAGCCAAGCCGGCAGCGAAAGCCGCCGCAAGCAAGTCGGCAGCCAAGCCAGCGGCCAAGAAAACCGCAGCCGCCAAACCAGCCGCCAAGAAGACCGCCGCCGCCAAACCGGCAGCCAAGCCGGCTTCTAAATCGGCAGCAAAGCCTGCGGCCAGGAGCGCAGCCAAGTCGGCCGCCAAGCCGGTAGCAAAAGCTGCAGCGACCAAGTCGGCAGCGAAAGCACCAGCCAAGGCGACGGCTGCCAAGACGTCCGCCAAGACCGCAGCGAAGGCACCGGCCAAGTCGGCTGCGAAGTCGGCTTCGAAGGGTCCGGCAAAAGCACCGGCCAAGAGCGCAGCGAAAGCCGCCGCCAAGCCTGCAGCCAAGTCGGCAGCGAAAGCTCCGGCTAAAACTGCCGCCAAGAGCGCAGCCAAGGCACCGGCCAAAGCCGCTGCCAAAAGTGCCGTAAAGGCGCCGGTCAAGTCAGCCGCCAAGACTGCCACCCCAGCTCCAGCCAAGGCTGCCGCTACCAAGACCGCTACTAAAGCGCCAGTCAAGTCGCCAGCTACCAAGACCGCAGCACCAGCCAAGGCAGCAGCGACCAAGACCGCAGCCAAGCCAGCCGCAAAGCCAGCTGCCAAGGCTGAAGCAAAGCCGGAAGCGATGAAGGCCGAAGCGAAGCCTGAAGCGATGAAAGCAGAAGCCAAGCCGGAAGCGGCCAAGGCCGAAGCCAAGCCGGAAGCAGCTGCAACGCCTGCGGTGAAGGCCGAAGCCAAGCCGGAAGCGGCAGCCAAGCCCGCAGCCAAGCGAGCTTCGGCAGTGCCGAAGTCGAGCGCAGCGGCCAAGAAGCCGGCTGCCAAGCAAGCTGCGCCGCAAGCGAGCGCCGAAGCCAAGCCGGCCCAGGCAGCGGGCGAGGCCAAGCCGGCAGCACCGGCGCCGGCCGCCAAGACCGTGCTGGCACCGGCGGCCGCATGGCCGTTCCCGACCAGCAGCCGTCCGTAACATCAGGTCAGGCCCGCTTAGGGCAAAATACCGCTGTGTGAACCGTTCACACAGCGGTTTTTTTATTTCAAGGAGTTCTCGTGCTGTCCATTCTTCAGTTGATCGTCGATACCATTGCCAGTGTGCTGGGCGGGGTGCTGCTGTTGCGCTTCTGGATGCAGGCCATCCGCGTGCGTCCGCCGGCATCCGTGGCACAGTTCACCTTCACGCTGAGCGACTGGCTCGTGAAACCCCTGCGCCGCATCGTGCCGGGGGCCGGCGGCTATGACTGGGCAAGCCTGATCGGCGCCTTCCTGGTGGTGGTGCTGGCGACGTCCATCCTGTTCCTCGTCGGGGCATCGGCCGAACAGGTGCTGCTGCTGGCGCTGGGACGCTTCGTGAAGTGGATCATCTACGGGTTTATTGCGCTCTTGATCATCGAGGCGATCTTCAGCTGGGTCAATCCGCATGCGCCGCTGGCGCCCTTCGTGCATGCGCTGAACGATCCGCTGCTGCGGCCGATCCGCAAGGTGGTGCCGCCGATCGGGGGACTGGATTTGTCGGTGCTGGTGGCGGTGCTGTTGCTGCAGATTGCCTTGTATCTGCTGCGGACGGTGGTGCCGATTTAAAGTTTTGATTGTGCGGATGTGGAAATGGGCAGCCTGGGCTGCCCATTTTTTTTGTGGCTCGCGGTGAGGGGGCGAGCGGTGTGGAGCGGTTAGTGATTACGGTTTGCGTGCGTAACGCGTGGGCTCGGGGAGCCCACCCTACGGATAGATGATGCAGGTACCGGTTTTAGTTGAAACGGTAGCCGAAGGCGGACTCGAATTTGTCGGCGATCTCCGACGCGGTGAAGCTGTGGTTCTGGCCGCCCTGGTGGGCGATCTTGATGGAACCGAGCAGGCTGGCGAGGCGGCCAGTGGTCGGCCAGTCGTAGCCCTGCGCAATGCCGAACAGGAGGCCGGCGCGGTAGGCGTCGCCGCAGCCGGTCGGGTCGACGACGGCGCTCGCCGGTACCGCCGGGATGTCGTGGCGTTGGCCGCCGGCGTAGATCTCGGAACCCTTTTCGCCGCGCGTGACGATCAGCGCGTCCAGGCGCGCTGCGATCTCGTCCAGGGTCAGGCCGGTGCGGTCCATCACCATCTCGAATTCGTAATCGTTCGCGGCCAGGTAAGTCGCCTGCCCGATGAAGGCCAGCAGTTCTTCGCCGCTGAACATCGGCAGCTGCTGGCCCGGGTCGAACATGAAGGGCAGGCCTTGCGCGGCGCAGTCGCGCGCGTGCTGGAGCATGCCGTCGCGGCCGTCCGGGGCGATGATGGCGACGCGGAGCAGGCCCTGGTCGGCGACCTTGTTCTCGTGCGAGAACTGCATCGCGCCCGGGTGGAAGGCGTTGATCTGGTTATTGTCCTGGTCGGCCGTCACGAAACATTGCGCCGTGTAGGCGTCCGGGATCGTCTTGATCGCGCGCGTCTCGATGCCGAAGTTGCGCAGGCGCTCGAGGTAGTCGGCGCCGTCCTGGCCGAGGGTCGCCATGATCAAGGGCTCGCCGCCGAGCAGCTTGAGGTTGTAGGCGATGTTCGCCGAGCAGCCGCCGTATTCGGTGCGCAGGGTCGGCACCAGGAAGGAGACGTTGACGCGGTGCAGCTGGTCGGCCAGCAGGGTTTCGGCGAAGCGGCCGTGGTACTGCATGATCTTGTCGAAGGCGAGCGATCCGCAGATCAGGGTAGCTTGGGTCATGGGGTAGGGAGAGAAAATTCAGGGATAAAAGACGGCGATGTGGTAGCCGGAGGGTTTCAGGTCGTCCACCCGGAAGTGGAGCTTGATGGCGTGTTCGGCGCGTGGCGCGATGCCGTTGGCAGCGCTGTTCGCGCCTGCGGTACCGGCGGCGAGGTAGTCGGCGGGCGCGAAGACGCGCCGCACCAGCGGCTTGTCGTTGGCGTCGGTCAGCGCGAGCTCGAGGCTCGGCCAGGCCTGGGCCGTGCTGCCGGCGTTGCGCAGTTCGGTCGTGTACGAATAGGCGCCGCCGCCGAGCGTGGTCAGTTCGCCGGTTTCGATGGCGAGGTTGTCGATCTGCGCCGGCAGCTCGACGCGGCAGCCGAACACGGCGCAACCCACCACCAGGGCCGGTTTCGCGGCCGGGAAGCGGGCAGCAAGGGTGTTGCGGAAGCTGAGTACCCCCTGCGCCAACAGCAGCACGGCGAGGCCGATGGCGCCGGCGATCAGCGCGATCTTGCGCGCGCGCCCGTTCTCTTCCTGCTGGCGGCTGCGCTTGACGAACTCGGGCTCGTCGATCTCGGCCGCACGCAGTTTCGGCTGCGCTTCGATCCTGGTCGGGGTCAGCTTGGAGCGGCGCGCGGCGGCCTTTTCGGCGCGCTTGGCAGCCGGCGTGCGCGCCGCGACCGGCGGTACGTGGGCGGCGGCTGGCGGCGTGATGACGCTGGCGGTCGACTCGCGCATCAGGAGCGGAGGCGCGTCATCGAGCGGCGTTTTCGTGCGCGCGGAGGACTCCGGTGCCGCTTCCAGTTCAGGCGCGTGGTCGGGCTCGTGGTCCGGCTCATGACCCGGCAGGGCGAGGGCGACCAGTTCTTCGTCGACCGGGAGGCCGAAGGCGGGCTCGATGCGGCCGGTGTCCGGCGGGGCCGGCTCGAACGCTTGCCGGGCCACCGGCGCCGGTTCGGCCGCCCCTTGCGGCTGTTGCGTCGGTTCGGCGACTTCGTCCGGCGGCGGCGTCGACGCCGCCGGCTCGGACACGACGTCGGCTACAGGCGCCGTTTCGGTGTCGGCGACCGGCGTGGCAGCTGGAGGCGCTTCGGGAACCGGTTCCGGGTTCTTCAGCAGCTGCGACCAGGGCGGCATGGCCGGCTGGACAGGCTCCTCGTCCGGTTCGTCGTCAGGCGCAGGCGCGTCGTCCGGCGCGTCCACCTTCGGCAAAATCCCGAACGGATCGAAGGTGTGATCGAAGTCGAGGGTGTAGACCGGCTGGTCCTCGAAGCGCGGCAGCTCGACTGCCACTTCGAGCGGCGCGAGCGGTTCCACCTCGTCTTCAGGGGCAGGACGACGGCGGTCGACGTAGACCTCGGCCTGCGCGGCAGGGGCGGGCTGGGGCGCGACTCCGGAGGCAGGGGAGGGCAGGGAATCAGCAGCAGCAGGTGCAGCCGCAGGTTCGGGAGGAGCAGGAACAGGGGGCGCGGAATCGGGCGGGGCCGCGACCGGCGCCTTGGCCGGCAAGGCATCCAGGTCGACCAGCGTGGCGCTGCCATCGAAAATCTCGTGGCAGGAGCCGCAACGGACAATGCCCCCACGCAGCTTGAGTTGGTCCGAGGCGACCCGGAACATCGTGCCGCAGTGGGGGCATTGGGTGGCGAGCGCCATCCGCTTACCCGGCTGTGGTGGAGCGCGCGGCCGGTACGGTGTCCTGGCCAAGCGTCCCGTGAAGGGCAACCCAGCCGTCCTGCTCGGCCCAGACGCCCAGCTTGATGAAAGGTGCGTAGGCGGCGGCCACTTCCTCGGCCTGGCGCGCCAGCACGCCCGACAGCACCAGCGAACCGCCCGGCGCCACGCGGCCGGACAACATCGGCGCCATCAGCTTCAATGGGCTCGAGAGGATGTTGGCGACGACGGTGTCGAACTTGCCGCTTGCGTGGCGTTCGTTCGACGAGACGGCCAGTTCGTCCGGCACGTAGAAGGTGATCTCGCAGTTGTTGCGCTCGGCATTCAAACGGGCCGATTCGATCGCCTGCGGGTCGATGTCGACCCCGGTGACGTCATCCGCGCCGAGTTTTTTCGCGACCATCGCCAGGATGCCCGAGCCGCAGCCGTAGTCCAGCACCGACTTGCCCGGCGCCGGATGGGCTTCCAGCCACTCCATGCACAGGCGCGTGGTCGGATGGCTGCCGGTACCAAAGGCGAGGCCCGGATCGAGTTCCAGAATCAGGCCGTCAGGATCAGGCGCTTCGTGCCAGCTCGGCACGACCCAGATATTCGTGCCGATGTGGATCGGCTCGAACTGCGACTGCGTCAGGCGGACCCAGTCGGCGTCCGCCACGTCGCGCGTGGTGAACGACGGCACCTGGGACAGCCCGATGGCGGCGGCCGCTTCGGCGATGATCGCCCCCTGGTCGGCGTCGACGTCGGTCAGGGCCACGACGCGGCTGTGGTCCCAGGCCGCCTCGGTCGGCTCCATGCCAGGCTCGCCGAACAGCGGCCTTTCCTGGTCCGTACCCTCGTCGGCGTCTTCCACCGAAACCGACAGCGCGCCCGCTTCCATCAAGGCGTCCGACAGGCCTTCCGCGTGCTCGCGTGCGATTTCGATGATGACTTCGGTCCAGCTCATGCGTCAGCCTTGTTTTCCGGGGCCACGACGACCTTCGTGTCGGGGCGGTTGGCCAGCTTCTGTTCCAGGTAATGGATGTTGGTGCCGCCTTCGATGAAACGGGCGTCGACCATCAGTTCGCGGTGCAGCTGGATGTTGGTCAAGATACCCTCGACCACCATTTCCGACAACGCAATTTGCATGCGGCGGATGGCTTGCTCGCGCGTAGCACCGTAGGAAATTACCTTGCCGATCATCGAGTCGTAATGAGGTGGCACATAGTAGCCCGCATACGAGTGCGAATCGACACGGATGCCAGGGCCGCCCGGCGGGTGCCAGCCGGTGATGCGGCCCGGCGACGGCGTGAACTTGAACGGATCCTCGGCATTGATGCGGCATTCGATCGCGTGGCCGGCCAGCATGATGTCGCGCTGCTTGAAGCGCAGCTTCTCGCCGCAGGCGATGCGGATCTGTTCCTGCACGATGTCGATGCCGGTGATCATTTCGGTGACCGGGTGTTCGACCTGGACGCGGGTGTTCATTTCGATGAAATAGAACTCGCCGTTTTCGTACAGGAATTCGAAGGTGCCGGCGCCGCGGTAGCCGATCTTGCGGCAGGCTTCGGCGCAGCGGTCGCCGATCTTTTCGATGAGTTTACGC
>Ga0308170_10005165_pt1 | contig 10064 bp, 7 predicted proteins | sample PhyBR2_2_FD_202136 | JGI IMG/M metagenome (GOLD analysis project Ga0308170, IMG submission 202136) | Phyllosphere microbial communities from UC Gill Tract Community Farm, Albany, California, United States - DLSLSB.R2 | ecosystem: Host-associated > Plants > Phyllosphere > Unclassified | place... | reverse complement strand
ATGCCCACCCTACGTAATGCGGCTGCCAACGAAAAACGAGTCAAAAGTGGCAAGGGCTTCGCTTAAGTGACTGGCATTAGGCCATTGGCCACAATGACCCCGTACGTTACGCGGCTGTTATGGCTTAACTGACCGGCATTAGGCCAATGGCCTAAATGGCGGGTTCACCGGGCTCTTGAGCCCACGCGTGCGCAAGGTCGGAGCAGCGGCAACGTTAGCAGGACATGTACGCACGCGTCCCAGTCCACGGATACGTTGCACCGTGCAGCGGCACGAACGCGTGGGCACAAGTGCCCACCCTACGGTGCGCAACCGTCAACATCATTACACCACGCCGCGTTCCTTCAGACCGCTCAGCGTCTCTTCCGACAAGCCCAGCAAATCCGCCAGCACCTCGTTCGTCCCCTCCCCCAACGTCGGCGGCGCACTGCGCACCGGCAAGCGCTCGCCATCGAAACGATAAGGCGAAGCCATCACGTCGACCGTCCCCGCCACCGGATGCGGCATCTTGTTGACCAGCCCGGCCTCGCTTGCGCGCTGCGAAGTCATCGCCTCGTACAGCCCCGCCACTTCGCCGCAGGGAATGCCGACCTTGCTCATCCTCTCCAGCAGCTCCTTGCGCTTGCGGCTTGCTACCGCCTGGCGCAGCTGCGGCACCAGTTCCTCGCGGTGGATGGTGCGGTTCAAATTGGTCTTGAAGCGCTCGTCCGCCGCCAGGTCCGGCCGCTCGATGACCTCGGTGCAGAAGCGCAGGTACTGGCTGTTATTGCCGACCGCGATCACCAGCGGACCGTCCTCGGCCTCGTACACGCCGTAGGGCATGATCGACGGGTGGGCGTTGCCGTAGCGCGGAGGATCGTTCCCGCGCAGGAGTGCTTCGAGACCGTAATAGGCCGTGATCATCAGCCCGCAGTCGAACAGGGCCATGCCGATATGCCGTCCGGTACCCGTCTTCTCGCGGTCGTACAGCGCGGCCAGCACGCCTTGGGCCGCGTACATGCCGGTCATCATGTCGACTGCGGCGACGCCGAATTTCAAGGGCGGCTGGGTCGGCTCGCCGTTCAGGGCCATCAGGCCGGCCTCGCCCTGGATCACGAGGTCGTAGCCGGGACGCGCCGCTTCCGGTCCGGTGCGGTCGTAACCGGTGATCGAGCAGTAGATCAGGCCCGGCTGCTCTTCCTTCATCTGCTCGTAGCCCAGGCCCAGGCGCTCAATGTCGCCGAACTTGAAGTTCTGGATGACGACGTCGCTCTTCCTGATCAGGTCGCGCGCGATCTGCTGCCCTTCAGGCGTTTTCAGGTCGAGGCAGACCGAGCGCTTGTTGCGGTTGACGCTGTTGAAGTAGGCGGTCTCGGTGGCGCCCACGCGCATGCCCCAGTCGCGCGTGTCGTCGCCGCGCACCGGGTGCTCGACCTTGATCACTTCGGCGCCGAGGTCGCCCAGCACCATGGCGCACCACGGTCCGGCCAGCACCCGCGACAGGTCGAGGACGCGCACACCGGCCAGCGGCAGGGAGGATTTTGTTGTCACGTTCAGTCTCCGTTCTACGCCCGGCGCCTTGGCGCCCGGACGCTATTCTTGTTGCTGCTTGCCGCGCAGGGCGGCGAAATCGGGCGTGCGTTTCTCGAAGAAAGCCTTGATGCCCTCCTGCGCCTCGTCGTCGCCCTGCGACTGCGCCATCAGCTGCGCTTCCAGGTCGAGCTGCGCGTCCAGGCTGGCGTGGCCGGCATGTTCGCACAAGTGCTTGATACGTGCAGCCGCATTGGCCGGACCTTGGGCGATGCGCTCGGCCAGTTGCACCGCTTCGGCCACGGCGGCGCCGCGCCCGACGAGCCGGTTCACGGCGCCCAGCGCATGCAGGCGCTCGGCGGGAATCCGCTCGCCCAGAAGGCACAGCTCCATCATCTGCTGGCGCGGCAGGAACTCCGACAGGAAAGCCGTCGCGCCGCCGTCCGGACTCAGGCCCACCTTCACATACGCCATCGTGAAGAAGGCATTCTCGGCGGCGACCAGCATGTCGCAGGCGAGCGCCATCGACATGCCGGCGCCGGCCGCGCCGCCCTCCACGGCCGCGATGACCGGCTTCGGGCAGGCGCGCAGTGCGCGGATCAGGTCGTGCAGGCGTCCGATCTTCTCCAGCCGGCCCTCGACCGGCAGCGCGCGCCGCGTCGCCAGCTGGCGCAGATCGCCGCCGGCGCAAAAGAAGTCGCCGTCGCCGGCGAAGACGATCGCGCCGATGGCAGGGTCGGCCGCGGCCTCATTCAAGGCCGCGGGCAAGGCGTCGTACAGCGCCGGCGTGATCGCATTGCGCGCCGCCGGATTGCTGTTGACGAGGATGCGCACCGCACCCTCGGTGCGTACCAGCAGGCCGGTCATGCTGCTTGCCGGCCGAGCGCAATATAACGCTCGAGATGATGGTCTTCATCGCCCAGCTGGTGGTCGATCATCACCAGGCGCTTGGCGTAATGCGCCAGCGGCAGTTCCCAGGTCATGCCGATGCCGCCGTGGAGCTGGATGCATTCCTCGGCCACCTTGGTGCCGATGCGGCCGATGCTCATCTTCGCCGCGGACAGCGCGCGCTCGCGGGTGATCCGGTCCGCGTCCAGTGCCGCCACCGCGTTGATGACGGCGGACCGGGCCTGTTCGATTTCCAGCAGCAGGTCCGCCATGCGGTGCTGCAGCGCCTGGAAGCTGCCGATCGGGACGCCGAACTGCTTGCGGGTGCGCAGGTAGTCGAGCGTGGCCGCCTTGGCCGCTTCCATCGCGCCCAGCGCTTCGGCGCACAGCGCCAGGATGCCGCGGCCGACGGCGCGCTCGAGGGTGGCGAAGCCGCCGCCCTCCACGCCCAGCAGCGCGCCCGCGTCCAGCAGCACGTTCTCGAAGCGCAGCTCGGCGACATGGCCGCCGTCGATGGTCGGCGTACCCTGCACCGTCACGCCCGCGGTGCCGGCCGGGACCAGGAACAGCGAGATGCCGTTCTCGTCGTCGATCGCGCCGGCCGTACGGGCCGACACCACGAAGACGCCGGCCTGCTCGCCCAGCGCCACGACCGACTTGACGCCGTTGAGCGCCCAGCCCTCGCCCTGCCGCGTTGCCAGCATGCCGACGCGCGCCAGTTCGTAATGCGTGTCCGGCTCGTCGTGCGCGAAGCTGGCGATGGTGCTGCCGTCGGCGATCGACTCCAGCAGGCCGCGTTGCGCCTCGTTGCCTGCGCTGGCGATCGCTTCGGCCGCCAGCACGGCGCTGGTCAGCAGCGGTTCGATCACCAGGCCACGGCCCAGCGCTTCGAAGACGATGGCGATATCGAAGCCGCCGCCGCCGAAGCCGCCGTCTTCCTCGCGCATCAGGACGCCGATCGCGCCCAGTTCGGCGAAGTGGTTCCACATCTCGGGCGAATAGCCTTCCGCGCTGCCGGCGATCTTGTTACGCGTCTCGAAGCTGTAGCGCTCGGCGATGAAGCGGTTCAGGCTGTCGGCGAGCATGCGCCGTTCTTCGGTATGTTCGAAATTCATGGTGTCTTCCTCACAGGCCCAGGATCATCTTGGAGATGATGTTCTTCTGGATCTCGTTGGAGCCGCCGAAGATCGACAGCTTGCGGTTGTTGAAGTACTGGGCCGTGGCGGCCGCGGCGAAATCGGGGCCGACCTGCGGGCCCTGGTAGTCGGCGTCGAGCATCTCCTGGGTGAACGGGCGCGCATGCACGCCCATCGCACGCCGCGTCAGCGAGGTGATCTCCTGGCGGATCTCGGTGCCGCGGATCTTGAGCATCGAGCTCTCCGCACCGGGCACGCCGCCGCCAGCCACCGCCGCGATCACCCGCAGGTTGGTCGTCTTCATGTTTTCGAGGTCGATCTCGACGCGGGCCAGGCGCGCGGCGAAGCTCGGATCTTCCGTCAGCGGCTTGCCGTTGCGCGTCTGGCGCGCAGCGACGCGCTTCAGGCGCGCCAGCGCAGCCACCGAGAAGCCGACGCCCGCAATATTCGTGCGCTCGTAGGTCAGCAGGTATTTGGCGCAGGTCCAGCCGGCGTTTTCCTCGCCCACCAGGTTCTGCACCGGCACCCGGACGTCGGTGAAGAAGACTTCGTTGACTTCATGCTCGCCGTCGAGCGTGATGATCGGACGCACTTCGATGCCGGGCGAGTTCATGTCGATCAGCAGGAAGCTGATGCCGGACTGCTTCTTCGCTTCGCGGTCGGTGCGCACCAGGCAGAAAATCATGTTGGCGTGCTGGCCGAGCGTGGTCCAGGTCTTCTGGCCGTTGACGATGTAATGCTCGCCCTCGGCATCCGTACCACGCACGGCGGTCGTTTTCACGGCCGCCAGGTCGGAGCCGGCGCCCGGTTCCGAATACCCCTGGCACCACCAGTCGTCGCCGTTCAGGATGCGCGGCAGCCAGTAGGCCTTTTGCTCTGCGTTGCCGTACTTGATCAGCACCGGGCCGAGCATGTTGACGCCGAAGGGCACGATGCGCGGCGCATGGGCGATGGCGCTCTCGTTCTCGAAGATGAATTTCTCGATGGCGGTCCAGCCCGGGCCGCCGTATTCCTCGGGCCAGTGGTTCGCCAGCCAGCCGCGTTCGTTCAGGACGGCGTGCCACTCTTCCATGTCGGCCTTGGAGAGGTGCTTGCCCTCGGCGACTTTATCCGACAGGCGCGCCGGCAGCTTCTCGGCGAGAAAAGCGCGCACTTCGGCGCGGAAGGCTTCTTCTTGCGGGGTGAAATTCAGGTCCATGACGACGATCCTCAGAAAATCTCGAACAGGCCGGCGGCGCCCATGCCACCGGCGATGCACATCGTGACGACGGCATATTTTGCGCCACGGCGGCGGCCTTCCAGCAGCACGTGGCCGGCCAGGCGTGCGCCGGTCATGCCGAAGGGGTGGCCGATCGAAATCGCGCCGCCGTCCACGTTCAGGCGCTCGTCGGGAATCCCGAGGCGCTGCTGGCAGTAGATCGCCTGCGAGGCAAAGGCTTCGTTCAGCTCCCACAGGTCGATATCATCGACCGTCAAGCCGAAGCGCGCCAGCAGTTTCGGCACCGCAAACACGGGACCGATGCCCATCTCGTCCGGCTCGCAGCCGGCCACCGCCATGCCGCGGAAGGCGCCCAGCGGTTTCAAGCCCAGGCGTTCCGCTTCTTTCGCTTCCATCATCACGCAGGCCGAAGCGCCGTCGGACAGCTGCGAGGCGTTACCCGCGGTGACGAATTTGCCTTCGCCCATGACGGGCGCCAGCTTGGCCAGGCCTTCATAGGTCGTGCCGCGGCGGTTGCAGGTATCTTCGCCGATCGTCACTTCGCGCTTCGTGACTTCCTTCGTTTCCTTGTCGGTCACCGCCATCGTCGTCGTGCAGGCGACGATTTCTTCCTTGTAGCGCCCGGCCAACTGGGCCTCCTCGGTCTTGCGCTGGGATTCGAACGAAAAGCGGTCCTGCGCCTCGCGCGAGATGCCGTAGCGCGCGGCCACGATGTCGGCGGTCTCGATCATCGGCATGTAGAGCTCGGGCTTGTTTTCCAGGATCCACGGGTCCATGCCCGAGTCGCCGGAATCGCGGGTGCGGATTTGCGAGATCGATTCGACGCCGCCGGCGATCACGGCCGGTGCACCGTCGACGACGATGCGGCCGGCGCCGATGGCGATCGCCTGCAGGCCCGAGGCGCAGAAGCGGTTCACGGTGGTGCCGGCAATCGTGATCGGCAGGCCGGCGCGAATCACGGTCTGGCGCGCGACGTTGCGGCCGGTCGTGCCTTCCGGGTAGCCGCAGCCGAGGATGGCGTCCTCGATCAGGTTCGGGTCGATGCCCGAACGCTCGACGGCGGCGCGCACGGCAAAGGCGGCCAGTTCCGGGCCGGAGGTGATGTTGAATTCGCCGCGGTGCGCTTTGGTGAGCGGGGTGCGGGCGGTTGAAACGATGACGGCTTCGCGCATGGCGAGTCTCCTAAAATTGTTCTAACTGAGATTATTTATTCAGGCTGGCAAAATTCTCGCCGCGTGCGACGAGGTCGACCAGCAGCGGCGAAGGCTGCCAGAACAGCGGATCTTCCTTCGCGAATTCCTGGATATCGGCCAGGATCTTGTCGAGGCCGACCGTGTCCGCATAGTGCATCGGGCCGCCGCGATAACGCGGGAAGCCGTAGCCGTGCACGAAAGTCACGTCGACGTCGAGCGGACGCAGGGCGATCTTCTGGTGCACGACGTTCGCGCCTTCGTTGATCATCGCGGCCAGGTAGCGGCGCACGATGTCTTCGTCGGTGAAGGTCTTCGGCGTGATGCCGGCGCGCTGGCGTTCGGCATCGATGATGGCTTCGACTTCCGGATCCGGCGTGCCGATGCGGGTGCCTTCCGGATACAGGTAATAGCCGCGCCCCGTCTTCTGGCCGAACCAGCCGCGCTCGGCCAGGCGGTCCGGGATCTGCACATAGCGCGCTTTCGGGTCGCGCGTGGCGGCGCGGCGCTTGCGGGTGGCCCAGCCAATGTCGCCGCCGGCCAGGTCGGACACCTGGAAGGGTCCCATCGGATAGCCGAAGTTGCGCACGGCCTTGTCGATCTGGTAGGGAGAAGCGCCGTCTTCCATGATCGCCTGCGCCGCCGCGCCGTAGACTGCCAGCACGCGGTTGCCGATGAAGCCGTCGCAGACGCCGGCGCGCACCGCGGTTTTCTTGAGCTTTTTCGCCAGTTCGAAGGCGGTGGCGACGACGTCGGCGGCGACTTTGCCTGGGACGACGATCTCGAGCAGCTTCATGATGTTGGCCGGCGAGAAGAAGTGCAGGCCGATCACGTCCTGCGGACGGCTGATCGATGCCGCGATCTGGTCGATGTCGAGGTAGGAAGTGTTCGTGGCCAGCACGGCGCCCGGTTTGCAGACGCGGTCGAGTTCCTTGAACACGGCCTGCTTCACGGCCATGTCTTCGAACACGGCTTCGATCACGAGGTCGACCTGCGACAGCGCGTCGTAGGCGGTGCTGCCGCTCCAGCGGTTCATGATCGCTTCTTTTGCTTCGGGCTTGATGCGCCCCTTGGCGACCAGGCCGTCGTAAACTTTTTCGACGTTCGCGCGGCCACGGGCCAGCGCTTCGTCGTCGCGCTCGATCATCACGACCGGCAGGCCCGCGTCCAGTACGGCGACCGCGATGCCGGCGCCCATGGTGCCGCCGCCGATGATGCCGACGCTGGCGATTGCACGCGGCTGCGCGCTGCGGGTTTCAGGCGACTTGGCCGCTTCGCGCTCGGCGAAGAAGGCGTGCACCAGGCCGGCGCGTTGCGGGCTGTCCAGGCATGCGAGGAAGAGCTTGCGTTCCAGCGCCAGGCCGTCGGTGAACGACAGGTCGAGTGCGCCCTGCACTGCATCGATAATCTTCAGGGGCGAGAACAGGCCGCGCGCCTTCTTGGTGGTCTCGGCGCGGGCAGTCTCGATGGCCGCTTGCGTGGCCGCGCGATCGGACAAGGCGTTCGCTTCGCTCGTGCGGCGCGGGGCGGCATTCGAGGCGACAAGCTCGCGAGCATAGGCGAGACCGGCGGCAGCGGCGTCATCGCCCTCTTCCAGCTTGTCCACCAGGCCGAGTTTCGCCGCTTCCTTCGCACCGATGTGACGGCCGCTCAGCATCAGTTCCAGCGCAGCCGGCGCGCCGATCAGGCGCGGCGTGCGCTGGGTGCCGCCGGCGCCCGGCAAGAGGCCGAGCAGCACTTCCGGCAGGCCCAGCTTGGCCGACCCGAGCGCGACGCGGTAGTGCGCGCCGAGCGCGACTTCAAGGCCGCCGCCGAGGGCCGCGCCGTGGATCGCGGCGACGACCGGCTTGGTGCAGGCTTCGATGCGGTTGCAGACGTCGGGCAGCGCCGGCGCCTGCGGCGGCTTGCCGAATTCGCGGATGTCGGCGCCGCCGAGGAAGTTGCGGCCGGCGCCAGCGAGCACGACGGCTTTCACCGACGGGTCGGCATCGGCCGCCTCGATGGCTTCGAGCAGGCCGCGGCGCACGTCGACGCCGAGCGCATTCACGGGCGGGTTGTCGATCGTGACGAGCAGGATGTCGTCATGGCGGGTGGACGTGACGGCGGCGGGTGCGGCGGCGGTTGCAGCAGAATTCATCGGGCCTGTCTCCTTGTGTGGTGTTCGCTGAGCGTTTCGCTGTGCGGAATTATGTTTTGCAGATTGCGGCAAAAATAACGATACTCCATTTTCGAGGCCGGTGTAAATGCCCAAGTTGGAAGGTCTTTGCCGTAAGTACGCCCGGTATTTCCGCAGCGGAATTTGGAGCACATCCATGCGCTCATAGGACGGCGTTCAAAACGTTTCGCTGTGCGAACTACCATTTCACGAAACAGTTGACACTCGTCTTTCGGCTGTGTGAATATCCGGCCAGACCCGGCCCCAGACGCCAGGCACCGAGACAACGAAAGAACCCATGCAAGACGAAATCGAAACCTTCGAAGACGATGCAGCCAAGGACCGCCAGTTCGTGACGGCCCTGGCACGCGGCCTCGAGATTTTGCGCTGCTTCCGCCCCGGCGAGACCTATCTCACCAATAGCGAGATGGCCAGGCGCACCGCCATGCCGAAGCCGACGATTTCGCGCCTGACCTATACGCTCACCAAGCTGGGCTACCTCACCTATTCCGCCGACCAGGGCCGCTACCAGCTCGGTGCGGCCGTGCTGGCGCTCGGCTATACGCTGCTGGCCAACCTCGACGTCCGCAAGCTGGCCCGCCCCGCGATGCAGGAACTGGCGGAATATGCCCAGTGCAGCGTGGCGATCGGCATCCGCGACCGCCTCTCGATGGTCTACGTGGAAGCCTGCCGCGGCAGCGCGGCCGTGACGCTGCGCCGCGACGCCGGTTCGCGCATCCCGCTGGCGACCACCGCGATGGGCAAGGCCTATTTGTGCGGCCTGCCGCAGAACGACCGCGACTTCCTGATGGACCATATCCGCCTGCAGACCGAGACCAACTGGCCGAAGATCAAGGCCGACCTGGAACAGGGTTTCCGGGACTACCAGGACCGCGGCTTCTGCATGTCCTCCGGCCTGTGGGACATGAACATCAGCGCCGTCGGCGTACCGCTGGTCGACCCGGACCCGGCCAAGACGATGGCCTTCAATTGCGGCGGCCCGTCCTTCCTGCTGCCCCAGGAAAAACTGGTCGAGGACCTCGGCCCGCGCCTGGTGCAGCTGGTGCGCAACGTGGAAATGAGCATGGGCCGCAACCTGGGGTGAACCCGCGGCGGTGCCGCGGCTACAACACGAATTCGCCGCTGAGCTCTTCAAACACCCCCGGAGCAGCGGCTTGTCCGGATATGCAGTAAAAGACCCTGTATCAAAGACCCTGTATTTAACTGAAAAGGTGGAGACATGAAGAAGACAACAAGCATCGCCCTGGCGATCATGGCAATTTTCGCTGGCAGCGCGCAGGCAGACGAGCTGCTGGTCGGCGTACAGATTCCGCTGACCGGCCCCCTGGCCCGGGTCGGCATGGGCACCCAGGAAGGCATCCGCGTTGCCGCCGAGGTGTTCAACAAGACCAACGGCAAGCACACGATCAAGCTGGTGACGGTCGACGACGAGTCGGCTCCTGCCAAGGCCGTCGCCGCGGTCGAGAAGCTGGCCAGCGAAGGCGTGGTCGCCATCACCGGCGGCTACGGCTCGAACAACATCTCGCCGGCGTCGGACGCGGCCAACAAGCTGGGCCTGGCCTACATGACCTCGGGCGGCGTCGACGACGGCCTGGTCGAAGCCGGCCGCAAGAACTTCTTCCGTATTAATAACACCGCCGGTTACCAGAAGGCCCTGGTCGGTTTGATTTCGGACCTGGGCGTGAAGTCGGTCTCGATCATCTACTCGACCAAGGATGCTACCCAGGGCCTGGCGACCGACGTCCAGAAAACGCTGGCGGCGAAAGGCATCAAGGTCGGCATGCACGCCTTCGATCCGGCGATCACCGACTTCAAGCCGATCCTGAACAAGGTCAAGCTGCAGGACCGTTCGGAATTCATCGCCATGGTCGGCTACGAGAACGACTATGTCGGCATCCTGCGCGCCGCGCGCGTGCTCAAGCCCTCGTCGGTGAAAGCCATCGCCG
>Ga0308170_10005156_pt1 | contig 10074 bp, 6 predicted proteins | sample PhyBR2_2_FD_202136 | JGI IMG/M metagenome (GOLD analysis project Ga0308170, IMG submission 202136) | Phyllosphere microbial communities from UC Gill Tract Community Farm, Albany, California, United States - DLSLSB.R2 | ecosystem: Host-associated > Plants > Phyllosphere > Unclassified | place... | reverse complement strand
CAATCGCACCGATCGGCCGCTCGGCGTCGATGACACGACCCCGACGTTCAGCTGGCGCCTCACCGGCAGCGGCCCGACGGCGAGGCAGACCGCCTACGAAGTGGCCGCCCGGGATGCCTCGGGAACGCAGCTGTGGGACTCCGGACGCGTCTCGGGCACTACGCAGCAGGCGACGTATGCGGGGACGCCGCTGACCTCGCGCACCGCCGTCTCGTTCACAGTCCGCGCGTGGGACGGCGACGGGAACCCCTCTGCCTGGAGCAAGCCGTCCACATTCGAGATGGGGCTGCTGCAGGCATCCGACTGGGGCGCCGCGCGCTGGATCCAGAAGACGCCGCCGCCCCTGAATCGCGGCGTGACCGTCGACGTCGGCGAGCACAGCGCGCGGTACGTACGGCTGGACGTGACCAAGCTCGGCCTGCCGATCAAGGAGTCGTCCTATGGCCTCGTCTCGCGCATCATGCTGTCCGAGATGCAGGTGCTCGCCCCGGACGGGACCAACGTCGCGCTCGGCCGCAGCGTCTCGGTCTACGACCAGTTCGCCTGCCCGGGCTGCGGCACGAAGCTGCTGACCGACGGCAAGATCATCAGCCCCGGCTACGCGAGCCGGCAGTCGACCACGCAGGACATCACGCCGTCCAAGTGGGTGCAGATCGACCTGGGAGCGGTCAAGGACTTCGACCGGGTCGTGCTGTTCCCCCGCACCGACGCCCGCACCCCGGACGGGCAGATCCCGGACTTCCCGGTCGACTTCACCATCCGCGCCTCGGCGACCTCGTCGACGCCGACAGCCGCCGACACGATCAAGACGGTCACCGACGAGCCGAACCCGCAGGGGCCCGATCTCACGAACCCGCTGCCGATCTTCGCGAAGCCCTTCACCGCAACCGAGCCGGTCGCCCGGGCACGGCTGTACATCGCCGGCCTGGGCGCCTACGACGCGACCGTGAACGGCCGGGAGGTCACCGACACCGTCCTCAACCCGGGCGTGACCAACCCGCTGCGGTCGGTCCAGTACGGCACCTACGACGTCACCGACCTGGTGCGCAGTGGCGACAACACGCTCGGCGTCGCCCTCGGCAACGGCCAGACCGACGTGTACCCCCAGGCGAACGCCGCCGCCGGCCGCACCGACGTCTACACGAAATTCAATTCCACCCCGATCCCGACCGGCACGCTCACCGCTCCGGCCGCCGCGGGCGACACCACGGTGCAGCTCGACAGCGTCGGCGGCTACCACGTGGGCGACACGGTGAACGTCGACACCGGCGACGGCGGCATCCGGCTGGAATCGCGCGAGGTCACCGCGGTCGGCACCGACATGCTGACGGTCGACCCCGCCTTCGACCAGAGCCATGCCGCAGGCGCCGCCGTCCTCGGTTCGGGTTCGCCGACGGTCGGTGAGATGGCGGTGTCGCCGCGGCTCATCGCACGGCTCGAGGTCACGTACGCCGACGGCACCACCTCGGCCATCACCACAGACCGGTCCTGGCGGGTCAAGGACGGCCCGACCATCACCGACAACTGGTATGCGGGCACCGACTACGACGCCCGCGCCGTGCCGTCCGGCTGGGACGAACCCGGCGTGGACCTCTCCGCGACGCAGGGCTGGGGGGATCCCTCGATCACCTCGGCGCCGAGCCTCGACACCAAGCTCGTCTGGCGGGAGGCGCCGCCGGTGCGCGTGCAGAAGACGTTCTCGGCGGTGACGATCAAGCACGTCGGCCCCGGTTCGTGGTCGTTCGACCTGGGGCAGAACTTCGCCGGGATGCCGCGCCTGCACCTCCCGGGCGGAACGGTGCCCGCGGGGACGGTCATCACGCTCACCCCGGGAGAGACGTGGGGCGGCGACGGCTCCGTCAGCACGGCATCCGCGGGCTCTGCCACCGGCATCCTCGACACGTACACGACCTCGGGCGACGCGAACGGCGAGACCTTCGCCCCGCAGTTCATGTACCACGGGTTCCAGTACGTTCAGGTGAGCGGGCTGCCGGCGGACTTCGTGCCCGACCAGAGCACCCTGGTGGGCCTGCAGACGAACGCGGACGTGCCCTCCGGCGGCGATGTGACCACCAGCGACACCCTCGTCAACACCATCCACTCGATGTCGGAGTACTCGATCCGCTCCAACATGCAGTCGATCTTCACGGACTGCCCGACGCGCGAGAAGCTCGGCTGGCTCGCCGACATGATCCAGTCGATGGGCGCCATCCACTCCGACTTCGACGTCTCGGCGTTCCTGCGCGGGATGGAGCGGAACATGCTCGAGTCGCAGCAGCCGGGCGGTCTCATCCCGGGCACGGCGCCCGAGTTCCCGAACTTCGGCGGCGGGTACCGCGACGACGTCAACTGGGGCGGCGCGTTCATCCTGACGCCGTACGAGCTGTGGAAGACGTACGGCGACACCCGCACGATGCGCGAGTACTACGCGCCCATGCAGGAGTACCTCGCCTACGTGCGCGCGCAGGTCTCCGACGGCCTGCTCGTGAGCGGACTGGGCGACTGGATCGCCGGCGACACGACGACGCCGAAGGATGCCACGGGCACCTACGGCCTCTACAAGATCGCGTCCGACATGGCGGAGATGGCGGCCGCGCTCGGGCACGAGTCCGACGCATCCGACGACCGTGCCCTGGCGGGACAGCTGGCGGACGCGTTCAACGCGCGGTTCTTCAACCCGACCACGAAGAGCTACACCACCGCGGGTGCGTCCGGCACCACCGGGTCGCAGGCGCTCGACGCTCTGCCGCTCGCGATGGGCATCGTGCCCGACGGCGCCGAGCAGTCGGTGCTCGACGACCTCGTGGCCCGGATCGACGCCTATCACCCGGGCGGCAGCGGGCCGCACATCTCCGGCGGCGAGGTCTCGCTGCAGCCGATCTACGACGTGCTGATGGACAACGGACGCGGCGATGTGCTGTGGGACGTGCTGAAGGAGACCTCCGCGCCGAGCTACGCGTACTTCGTCAGCCAGGGGCGCACGACGATCCCGGAATCGTGGGACCTCGCCGGGTCGCAGAACCACATGATCCTGCTGCAGATCGACGAGTGGTTCAACGCGGGTCTCGCCGGCATCCGGCAGGCGGCGGACTCCGTCGGCTTCGACAAGGTGATCATCAAGCCGCAGACGGTGGGCACGCTCACGCACGTCGCGGGCCGCCGGGAGACTCCGCACGGCACGGTGTCGAGCTCATGGACCGGGGACGTCGGCGGGCTTTCGACGATGCAGGTGTCGATTCCCGCGGGTACGACCGCGACGGTGTACGTGCCGGCCTCGGACGGCGCATCGTTCGTCCCGGTGGGCGGCGATGCGAGGGCGACGGGCCGAGTGCCCGGCTACCAGGTGTTCGCTGTCGGACCGGGGACGGTGACGTTCCGCAAGGGATGACGCGGCGGTGATTCGCGGGGCCGTCGGACCGAGTCTCCGCCGGCCCCCTCGTTCAGCGGCCGGCGGGTCCGACGTACTCGGCGAGATGCTCGCCGGTGAGGGTGCTGCGCCGTGCGACCAGCTCGGCGGGCGTGCCCTCGAACACGATGCGCCCGCCGTCGTGACCGGCACCGGGGCCGACATCGATGATCCAGTCCGCGTGCGCCATCACGGCCTGGTGGTGCTCGATGACGATCACCGACTTGCCGGCCTCGACCAGGCGGTCCAGCAGCCCCAGCAGCTTGTCGACGTCGGCGAGATGCAGACCCGACGTCGGCTCGTCGAGCACGTACACGTCGCCCTCCTCGCCCATGGCGATCGCGAGCTTGAGGCGCTGGCGCTCGCCGCCGGACAGCGTCGAGAGGGGCTGGCCGAGTGAGAGATACCCGAGTCCGACGTCGTCGAGCCGGGACAGGATGCCGGCCACGGCCGGGATCTTCGCGTCGCCGGAGGCGAAGAAATCGCGCGCCTGCGCGACCGGCAGCGCGAGCACCTCGGTGATGTCGAGCCCGCCGAGCTTGTAGTCCAGCACCGCGGCCTGGAAGCGCTTGCCGTCGCAGTCCTCGCAGGGCGTCTCGACGGTGTCCATGAAGCCCAGCTGGGTGATGATCACCCCGGCGCCCTTGCACGACGGGCACGCGCCCTCGGAGTTGGCGCTGAACATCGCGGGCTTCACGCCGTTGGCCTTGCCGAACGCCTTGCGGATCGGCTCGAGCATGCCGGTGTAGGTGGCCGGGTTGCTGCGCCGGGAGCCGCGGATCGCCGCCTGATCGATCGCGACGACGCCGTCGCGCCCGGACACCGACCCGTGCACCAGCGAGCTCTTGCCCGAGCCGGCGACGCCGGTGATGACCGTGAGCACGCCGGTGGGGATGTCGACGTCGACGTCCTGCAGGTTGTGCGTGGTCGCGCCGCGCACCTGGATGGTGCCGGTCGCCGCGCGGGTGGCATCCTTCAGCCGTGCCCGGTCGTCCAGGTGACGGCCGGTGAGCGTGTCGCTGCGCCGCAGCTCGTCGACGCTTCCTTCGAAGCAGATCTCGCCTCCGCCGGTGCCGGCGCCCGGGCCGAGGTCCACGACGTGATCGGCGATGGCGATGGTCTCGGGCTTGTGCTCGACGACGAGCACCGTGTTGCCCTTGTCGCGCAGCCGCTGCAGCAGCGTGTTCATGCGCTGGATGTCGTGCGGGTGCAGGCCGATCGTGGGCTCGTCGAACACGTACGTCACGTCGGTGAGGGAGGACCCGAGGTGCCGCAGCAGCTTGATGCGCTGCGCCTCGCCGCCGGACAGGGTGCCGGACGGACGCTCCAGGCTGAGATAGCCGAGCCCGAGGGTGACGAACGCGTCGAGGTTGGCGCCGAGCGCGGTCAGCAGCGGGCCGGCCGCGGGGTGATCGAGCCCGCGCACCCAGGCGGCGAGGTCGGTGACCTGCATCCGGCAGGCGTCCGCGATGCTGACGCCGTCGATCTTCGACGACCGGGCGCCCTCGGTGAGCCGGGTGCCGTCGCACGCGGGGCAGGTCGCGAACGTGGCCACGCGCTGCACGAACGCGCGGATGTGCGGCTGCAGCGCGTCGACGTCCTTGGACAGCATCGACTTGCTGATCTTGGGGATCAGGCCCTCGTAGGTCATGTTGATGTTCTGGATCTTGACCTTGGTCGGCGCGCTGTACAGGAACTTCTCGCGCTGCTTCTCGGTGAACTCGGCGATCGGCCTGTCGGCCGGGTAGAAGCCGGACTCCGCGAACCCGCGCACCATCCAGCCGTCGGCGGTGTAGCCCGGCACCAGGATCGCCCCCTCGAGCAGGGACTTCGACTCGTCGACGACCTGCGACAGGTCGATGTCGGACACCTGACCGCGTCCCTCGCACCGCGGGCACATGCCGCCGAGGTAGATCGCATCCTTCACGATCTTCTTCTCGCCGTTGGCCGCGGTCATCACGCCGCTCGCCTTCTGCGTGGGGATGTTGAACGAGAACGCCGTCGGTCCGCCGATGTACGGTGCGCCGAGCCGGCTGAAGAGGATCCGCAGCATCGCATTGGCGTCGGTGACGGTGCCCACCGTCGAGCGGGGGTTGGCTCCCAGGCGCTCCTGGTCGACGATGATCGCGGTCGTCAGGCCCTCGAGCACGTCGACGTCGGGACGCGGCACCGACGGCATGAACCCCTGGACGAACGCGCTGTACGTCTCGTCGATGAGGCGCCGCGACTCGGCGGCGATCGTGTTGAACACGAGGCTGGACTTGCCCGACCCGGACACCCCGGTGAACACCGACAGCCGGCGCTTCGGGATGTCGACGCTGACGTCTTTGAGGTTGTTCTCGCGTGCGCCCTGCACGCGGATGAGATCGTGCGAATCCGCCGTGCGCTGCCGCAGGTCGGCACCGTGTTCTGGCATCCGGGCTCCCGTCGTCATCCCCATGATGCCCTGCACCCCCGACATCGGGGGACCCCCTCAGGCGGACGACCTAGAATGCAGGGGAATCCCCGATCTCTCCGAAGGCTCCGTCGTGTCCACAGCTCCTGCCGCCCGCCTCATGCCGGTGCGCTCTCTGCAGCTCGCCCGCGCCGTGATGGCCGCGGTCGCCGCCGCGCTGATCACGTTCTCGACGGTGCATTCCGCGGAGCTCGGCGTCAGCGTCTTCAGCGGCTTCGCGATCGTCACGGGCCTGCTCATGCTCATGGCGGCGTGGTCGGTGTACCCGAAGGGGCGGCGCGGCACGGCGCTCGGCCTCGGCATCCTGTCGATCATCGCGGGCATGATCGGCGGGTTCCCGCCGGTGCGCACCGTCACGATGTTCTTCGCCCTGCTGATCCCGTGGGCCGTCCTCACCGGGGTCGTCGAACTCGTCGACGGCGCACGCGGCCGACGCGAAGCCGCCGTCGGCACCCAGCGGCGCTCCGAGGCGCGGGACGCCATGACGGTGGGCATCCTCACCATCGTGCTCGGCCTCGCCCTGCTGCTCGTTCCCGGCCAGTACGCCCTGCAGTACTACGTCGCCGAGGCGCACCGGCACTTCACCCTCACCGGCACCACCATCGCGGTCGGCGTCTTCGGCGGGTACGCCGCCGTCGTCGCCGTGTACCTCGGCATCGCCGCTTTCTCGCCGCGAGCCGATGCGCCGGAACAGGATGCCGCGGCATCCGACACCCCGACGACGGAACCCCACCCCGGAGGCGCTCGATGAGTGCAGAACACCCCACCCGCCGCGAGCTGATGCGCCCGGTCCAGCTGCTCGGCCTCTCGGCGCTGGCGGCGCTGTTCGCCGGGCTGGTCACGCTGGTGTCGATGGGCTTCTTCGAGCAGCGGTTCCCCGGCGAGGCGCTGCACGCCGTGCAGACGGCGCTGATCGTCGCGGGGATCACCTTCATCGTCACGATCGTGGTGATCTCGCTGCTGCTGCTCGCGGTGAAGCCCGAGGAGTTCACCGCCACGATCGACAAGCCGGTGCTGATCAGCCACGAAGAGGCGCTCGCCGAGCACAGCCGCGCCGCCGAGGCGAAGAAGGCGCGGGACGCGGCATCCGGCAGCGCCGGGGACGCATCCGGACCGTCGGACGACGCCGACCCTCGTTCCGAACGAGGGGATTCGACCGAGAGCGGACCCGACCAGGCATCCTGATCCGCGTTCCGTCAGATCCCCCCGTTCGAAACGAGGCGACCCGACGGAGGGAACGGGAGGCTGCGGCCTTCGCGCGTCAGGCGAGCTCGACGAGGGATGCCGCCAGGCCGACGTAGCCGGCCGGGGTCAGCGCCAGCAGGCGCTCGCGGGCGTCCTCGCCGATGTCGAGACCGCGCACGAACTCGGCGAGCTCGGCGGCGCCGACGCGGCGGCCGCGCGTGAGGTCCTTGAGCAGGGCGTACGGGTCGGTGATCCGGGAGCGACCGGCGACGATCTCGGCGCGCACCACGGTCTGGATGGCCTCGGCCAGCACCTCCCAGTTCTGGTCGAGGTCGGTCAGCAGCACGTCCTCGCGCAGCAGGATCTCGCCGAGCCCGCGCAGCAGGTTGTCGAGGGCCAGCAGCGAATGCCCGAACGCGACGCCGATGTTGCGCTGCGTGGTGGAGTCGGTGAGGTCGCGCTGCATGCGGCTGGTGACGAGCGTCTGCGCGAGTGTGGAGAACAGGCCGCCGGCGATCTCGAGGTTCGCCTCGGCGTTCTCGAACCGGATCGGGTTGATCTTGTGCGGCATCGTCGACGACCCGGTCGCGCCGGCGACGGGGATCTGCGCGAAGTAGCCGAGCGAGATGTACGTCCAGATGTCGGTGGCCAGGTTGTGCAGGATGCCGCCCGCGTGACGCGCCCGGTCGTACAGCTCGACCTGCCAGTCGTGCGACTCGATCTGCGTGGTGAGCGGATTGAACCCGATCCCCAGCGACTCGATGAACTCGCGCGTCACCAGCGGCCAATTCACGTCGGGGTCGGCGGCCAGGTGCGCCGACCAGGTGCCGGTCGCGCCGGAGAACTTCGCCAGGAAGTCGGCTGCGGCGATCTGCTTCGCCACCCGCTCCAGGCGCCACACGAACACGGCGAGCTCCTTGCCCATCGTGGTCGGAGTCGCGGGCTGCCCGTGGGTGCGCGCGAGCATCGCGGCATCCTTGTGCTGTTCGGCGAGGGCGCGCAGCCTCGCGATCACCTCGTGGAGCGCTGGCAGCCACACGTCGTGCACGGCGCGCTTGACGGTCAGGGCGTACGCGGTGGAGTTGATGTCCTCGCTCGTGCAGGCGAAGTGGGTGAGCTCGGCGACGGCGTCGAGGCCGAGCGACGACAGCCGGTCGCGCACGAGGTACTCGACGGCCTTGACGTCGTGGCGCGTGACGGCTTCCTTCGCGGCGAGCCAGTCCACGGATTCCTGCCCGAAGTCGAGGTACAGCAGCCGGAGGCGGTCCTTCTGCACGTCGTCGAGGCGGGAGGTGCCCAGCAGCGAGCGGTCGGTGAGGGCGATCAGCCACTCCACCTCGACCTCGACGCGTGCACGGTTGAGTCCCGCTTCGGACAGGTGGCCGGAAAGGCCCGCGACCGCGGTGCGATAGCGGCCGTCGAGGGGGCTGAGGGGCTGGGGAGGCAGAGCGCTCACGGGTCTCCGATGGGGTCGGCGTCGGGAGAGGAGGCGTGCCGGGTCGTGGTGCGCAGAGCGGGTTCGAGCTGCCGGAAGAGCGACCGGCACGCTCGTTCGATCATAGCGAGCACGTCGTCGAACATCTCGGGCCCGGCGTAGTACGGGTCGGGCACGTCCGGTGCCGTCGCCTGCGGGTCGAACGCCGACAGCAGATGCACCTTGGCGGCATCCGCCTCGGTCGGTGCGAGCTGCCGCAGCACGCGTGCGTGCGTGCTGTCCAGCGCGACGACGAGGTCGTTCACGGCGAAGTCGGCCGGATCGAACTGCCGCGCACGATGCAGGGTGCCGTTGTAGCCGCGCCGCTCGAGCGCCGCGACGGTGCGCGGGTCGGCGCGCTCGCCGACGTGCCAGTCGCCGGTGCCGGCGCTGCGGGACTTCACGCGATCGCCCAGCCCGACCGATTCGGCGAACCGCCGGAACACGACCTCCGCCATCGGCGACCGGCAGATGTTGCCGGTGCACACGAACTCGACGCGGAAGGTCGAGTCGACGGGGGTCGACATGCTCCCATTGTGGCCCGGGTTCGGGAACTCCCCGGGCATTGGGATGAGAACGCTGTCATGCGGGTCCGATGCGTCCACAGCCGGGATGCGGCGGGGAGGTTGTCCACAGTGCGCCGGAAGCCGTGGTGGTGTGCGGATGTCCCGGCCACCGTAGGGGGATGCAGTCGCTTCTCTCCAGCCCGGATCTGTCCGCACGCATCGCGGACGTGCAGGCTCTCGGACGCGCCCTGGACTTCCTTCGGCTCGACGTGATCGGCATCGGCGGGAGGCTGGGTGAGATCGCGCTCGATACGAGGTGGAAGTCGACCGCCATGGCCGGGTACGAGCGCAGCGTGGAGGTGCTGCAGAACGACATCGGCGGGTTCTCGCTGAGGCTGGCGGCCGCGTGCGAGCAGCTTCGCGGCCTGGTGGACGAGATGGTGGTCGCCGAGCTGATGCGCTCCGCGCAGCCCGGAACGCCGGTGGCACGGTGAGCGAGGGCGACGAGCTGCAGATCTCCAGCGGCGGCGCCGTCGCCGTCGACACGGGCTCGTTGCGGGCGGCGGCCGACCGATTCCGCGGTGAGGCCCGGCAGCTGATGGACCTCGCCGGCGAACTCGGGTGGTGCGCCGCCCGGGTGCTCGATCGCCTCGGGCACTGGGGCGCAGATACGTCGCGTTCCGTGATGCAGCTCGACGAGGGGGCCGGAGCGCTCGCCGCCTGCGCAGACGGGATCGGCGCACAGCTCGCGCAGGCGGCGTGCGTCTACGAGATCGTCGAGCAGCGCGTGACGATCGAGCAGGCCGAGCTGCGCGGCGATGGGCCGGCGAAGGCGGCCGCGCTGGCGCGGGTCGCCGCCCTGGTCGCCGAGGACCCGGGCGCCGAAGGGCGGGCGGATGCGCTGCTGACGACGTGGCGCGAGGAGCAGACCGCCCGGATGCAGAAGATCGCCACGGAGGTGCTGCCCCTCGGCGTGCCGTTCGCGCCGGCGTTCGGGATGCCGGCCGGCCCGGCGGGCTCCGTCCTCCTGGGAGCCGACGTCGCCGCG
>Ga0308170_10005153_pt1 | contig 10077 bp, 9 predicted proteins | sample PhyBR2_2_FD_202136 | JGI IMG/M metagenome (GOLD analysis project Ga0308170, IMG submission 202136) | Phyllosphere microbial communities from UC Gill Tract Community Farm, Albany, California, United States - DLSLSB.R2 | ecosystem: Host-associated > Plants > Phyllosphere > Unclassified | place... | reverse complement strand
GACATTTACCGACCCACATGTGGTGCTGCTGGCCACGGGGGGCACGATCTCATCGCGGGCTTCCGAAGCCGGCGGCGCCGTAGCCTCCGATACAGGCGAGCAGGTGTTCAAAGCCCTCGGCTCGCCTGTGTCCCACCCCGTGCGGGTGCTGGACGTGTTCCAGAAGGGCTCCTACCTCCTGACGTTCGAGGACATGCTCAGGATCTGCACCACCATCAAGGAGGTCCTCCAGGACCCCAATGTCCTGGGCGTGGTGGTGACCCACGGAACGGACACCATGGAGGAGACCGCCTACCTCGCGGACCTGATGCACAACGGCGAGCAGCCCGTCGTCTTCACCGGTGCGCAACGGGCGGCCGATTCCGAAACTCCCGACGGGCCGGACAACCTGGCCCGGGCCATCGCCGTCGCCGGCTCGGAGGACGCGCGGGGACAAGGCGTGATGATCCAGTTTGCCGGCACCGTCTTCCCTGCCGCCGGGGCCCGAAAAAGCCAAACTCTTCGGCTCAATGCCTTTGCAAACCCCGATTTCGGGGTACTTGGCCAGGTATCAGCCCGAGGAGAGATTGCCATGGCCGGCAGCGCCGGCAGGCCCGATGCCCTGCCCCTGCCCCAGCCGGGCGGCCGCTCCCCACGGGTGGACCTCGTTGCCGCCTACCCCGGCGCGGACTCCACCCTGATGCACGCCGCCCTTGAAGCAGGAGCGGCAGGCATCGTCCTGCAAGGTACCGGAAGCGGCAATGCCAACACCAGCCTCTGCTCCGAGGTCGCCGTCGCGGTGGCGTCTGGCGTCGTGGTGATCACCAGCACCCGTGTGGATGCGGGACCAGTCGTGCCCATCTACGGGGCCGGCGGGGGTGGTGAGGACCTGCGCGCCGCCGGGGCCATCAGCTCCGGCCACCTCCGCCCGTCGCAGTCACTGATCCTGCTCAACCTCCTGCTCAGGATCAACCCGGACCGGGAGTGGATCACCGAAGTCTTTACCCAAAGAGGGAGGCCTCCTGAACCTTCCGCCTGACACCCAGAACATCCCAGTTGAACGAATCGAAAGGAAATACTCATGGCTAAGGACATTCAAGTAGCGTTCGGCGTCGACGTTGACGCAGTGGCGGGCATGCTCGGCTCTTACGGAGGCGAGGACTCACCGTGTGACATCAGCCGCGGCCTGTTCAGCGGTGAAGTCGGGGGACCGCGCCTGGTCCGCCTCTTCCAGAAATACAACCTCCCGGCCACGTGGTTCGTGCCGGGCCACTCGATCGAGACCTTCCCCGAACTGACACAGATGATCGTGGACGCCGGGCATGAGATCGGCGTCCACGGATATTCACACGAAAATCCCATCGCCATGACGCGGGAACAGGAAACCGCCATCCTGGACCGTGCCATCGAACTGATTGAAAAGGTATCCGGCCGCCGGCCCACGGGCTACGTGGCGCCGTGGTGGGAATTCTCGCCGGTCACCAACGAAATCCTCCTTGAACGGGGCATCAAATACGACCACTCGCTGATGCACCGCGACTTCGAGCCGTACTACGTCCGCGTGGGGGACTCGTGGAAGAAGATCGACTACACCAAGGACGCGCAGACATGGATGGAGCCGCTGGTGCGCGGGGAGGAAACGGACCTGGTGGAAATCCCTGCCAATTGGTACCTCGATGACCTGCCTCCCATGATGTTCATCAAGGCATCACCTAACTCGCACGGGTTCGTCAATCCCCGCGACATCGAACAGATGTGGCGCGACCAGTTCGACTGGGTGTACCGCGAAATGGACCAGGCCGTCTTCACCATGACCATCCACCCGGACGTCTCCGGCCGTCCCCAGGTGCTCCTCATGCTCGAGCGCCTCATCGAACACATCAACTCCCATGAGGGCGTTACCTGGTGCACCTTCGACCAGATCGCCGACTCCTTCCTGGCACGCAGCCCCCGAAAGGACAGCAAGTCATGAGCATTCAAGAACCGGCTGTCGACCTGACGCAGCCCCGGCCGGATGAGAAGCGCCGCTTCCCGGTCTTTTCCAAGCGCAACACCTCCACCGCCACCGTGCTGGCCCTGCTCGCCTGGACCGTGGCCGTCTTCGACTACGGCCTATTCGGCACCCTGCTGCCGGCAATGCAGCAGGAATTCGGCTGGTCCGCCCCTGAGGCGTATGCCATCAACACGTGGATCGCCGTGGGCACTGCCATTGTCTGCTTCGGCATCGGACCTGTCATCGACAGGTTGGGCCGCCGCAAAGGCATGATGACCACCATCGGCGGAACCGCCGTCGTCTCCGGCCTCACTGCGCTGATTCCAACCGGAATCCCGTTCCTCAGCAACGCCCTGCTGGTGGTGATCCGTTCGTTCGGTGGACTCGGGTTCTCCGAACAGGCAGTGAATGCCACCTACATGAACGAGGTCTACCAGGTCACCGAAGTCAAGGACAAGCGCAAGCGGCCCGGCTTCCACTACTCCTTCATCCAGGGCGGCTGGCCGCTCGGATTCCTGCTCGCCAGCGCACTCGCCCTGGCCTTCCTGCCCTCGCTTGGCTGGCGGGCCCTGTACCTGATGGCCACCATTCCGGCCGCCGTCATTGTGTGGGTCATTGCCCGCAAGCTCAAGGAAACGCCCCAGTTCGAACTGCACCACAAGCTGACCGAGCTGGAAAAGAGCGGAAAGTCCGAGGACGCCCATGCCCTCGCCCACGCCTACGGTGTGGAGCACTCCTCGGCAGCCCCGCTCAAGCGCATTTGGGAGCCTCACCTGCGCCGGAACACCATCGTGTTCTCCATCGCCTGGATCGTGAACTTCTTCGGAATCACCATCTTCAGCGTCCTGGGCAGCTCGGTGCTGAAGAACGCGAAGGGTGTGGAACTCTCTGACGCCTTCTGGATGCTGATCGTCATCAACATGCTGGCTTACTTCGGCTACGTCTTCCACGGCTGGCTCGGTGACAAGATCGGCCGCAAGCGGACCATCATCGGCGGCTGGATCCTCTCCGGCATTTCCTTCGCCATCATGCTCAGCCCCATCGCCACCAGCCCGGTCATGATCATCATCACCTACGGCGCCGGACTGTTCTTCCTGGTGGGCCCGTATGCGGCCATCCAGTACTTCATGGCCGAGTGCTACCCCGTGAGCTGCCGGGCCACCGGCACCGCCTTCATCGGCGCCATGAGCCAGCCCGGAACCATCCTTGGCGGTGCCATCTTCACCGCCATCGCCGCCGGGAGCGGCACCGGCACCGCCGCCCTGTGGGTTGGCGCCGCCGGCACCCTGCTCTCGGGACTTCTGATGTTCGCCGCCAAGCCCCCTGCCGAAGCACTGATGGAGGACCACCCGCATGACGTCGCATAACAAAGTCGCCATCATCACCGGTGCCGCCAGCGGTATCGGCCGTGCCCTGGCCGTCCATTACGCCCGCCAGGGCGTGGCATCCGTCATCGGCACCTTCCCGGGCGATCCCCACGATCCGGAGGAAACCCTCCGGCTGGTTAAGGACGCCAGCGGAGAGGCCGTGATCCACGAAGTGGACGTCCGCACCACCGCGTCCGTGGACGCCCTGGCCCAGCGGGCCGTGGACGAATACGGCCGGCTGGACTACGCCATCGCCAACGCCGGGATCCTCCGCAATTCCCCGCTGGGGGAGATGACGGACGAACGCTGGCACGACATGCTCAACGTGGACCTCACCGGCGTGCTGCGCACGCTGCGGGCAGGGGCGGAGAGGATGTCCGACGGCGGCGCGCTGGTTGCGGTGTCGTCCATCGCCGGCGGCGTGTACGGGTGGGAGGAACATGCCCACTATGCCGCAGCCAAGGCGGGGGTCCTGGGCCTGGTCCGCAGCGTGGCCGTGGAGCTGGGCCCGCGCCAGATCAGGGCCAACGCCGTGATCCCCGGCCTCATTGAGACCCCTCAGTCCCTGGACCCGGTTAACTCGCTGGGTCCCGAGGGGCTGAAGCGTGCAGGCAACGACATTCCTTGGGGCCGGGTGGGAAAGCCGGAGGAGGTTGCCAGCGTGATCGGCTTCCTCACCTCCGACGATTCCCGTTACATCACCGGCCAGGCCCTGGTGGTTGACGGCGGCCTCACCGTCAAGATGCGCGCCTGACACAGGCGCCGGAAGGAAAGAACAGTATGAACACACCGACCAATGCTGCTGACCAGGCTTCGGGTCACGGTCCAGCCGGGAGCGGCCGCGGGGTGGTGGTCACCGGCGGTTCCAGCGGTATCGGCAAAGCCATCGCCGAGGCCTTCCGGGCCAACGGCGACCGGGTCGCCGTACTCGACCGGGCCGCAGGGGACGGAACCATCCGCGTGGACGTTGCCGACGAAGACAGCGTCCGGGCCGCGTTCGCCGAGGCCCGGGAAAGGCTGGGAAGCATCGACGTCCTGGTCAACAGCGCGGGCCTGCTGACGGAGTCTCCTCTGGAAGACATGTCCCTGGCCATGTGGAACGAGACCCTGACGGTGGACCTGACCGGTGTGTTCCTGTGCTGCCGGGAGGTGGTGGGGGAGATGCGGCAGCGCAAGTGGGGCCGCATCATCAACATCGCCTCCCAACTGGCCATCAAGGGCGGGGTGGGGCTGACGCATTACAGCGCCGCTAAGGCTGGCGTCGTGGGGCTGTCCAAGGCACTTGCCCTGGAAACGGCTGCGGACAATGTGCTGGTCAACTGCATCGCGCCGGGACCGATTGAGACGCCGCTCGTGGAGGGCATCTCGGAAAGCTGGAAGGCGGCGAAGCGCGCCGAGCTGCCGCTGGGGAGGTTCGGGACGCCGGAGGAAGTAGCACCTGCTGCGGTGCTGCTGGCGAGCGACCCGGGCGGAAACCTGTTCGTCGGACAAACGCTGGGGCCCAACTCCGGCGACGTCATGCCGTAAGGAAAGAGAGCAACATGTGCGGTGCCTGCGGTAGGACCACCGTGGCCGACCCTGCCCTGGGGCCGGTGCGGACCATGCGGCAACACTTGATCGTGGCAGGCGCGGTCAACGCGGTCTGCGCCGGCCTCCCCGGCGCGCCGAAGGTGACTGCTTTAAAGGACGGCTGGATGATGAGCGGCGCCTTGGGGTTCTCCAGGCAGTGCCAGACCCTCGAGGAACTGTGGTCCACTGTGCTGGGCTGCTTCACCGACACGTTGGTTTTGGACCGCCTGCGGCTGCGCTGCCTCGCGTACGCAGCAGACCCGGCCAACGCGGGTCTGCCCGCGCGGGCGGCTGGATTGCTGCCGGATTCATCTGAACACACTCAAGGAGCTTTTGAATGACTGATTACTCTCCACTCTGGTCACCCATCCGGATCGGTTCCACCGAGCTGGACAACCGGGTTGCGCTGGCTCCCATGACCAGGATCAGCGCAACCGAGGACGGGCGTGCCACGGAGAGGATGACTTCCTACTACCGGACGTTTGCGCGCGGCGGCTTCGGGCTGCTCATCACGGAAGGCATCTACCCGGACACCGCGCACAGCCAGGGCTACCACTTCCAGCCGGGCATCGCCACGGAGGAACAGGCGCGGTCCTGGGCCCCCGTCGTGGACGCCGTCCACGCTGCGGGCGCAAAGATCTTTGCCCAGCTGATGCATGCCGGGGCGCAGAGCCAGGGGAACCGGTTTGTGACCACCTCGGTGGGGCCATCGGCGGTGGCCCCCAAGGGGGAGCAGCTGGGGTTCTACCGCGGCGAGGGCCCGTATCCGGTTCCGGCCGAGATCACCGAGGCCCAGATGAAGGAGGTCCGGGACGGTTTTGTCTCCGCGGCACTGCGCGCCCAGCAGGCCGGGTTCGACGGCGTGGAGATCCATGGTGCCAATGGCTACCTGCTGGACCAGTTCCTCACGGACTACCTCAACCAGCGCGGCGACCACTACGGCGGGTCACCGGAGAACAGGGTGCGTTTCGCAGCGGAGATCTGCCGGGACGTCCGCGAGGCTGTTGGCCCGGGCATGACGGTGGGGATCCGCATCTCCCAGTCCAAGGTCAGCGATACCGACCACAAATGGAGTGGAGGAGTGGAGGAAGCCGAAGTCATTTTCGGCACCCTGGGCGCGACGGGGATCGACTTCGTACACACCACCGAATATCGAGCCACGGAGCCGGCGTTCGAGGATGCCGACGAGACACTGGCGGCCCTGGCCAAGAAATACTCGGGAGTGCCGGTGATCGCCAACGGCAAGCTCGATGATCCGGAGACCGCAGTGTCCATGCTGGCAGACGGCTCAGCGGACGTCGTCGCTTTGGGCAAAGGCGCCCTCGCCAACCGGAACTGGCCGCACCTTGTCCGCAACAACCTGGAATTCGGGGAGCTTGATGCGTCCGTCTTCGCTCCGTATGCAGATGTTAAGGACTGGGAGGTGGAGGACCCCGCATAGGCGGTCCCCGACGGTGGGCGGTGTGACATCCGGCGCCAAAGCTGGGCGTCACACGGCTCTCACCCCGTTGGACGGGTCAGCCGGCGGAGCAGTGAGTTACCAGGCGCAGGCGAGCAGCACGAACTGGGCGTGAGGTCGAGCGGGGCCAGTCGGCGGTGACGCGGGTCCGATCCGATGCACAGCCTCTTTTTTGTCTAGGGTGCGGCAGCCTGTGGCAGCGGTCCTATGGGCTGGTGAGTCTGCCCACTTTATTTTGAGTAGCTCGTAATAAGCGCGTAAATTTAAGTACAGGTCACCGCCGCCCTTGAGTGCCGCACCGGTGAACATTCCCGGGCCAGCAGGGCATGCGATTTCTTCGCCACCGCCCTTCCTGCTTGAGCGACACAACAACCCGAATGGCCCTCATCCCCCTCATTCCAAATTCCGAGGAGAACCCATGACTACGCTGGCCGAACGACCCGCAAAAACCTTCCCCACCAACCAAGCCGCCCCCGCCCCGCGCGGTGGGAGCTACGTGACCCTTCCCGCCGGCAGCGTGACCGTCGGCCGGGACAGCTACGTCACTGTTCCCGACAGCCGAAACCTGTCCCGCACCACACGTGGCAGCTACGTCACGGCGGGCGGCGCTCTCGTTGTCCCCGCCAACACTGTCGAGGGCAGCTACCTCACGCTCCCGGCGGCTTAAAGCCCTGGTTCCGCAGCGGCTTAGCCCGCCGCGGAGGCAAAAAGGAGGCCGACGGCGACACCTAGTGTCGTCGTCGGCCTCCTTTTCTGTGCTACGGCGGAAGCAGGGCGGGTGCCGCCGCGCGCCGGAGCAGTGGAAGGTTCACTGCTCGATCAGGCCGTTCCTCACCGCGAACAATGTGGCCCCCACCCGGTTGGTTGCGCCGATCTTGGTGTAGATGTGCTCCACGTGGTTGCGGACGGTCTTGCGGGCGAGAAACAAGCTGCCGGCTATCTCGGCCGCGGTCATTCCGCGGCACAACATGCCGAGGATTTCCAATTCCCTGGGGGTGAGTCCGGCCGGAGCGGCAGGCCGGTGGTGGGGCTGCTGTCCCGCCGCCGTGAGCACAGCGTCGGCAGCCTCGCCGCCAATCCTGCCGGTTGAAACTTCCTGCCGCAGCCTGGCGGCTGCGTCGGCCGGTGTGAGGGCGGCCCGGTGCGGGCGGGGTTCCAAAGAGGAATGGTAGGAGTCCGCAGCCGCCAGGATCCGCTGCTTGATCCCCAACTCCGTTCCGCCGATCCCGCGTGGGTAGCCGGTCCCGTCCAGCCGCTCGTGGTGCAGGCCGGTCAGGGCCGCCTCGGCCTTCAGCCCGGGCACACGGCTGAGGATCCGTTCTCCCAGGTACGGGTGCATGTGAATGCGTTCCAGGTCCGCCCTGGAAAGGGGCTCCTTCTTGTCCCACACCTGGTTGGACACTCCCAGCCGCCCCAGGTCGTGAACCCATCCTGCACGGCGGAGTTCAGTCACATCGTCGGCCGGCAGCCCGTGCTCCTCGCCCGCGGCGGCTGCGAGGGCAGCTACGGCGCGGGAGTGCCCGGCGGTGTAAGGAGATTTGAGGTCGGCGAAGTCACCCACTGCAGACAGCACCGCGTCCAGTTGGGTCCCGGACAGGGGAGCGTCGTTGGGTGCCAGGTCCAGGGCCGCCTGCCAGCAGTCGATGTCGAGGAGTCCTTCGGTGAGCGCCTCAGCCTGGTCGATGAACAGCCCGGCCAGGGCCGGATCGAACTGGCTGCCGCGGCGCGCCCGCACCATCGCCACTGCACCCGCCACGCCCTCCTGCCGCAGGAACACCTCGGCCGTATCCGCGAGGTGCATGATCCGCATTTCCAGTGGAATGTCTTGCCCAGCGACTCCCTCCGGCAGGCCCTTGCCGTCCCACCGCTCAAAGGTGTGGGCTAGGAGTCCTGCTACGCCGCCGTCGAGCCCTACATTGCTGGCGAGTACCCCGGCGGAGATGCAGTGCGAGGCAATAATGTTGCGCACCGCAGCGCTGCCCGTGGCCGCGAAACGCGTCCAGTACGCAACGCGGGCGAGCGGCGGCAAGCCCGCGCCCGCGTGGCTGAACATGCCGGCGTACATCGGCAGTCCGTGCTGGTCGCGGTTGTAGTAATCGGCGCGGAAGGCGATATCGTCCGTGAACAGCGCCGCCAGTTCGAAGGAATCCGCGTTGCAGCCGATCCACGCCACCTGGTTGGCGTAGTAGAGCCTGCCCTGGCCGGGGGCGTCAACTCCCGCCGCGCCGGCGATCCGCAGAGCCAGCAGGCAGGACCGCAGCATGTGCTCCATCGGCTGCCCGAGGCCCAGGTCGATGGCGAGGGACAGCGCGGCCAGGACTTCACTGCGGCGGGGTGCAGCCGGTGACTGCTTCACACCTGCCATTCTAGGAAGCCATCACCGCGGGTAGTAGGCTCAGCCCGCCGTCATGCGGCCTGCTTCTTCCCGTCGCGTACGGATGCGTTCTCGCTGGGGTGGGCTGTGGACGGGAACCGCACGCCCACGCGGGCTCCGAACAGTCCACGCTGCGGAAGCCAGAAGTCCGCCAGGTGGTCCTGCACCTCGAGTGGACCGGGCTTGCCCGCGTCCTCACCCCCGATGGTGGCTTGGGAATCGGTGACCACCCACAACTGCCGGGGCTGGGCCTGGAATGTCTGCCCGTTGGGCACCACGCCGGAGACTTTCATCTTGCCCGCGTTGAGCAGCGGCCCGGCGAATGCTCCCATGGCGCGGAGCACCAGTTCGTTGCGCCACAGCGTTTCGGGCATCCGGACGGCCATGGCGGTCAGCATCGAGGTGGCAGCCGAGGTGCCCAGCTGGAGGCGCCAGTCAAGGACGCCCGGGACGGTGATCACGGCGTTGAAGGGCCCGCTCCACTGGATGTCGACGTCGGTCTCCACCGTGTGCTGCACGGCCGCGCCGAAGTAGCGTGCGCAGCTGAACTCCGGTGCGGTGTTGGCGTAGATGGTCCACTCCCCGCCGGGCGTGCGGTGCCACACGGAGCGGTAGCCGGGGCCAACGGAGCTCACCGGGAAATCCCGGAAAGCCAGGTAATGGCCGGTGCTGAAAGGTAACCCCAGGACGGCGTAGCCGGCGAAATGCTCCGCTGCGTCGTCCGGAAGCTCGGCAAGGGTCGGTGTTGCCTGTGCTGATGACTGCGGCTGGTAGGTGTTCATGGCCGCCTCCTTTTCTCCATGCCCTGAGCCTAGGAGCGGACCGCAGCAAGGGCATGGGGCAACTGCCCCATTTAGGACCGGCTTTTACGCGGCGTCGATGGCTTCGAGCCACTCCAGGAACGTCTGGCGTCCGACGACGGAACCCGGCGCCGGGATCAGCGCGCCGTTGCGCCATGCCTTGCCCATGGGGCCGGGAACGTGCAGCGGCACGATCCGTTTCTTCTGCTGCGTCCTGGCCAGGTAGGCCGCGACCAGACTCTTCAGCTGTTCTGCCCGCGGGCCGCCGAGGTCCGGAATACGTCCCTTCGGGCCGGCCTCGGCCGCGTCCACCAGGGCCGCGGCCACCTCCTGCGCCGCCACCGGCTGCGTGACCATCGTGGGCACGAAGACCAGCGGGCCCACCGAGCTGGCCTTGACGGACATCGGCACGAACTCGTGGAACTGGGTGGACCGGAGGAGGGTCCAGGGAACGCCGCCGTGCCTAACCTCGTCCTCCTGCACCAGCTTCCCGGCGTACAGTCCCGAATTGGCTTTATCGATGCCCACAATGGACA
>Ga0308170_10005151_pt1 | contig 10078 bp, 11 predicted proteins | sample PhyBR2_2_FD_202136 | JGI IMG/M metagenome (GOLD analysis project Ga0308170, IMG submission 202136) | Phyllosphere microbial communities from UC Gill Tract Community Farm, Albany, California, United States - DLSLSB.R2 | ecosystem: Host-associated > Plants > Phyllosphere > Unclassified | place... | reverse complement strand
GCCTCGAACAAGCGCTGTGCATCGGTGCAGCCGACCTGGATCGCCTGCTGCACGAGCGAGGCCGCCTTCTGCTTGCGCCGCGCCGCATTCTTGCCGAGGCTCTGCTTCGACTTGTGCTTCTTGGTCGGCGGGACGCCGTTCTCGACGGGCGGCGGCGCACCAGGCTGCTCGAGACGTGCGAGTGCGGGAGGCTTCTGCTTGTCGACGCTGTCGGCCTGGAGGAGCTTGTCGTCGGCGTCGAGGCGGCCCGTCCACTCGTCGTCCGACTCGAGCTCGTCGCGGTGGCGGTAGTCGTCGCCCGAGCTCAGGTCGTCGACGTCGCTCGCGCTCGAGTTGCCGTCCGTCTTCTTCTTCTTGTGCTCGCGGGCGATCGTGTAGTTGACCTGCAAGGAACGACAAGCGTCAGCGAAGGCTGCGAGACGAGGACGACCAAGCATGACTGAGCGCTGGACGCACCTGTGCACGCTTGCGCTTGCCGCGACCCGCCTGCGCCGCCTGCGCCGCCTTGTTGGCCTTCTCGGTCTGCTGCTGCTGCTCGACGACCTTGCTCCAGAAGTCGTGCAGGTCCTGCTGGTCGTCCTCGAGGTTGGCGGCGTCGGCGCCCTCGACGGCGAGCGGCAGAGCAGCGCCTTGGTCGTCGCCGACGTCCTTCTGGCGCGTCCACATCTGGGCGTGCGCGAACGTTGCGGCCGAGTCCGACTCCTGGGCGACCGGGTCGACCGTCTTGGCGAGCAGCTCGTCGATGTCGGCGTCCGTGTAGCGAATGGCCGACGCCTCGGCCGCCTGGTCGTCAAAGACGGCCTTGGCGCCGAACTGTAAGGCAGTGAGAGGAAGAGGAAAGGGTCAGTGCGCAGCGACAGGTGGGGTCGGCGCGGCGAGGGACTGGGACGCACCTGGAGCATGCCCTCGACGTCCTCCGACTCGTCCTGAGCGTCGATCCGCTGAATGATGAGGTGCTCTGCAAGATTATGGGCATCAGGAACTGCTGCACGAGGAGGGCGAGAGAGGGCAAGGGACGCACCAAGCCCGCGCTTCTTCGAGCCAGCGAGAAGGATCTTCTCCTCGCACGTGCCCTTGACGATGAGCTTGAAGACGCGCACCTGCACGAGCGAGGTGAGTTAGGATCGGTCCGAGAGGGGTAGGCGAGCGAGGCGACGACGCACAGGCTTGGTCTGACCGATGCGGTGCGCGCGCGAGATGGCCTGGAGGTCTTGCTGCGGGTTGAAGTCCTGGTCGTAGCTGCGCGCACACAGGGCCGAGTCAGCTCCTGCAGGTCATCGAGGGAGGAGCGAGACGGGCGCACATGATGACGACGTCGGCCGAGGTGATGTTGAGTCCGACACCGCCGGCCTGCGCAACTTGGGAAGGTCAGCTTCGAGTCCGCACGCTCAAGACGAGCAGGGCAGGGACGCACCCTTGTGCTGAGCAGGTAGGCGAAGTACTTGGAGCCCGGCGCATTGAACTTGTCGACGTCTGCGTGCAGGGAAGGGCATGAGCAGGAGAACGAGCGAAGGGGGAGGAGGCAAGGAGGAGGGAGAGGACGCACCGCGCTGACGGTCGAGCTGAGGCGTGTCGCCGTCGAGGCGGAGGAACTCGATGTCGAGGCCCGAGAGGAAGCGCTCGAGGATGTTGAGCGTGATCTTGAACTGCGAGAACTGCGAGCGCTCGACGACAGGGTCAGCGTGCGCCGACTCGGACCGAGGCCGACAGGGAGCTCGACGCACAATGAGGACACGGTGACCCGCCGCCTTGAGCCTCGGAAGCATGCGCGCGAGGAGGATGAGCTTGGCCGATGCCTCGGTGAGGTTGCGGTGCGCGTCGCGGGCCGAGGCGACGAGGGGCTCCATGTCGACGTCGACGAGGTACGGGTGGCAGAGCGACTTGCGCAGCTCCATGAGGATGTTCCTGTACGTACAGAGAGTCAGTGAGTTGGTCTCGAGGGGCAGCGAGACGATGAGCGGGACGCACAAGAACGAGCCCGACTTCTTGTTCTTGGTCGGCTGATTGCGCGACGACGAGCCCGACGCCTGGACGATCGTGCGGATGGCGGCGGCGTTGCGCTCGAGGATGTTGCGGTAGAGCCCTCGCTGAAGGACCGTCATGGTGACGGGGACGACGACCTCGATCTGCAGGAGAGAGGGACGTCAGGTCGGCTCGATGAGACGTCAGGTCGGCTCGACGACGAGGAGAGCACGCAGGCGGACGCACAAGAGGCGGCAGGTCGAGCACGGTCTCCTTGGTGCGGCGGAGCAAGTACGGCCGAAGCATGCCGCGGATGTTCTCGACGCGCTCAGGCGTGAGCTCCTCGTACTCCTTGACGAGCTTGTCGACGCGGCCGTCCTCATACTCGTCGGGATCTGCAGGACCGCTCGTCAGCTCGTGCGCTTCAGCAGGGGGAAGACAGGTAGAGAGGGACGCACTGATGAAGCAGAGCAGGTTGAAGACTGCGAGGAGGCCGAGGCGGGTGAGCGTCGTGAGCGAGACGAGGCGAGAGGAGGAGGAGGAGGAGGAGGGAGGAGGAGGAGGAGGAGGGAGGAGGAGGAGCAGGAGGAGCGTGAGGAGCAGGAGGGAGGAGCAGGAGGAGGAGGAAGAGGAGGAGGAGGAGGAGGAGGAGGAGGAGGAGGACGCACGCTCCTTGATGTTGTTGTTGAGCGGCGTGCCCGTGAGGATGATGCGCTGTGCGACGCGCAGCGAGGCGATGCCGCCGTACAGGAGGCTGTCGGGCCCGGCCTTGAGGCGCTGGCCCTCGTCGACGACGAGGCAGTCCCACCGGTCGACCTTGCGGAAGACGCGCGCGTTGTTGGCGAACGCCTCGTACGTCGCGAGGACGACCTGCGTCTTGAGCGCGCCGTTCGAGTCGAAGAGCTCGAAGTCCTCGACGATCTTGCGCGAGTCGGCGTCGCCCTGCGAGCGAGGTGCGCACGGACCGTCAGCGTGGGTCGTCGCGCAGGGAGAGGAGGACGAGGACGCACATTGTAGGGGACGACGCGCATGCTTGGCGCCCACTGCGCGAACTCGCGCATCCCTGCGGGCGAACGAGAGCGTCAGCGAGCGCGCCGCCGTGAAGGAGAGGGAGCGAGACGTCGACGCACAGTTGCCGATGAGCGAGTTGGGGACGAGCACAAGGAAGGGACGTGCGCCCTCCTTCTTGTTGAGGTACGTCAGGAACGCGATGACCTGGCCCGTCTTGCCGAGACCCTGCGCGACGAGGGAGGGAGCGTCAGCACGGTTCGACGTCGACGAGAGCGAGCGGACGCAGGGGACGCACCATCTCGTCGGCGAGGATGCAGCCTTTGCGGAGCCACCAGCGACTGCAGGGAGGGGTTCAAAGTCAGCGAGCATCAAGCGAGAGGCGGAGAGGGTGCGGCGACGCACTTGCGGAGGAAGTTGATGCCGGCGAGCTGGAAGTCGTGCAGGCGGTGGCCCTCGATGAAGTCGGGCTGCTCGGTGAGCTCGACGAAGCGTGCAGGGTCGCGAGGCGCGTCGAGCTGGTCCATCTGCTTGGCGCTGAGCGAAGGGACGCTCATCTGCGGGCTGCTCGCGACGAGGAACGCCTCGTACGCCGAGACGTAGGCGTCGTAGCCGTCCTCCTCGGGCTCGGGCGGCTCCTCGGTCGTCGCTGCAGGGAGGGAGGAAGCGAGTCAGCGAGGTGCACGACTCGCCGTCGAGAGGGGGGGAGAGGAGGAGGGACGCACAGGCCGAGTAGGTGAGGTCGCCCCACTTGAAGAAGCACTGCGAGACGAGCTTGAGGCTCTCGCTCGTCGTGTCGGGCAGGTACTTCTTGAACTTGGCGAACGGCGTGTCCTCGCCCGTCCTCGGGTGCTTGTACCACACGTCGAGGACCCGGTCGACCGTGCGCCACGCCGCGGGGATGCGCTCGAGCGCGGTCGGGTCCGGCAGCGGCGCCTCGCCCTTGTCCTCGTCGGGATCGGTCGGGTCGGCGTCCTCGAGGTCGTCGTCCTTGGCCGTCTCGAACTTGACGAGCGAGCCGCGCGCGAGGAAGCCGCCGAGCTTGCCCGGGTAGTTGGCGGCGATGAAGGCGTGCGGGACCCACTCGAGGTGGCGGTAGCTCAGGCCCTGCCACTTGACGAGGTACTGCGAGGCGTAGAGAGCAACGTCAGCATCCGGCTCGACCTGGGCAGCTCGAGCAAGAGCGCGGCAGCGAGCACGACGAGGACGAGACAAGGGGACGAGCGCACCTTGACGTCGGCGCGCAGGTCCTTGACCGACGGGAGCACGACGACCTTCTGCGTCTTGTCGTCGATGAGGGTCTCGCCCACGATCGGCGCGACCGCCTCGTCGTCCGGTTCGACGTCGTCGCCGTCGCCCTCGGGGAGCGGGTCGGCCTCGGCCCAGGCGAGGATGACGTCGAGCGGCTGGTTCCAGTTGTAGCACTGGTGGCAGATGGCCCAGTCGTTGTAGCTGCGGGCGTGCTGCTCGAACGACCACTCGGGCTCGTCGTTCTCGAGGCAGCCGAAGTGCGCGACGCGCTTGCACCTGCGAGCGCAACAGCGAGACGAGTCAGCGCGAGCTCAGGGACTGCCAGCTCGAGTGGACGTCGAAGAGGAGGGCAAGGGCGAGCAGAAGGAGGGCGAGCGCGAGAGGGACGACGCACTTGGAGCAACGGAACATGACGCCGGGCTTGAGCGCCTTCTCGACCTCGTCGACGCCGCCGAAGCGCGGCGCAAACTCCTCCTTCTCGCCTGCGAGCAGAGGGTCACCGAGTCAGCAACTTTGAGCCGCACGAGCAGCGCCGACAGGGTCGAGAGCCGACTCACGGGCCGTGACCCTCCTCCCGCTCAGAGCGCACACGTAGCACTTGCGCCCGCCGGCCTTCTTGCACAACGGGCATTTGGCGAGCGTGAGCGTCCGGGACGTGTCGAGCTCGACCTTGGCGCGCACGGGGAGGTCGGCCGGCTTGGGCGTCGACGCCTTGCTGTCGGCGGGCGTGACGGACCCAGTCGGTGCGGCGGCGTCGACGACGAGCTTGTCGCCTGCGGGCGTCTCGGCGGCGGCAGCGTCGGCGGGCGGTGGAGCGGGAGCGTGCTTGGCGAGGTGGTCGGCGTTGAGCTTGTCGACGAGCTGGCGCTTCTGCGCCGGCGGGAGGCACGCGTAGTGGTACGACTGGCAGCTGTTGCGCGTTTGGCCGTCAGCAAGCTTCCTCAGGTCAAGAGAAGGAGTCGTGAGGGAGGGAGAGGACGCACCAGACGCCGCACTCGATCCAGGAACCGCACTTCTCGGCGCGCGCCTGCTCGGTGTCCGTGTCGTCCTCGAACTCGTCGCGCTTGCGCCTGCGGCCGGGCTTGCGGTTCTTGCGGCGGTTCTTGATGCGCTCGAGGAGGATCGAAGCCGGCTCGTGACCGCACTTGCCGCAGATCTGCGTCGGGACGAGGGTTGTGGGTCAGCTCAGCGACTGCCGCACGGACCGCAGCCCTTGACGTAGAGAGAGGGACGCACCTCGCGGTGCTCGTCTTGCGGGCGGTCCTGGTTGACCTCGCCCGAGTTGTCCTGGCCGTCCTCGATGATCATGTCGTCGTCCTCGTCCTCGTCCTCCGAGTCCTTGACCGCCCGCTGCGGACCCTTCCTCGGCCTCGCAAAGATGCCCAACTCGTCGCTCGACGAGCCCTCGCCGCCGCTGACGTCGTCCTCCTCCTTGGGCGAGCGCGAGCCGGTGAGCGTCGCCGACGCCCTCGTGCGGCGAGTCGTCGTCCTCGTCGTGCGGGGCGACTCGGACTGCGACGACGCGCTCTCGTCGGCGTCGCTGTCGTCGCCCGCCGAAGAGGCCTCGCCCGAGCCAACGTCGCCGAAGTAGCGCTTGGCCTTGCGGGAGGCCGGGCGCGACGAGCGGCGCTCGCCCTGCTTGACGGGCTTCTTGGCCGTCTTGGTCGTGTGGCGCGAGGATGCGCGCGTCGGGCGGCGAGGGCCGTACTCGTCGGCGGACGACTCGTCCTCGACGGCGGCGTCGTCGGAGGAGGAGGAGGCCGACGAGCCCGAGGGTGCCGAGACGTCCTCGTCGGCGGGGTCGTCCGGCTCGTCGCTGCTCGCCGCCGCCTCGTTCTCGTCGCCGTCCTCGCCGGCCGGGTCGCTCGACGCGTCGCGCATCTCGGCGTCGTCGTCGTCCTGCCACACGGCTCGCCCTTTGCCCTTGTCGAGCTTCTTCTTGGGCAAGCTCGGCGCGGACGGCTTGTTCTTGCGCTTCGAGCTGACGACGATCTCGATCTCGTCGTCACTCGAGGCCGAGGCGGCGGAGGCGGACTCGCTCGAGCGAGAGGGCGAGCGGGGCGGCGGGTGGGCGGCGTCGAAGGCCTTGAGGAGGTCGGGAGCGAGGCGGACGAGGTCGGCACGAGAGCGCTGCAGGGACAAGGGCGTCAGCTACTAATCTGAGTCAAGCTCGTACTCTGCTCGTGCTGTTGTCGAGTCTGCAGTCGCAGCTGCTGCTCGGCTCTGGGCACAGCCCGCCTCGTCGCCGGCGAGGAGAAGGAGGGGGAGCAAGCGGAGGGGAGTTCTGGACGCACCTGCACCTTCTTGCCGTCCTCCATCTTGCACAGGTACGACCTGCCGAGCCCCTCGGTCTCCTGCGCCCGCAGGATCTCGCTCACGCCGCGCGCCTTGCCGGGCGACGGCGGGGGCACCGAGCGAGCCGAGGTCGAGCCCGCGCGCGCGCCGGCGGAGGCGGAGCGGCCCTTGCGGAACGGGACGAAGACCTCGGGCGCGAGCGGGACGCCTGCGCGAGGCGGGCGGGCGCTCGTGTTCGACGAGGAGGAGGCCGACGGGGCGAGGGCGACGCGGGGCTTGGGCGGCTTGGTGCTGCCGCTCGCGGCACTCGTGGGCCTGCTGGTAGGTGCCCTGGCTGCTGGCGAGACTGACCGAGCCATCGCGGCCGGGGTGGTGGTGTGAGGTCGAGCAGGAGAACCGCGACACGACGCGAAGCTGGCCCCCCTCGCGCTCGCTCGACAAACAAGGACGAGGGCGACGCAGTGCGAGAATAAGGGTATTGCAGAGCTACAGAGGAGACGCTACGAACCAAGAGCGAGACGAGGCGCGCACCGAAAAGCCCGAAGCGAGGCGAGCTTCCCTCTCAGCTCTCGAGAGCGCCGCAGAGCAGCCCGGAGGGCTGCGTCGCTGCAGCAGCCGTGCCGCAGGGCTCGAGACGTCGAGACGCAGGCCTACCGACGAGGTGCAGCGACGCCCGCAGGCGCCGGTCCAAGGCGACGAGCCGCAGACGAGCGACACGGAGAGGCGAGCCCGGGACCCGTCGTCGAGAGCGACCGTAGGAGGCGGTGGCGGCGAGAGCTAGAGGAAGAAGCGCGATGATGAGCACGCCCAGAGCGAGGAGGAGGACGAGGAGGAAAGGCTGGCTCACGTGAGGAGACGACCGAGTGAGAGTGCGCGAACCGACTTTTGCACAGATGCTCGAGAGAAGATAGTGAGGGAGAGGAACGAGGAGAGAGGACAACAAGGAAGGAAGGAGAGGGCAGGAGGCGAGAGAGGGTGGACGACGAGACGCACCCGAGCCCGACGCGCGCGCGCGGCCTCAGCGGCGGATGTACTGCTTGCGGCTGCGCTGCGGCCCGTAGCCCTTCTCGCCGGGAACGGCCTTGTGGCCGGCGTCGTCGGCGTTGGCGCGCTCGTATGGGACCGTGCCCGTCTTCTGGGCGTGCTTGGACTCGAGCGTTTGCGCCTTGCGCGCGCCGATGGCGACCGACTGGACGCCCGACGTCGCCTTCTTGATCGTCACCGGGCGCGTGCCGACGTACTTGCCTGCGCAAGAGGGTGTCAGCTGAGTTCGGGGCGCGAGGGAGGGTCAGAGAGGAGGGACGACGCACCGTTCATCTCCTTCCACGCCTTGAGAAAGTCCTCGGGGTCGCTGTACGAGACGAAGCCGAAGCCCTTGCCCTTGTTAGTGTACTTGTCGCGGATGACCTTGCTCTTGACGAACGAGGGCCACTTGCCAAAGGCCTGCTGGAAGAGGTCGTCGCTGATGGCCGGGTCGAGGTCGCCGATGAAGAGCCGGAAGTGCTCTGTGCGGAGCGATGGACAGGTACAGCGTCAGTCGGGGCTCTCGGGGAGCGGTGGAGAGACGCAGAGCGAGGGGGAGGGACGCACTCGGGTCCCACTCGAGGAGGCTCTGGTCCTCCCACACCTCTCCGCCGCCCTTGCGCAGGACGGTCGTCCTCGCCTTGCCCTTGTTGCCGACGGTCGCGACGGCCCTTGCTGCGGGCGTCTTTGCTGCGTCGGGCGTGTCTGCAGGGGCGAGAGGCGAGTCAGTCGCTGCGAGCGCAGGGAGGAGGGGAGGAGGAGGAGGAGGGGGCAGGACGCACAGATGGACGACTGCTGGGCAAAGCTCGGGTCGTAGGTGGCCTGCTGCGGGTAGGCTGGACCAGCCTGAGCAGGGTAGGCGCTGGTGCTGGCTGCTGCTGCGCCCGGGTAGGCCTGCGGGTAGGCGGCGGCGTACGAGGCGGCGTCGGCGGGAGGAGGGGGCGCTGCTGGGTAGACGGGCTTGGGCCGCTTGGCGTAGGGGTTCGAGGACATGCTGGGCGAGGTGCTGGACTAGCTGGCCTGGCTCGAAGCGGTCGGAGCGAGGAGCGGTGGAGGGGGAGAGCCGGCGAGGGACCGACGAGCGAGGACGAGAGCGACGAGAGCTGGCTCGGCCCCTCGCTCCTCTCCACCTCGCCCTGCTAGCCAAAGGACAGCCACGATGAGCGCACCGTACAAGCAGTGAGTCCCTTGCCCCTTCACCTCCTCCCCGCGCGGCCACCTTGCGCTCTCCTCCCCCGGCCCTCCTCCTCCCTGTCTCCCTCGCGCTGACCAGCTCGCTCACTCCCTCCGCAGGGACCTGCCGCCACAGGGTGGCTTCCCCGCCATCAAGTACAAGCGCAACCTCCCGACCAAGGGCCCCGGCGGTGCCCTCATCTTCGGCGTCGTCGGCGCCATCTGCACCTTCGGCTTCTGGCGCGTCGGCCAGGGCAACCTCGAGAAGCGGTGCGTCGCCTGGTTCGCCCGTACTCTCCCTCGGATCATGCTGACCCACTTCTCCCGCAACAGTGAGCTGCAGCGCGAGCGGGCGTGGGCGCGCATCCACCTCGTCCCGGCCCTCCTCGCCGAGAACGACCGCGACATCTACCGGAGGGAGCAGGCCGCCCTCGTCCGCGAGAAGGAGATCATGAAGGATGTCAAGGGCTGGGAGGTGCGTCTCTCGTTCCTCTCTCTCCCTCTCCCCCTCTCCTGCTCCTCGTCGCTGACCTTCCTCTCGTGCGCACCGCTCGCAGGTCGGCGCCAAGGCGTACCACTCGAAGCGGTACACGCCTGCATCTATCGTTGTCATCTAGCCTCGCCCTTCCTGTGCAACACTCGGTCGTCTTTCTCTGTTCACCTCGCGCTCGCGCTCTCGCCCGAGAGAGAGAAGGGCTCGTTCGCGGCTCAGAGTCGGCTTCTATTGCTCGTGCGCTCTTTGGACATCGTCTAGCAGCGGCTCTATCACGCACGACAGCCCGAGAGTGTCGTCATGCCCTGCGTCCTCGACCTCGTGCCACCGACTCGGGTCGACCATGCTGAGCCGGTCGACGAGGAGCGCGCGCAAGTACTCCCGCCCCTTGCCCGGCACGAGCGCATCGTCCTCGCCGCACCACACGCTCACCTCGACCTCGCGCCCCTCGGCCCGAAGCAGGTCCCGCAGGCCCTCGAAGGCTCGCTCGTACAGCCGACCCTCGTCGACTGCTCCTCCTCCTTCTCCTCTCGCCGCCTCTTCCTCGCCCGGGCACTCCCACCTCGCGCCGCCCTGCCGCAGGCACAGCATGGCCTCCTGGCCCATCGAGTCGAGCCCCTCATCGATGGCGACCTGCATGCCGCGAGCGAAAAACCCGGGCGGGAGGTAGAAGCCGCCGAAGAGCCGCTTGTGCGGCGGGCGCTGCGCGTTGAGGCGGCGGAAGCGGGCGAGCTGCTTGGGCGGAGGGAGGAGCTCGGGGTCTTCTTCTCCTGCTGTTGTCGATGCCGCTGCTCGTGGTGGTGCTGCTGCCGCCGACGAGGAAGACGACCACGGGCCCATCGAGGCCCAGCCGCCCCAGTCGCGCACGGCGGC
>Ga0308170_10005150_pt1 | contig 10079 bp, 7 predicted proteins | sample PhyBR2_2_FD_202136 | JGI IMG/M metagenome (GOLD analysis project Ga0308170, IMG submission 202136) | Phyllosphere microbial communities from UC Gill Tract Community Farm, Albany, California, United States - DLSLSB.R2 | ecosystem: Host-associated > Plants > Phyllosphere > Unclassified | place... | reverse complement strand
AAGCGCAGCGTCTATCAATCCTCGCAAGGGAAGTGCCCGGAAGACTACCTGTACATCATGCCGTCCGGCGGCATCGGCGAACTGGTCCTCACATGTGCACAGACGCATCACGTGCGCCACAAGCATCCGGTCTGCCTGATCCTGCGCTCCGACCGCCAATGGCTGCCGCTCGTCTACCCCAACGCCGCGGACCTGATCATCTTCGTCGAACCGGGCGAGGTCGGGCTGCTGTCCCTGCTGGACAACGAGTGCTTCCTGCACCCGGGCCAGCTGATGGTCAGTTATGCGGCATGGCTCGTCGACGACCGCTTCGCCAGCACGCTCGTCATGAAGGAAAAGCTGCTGGGGTTCAAGGAAACCTTTTCCTTCATGCTGGATCTGCCGCTGGACGCGCCCCTCGAGCCGCCCAAGCTGCCCCAGGTCGCGCTGGACGTCGTCCCGCACGCAAAGAGCGTGCTGATCATGCCGAGCGCGAATTTCACGCGCAAGATCGATGCACGGTACTGGGACATCATCGTCCGGCAGCTCGTGGCGCGCGGCTACACCGTGTACTGGGAAAAATTCGGCACGTTCGAGATGCAGATCGACGGGGTGGTCAATATCGACAGTTCCGTACCTCAGTTCATCGAACTGGCGCGGCAGTGCAGGAACGTGCTGATGCTGCGCAGCGGCCTGTCCGATCTGACGTCGGCCTACGCGAACGTGCTGCCCGACCTGCGCCTGGCCATTCTCTGGCACCTGGACCCCGGCACCGCCGGCACGGTGCTGGAAGAGTGGCATACGCCGGGGTGCTCCGTCGGCTTCCCGTCGAGCAAGACGTGGTTCGACTGCGGCGACAACGTCATCGACATCGAGCTGGCGCCGCCGACACTCGAGACGCATCCCGAGCCCTTCATCGATCGCCTGTGCGCGCATTTCGCGCGCGCCTGACCACGCCGCGGCTCAGCGTCGCGCCAGCCGGGCCTTCTCGGCCTTGCCGCCCGTCCCGGCCGGTACATAGCCGTCGCTGAGCGTCTTCAGGAACGCGATGATGTCCGCGATCTCCTGGCGGTCGAGCGCCGGCTTCTGCCCCGGCTTGCGGCCGAACGGCGGGTCCATGTTGACGTTCGCGCGGTAGGCGTCCGGCAGGTCGTCGAAGCGGCGCGCGCTGCCGTCCGGATTGCGGCCGTACCAGCGGGCCGGGTCGGTGTCGCGCGTGGCGTAGAACTGCAGCACTTCTTCCAGCGAGTGGAACACGCCGTTGTGGAAGAACGTCCCGCGCAGCGCAACGTTGCGCAGGCCCGGCGTGCGGAACAGGCCGCAGAATGCCGGCCGTTTGGCGAGGTCGGTGCGCTGCGGACCGCACAATCCCAGGTCGTAAAAACCGGCATCCGCATTCGCCGCCAGCGCGCGGTTGCGCGGAGCGCCCAGCGCGATGAAGCCGAAATCCGTGAACGCCGGGAACGCGCCCGACTTCACTTCGCTGATGTGGCAGGACGCGCAATTGCCCTTGTCGGCGCGGTTGAACAGCGCCAGCCCGCGCGCTTCCTGCTTGTCGAACTGCGCCTGCCCGCGCAGCACGGCGTCGAACTTGCTCGTGTACGGGTAGAACTCGGCGGGCGTCTCCTGGAACACTTCGAGCGCCATCGACGCGGCGGCAAAGGCATCGAGCGGACGCGCGAAGATGTCGGCGCCGAACGCCCGGCGGAACCGGTCGGCGTAGGCGGACTTGCGCACGCGCTCGACGACCTCGACGGTACTGGCATTGCCCATCTCGTCCGGCGACAGGAGCGGGCCGCGGGCCTGCTCGTGGCTTGAATCGGCGCGGCCATCCCAGTCGTGGCCGCCGGTCGGGCCCTGGTCCTTGCTGTCGTCGCCGTCGTTGTCGTAGAAGTGTTCAGAGAACGGCGGCACGTTCTGCACGTAGCGCAGCGACGGCGCGGCGCGCGTGCCGGTCGCGTGCAGATCCTTGCCGCCCAGTTGCACGGACAGCCGGTTCGGCGGCGCGTACGCGCGGTCGGGCGCGTGGCACGACGCGCACGCCTGCCTGCCTGATGCGGACAGCGACGGATCGAAGAACATCAGCTTGCCGAGCGCGGCCAGCTCCGGCACCGGCACCTTGACGATGGCGGAGCCGTAGATGCCCGGCGCGGCCGCGACATTTCCCTTGGCAGGCAGGACGGCGGCGGCAGGCGCAGCATGGGCAGCGGGAGCGACGGAAGCGGCAGGGGCGGAAGCAGGCTGCCGGCTGCATCCCGCGAGGAATGCAAGCGTCGACAGCGCGAGCAGGACGGGAGCCAGGCGCATGGACGGCGGAGGAAAAAAGGAGGCCCGAGTGTGCTCGGCGTATATGACAGGACGATGACGTGACGATGACAAAACGTCCATGTAACGGCAATGTTTCGTAATGTTCTTTTCATATTTTTGTCATATCGCCTCCCTAGAATCCACGCCATTTCGACCACCCTCAAAAGGAAATCGCGTGAAACGCAAACTCACCTTGTTGCCCATCGCCGCGGCCCTGCTGTCCGCCGGCATCGTCGGGTGCGGCAGCGACAGCAACGGCGGCACTCCCGCCGCAACCACCAGCGGCGTCGTCACCGGCAGCTATTTCCGCCATGCGAAGGTCTGCATCGACGCGAACACGAACGGCCGCTGCGACGCGGGCGAGACGAGCACCTATACCGACGACAACGGCGCCTTCACGCTGGCCGGCACGGGCGCGATCGTGGCCGAGATCGGCACCGACGCCACCCGCTACGATCCGGACACGAAGACGGCGACGGCCGTCACGCAAGCGATGGTGTTCCGCGCACCCGGCAACGCCAACGGCGTGGTCAGCGCGCTCTCCACCGAGCTGCAGGCGCTGATGGACGACAACGGCGGCGACTTCGCGGCCGCCCGCAAGGCGCTGGCGACGCGCCTGGGCGTGGCCGAGGACAAGATCCTGGAAGACCACAACAAGGAAACCGACGCCGCCATCAAGGCAACGCTGAAGACGGAAGGCGACCAGGCGCTGGAACGCATCGCCGAAGCCGTCGGCGAAGCGGGCACGGGCGGCGACGTGGCCAAGGCGCTGAAGAACCGGCTGGCGCTCGACAAGATCACCAACATCGTCGTGATCTACGCGGAAAACCGCGGCTTCGACAACCTGTACGGCCTGTTCCCGGGCGCCAACGGCATCCCGGGCGTGAACCCGACATCGACCGGCGCGTACGTGCCGCAGAAGGACGTCGACGGTTCCACGCTGGCCGTCCTGCCCCCGACCTGGGGCGGCATGACGGCAGCCGGCCAGAGCGTGACCGTCAGCCAGGCGCAGACCGCCAACCTGCCGAACAAGCCGTTCCAGATCGACGATCCGGCCACGTTCAATTTGCCGCTGTCCGTCGTCACGCGCGACCTCGTGCACCGCTTCTACAACAACCAGATGCAGATCGACGGCGGCGCGAACGACAAGTTCCCGACCTATAGCGACGCCGGCGGCCTCTCGATGGGCTACTACGACGGCAGCAAGATGGCGATGTGGCAGGTCGCCAAGGACTACGTCCTGGCCGACAATTTCTTCATGGGCGCGTTCGGCGGTTCGTTCCTGAACCACCAGTACCTGATCTGCGCATGCGCGCCGACGTACCCGAACGCCGACACGGCCGCCGCCAAGCCGAGCATCTCGAAGGTCGACCTCGACGCGAACGGCAACTTCGTGCGCCTGACGCCGTCGGCCTCGTCGCCGTCCACCGTGCTGAACGGCGCGCCGGTGTACGCCGCCGACGGCACGATCACGCCGGCCATCGACGGCACGTTCTACGCCGTCAACACGATGCAGCCGCCGTACCAGCCGAGCTCGAACGCGCCGGCCGCGACCGATTCGGCCAAACTGTATGCCGACACGGGCAAGGCCACGACGCTGCCGCCGCAGACGGGCAAGACGATCGGCGACCTCCTGACCGCCAGGGGCGTGAGCTGGGCCTGGTACGCCGGCGCCTGGAACACGACGACGTCGCTGGCGACCACGACCCGCGCCTTCAACAACACGAATCCGAACTTCCAGTTCCACCACCAGCCGTTCAACTACTACGCCGCGTTCGACCCGGTCAGCAACGCCGCCAACCGCGCCGCGCACCTGAAGGACTACGACAACGACTTCCTGAAGGACGTCGCCGCCGGCACGCTGCCGGCCGTCACCTTCTACAAGCCGCAGGGCAACCTGAACCAGCACCCGGGCTACGCCAGCGTGGCCGACGGCGACCAGCACATCGTCGACGTCATCAACAAGCTCAAGGCCAGCCCGCAGTGGAAGAACATGGTCGTCGTGATCACGTACGACGAGAACGGCGGCTTCTGGGATCACGCGGCGCCGCCGAAGGGCGACCGCTGGGGCCCGGGCACCCGCATCCCGGCGCTCATCGTGTCGCCGTATGCGAAGAAGGGCTACGTCGACCACACGCAGTACGACACCGCGTCGATCCTGCGCCTGATCACGCACCGCTACAGCCTGGCGCCGCTGCAGGGCCTGGTGGACCGCGACAGCAAGCTGGTGGCCAACGGCTTCAAGCCGATGGGCGACCTGACCGGCGCGCTGGACTTCACGCAAAAGCGACCGGTCCGCCTTCCGCACATGCCGCGCGCGGGCGGTCAAGCAGCACGTCGTCCCTGCGCAGGCAGGGACCCAAGTGCCGTGGCGTTGTCTATCTCACCTTCTTGAGCGCGCTGCCCTTGTGCGCCGCCTCCGCGCCCGTCTTGTCGCTGACGACGAGGTATTCGGGATGCTCCGGCGACGCCGCCACCTCGTGCTGCTTGATCGCCGTGTGCGCCGTCAGCTTCTTCTTGACGGTGCCGCGCACCGTGCCCTGCGACGAGTGCCACTCGACCTTGTCGCCCGCCTTGAATTCGTCCGTCATGGTTGCTCGCTCCGCTTCGCTCTGCCGGCCGGGCCGGCGACGCGTCATTTCAACACAGGCGCGCAGCGATGAACGCACGGTAGAGGTGCGGCTACCCGAGCCGCCACACCCTGCCCCGCCACGACCACGCCGGCCGGCCTCGCCCGAGATCCACCCTCACCTCGAATCCCCCGCCCGGCCGGTTGCGCAGCGCCAGCGACGCGCCGATGCGCGCGGCGCGTTCGCGCAGGCCCCTGTGGCCCGGTCGGCCGCGCGCGAGCAGCCGCGGCTCCATGCCGGTGCCGTCGTCGACGACGGACAGCACGAGGCCGGGCGCGGTCCAGTCGAGCCGGATGTCGATACGGCCCGCGCCGGCATGGCGCAGCGCATTGGCGATGGCTTCGCGCGCGATCGCCTCGACCTCGCCGCGCAGGTCCGGCGCGAGGTCGCGCGGCGTGCCGACCTGCTCGACCGCCACCCGGACGATGGCCAGCCGTTCGGCGTCACGGTGTTCGCCATGTCAGGCGCGGACGGGACCGTGTTGGCAGTGGCCGCCGCGATCGAACAGGTTGCCGGCCAGCGCCTGTCCGGACGCTTCGGCTCAGACCGCGTGCGTGGAACCGCAACGTGTATTACGTGTTCAAGTGGTGCCTGTTCGACGCGCTGGCGTTCGCGCTCGTCTGGCGGCGCGGATGACGTCGATGATGGCGGCGGGCTCGCGGCCGGCCTGTCATACGCCGGTAACATGCCCGTGAGTATGATGCGGCAACATCATCCCGGTACGACCTTCATGTACAAATCCAGAAAGCGGCTCCTGATCCTCGATGCGGACGGCACCACGGTCGACGCCTTTTCCGCCATCGAAGCCGCCTTCTCGCGGCACGGGCTGGACATCGGCGACGAAGCCCGGTTCCAGAAACGCCACAACCTGTTCAAGTACCTCGGCGGGTTGAAGGAATTTCCGTCGATCATCAAGAAAAACCTGCGCAAGAACAGCCGCGCGCGGCTGGTGGACAGCCTGACGGAAGTCTATCGCCAGGAAGCGGCGATGTACGACGGCATTCCCGACCTCGTGCGCGAACTGGTCGCCGCGCCGGACGTCGTCGTCGGCATGGTCACCCGCAACATCACGAACGAGCCGCTGGAGACGCTGCGCCAGCTGTTCCTGCGCCACGACATCGACATCAACGCGCTCGACTTCCTCGTCCACATCCCCCTGTCGGAAAAGAAGACGAGCCAGTTCCGCGCCATCCGCGAACAGTTCGGCATCAACCCGGCGCGCGCCTACGTCTGCGGCGACGAGCACAAGGATTTTACGGCCGCGATCGGCACGGGCATGCATCCGTTCATGGTGTCGTACGGCTTCGAGGATTACGACCGGCTGACGGAAAAATTCGAGATCCCGCACGAGGTGATCGCGCGCACGCCGGACGAACTGTGCCAGCGCGTGCGCCACGCGCTCGACCTCGACGGCAAGCGCGGCGCCGGGACGGGCGCGCGGCCGGCTAGTACGCGTACCAGAACAGCAGCACGCTGACGGTGCCGAACAGCCAGTAGTCGACGGGGGCGCCGGCGATCCAGCGCTTGTGCCAGGGGATGTGCTCGCGCTTGAAGCGGCGCCAGCCGAATGCCGGGTTGACGACGAACCACAGATAATCCTCGACGATCCAGAACATCATCACGGCGCCGAGCGCGCGCGCTTCCAGCGCCGGCGACCACTGGCCCATGAAGGCGAGCGGAAAATGGAAGATCACCCCGATGAACGAGAACATCCACAAGTGGTAGCCGGTCAGCGCGCGGCCGCCCCAGAAGATGTCGAGCAGCGGATGGTCTTCGATGCGCCACGTGGGCAGGTTGGCGGCCCAGCCGGCCTCGCCTTCGATCTCGACTTCGACGCGGGCGAAGACATAGGCGGCCACGACGACGGCGGCCAGCGTGGCCGCGAACCGGCTGGCATGGGTAAGTTCAAAGAGAGGCATCGGCAGGTTCGGGTTGCTTCAGGACGGCGGCGAGGACGGCGGCGGCCGCGTGCGGGCGCCCGAGCGCGCGGGCCCGCGCGCGCATGCGCTCCAGTTCGTCGGGGTGGGCCATCAGGTAACGCACGCGGTACTCCAGCGACGTCGCATCGTGCGCCTGCATCGCAGCCCCGTATTCAAGCAGGAAATTGGCATTGCGTTCTTCTTGTCCGGGAATCGACGCGTTCACGATCATCGGCAGGCCCATGGCAAGGCACTCCGCCGTCGTGGCGCCGCCGGGCTTGGTGATCGCGACGTCGGCGCAGGCCATCAGGCGCTCGACGCGGTCCGTGTAGCCCTGCGGCACGAGCCGGCCTGGATGGCTGGCGGCCAGGCGTTGCAGCGCGACCAGTTCCTGCGCGTTGCGGCCGGCCAGCACGATGAGCTGGAAATTGCCGGGAATGGCCAGCAGGCGCGCGGCCAGCGCAGCCAGGCCGCCCAGCCCGGCGCCGCCGCCCATCAGCAGCAACGTCATGCGGCCGGGATCGATGCCGAGTTCCGATGCGCATTCGGCGCGCGCGGGCGGCCGTCCGAAGGCCGGCATGACCGGGATGCCGGTGACGTGGATCGTGTCGGCCGGGATGCCGTGCCTGCGCATCAGGAAGGCCACTTCGTCGTTGCCGGCAAAATAGCCGGCCATGTGACGGTGCACCCACATGCGGTGCAAATCGAAATCGGTGACTTGCACCCAGACGGGACACGCGAGGCTGCCGTCCGCGCGGCCGGGCGCGAGCACCTCGGCCGGCTGGAAATGCGTGCAGACAATGGCGTCCGGGCGCAGTTCGGCGATCTTGTCGAGCAGCGGGGTGCTCTCGCGGCGTTCGATGCGGCGGCGCAGCCGGTGCAGCCAGCCGTCCGGCGCGGCGTGGTTGGTAAAGCGGTACACCCAGCTCCACAGCGCGGGCGCGCGCCGCACGAGCAGCAGGTACAGGTCGGTATATACGAAGCGCAGGCGCCGCGTGGCATACGCCGTCGCATCCAGGTGGATCACCTCGACGCCGGACGCGGCACCGTCGGCGCCGGCCCGGATCGCCTCGGCCACGCGCGTATGGCCGGCGCCCGCGGGCACGCTGAGCACGAGGATGCGCCTGGCCACCCCGCCGGCGCCGCTCACGGCGCGCCGCTTTCGCGTGTTGCCCGCGGCATGTCGTCCTTCCGTGCGCTTCCCCACCCATCCATCGTGCTCGCCCGCGGCCATTGTCGATGCATGGCAATGTAGCTGCCGATTGTGACTTCGCCATGACGCCGAGGCGTGCGCCCCTTGCCATGCGTGGCAGAGCGCGCGATCATGCGGTCATGGATATCCGACTCCCTTCCCGCGCCCTCGCCCGCCTCGCCGGGCTTGCCCTGCTGCTGGCAAGCAGCGCCTGCCGTAGCGACGCCCCGCACGCCGCCGATCCGCCATCCGCCGCCGCGGCCGGCGGCACGGCCGCCCTGTTCGCGCGCATCGAGGCCGCGCGCGGCGCCGCCGCCTGCGACACGGACGCTCAATGCCATTCGATCGGCGTCGGCAACAAGGCATGCGGCGGCCCCGAGAACTATCTCGCGTGGTCGAGCAAGAACGACGACGGCGCGCGCCTGCGGGCGCTGGTGGCCGAACACGCGGCCGCGCGCCGCGCCGAGGACACGAAGAAGGGCATGATGTCGACCTGTTCGATGGCGCTCGATCCGGGCGCGACCTGCTCCGCCGGCCATTGCGTGCTGCGCACGACGACGAACGGCCCGGGCGCCGGCGCGCCCATCGCGCGCTGACGCTAGCCCTTCCCCGAAAAGCACAAGGCCGCGGCAAACTGCCCGCGGCCTTGTCGTTTGCACGGGCCGCCGGCGGCGGCCCTGCATCGCGTTACTGCGCGTTCGCCTGCTTGTTGCCGGCGTTCTGGAACAGCGGGATCGGATCGGTCGTGTCGACTTCCACCATGGTGGTGCCGACCGGCGTCGTGCCGCCCTGCAGGTAGCTCACGCTGCCCAGGTAGCGCTTGCCGACGGCCAGGCCGGACCACGACATCACCACCGACGCGGTGCCGCCCAGGGCGACGGCGCCCGGTGCGACGGCCTTGAAGTTGCCGCCGGTCGCGGTCGGGCTCAGCACCCAGCTCGACAGCTTGTAGTTGGCGCTGCCGCCGGCCGGCGCGTAGCCGATCACGCACACGGCGTACGTGCCGGCTGCCGGGTTGGTCAGCGTGACCATCTCGTTGCTGGTCTCGGTGCCGCTGGAACCGACGACGACGCCGTCGCGCACCACCGTCAGGTCAAGGTCGGACGTGCCGGTGCCGGCGCCCTGGGTGTCGCTGTCGTACAGGGCGAAGCGGGCTGCCGTCGTGCCGGCCGGGATGGTGACGGAGTGGACGTTGACGCCCGTGCCGCCGCCTGCCGCGCAGACGCTGTTGTCCGGATTCGGCGCCTTGACGATCGAACCGTTGAACTCGGCGGCCGGGATCAGGCCGGACTTGGCCAGGCCCATGGCGCCGCCGAAGCCGGTGCCGAACGTGACGACCTTGGTACCGGCCGTCGCTTCGCTCGAGACCGTCGGCAGCGCCGCCAGCAGCGAGGCACGCGCGGTCAGCGGGCTGCGCACGGTGTGCGTGCCGTCGGACCACGTCAGCTTGCCGTACGTCCAGGTGTTGACCGGGGCGTTGATGCGGCTCAGCTTGACCGTGAACGTGCCTTTCGCGCCCGCCGCCAGGTTCAGCGTGGACGGCTGCACGTCGACCGTGAAGCCCGGCAGCGAAGCCTGGACCGTGTACGTGGCGGCGCTGCCGCCGACGTTGGTCACGGTACGGGTCAGCGTCTGCGTGCCCAGCACGTTGGCGGCCGTCAGCGATGCCAGGTTCAGGTTGTACGGCTGGATCGAACCGTAGGTCGTGCAGGCCGCCGGGCCGTACACGTTGGTGATGCCCAGGCCGCACAGGAAGCGGACGTAGTCGACTTCGGACAGGTCGTAGACCAGGCCCGGATCGACGGCGACCGACGGCGCCACGTGGCCGGCACCCTGGCCCCACGGCAGCGTGCCGGTCGTCTTGGCGGTGCTGTCCCAGCTCACCGAACCGTTCAGGCCATCGCTGAAGGTGTCGTAGGCGGTCGTCATCAGGGCCGACTTGATCGCGGCCGGGGTCCAGTCAGGATGGCGCTGTTTCAGCAGCGCGGCGATGCCGGCCACGTGCGGCGACGCCATCGACGTGCCGGTGTAGAACGCGAAATCCTTCGACGG
>Ga0308170_10005145_pt1 | contig 10085 bp, 8 predicted proteins | sample PhyBR2_2_FD_202136 | JGI IMG/M metagenome (GOLD analysis project Ga0308170, IMG submission 202136) | Phyllosphere microbial communities from UC Gill Tract Community Farm, Albany, California, United States - DLSLSB.R2 | ecosystem: Host-associated > Plants > Phyllosphere > Unclassified | place... | reverse complement strand
GCGCCGCGGCCTGTTCTCCGACGCGGCCGCGCGCGCCGAGCTGCGCGGGTTCTTCCGCGACCTGCGCGCCGAGCAGTACGACTACGTGTTCGATACCCAGGGCCTCATCAAGACAGGCATCGTCATGGCCTGCGCGCGCACGCGTCCGGGCGGCCAGAAGGTCGGCATGGCCAACGGCACCGAGGATTCGGGCTACGAAGGCTTCTCCCGCATCTTCCACAGCCGCAGCATCCCGGTGGCGCTGCGCACGCACGCGGTGGCGCGCGGGCGCCAGGTCGTCGCCGCGGCGCTCGGCTATGCGGTCGACACGCCGCCCGACTTCGGCCTGCCCGCACCCGACGGTGCCGCGCGCCCCGCGTGGATGCCGGCGCAGGACTATGCCGTGTTCTTCCACGGCACGGCGCGCGACGCCAAGAAGTGGCCGGCGGACCGCTGGATCGCGCTCGGCCGCGCGCTCGCGCCGCTGACCATCCTGCTGCCGTGGGGCTCGCCGCGCGAGAAGGACGAAGCCGAGCACCTGGCCGCGGCGCTGCCGAACGCGCAGGTACTGCCGAAGCTGTCGATGATGGACGCGGTCGAGCTGGCGCGCCACGCGGCGCTGGCGGTCGGCGTCGACACGGGCCTGACGCACATCGCGGCCGCCTTCGTGCGGCCGACCGTCGAGATCTATTGCGATTCGCCGCGCTGGAAGACCGAAGGCAACTGGTCGCCGCGCATCGTCAACCTGGGCGACACGGGCGCGCCGCCCGGCGTCGACGAGGTCGTCGCGGCCGCGCTGCGCCTGCTGGAGGTGCGCTGATGCGGCTGCTGTATTCGCTGATGTGGTGGATGGCGTTGCCGCTCGTGCTGGGCCGGCTGTGGTGGCGCGGACGGCGCGAACCGGGCTACCGCGCGCACCTGGGCGAGCGCCTCGGGTTCTACGGCCGCAAGCCTGGCCGGCGCCTGACGATCCAGGTGCACGCAGTGTCCGTCGGCGAGACGCGCGCGGCCGAGCCGCTGGTCGAAGCCCTGCTGGCGGCATGCCCCGACTGCCGCATCCTGCTCACGCACATGACGCCGACCGGCCGCGCCACGGGCAAATCCCTGTTCGGCAAGCACGGCGACCGCGTCGTGCAATCGTTCCTGCCCTACGACACCGGCTTCATGGTCGGCCGCTTCCTGCGCCATTTCGAACCCGCCCTGTGCATCCTGATGGAAACCGAAGTGTGGCCGAACCTGATCCACGGCTGCGCCGCGCACGGGGTGCCGGTGGCGCTGGTGAACGCGCGGCTGTCGGAGCGCTCGCTGCGCCGCGGCCAGAAGCTCGGCGGGCTGATGACGGATGCGGCGCGCGCGATCACCCTGGTGGCCGCGCAGACCGATGCCGACGCGGCCCGCATCGCGTCGCTGGGCGCGCCCAACGTCGCCGTCACGGGCAGCATCAAGTTCGACGTCGTGCCGCCGCAGGCCGCGCTGGCCACGGGCGCGATGCTGCGCGCGCGCTTTGGCGGCCGTCCCGTGCTGCTGTGCGCCTCCACCCGCGAAGGCGAAGAAGCGCTCATCCTCGACGCGTACCGGGCCATGCCGGCACGGCCGCCCGGCATGCTCCTCCTGCTCGTGCCGCGCCATCCGCAGCGCTTCGACGACGTCGCGCGCATGGTCGAGGAACGGGGCCTCACCCTGGCGCGTCGCTCGGCGCTGCCGGACAGTGTCGACGCCGACGTCCTGCTGGGCGACTCGATGGGCGAGATGTTCGCCTACTATGCGGCGTGCGACTGTGCGTTCATCGGCGGCAGCCTGCTGCCGCTGGGCGGCCAGAACCTGATCGAGGCCTGCGCGCTGGGCAAGCCGGTGCTGGTGGGCGAGCATACCTTCAACTTCCTGCAGGCGACCGAGGAAGCCGTCGCCGCGGGCGGCGCGCTGCGCGTGGCCGATGCGCCCGCGCTGCTGGCCGCGGCAGCCGGCCTGCTCGATGATGGCGATCGCCGTGCATCGATGGGCGCGCACGCGCTGGCGTTCGCTGACCGCCATCGTGGGGCAACATTGCGCACTGTTGAACTCTTGCAACAGTTTATTGCCTAGCTTTTGTTACCATTCTCTATACATTAGAAAACGAAGGGGGATGCACATGTTGTGGTCAAATCGCTCGCGAGCGGCCGGCAACGTGGACGGCGGGGCCGCACTGCTGGACCAGCCCGACATCGTGGACCTGGGCGCCGACGCGATGCCGGCGGCCACGATCCCGGTCGTGCATCCGCCGGCGGAACGGTACAGCCTGCATTTCTGGGTGCGCTACTCGTTCGCCGAATACGTGCGTTTCATGTGGGAACATGGCGGTTACCTGATCCGCCGGCGCCACATCCGCTGGCCGATGGGCGTGTATCTGCGCCTGAAGAGCACGCTGTCGGCGGCCACGCACTTCGTGCTGTTGCAGCGCGGCAAACGCACGTACGAATTCCAGATCGACCAGCACGGCATCGTGCGCACGAGCGACACGGGCGTGAGCCTGATCGGCTGGGACGACGTGCAGCGCATTCGCACGTACTCGAAGGGCTTCATGATGATCCTGAAGCGCGGCACGCTGCCGATCCCGTTCCGCTGCCTGAACAAGGACGAGGTCAGCGCGATGCGCGGCATCGTCGAGGCGCGCGCGGCCGGTGAACTGCAGTTCCGCGCCTCGTAACGCCGGGTCGCAGGCGGCGCGGGTGGACCGAGACTCCGCCCCCCGCAGTCCTCATTCGTCCGGGAACAGCACCGGCATCTCCACCGACCGCTTCTTGAGCGCGGCCTTGGCGCCGTCGTAATCCGGGAACACCTCGCCGACGACGGCCCAGAACGCGGGGCTGTGGTTCATTTCGCGCAGGTGCGCCAGTTCGTGCACGACGACGTAGTCGAGCAGCGCGAGCGGATAGTGCACCAGCTTCCAGTTCAGGCGGATGTTGCCGGCCACCGTGCACGAGCCCCAGCGCGTGCCGGCCGACGAGATCGCGAACGCGCTGTAGGTCACACCCACGCGCGGCGCGTACAGGTCGAGGCGCTCGCGGAACAGGCGCTTCGCCTCGTCCTGGAACCACAGCTTCACGCGCTCGCGGATCTGCCACGTCTCCAGACCCGGCGTGACGCCGAGACGGAGCGTGCGCGTCTCGGGCTCGTACACGCAGTGGCTGCGCGCGGCCGGTTCGAGACGCAGGGTGAGGTCGGCGCCCAGATGGGGCAGCTGCGCGCCGTCGACCCATTCGACCGGCACCCGCTCGGCACGCTGGGCGCGGCGCTCGCCGCGTTCGAACAGCTTGGTCAGGATCCAGCGCTGCTTGGCGCGGATCGCGCGTTCGATGTCGTCCAGCGGCGCGCGGTTCGGCGACGTGACGAACAGGCCGTCGTCGCAGATCATGAAGCCGTGCGAACGGCGCGCCGAGCGGCGCAGCGCGTAATGCACGGTGTGCGAGCCGAGCTGGATTTTACGCAGCGGCGGGTCGTTCGGGCCGACGGGCGGGATGGGCAGGGTACGGGTCGGCACCGGCGGTGCCTTGAACAGCGGGACCGGCGGCGTGGGGCGGGCCGCCGGGGTGGTCGCCGGCTTCGCGGCCGCGACGAGTTCCTGGGCGAACAGCTCGAGCTGGTTCGCGTCGGTGTCAGGGGAGGTCATGGTGGGCGGCTTCGATGGTGCTTTGGTCTGCGCGCCCAGTTCGTTCAGGTACCTGAATAGGCGTGGGGCGAAATGACGCGCATTTCCGATTCTATCCAATTTTCGACCTCTTGCATCAGACTGTCGGCAGTGTGGTTGTCCGGCGCAATCGGCTTGCCGATCGAGACGGTGATGAGGCCAGGCCGCTTGATGAACGAATTCTTGGGCCAGCACTCACCTGAATTATGCGCGATCGGCACGACCACCGCACCTGTCGCGATCGCGAGGCGCGTTCCGCCGCTCTTGTACTGGCCTTTCTGGCCGACGGGGATGCGCGTCCCTTCCGGGAACATGATGATCGACTGGCCGTCCGCAAGACGCGCCTTGCCGATCTTGACCACGTGCGCGAACGCGCGCTTGCCCTTGCTGCGGTCGATCGGGATCATGCGCAACAGGGCCATGCCCCAGCCGAAGAAGGGGATGTACAGGATTTCCTTCTTGAAGACGTAGACGAGCGGGCGGCGCATGTTCGGCAGCATGAAGATCGTCTCCCACGCCGACTGGTGCTTCGACAGCAGGACCGCCGGCTGCGGCGGCAGGTTCTCGTAGCCCTTCACCTCGTAGCGGATGCCGCAGATGACGCGGGCGCACCAGATGACGAAGACGTTCCAGCGCGACGTCACCCAGAAGCGCGTGTTGTACGGGAACGGCGCGGCGAGGAAGCACACGCAGGCCCAGACGACGGTGGCGACCGCCATGACAATCGTGAACGACAGGGAACGCAGGAACAGGACGGCGGTACGCAACGGCGGGGTCTCCGAAACAAGGGTGGCGGTAGTGGCGGTCATGCGCTGGCTGCCGGCGCCGGGACGGGCGCCGGCGCGGCGCCGGCCTTGAGGAAGGCGTCGACCATGGCGGCGAGGTCGGGGAAGACCTGCGTGCCGGGCGGCAGGCCGCCCGTCTCGTACGTCTTCTCGCCCTTGCCGGTCAGGACCAGGTAGGGCATGCAGCCGCAGATGAAGCCGGCCTGCAGGTCGCGCAGCGAATCGCCGACCGTCGGCACGCCTTTCAGGTTGAGCTTGAAGCGCTTGCCGATCTCCTCGAACATGCCGGCCTTCGGCTTGCGGCAGTCGCAGTTGTCGATGGCCGCGTGCGGGCAAAAGAAGATCGCGTCGATGTCCGCGCCCACCTGCTGGGCGTTCGCGTGCATCTTCTGGTGGATCGCGTTCAGCGTGGCGATGTCGAACAGTTCGCGCGCGATGCCCGACTGGTTCGTCGCGATGACGACGCGATAACCGGCCTGGTTCAGGCGCGCGATCGCCTCCAGCGACCCCGGGATCGGGATCCACTCGGCGGGCGACTTGATGAACTCGGGGGAGTCATGGTTGATGACCCCGTCCCGGTCGAGGATGATCAGCTTCATGGTCGCTCCCGCTTACGCCGCCAGCTTGGAGATGTCGGCCACGCGGTTCATCATGCGGTGCAGGATGGACAGCAGGGCCAGGCGGTTGTTGCGCAGCGCGACGTCGTCGGCCATCACCATCACGTCGTTGAAGAACGCGTCGACGTCGTCGCGAAGCTGGGCCAGCGTCTTCAGCGTGCCGGTGAAGTCGCCGCGCTCGAAGGCCGCGTCGACGTCCGGCTGCACGCGCTGCACGCTCGCGTACAAGGCTTTCTCGGCCGCATCCTGCAGCAAGGCCGGATCGACCGATCCCGCCTGCGCGAGGGCTTCCTCGTTCTTTTTCAGGATGTTGGTGATGCGCTTGTTGGCGGCGGCCAGCGACGCGGACTCCGGCAGCGCCGCGAACGCCTGCACGGCTTCCAGGCGCTGCACGACGTCGTCCACGCGGTCCGGGTTCTGCGCCAGCACGGCTTCCACTTCGTTCGGCACGAAGCCGCGGTCGCGCAGCAGGCCGCGCAGGCGGTCCAGCATGAACGCGGTGACGTCCGCCGTCGGGTCCTTGAAGGTCGGCATGTAGTCGAACACGCCGGCGGCATCCTTCAGCAGATCGGACAGGGCCAGCGGCAGGCGCTTTTCGACCAGCATGCGCACGACGCCCAGCGCGTGGCGGCGCAGCGCGAACGGGTCCTTCTCGCCGGTCGGCTGCAAACCGATCGACCAGATGCCGATGAGGGTTTCGAGTTTGTCCGCGAGGGCCACGGCGGTGCCGGTGTTCGTCGACGGCAGGGCGTCGCCCGAAAAGCGCGGCTGGTAGTGCTCGGAGGCGGCCAGCGCCACTTCCTCGTTCTCGCCGTCGTTGCGGGCATAGTAGGTGCCCATGATGCCCTGCAGTTCCGGGAATTCGCCGACCATGTCGGTCAAGAGGTCGGCCTTGGCCAGCTGCGCGCCGCGCTCGGCCAGCAGCACGTCGTAGCCCAGGCGCTTCGCGATGGCGCCGGCCAGGCGCGTGACGCGCTGCGCGCGCTCGGCCTGCGTACCGAGTTTATTGTGGTAGACGACGTTCGCCAGCAGCGGCAGGCGCGATTCCAGCGACTTCTTCTTGTCCTGCTCGAAGAAGAACTTGGCGTCCGACAGACGCGGGCGCACGACGCGCTCGTTGCCGCCGATGATGGCGGACGGATCGTCCGTCGCCAGGTTCGACACGATCAGGAAGCGCGAGCGCAGCTTGCCGTTCGCATCCGTCAGGGCGAAGTACTTCTGGTTCGTCTGCATGGTCAGGATCAGGCATTCCTGCGGCACCGACAGGAACGCGTCCTCGAAGCGGCATTCGTACACGACCGGCCATTCGACGAGGGCGGCGACTTCGTCCAGCAGCGATTCCGGCATCAGGACCTGGTCGGCGCCGGCCTTTTCCAGCAGCTGGCTGCGGATGAATTCCTTGCGCGCTTCGCTCGTCGCGACCACCTTGCCCTGTTCCTTCAGCGCGTTGTCGTAGCCGTCGGCGTGGGCGATGTCGAACGGCTGGCCGTCCGACAGGAAGCGGTGGCCGATCGTGGTGCGGCCGGCCGCGAGGCCCAGCAGCGTCAGCGGCACGACCTGGTCGCCGTGCAGCGCCAGCAGGAAGTGCACGGGGCGCACGAACTGCACGGTCTCGCCGTCCGGACGCTGGTAGCTCATCACCTTCGGGATCGGCAGCTTGGCGACCGTCTCTTCCAGCACGGGCTGGAGGCCCTCGGCCAGGGCGCTGCCCGGTGCCGTATAGGTATGGAAGAAGCTTTCGGCCTTGCCGTCCTGGGCGCGTTCCAGGTCGCTCACCTTCAGGTCGGGAAAGCCGAGGGCGGCCAGTTTCTTGGCCAGCGGCGCGGTCGGGTTGCCGTCCTTGTCCAGGGCGACGGTCACCGGCAGCACTTTTTCGCGGATCGATTTATCCGGCGACGTGGCGCGCACGTTCGTGATCGACACGGCCAGGCGGCGCGGCGTGGCGTAGATGGTGACGCTGCTTCCGGCGTCCAGGAAATCGCGGGCCTTCAGGCCGTTGGCGATGCCGTTGGCGAACGCGGCGCCCAGTTTCACCAGGGCTTTCGGTGGCAGTTCTTCGGTCTGCAGTTCGACGAGGAGGGTCTGATTCATGGTGGTATCGGGTCTGGTTCTGAACTTACGCAGCTTGCTCGGTCTTCGGCAGCATGGGGAAGCCCAGCTTCTCGCGCGAATCGTAATAGGCCTGGGCGACGAGGCGCGACAGGGTGCGCACGCGGCCGATGTAGGCGGCGCGCTCGGTGACGGAGATGGCGCCGCGCGCATCGAGCAGGTTGAAGCTGTGCGACGCCTTCATGATCTGTTCATAGGCCGGCAGCACGAGCGCCAGCTCGATCAGGCGCTTGGCTTCGCTCTCGTGGTTGGCGAAGGCCTGGAACAGCAGGTCCGTGTTCGAGTGTTCGAAGTTGTAGGTCGACTGCTCGACCTCGTTCTGGTGGAATACGTCGCCGTACGACAGCGTCTTCTTCTGACCGTTTTCTTCCCACTCGGTCCACACGAGGTCATAGACGTTTTCGACGCCCTGCAGGTACATCGCCAGGCGCTCGATGCCGTACGTGATCTCGCCCAGCACGGGCTTGCAATCGAGGCCGCCGACCTGCTGGAAGTACGTGAACTGCGTCACTTCCATGCCGTTCAGCCAGACTTCCCAACCCAGGCCCCAGGCGCCCAGCGTCGGGCTTTCCCAGTCGTCCTCGACGAAGCGCACGTCGTTCTTCTTCAGGTCCAGGCCCAGCGCTTCCAGCGAACCGAGGTACAGATCGAGGATGTTTTCCGGCGCCGGTTTCAGCACGACCTGGTACTGGTAGTAGTGCTGCAGGCGGTTGGGGTTTTCCCCGTAGCGGCCGTCCTTCGGGCGGCGCGACGGCTGCACGTAGGCGGCACGCCAGGGTTCCGGTCCGATCGCGCGCAGGAAGGTGCCAGTATGAAAGGTGCCCGCGCCGACTTCCATGTCGTACGGCTGGAGCAGGGCGCAACCCTGCTTGTCCCAGTAGGTTTGCAGAGTCAGGATGATTTGTTGGAATGTGAGCATCTTGTGTAGGCTTCGCGCGCACGGGGCGCGAACACGGTGGGTTTGCTAAAACACCAATTCTAGCGGGTTTTATCGGTTGGCTTGAAGTGAATCGCTCATCGATCGGGCGATCCACCCTGTTTTATTTGTCCCCGCGCCGGCGGCGCCCCGCGAACCAGGCGCCGGCCAGCATCAGCGCGCCGAGCGCCAGGAACAGCAGGTTGCCAAGGCGGATGTACGGCGTGCTGCCGGCCATGCCCTGCACGGTGGCGGTCAATACGCCCGCGCGGTAGAACGGCAGCGCCTGCGCAACCCGGCCGCGCGCGTCGATGACGGCGGTGGCGCCGTCGTTCGTCGCGCGCAGCATCGGCCGGCCGGTTTCCAGCGCGCGCATGCGCGAGATCTGCAGGTGCTGCGGGACCGCGGTCGTCTGGCCGTACCACGACAGGTTCGACACGTTCAGCAGCACGGTCGCCGGCTGCGGCGCGTTGCGCAGCTGGTCGGCGATCTCCTCGCCGAACACGTCTTCGTAGCAGATGTTCGGCTGCACCAGCTGGTCCTTCACGCGGAACGGGGCCTGCAGGCCGCCGCCGCGGGTGGCGTCGTTCAACGGGATGTTCAGCATGTCGGTGAACCAGCGGAAGCCCGGCGGGATGAATTCGCCGAACGGCACCAGGTGCGCCTTGTCGTAGCGGTACGGATGCGGCTGCGCTTGCGGCGCGAGCGTGATCAGGCTGTTCGCATACTTGTTGGGACCATCCAGCAGCGGCACCCCGATGGCCAGCGTGCTGCCGCTGGCGCTGGCGAAGCGCTGCAGATCATTCATGTAGCCGGGCGGCAGCTGGTGGGCGAAGATCGGGATCGCCGTTTCCGGCGTGGCGATCAGGTCGGCCGGCGCCGCCTCGATCATCGTCCGGTAGGTGTCCAGGATGCCGGTCAGGAAGGCGTAGTCGAACTTCTGGTCCTGCGGAATATTCCCCTGCAGCAGGCGCACGCTCAGCGGCCGGCCGGTGGCATGCGTCCATTCGATCGTGCGCAGACCGGCACCGGCCAGCAGCAGGGCGGCGCACAGGCCGACGGCAGGCAGCTTGCGGCGCTGGGTCAGCATCGCGATGCAGCCGGCGCACAGCGCGACGAGCACGCCGATGCCGTACACGCCGACGAGCGGCGCGTAGCCGGCCAGCGGCGCGTCCACGTGCGCATAGCCCGAAACGGACCAGGGGAAGCCGGTGAAGACCCAGCCGCGCATCCATTCGGACACGCCCCAGGCGACCGGCAGCACCAGCAGCAGGAAGGCGGGTACCGGCAGCGACCAGCGCTTGCGCAGCCACGTCGACACGCCGGTGGCGAACGCGCCGAACAGGCCCATGTACAGGGCGAGCAGCACGATGCCCAGCACGCCGAGGACGGCCGGCAGGTGGGCGAAATGGACCATCAGGACGTACAGCCAGTACATCGCGCCGAGCGACCAGCCGAAGCCGAACGCCCAGCCGAGCAGGGTGGCGCGCCGCACCGAGCTGCCCATGCCGACCTGGTAGAACAGGTAAGCCAGGCACGCGAACTGGAGGGGCCACCATCCGAACGGCGCAAAGGAAAACAGGCTGATGCCGCCGGCGGCGGCAGCGGCGAGGAGGCCCAGGGCGCTGGGCCGCGTACCGCGCAGCGCGGGATCGGGCGCCACGGCGGGCGGGCGGCGGCGCCGCAGGGTCAGGCTGGTGTCGAGCAATCTACGGTCCGGATCAGGCGGGGGTCAGTCGTGGTCGTCTTCGGCGGCCGGCAGTTTTTCCACCAGCAGCACGTGGATCTGGCGCGCGTCGGCGCGCAGCACCTCGAAACGCAGGTTCTCGAGGTCGAACACTTCGCCCTTGTGCGGCATGCGGCCCAGGTGGCTGGCCACGAGGCCGCCAATGGTGTCGACGTCGTCCTCGGGCAGGTCGACGCCGATCTCTTCGTTGAACTGTTCGATCTCGGTCAGCGCCTTCACGCGCCAGCGCGGGCCGAGCTGGCCTTCCTTGATCGACAGGACGTTGTCT
>Ga0308170_10005142_pt1 | contig 10086 bp, 7 predicted proteins | sample PhyBR2_2_FD_202136 | JGI IMG/M metagenome (GOLD analysis project Ga0308170, IMG submission 202136) | Phyllosphere microbial communities from UC Gill Tract Community Farm, Albany, California, United States - DLSLSB.R2 | ecosystem: Host-associated > Plants > Phyllosphere > Unclassified | place... | reverse complement strand
TCTGCCGGACTGGAGGCGCGGGGCGGGCCCGCACCGCGCCTCCAGGCCGCCCTGTGGTCACGGAAGACCGCACGGGGTGCGTCGGCGACGTCGGTCAGGACGGCGACGTGCCGAGCCGCCGGGCGATCACGTCGGCGGCACGACGGACCTCCGCGAGGAGCGTCGGCGGCACGCCGCCGTCCGCCGTCGACGCGTACGTCGACCCGATGCTCGCGACCGGCCACCCCGTGGTGTCGAGCACCGCGACCGCGACCGACGACAGTCCCGGCGTCACGGCGCCGTCCTCCGTCGCGTACCCGACGGAGCGGACCCCCTCGAGCTCGTGCCGGAGCGTCCGCAGGTCGCCGGGGCCGGCCTCGGTCCGCCGGACGAACGCCGTACCGGGCGGGTACAGCGCGCGGAGCTGCGCCGTCGGGGTCGCCGCGAGCATCGACTTGCCGGTCGCGGTGAGGTGCGCGGGCAACCGGACCCCGACGTCCGTGACGAGCGCTCCGCGGTGCCGGGCGCGTTCCTCGACGACGTAGACGACCTCCGCACCGTGCAGCACCCCGAGGTGGGCACTCTCGCCGGTGCGGTCGACCAGGGACGCGAGCAACGGGGCTCCGAGCAGGGTGAGCGGTTGCTGCCGGGTGAAGCCGGAGCCGAGTTCGAACGCCGCGATCCCGAGTCCGTACTTGCGCGCCTCGACGAGGTGCAGGACGAACCCGTGCTCGGTGAGCGACGTCAGCAGTTGGTAGACCGTGGAGCGCGGCAGGTCGAGCCTGGCAGCGATCGTGCTGGCGGCGAGCGGTCCACGCTGCGTGGCGAGGAGCCCGAGGACGCGCAGGCCGGCATCGAGCGCGGGGACCTTCGGCGAGGGGCTGGGCATGGTGCTCCGATGTCGGCGTCGTTTCCTGTCCGGTACCCCGGACACTATCTGGCGCCGCGACCTCCACGCACCCGGGCCGCTCCTGTCAGATGGGGGGAGGCCGACGGGCAGGACCCGGCGGACGCCGACGGACCAGCGCCCGACCGGGCGGCGAGACCAGCGACGAAGGAGCCACCGTGACCGAGACAGCAGCAGACCACGCCGTGACGAACCCGAACCCGACCCCGGCCGGATCGGGCCCCCGGACGGTCCGCGCCGCGCGCGGGACGACGCTCTCCGCCAAGAGCTGGCAGACCGAGGCACCGCTGCGCATGCTCATGAACAACCTCGACCCCGAGGTAGCCGAGCGCCCCGAGGACCTCGTCGTCTACGGCGGCACCGGCAAGGCGGCGCGGAACTGGCAGGCGTTCGACGCGATCGTGCACGCGCTGCGCGACCTCGAGTCCGACGAGACGCTCCTCGTGCAGTCCGGCAAGCCCGTCGGGGTGTTCCGCACGCACGAGTGGGCGCCCCGCGTGCTCATCGCGAACTCGAACCTCGTCGGGGACTGGGCGACGTGGCCGGAGTTCCGCAAGCTCGAGGCCGAGGGCCTGACCATGTACGGCCAGATGACCGCCGGCTCGTGGATCTACATCGGCACCCAGGGCATCCTGCAGGGCACGTACGAGACCTTCGCGGCCGTCGCCGAGAAGCGGTTCGGTGGAACGCTCGCCGGGACCATCACGCTCACCGGCGGCTGCGGCGGGATGGGCGGCGCGCAGCCCCTCGCCGTCACGCTGAACGGCGGCGCCGCGATCGTCGTCGACGTCGACCGCGCCCGGCTCCAGCGTCGCGTGGACCACCGGTACCTCGACGAGCTCGCCGACGACCTCGACGACGCCGTCGCCCGGGTCACCGCCGCGAAGGCCGAGCGGCGTGCGCTCAGCGTCGGACTCGTCGGCAACGCCGCCACGGTGTTCCCCGAGCTGCTGCGCCGCGGCGTCCCGATCGACGTCGTCACCGACCAGACGAGCGCCCACGACCCGCTGAGCTACCTGCCCGAGGGCTACGACGTCGACGAGTGGGCAGCCCGCGCCGAGTCCGACCCGGAGACGTTCACCGCCGACTCCCGCCGGGCGATGGCGAAGCAGGTCGAGGCCATGGTCGGCTTCCAGGACGCCGGTGCCGAGGTCTTCGACTACGGCAACTCGATCCGCCGCGAGGCCCAGCTCGGCGGCTGCGACCGTGCGTTCGCGTTCCCCGGATTCGTGCCGGCGTACATCCGTCCGCTCTTCGCCGAGGGCAAGGGACCGTTCCGCTGGGCAGCGCTGTCCGGCGACCCTGACGACATCGCCGCCACCGACCGGGCGATCCTCGAGCTCTTCCCCGAGGACGAGAAGCTCCGCCGGTGGATCACCGCCGCCGGCGAGAAGATCCAGTACGAGGGCCTGCCCGCACGCATCTGCTGGCTCGGGTACCAGGAGCGGCACCTGGCCGGGCTCAAGTTCAACGAGATGGTCGCGTCCGGTGAGCTGCGCGCCCCGATCGCCATCGGCCGTGACCACCTCGACTCCGGCTCGGTCGCTTCCCCGTACCGCGAGACCGAGGCGATGGCCGACGGCTCCGACGCGATCGCGGACTGGCCGCTCCTGAACGCCCTGCTCAACACGGCCTCTGGCGCGACCTGGGTGTCGATCCACCACGGCGGCGGCGTCGGCATCGGCCGCTCCATCCACGCCGGACAGGTGATCGTCGCCGACGGCACCGACCTCGCCGCCGAGAAGATCGCCCGCGTGCTCGTGAACGACCCCGGCACCGGCGTCATGCGCCACGTCGACGCCGGGTACGAGCGTGCCGAGGAGGTCGCCCGCGAGCGCGGCCTGCGCGTGCCGATGTGGGAGGTCTGACCGTGAGGGACTCCGGCGCGACCGTGCTGCCCGGCCTGGCCGAGATCGCCGAGGTCGGTCGCGACCATGTCCGCGGCGGCTACACGCGGCACCTGCTCGACGAGGCCGAGCGCACCCTGCGCGACTGGTTCGTCGAGCGGGCGACCCGGCTCGGGCTGGACGTCGAGGTCGACCGCAACGGCAACACCTGGGCCTGGTGGGGTGCGCCCGGTCCGGACGCGTTCGTCACCGGGTCGCACCTCGACTCCGTGCCCGGCGGCGGTGCCTTCGACGGCCCGCTCGGCGTCGTGTCGGCCCTCGACGCGGTCGCCCGGCTGCAGGCCGAGGGGCACCGACCGTCCCGCCCGACCGCGATCGCGGTCTTCGCCGAGGAAGAAGGCTCGCGCTTCGGCGTCGCCTGCCTCGGCTCGCGCCTGCTGAGCGGCGCCATCAGCCCGGAACGCGCGCTCGCGTTGACGGACGCGGACGGCACCAGCCTGGAGGCAGTGCTCGCTTCCGCGGGCATCGACCCGTCCGGCGTCGGGCCCGATCCGGATCGGTTGTCCGGGATCGGGACGTTCGTCGAGCTGCACGTCGAGCAGGGGCGCGGGCTGGTCGACCTCGGCGCACCGGTCGCGATGGCGTCGAGCATCCTCGGGCACGGCCGGTGGCGTTTCCGGTTCACCGGGCAGGGCAACCACGCCGGGGCGACGCTGATGACCGACCGTCGGGACCCGATGGTCGCCGCGGCCGCCGTCATCGCCGGCGTCCCAGCACTGGCGCGGCAGCGCGGCGACGCGCGTGCGACCGTCGGTCGGCTCCGTTCGGTACCGGGCGGGACGAACGTGGTCGCGTCGGCCGTGGAGTTCTGGCTCGACGCCCGCGCCGGGGACGACACCGTCACGCAGACCCTGGTCGCCGAGATCGCCGCCGCGGCCCGTGCGGCGGCGACCGCCAACGGCTGCGAGGTCGCGGTCACCGAGGAGTCCTGGTCGGCCCGGGTCGACTTCCCGGACGGGCCGCGGACGGCGATCGACCGGGTGCTCGTCGGCGCCGGCGGTCGCCCGGTCCCCGTGCTGCCGACCGGCGCCGGACACGATGCCGGGGTGCTGTCCGCGCACGTGCCCGCCGCGATGCTGTTCGTCCGCAATCCCACCGGGGTGTCGCACGCGCCCGAGGAGTGGTCGGACGCCGACGACTGCGCCGCCGGTGTGGACGCCCTGACCCGGGTGATGCGGGAGCTGACGTGAGCGCCGAGGTGCGTTCGGTGCACTGCGCGACGGCGCTGATCGACGGCGTGGTGGTGGACGACGTGCGCCTCGGCGTCGGACCGGACGGGCGGATCACCGCCGTCGACCCGGGTGTCCCCGCGGCACCGGGCGACCTCCGGTTCGGCACCGTCCTCGCCGGGTCGGGCAACGCGCACTCGCACGCCTTCCACCGACTGCTGCGCGGTCGGACCCACGGCGACGGCGGCGACTTCTGGCAGTGGCGCACGGCGATGTACCGCGCCGCCGGAGCCCTCGACCCGGACTCGTACCGTGCGTTGTCGGTCGGGGTCTTCGGGGAGATGGTAGCCGCCGGGTGGACCGCCGTGGGGGAGTTCCACTACGTGCACCACCGTCCGGACGGCGCCCCCTACGACGACCCGAACGCGATCGGGCTCGCGCTGGCCGAGGCCGCCCGCGAGGTCGGGATCCGCCTCACGCTCCTGGACACCTGCTACCTGACCGGTGCTCCCGGCGAACCGCTCGCCGCCGAGCAGCGGCGCTTCGGCGACGGCACCGCTGTGGCCTGGCTCGAACGCTGGCACGCCCTCCGAGACGCCGTCGGCGACGACCCCCTCGTGACGGTCGGCGCCGCCGTGCACTCGGTCCGGGCGGTCCGACCCGACGACGTCGCCCTCATCGCCCGCGAGGTGCCGAGCGACGTCCCGCTGCACGTGCACCTGTCCGAGCAGCCGGCCGAGAACGCGCAGAGCCTGGCGGCCTGGGGTGCACGGCCGACCCGGGTGCTCGCCGACGCCGGCGCGCTCTCCCCGCGCCTGAGCGTCGTGCACGCGACGCACCTCGACGACGACGAGATCGCGCTCCTCGGGTCCGCCGGGGTCACCGCGGTCATCTGCCCGACCACCGAAGCGGACCTGGGCGACGGGATCGGCCCCGCCCGACGGCTCGCCGACGCCGGTGCCACGATCGCGCTCGGGTCCGACCAGAACGCCGTGGTCGACCCGTTCCTGGAGGTCCGCGGGCTCGAGGCTGGAGAACGGCTCGCCGCACGACGGCGCGGCGTCTTCAGCCCCGCCGAGCTCGACGCCGCCAGGAGCACGGCCGGCTCCCGGTCGCTCGGCTTGCACGGCGGCATCGCGGTGGGTGCGCCGTGCGACCTCGTCGAGGTCGACCCGACGAGTGTCCGGACGACGGGTTCGGCGGTGCCGCAGCTCGTCCTCACCGCGACCGCCTCGGACGTCCGGCGCGTGGTCGTCGGCGGGACCGTGCGCGCCGTCGACGGCAGACTGGCGGACGACCGCGCACCCGCGGACCTGCTGACGGCGTGGACGGAGGACCACCGGTGACCAGCGAGCTCATCACCGACATCGGCGAACTGCGCACGCTCGACCCGCGCGAGGCCCCCGGCGACGCCGCGGCGGCCGCCGTCGTCCGGCACGACCAGGCGCTCGTGGTCGAGGACGGCCGGCTCGTGTGGATCGGTACGCGCACCGATGCCCCGGACGCCGACGTCCGGACCAGCGTCGGCGGTCGCACCGTCCTGCCCGGCTGGGTCGACCCGCACACGCACCTCGTGTTCGCCGGCGACCGGTCCACCGAGTTCGTGGACCGGATGGCCGGCCGTCCGTACGCGGCCGGAGGGATCATGACGACGGTCCGTGCGACCCGGGCGGCCTCGGAGTCCGACCTGCTCACCGGTGCGCGCGCGATCGTCGACGGCGCCGCGGTGCAGGGCACGACGACCATCGAGGCGAAGACCGGGTACGGGCTCGACGTCGCGACCGAGGAGCGGCTCGCCCGGATCGCCGCCCGGGTGGCGGACGTCGTGACCTACCTCGGCGCGCACGTGGTCCCGGATGGGGCCGACCGGGACGCCTACCTCGACCTCGTCACCGGGCCGATGCTCGACGCCGTCGCTCCGTACGCGCAGTTCGTCGACGTGTTCTGCGAAGCCGGAGCGTTCACCCCGGACGAGTCGCGCGAGGTCCTGCTCGCCGGCCGTCGGGCGGGTCTCGGGCTCCGGGTGCACGGCAACCAGCTCGGCGAGAGCGGCGGCGTCGCCCTCGCCGTGGAACTCGGCGCCGCGAGCGTCGACCACTGCAACCACCTGTCCGACGCCGACGTCGCCGCCCTCGCCGGCTCGTCGACGATCGCGACGCTCCTGCCGGCGTGCGACCTGTCGACCCGGGCGCCGTTCGCCCCGGCACGACGACTCGTCGACGCCGGCGTCCGGATCGCCCTGGCGTCGAACTGCAACCCGGGGACCTCGTTCACGTCGTCGATGCAGTTCCAGGTGGCCACGGCCGTCCTGCAGCAGCACCTGACGCTCGAGGAGTCGCTCGCTGCCGCCACCCTCGGCGGGGCCGCCGCGCTCGGGCTCGACCGCGGGGACGACGCCGTCGGCAGCCTGCGCATCGGGGGACCGGCCGACCTGCAGGTCCTCGACGCCCCGACCGCCGCGCACATCGCCTACCGTCCGGGCATGCCCCTGACGGTCGCGACCTGGCGTCGTGGGGTCCGGGTCCCGGCCCCGGTCAACCCCGTGCGATCCGGGTCCGGCCGGTGAGTCCTCGACGAGCCCGCTTCCACCACGCCCGCCACGGCAACGAGGTCGCGAGCGCCAGCCCGATCACCACGCTGCCGAACCACCCGACGACGACGCCGGGGATCGGCACGAGCAGGCTCGTCCAGAGCAGCACCGCGAGGATCCCGAGCACGTACGCCGCACCGGCCTTGAGGTAGCGGAGCCGCTTCAGCCCGGCGGCCTCGTCGAGCCGCGAGGTCAGGCGTGCCAGGAAGACCGCCCCCACCCCGATGGCGGCGACCGCGACCGCCGCCTGCTCGAGTGCGCCGAGGCCGTCGCCACCGAAGAGACCAGCGCCGAGGACCCCGGACCCGGACAGGCTGTACACGCCGTCGAGGATCTCGAACAGCATGAAGACGACGAGCCCCCGCTCGAAGACGACCGTCGACGCGTAGGCGTGGATCCGCCAGGCGCCGCCCGTCCCCACCGACGCGGTGTCGGACGACGTCAGCCCGCCGAGTGCCGAGGCCGCCACCCGCTTCGACAGCAGGTACGCGCCGATGCCCGCCACCCCACCGAGCACCACCGGCAGGAGCCTGCTCGGGGCCCACCCGGCGTCGACCCCCACCAGCACCGCGGTCAGCACGACCCCGGTGCCGGCGGTGACCAGCGACCAGACGCGAGGGCGCGCGACCCGGGCGAGCCGTGCCTCCAGGCGGCCCAGCCAGGACCTGCGCGACGCGCGGTCCGTGTTGAACAGGTACTCCGCGAAGACCAACCAGATGAAGGCGGCGCCGAAGGCGGCGAGCGCGGGCCGGACCTCGGCGAGGTGGGCCGAGAACGAGCCGGGGGCGAAGACGGCCTCGCCCACCGAGCTCGCCGGGTCGGTGGCGTCGCCGACCGCCACCGCGGCCGGCGGGAGCAGCAGGCGCATCGCCAGGACGCCCGCGACGATGCCGAGCGACAGGAACAGCCGTCGTGCGGGGGAGTGCAGGCGGCCGGCGATGCCGGCCATCGGCACCGACGAGTCGGCGGCCATCGCGATCTCGAGGAGCGCCAGCGCCACGAAGGCGAGCGCAGCAGCTGGTCCGAGCACGAACCACGCGACGGCGGCCGCCGCGACGGTGAGCAGGAGGGGGACGGTCAGGAGCGATCTCGTGGCCATCACCCCATCCAGCACCGACCGCCTGGGCGGGCAGTGGAGCGCTCCTGGGCATCGGCCTGGAGGCACGGGTCGGTTCCCGCAGAACGGGTGACGGCCCGTCCCCACTTGCGGGGACGGGCCGTCGGGTCACGCTGGGCGGACCGGGTTCAGTCGTGGAACGTCTCGATGGACGCGCCGAGCGAGTTCAGTCGCTCCTGCAGCTGCTCGTAGCCGCGGGCGATGATGCCGACGTTGCGCAGGACGCTCTCGCCCTTCGCCGCGAGCATCGCGAGCAGGATGACCACCGCGGGACGCAGGGCTGGCGGGCAGCTGACCTCGGCGCCGGAGAAGTGCGTCGGGCCGGTGACGTCGAGTCGGTGCGGGTCGCGCAGGGTGACGCTCGCGCCGAGTCGGGTCAGGTCGAGCAGGTGGATCGCCCGGCCCTCGTACACCCAGTCGTGCACGAGCGTGGTGCCCTCGGCCATCGCCGCGATGACGACGAAGAACGGCAGGTTGTCGATGTTCAGGCCGGGGAACGGCATCGCGTGGATCTTGTCGATCGGGGCGTGCAGCTCGGACGGGTGCACCGTGATGTCGACCAGGCGGGTGCGACCGTTCGCGGCGGCGTACTCGTCGGAGACGTCGAAGCGCAGGCCCATCTCGGCCAGGGTGGCGAGCTCGATCTCGAGGAACTCGATCGGCGCGCGGGTGACCGTGAGCGTCGACGCGGTGACGATCCCGGCGGTGAGCAGGCTCATCGCCTCGACCGGGTCCTCGCTCGGCCAGTAGTCCACGACCTCGTCGATGCGGCTCTTGCCCGTGATGCGGAGCGTCGTCGTCCCGATGCCCTCGACGCGGACGCCGAGCAGCTCGAGGAAGAAGCAGAGGTCCTGCACCATGTAGTTCGGGCTGGCGTTCCGGATGACCGTCTCGCCGTCGCGCGCCGCGGCCGCGAGGATCGCGTTCTCGGTCACGGTGTCGCCGCGCTCGGTGAGGACGATCGACTTCGTCGGGACGGCGGTGTTCGCCACGTCGACCTCGTACCAGCCGGAGGTCGCCTCGACGTCGACGCCGAAGGGCCGCAGGGCGATGAGGTGCGGCTCGACCGTGCGGGTGCCGAGGTCGCAGCCGCCGGCGTACGGCAGCCGGAAGGACTCGTACCGACCGCTCAGCGGGCCGAGGAACATCAGGACGCTGCGGGTGCGGCGGGCGGCGTCGGCGTCGATGGCGTCGAGGCGGAGGTCGGCCGGCGCGACGATCTCCAGGACCTCGCCGTCCGCCGACCACGTGACGGTCGCGCCGAGGCTGCGGAGCACGTCGATGATGCGGTCGACCTCGACGATGCGCGCGACCTTGTGCAGCCGGGTGACCCCGCGGTTGAGGAGCGAGGCGCAGAGGAGTGCGACGGCCGCGTTCTTGCTCGAGTTCACCGCGATGGAGCCGCTGAGCTTCCGGCCGCCCTGCACGCGGAGGTGGGCACGCTGCGGGGCGCCGCCGATCGACACGATCTGCTGGTCGAGGGCGTCGCTGATGCGGGTGAGCATCTCGAGGGACAGGTTCTGCCCGCCCTGCTCGATGCGGTTGATCGCGCTCTGGCTGGTGCCGACGCGTTCGGCGAGCTGCGCCTGGGTCATGCTGCGGCCCTTGCGTGCGCCCCGGATGAGGGCGCCGACCTCGCGGAGGGGTGCTGCGCTCGTGACTGCCGTGGTGGTCGGCGTGACGACGGTGGTGGTGTCGGACATGGCGCCAACGTAACACGGTCATGAGATAAACCGAGGGGGACAACGCCCAGGTTTCTCAGGATCGGGTTGGGAATACACCATCGGTGAGAGTTCGGTGGCGGGTGGCGGTCGTTGCGTGTGCATCTTGCGACAAGACGGTCGTCGTTCGACAGGCGCGGTGTCGCTTCTTGCGCGTGCAACAGTTGCGTGTGCATCGTGCGACAAGACGGTCGTCGTTCGACAGGCGCGGTGTCGCTCCTTGCGCCCGCAACGGTTCGGCGCGACCGGCGTCGCGTCTCGAGGCTGGTGTGTGGCGCGACGGTTGCGCGTGCATCGTGCGACAAAGCGGACGTCGTTCGACAGGCGCGGTGTCGTTGCTTGCGCCCGCAACGGTTGCGTGTGCATCTTGCGACAACGTGCTCGTCGAACGACAGCCGCGGTGTCGCTTCTTGCGCGCGCAACGGTTGCGTGTGCATCTTGCGACAACGTGCTCGTCGAACGACAGCCGCGGTGTCGCTCCTTGCACGCGCAACGGTTCGGCGAGGCCGGCGTCGCGCCTCCGAGCCTTGCGCGCGCCACGGTTCGGCGCGACCCGCGCTAACGGCGTCGCGGCGCCCGCCGATAGTCCTCCGTGCAGGCCCACGGACGGGCCGCATCCCGCCCCACGGACGGCGGCGGGACGATCGAGAACCAGGACGGGCCATGATCGTCGTCACACGACTGAACGGCAGCGGA
>Ga0308170_10005138_pt1 | contig 10090 bp, 9 predicted proteins | sample PhyBR2_2_FD_202136 | JGI IMG/M metagenome (GOLD analysis project Ga0308170, IMG submission 202136) | Phyllosphere microbial communities from UC Gill Tract Community Farm, Albany, California, United States - DLSLSB.R2 | ecosystem: Host-associated > Plants > Phyllosphere > Unclassified | place... | reverse complement strand
TCCACGCCGCCGAACGCCACGGCGACCGCATCCTCGACCGCACCACCGGCGACGCCCCCCTCCTCACCGCGATCGCCGCCTCGATCGACCACGGCTGGTCCACCTGGAATGCCGAGGGGTGAGACGAAGGAAGGGCGGTGGGATACCCACCGGCCTTTCCTTGCTTAACGTCAACACGCACGGCGCTCGCGCACTAGCAGGCGAGCTTCAGCGTCATGCGAGGCCGGGCCGTCACCTTGCGCAGCGTCGGTGGCGTCACCGCGCGCTCGACACGCAACACACGCCGCGGGATCGCAGCCGCCGGTTCGGTCATCAAACACGGGAGCGTCGCGGCAAGTGCCGCCAGCGTCTCGCCATACAGACGGGCGAGCGTCTCATGGGCGACCCGCGCGCACGGCCCCGCGGCGGCATCGGCCATCGCTCGCGTGGCATTCAGGCGGCGCTGGAAATAGAGCATCTCGGTATGGATAGAGTTCATGGCGAAGTCCCCGCCGGCTCGTCCTCGCTGCCGCACGATGCGGGTGTCGAAGGGCTGATCCGTATCAAGACAGTAGCGCGGGCAAACGAAGGCGTCGGGACTCGGAAAGCACGTACTTCGCGAGTTTGTCAGCCCAGCGCGGCCGCGTGGAACGCGATCCGCGCATCCTCCTGCGACGGCATGATGCGGATATCGAGCCCCGCCACCCAGGCCAGACCCGCGCGGATCGCCCGACCGGTCGCCGCATCGTTCTCGCCGATGCCGCCGGTGAGCACGAGCGTGTCCACACCGCCGAGCGAGACGATCATTGCGGCGATCTGCTTGCACACCGACCTCTCGAACATCCGGATCGCGAGGTCGGCGTCGTCGGTCGCGGCGGCGCGAAGGACCCGCATGTCACCCGACAGTCCCGATACGCCAGCCATCCCCGATCGGTGGTCGACCAGCGTTGCCAGCGAGTCCTGATCGAGCCCCGCCTCGCGTAGTAGATACAAGAGGATGCCCGGATCGAGATCCCCCGTCCGCGTCGCCATCATCACGCCGCCAGACGGGGTCAGCCCCATGCTGGTGTCGATCGATCGGCCATCGCGCACTGCGGTCACGCTCGCGCCATTGCCGAGATGCGCGATCACCAGCCGTGCGGGGATTTTGTCACCGAGCTGATAGACGATCGACTCGCAGGACAGCCCGTGGAAGCCGTAACGCCGGACGCCGCCGGCAAGGTATTCCTTGGCGATCGGCAATGTCTTCGCAACGTCCGGCATCCCCGCATGGAACGCCGTGTCGAAGCACGCGACTTGCGGCACGCCCGGATAGCGCGCACCCGCGGCCCGGATCAGCGCCAGCGACGCCGGCCCATGCAAAGGCGCGAACGCGCACGCCGCCTCCAGATCCGCCATCACCGAAGCGTCAATACGGCAATGCGCGTCGCGGTGCGGGCCGCCATGGACGATCCGGTGGCCGATCACAGTCGGCGTCGGCCCTGCATGCAACGCCGTCTCGATCGTGTCGAAGAACCGCGCGTGATCGTCGCCATGATGCTCGGCCGTCTCGATCGTCCCGCCGACCAGCAGGACCGGCTCGGATTCCACCGCGTACAGCCCGTATTTCAGCGACGACGATCCGCTATTGAGCGCAAGAACTACCGCGACCATTGCCAGTCACGCACCTCCGGCAGATCGTCGCCCTGCTCGGCGATGTACAACTTGTGCCGCTCCATCGTCGTCCAATAGCGCGCCGTCTCGCGCGGCACATGGGTACGGAAGCGCGGAATCCGCTCGATCGCGTCGAGGGCCAGCCGGTACCGGTCGAGATCGTTCAGCACGACCATGTCGAACGGGGTCGTCGTCGTCCCCATTTCCTTATACCCGCGGACGTGGATATTCGCGTGATTGGCGCGCCGGTACGTCAGCTTGTGGATCATCGCCGGATAGCCGTGGAACGCGAAGATCACCGGCGCGTCCTTCGTGAACAGCGCATCGAACTCGCGCTCGTCGAGCCCGTGGAGATGTTCCGACCGCGGCTGCAAACTCATCAGGTCGACGACGTTCACCACTCGTATCCGGATATCGGGCACGTATTCGCGCAACAACGTCACCGCCGCGAGAGTCTCCAGCGTCGGCACGTCGCCCGCGCACGCCATCACCACGTCGGGGTCCGCATCATCGCCCGCCCAATCCCAGATCCCAGCGCCCGCGGTACAATGCCGCACCGCCGCGTCGATCCCCAGCCATTGCCACTCCGGCTGCTTCCCGGCGACGATCACGTTCACATAGCCGCGGCTGCGCAGGCAGTGATCGCCCACCGACAACAGGCAGTTCGCGTCGGGCGGCAGATAGATCCGCGCGACGTCCGCAGTCTTGTTCGCGACGTGATCGATGAACCCCGGATCCTGATGCGACAGCCCGTTGTGGTCCTGCCGCCAGACATGCGAGGTCAGCAGATAATTGAGCGAGGCGATCGGCCGCCGCCACGGGATCGTCCTGGTCGTCTTCAGCCACTTGGCATGCTGGTTGACCATCGAGTCGACGATGTGGACGAACGCCTCGTAACACGAGAACAGCCCGTGCCGCCCGGTCAACAGATACCCTTCGAGCCAGCCCTGACACAGATGCTCGCTCAGCACCTCCATCACGCGGCCGTCGGGCCCGAGATGCTCGTCGACCGCCTCGATCTCCGCCATCCAAACTTTCCCCGACACGTCGTACACGTCGGCCAGCCGGTTCGACGCGGTCTCGTCCGGCCCGAACAGCCGGAAGTTCACCGTCGGCAGGTTGAGCTTCATTACGTCGCGTAGATACCGCCCGAGCACTCGCGTCGCCTCCGCCTTCACCTTGCCCGGCGCGTCCACCGGCACCGCAAAACCCCGGAAATCGGGCAGCGACAACGGCACCATCAGCTCGCCGCCATTGGCATGCGGGTTCGATCCCATCCGCCGATGCCCGGTCGGCGCAAGCGACGCATACTCCTCGAGAAACTTGCCGTTCGCGTCGAACAGCTCCTCCGGCCGATAACTCCGCATCCACGCCTCCAGCTGGCGCAGATGCTCGGGATCCTTGAAGTCCGCGATCGGCACTTGATGCGCGCGCCATGTCCCCTCGACCGGCTTGCCGTCGACGAACTTCGGCCCGGTCCAGCCCTTCGGCGTGCGAAACACGATCATCGGCCAGCGCGGCCGCTCAGGGATCACGCCCACGATCCGCGCCGCCGCCTGGATCGCCTGGATCTTCGCCAGTGCCTTGTCGAGCGCGGCGGCGAGCTGTTGGTGGACCGCCGCCGGATCACTGCCGCCGACATAATAGGGCTCGTGTCCATAGCCGCGCAGCAACGCGTCCAGCTCATGCCCATCGATCCGCGCAAGGATCGTCGGGTTGGCGATCTTGAACCCGTTGAGATGCAGGATCGGCAGCACCGCGCCGTCGCGCGCAGGGTTGAGGAACTTGTTCGAATGCCAGCTCGCCGCCAGTGCCCCCGTCTCCGCCTCGCCGTCGCCGACCACGCACGCGACGATCAGGTCCGGATTGTCGAACGCAGCGCCGTACGCGTGGGCCAGAGAATACCCCAGCTCGCCGCCCTCGTGGATCGATCCCGGCGTCTCCGGCGCGACATGGCTCGGGATGCCGCCCGGCCACGAAAATTGCCGGAACAGCCGGTGCATGCCGCTGCGGCTCCGCTCGATCGCCGGATAGCGCTCGGTGTACGAGCCCTCCAGATACGTATTAGCCACCAGCCCCGGCCCGCCATGCCCCGGCCCGATGATGTTGATCATGTCGAGGTCATGCTCGACGATCAGCCGATTGAGATGGACGTACAGGAAGTTCAGCCCCGGCGTCGTCCCCCAATGCCCGAGCAGCCGCGGCTTGACGTCGGCGATCGTCAGCGGCCGATCGAGCAACGCATTGTCGCGCAGATAGATCTGCCCGACCGACAGATAGTTCGCCGCCCGCCAATACGCGTCCATCCGGCGCAGCATGTCGGAGGAGAGCGGATGTGTCTTGGTCGGCGCTGCAACGGACGATGGCATCGCTAAGACGGTCATGCTCGACGCTCCTTTTTCGGTATCGGACACGTCGAGCCACCGATCGCGATCGGCGTGGATATGACGCCGGCGTGCATCATGCGGGTCGTGCGGTTTCCTTCGAAATACGCCATGGTCAGCGCGCCATCTGCGCGACGAGACCGGGGTCGGACAGCAAAGCCTCGTCGCCGAACGCGACTTGCGCACAGGTGCGACGCGCCTGTGCCGAAACCTCTTCGAGATACCCGCGGGCAAGGTGCGGGCTCAGACCCGGCACGATATGCGCGAACCGCCGATGTTCCTGCGACCGCATTCCGAAGGCATGGACGATATACTGGTCGAAAACGCTGTTCAGCCCTATCCCCTGGCCCTGTTCGTCGAGCCAGATCTTGCTGGCCGCCGACGTCGAAAAACTCAGCAGGCGCCTGCCGCCCAGCAAGCTGGTCCGCGCTCGGCCCTGCAGCGCGTCGGGGTGCACGCCCGCGCCGAACACCCGTTCGACATACCCCTTGAGCATCGCCGGCGGCGTGCCGAACCAGATCGGGTAGATCAGCACGAATACGTCGCAGCCGTCGATAACCGCGATCTCGTCGAGCACGTCCTGGCGGTATGTCGCGATACGATCCGTCGGTCGCTCTGCCGCCGTCAGCACCGGATCGAAGCCCATCGCATACAGGTCGCGGAGCACGACGCCCTGCCCCGTCGCGCGGACCGCGTCGCGGTAGGTATGCGCGATCGCATGATTGAAACTCGACGGATCGGGATGGCACACGATCACCGCGTGCTTGCGGTCGGTTGGCATTCGTTCGTCGACGATCATCGCAACGTCCTTGCAGAAAGGCTTTCCGCGCGCCGTCCGCCCCGCAGCAGCGGATGGCTTCGACGTCGGGGGTCCCGCATGGCCTATCGATTCACCGCCAGCCCGGTGACCCTCGGGAACTACGCAGGGCGCGGTGATTGTCCCCCGCATCACGCCCTGAAACGCGGCCAGCATCGGGCATCGGCTCGAGCCGGATCGTGCCGCATTGTAGCGATCAGCGCAGGACTATGCATTTCCGGGCTTGGCTTATACTCGTCGGCGCCATAAAGCGGCGGCGACTCACCATTGCGCCACTGCGCGCCGAAAGCCTTTCTACCATGCAGATCATCGTTCGCGACAACAACGTCGACCAGGCCCTCCGCGCTTTGAAGAAGAAGTTGCAGCGCGAGGGCGTCTATCGTGAAATGAAGTTGCGCCGGCATTACGAAAAGCCGTCTGAGAAGCGTGCGCGTGAACACGCTGCCGCCGTCAGCCGCGCACGCAAGGCAGACCGCAAGCGCGCCGAGCGCGACAACTAAGTCACGCCGACGGCGCGACGTCTATTTGAGATAGCGCCGGCAGGGTCGCGTCGATCGACGCGGCCCTATTTGCATTCGGATAGCGTGCGGCGCAGCGCGTCGGCCGACGCATGCAGCGCGGCCGTCTCCTCGCTCGTCAGGTCGGGCGTCAGGATACGCATGATCCCGGCCGCGCCGACGAGGCATGGCAAGCTCAGATACAGGTCTGAAATCCCGAACTGACCGTCGAGCTTGGCCGACACCGGCAGTATGATATGTTCGTCCCGCTGGATCGCCTCGCAGATCCGGACGATCGCGGTCGCGACGCCGAACGACGTGTGCCCCTTGCCGTGACTGATGGTGTAGCCGGCACGCACCACCTCGTGCGCGACCGAAGCCCGATCGAACGCTGCCCCATCCAGATACGCGTCGAGATCCAGGCCGCCGATTCGCACGCTGGAATAGGCCATGACTTCGCTGTCGCCATGTTCGCCCAGAACCAGGCCTTCGACCGCGCCGGGAGCAATCGCGAGTTGGTCCGCCACGCGCTTCCTGAAGCGATTGCTGTCGAGCAGCGTGCCAGTGCCGATTACCCGCGCCGCCGGCAATCCGGAGGTCGCCTGCGCCACCTGCGCCATGGCGTCGGCGGGATTGGATGCGACGACCAGAATGCCGTCGAACCCCGCCGCCATCGCCGCGTCGACACACGTGCGCACAATCACGGCGCTTTTGCCGGCAACCGACGTCCGGGCCTCTCCATCGGCAGTTGCGGCTCCGGCGGTGATCACGAGGATGCTTGCGTCCCTGGCATCGGCATAGTCGCCCGCCCAGATCCGCGCTGGCCGCGCGATCGCGTTGGCGTCGGCAATGTCGGTCGCTTCGGCGGTGGCGCGATCGCTATCGGTATCGATCAGCACGATCTCGGCGAACAGCCCGCGGAGCATCAGCGCATAGGCGGTCGTAGCGCCGACGTTACCGGCACCGACGATAGCGATACGGGATGAAACAGGCATTGGAGAACTCCACATTCGGGGCGCCGCCCAGACTCTCGGCGCAAACTATCAATGGCGACACGCTGGTCTTGCCTGCGCCAACCATCGATCGAATGACATGGACGCATAGGCGCGTTCTCGATCGGGCGAATATCGCCGATCCGCAGCGCTGCTTTCGAAAAAGACGTCATGTTATCATCAGCTTCGCGGAACGTTTTGGAGTCCCTGACGCTCCCCTATCAGCGAAGGAGACGCAACGATGGACGACACCAGGATTTGGGAATTCGAGGAAAGTCTGTGGACCGGCGACGCAGCCCATTATCGCGCGCTGATCGACGACGAATGCGTCATGGTCTTGCCGGAACAGCCGTTCGTCCTCACCGGCGCTCAGGCGATCGAAGCCGTCGCCGATACACCGCGGTGGTCGAGCGTGACGTTCAGCGAGCAACAGATCATGCGCCCGCAGGAGGGCCTGATCGCGATCGCCTACAAGGCCGAAGCCCGCCGTGAGGGCGCCGACGGCTATACCGCCTATTGCACCACGACGATGCGCCGGCTTGAGCATGAGGAATGGCGCGTGGTGCAGCATCAGCAGACGCCCGCACTCAAGGCATCCGTCGCCTGACAGCCGCGTCAGGATCCGGACGGTCTAAGTCAGGGCGAGGTGATTTCCTCGCCCTTTCCGCGCTGGGCGAGGCTGCCAAGAACGACGTCGATCGCCGATATTGCCCCCGAGTTTTCGAGGTTTGCCAGGTTTGCCACGATCGCGTTCCGTAAATCCCGGTCGGGCCTGAACGACATCAAAGCCAGCAGCGCATCGACCCGCTCCTGGGTAGTCGTCGCGTCGCGAACCGCTTTTCCGAGACGGTCGCTGATCGGATCGTCGATCGTGAAGCCCTCCCCCGTATCCGTAACGCCCGACTGCCACCGCATCCAGGCCGCGACGGCCAGCGCCAGGGCGTCGACCGATAACCCGGCTGCACGACGGTCCGCGATTGGCGCGAGCAGCCGTTGCGGCAGCTTCTGCGAGCCATCCATCGCGATCTGGCGGGTGCGATGCTGGAGCGCAGGGTTGGCGAAGCGCGCCATCAACGCCGCCCGGTATTGCACGACATCGAGCGCGGCGGGGGGATCGAGCGTCGTCGCGCTCTCGTCCCACAGCGCTTCGACGAAAGCGCGCGCCGCGGGCTGCGCGACGACCTCATGGACGAAGTCGAAACCGGCGAGCCCGCCGAGATAGGCGATCGCCGAGTGCGCGCCGTTGAGCAGCCGCAGCTTCGCGTCCTCCCACGGCGCCACCGCATCGGTCAGCTGCACGCCGAACGCCGCCAGATCGGGCCGTTCGCCGGCGAAGCGATCCTCGATCACCCACTGGGTGAACGGCTCCGCCTTCACCATCGCGTGGTCCTCGCCCCCCAGCCTACCCGCTAGCGCGGCAATATCGGCGGGCGTGGTGGCGGGCACGATCCGGTCGACCATCGTCTGCGGGAACGTCACGGTGGCAGCGATCCAGTCACGCAGGTCCGCATCGTGCGCCGCCGCCATCGCCAGCACCGCGTCGCGCAACAGCGTGCCGTTGTGCGGCAGGTTGTCGCACGAGAGGATCGTCAGCGGACCGGTGCCCGCCGCATGGCGCGCCGCAAGTCCGGCGACGAGGAACCCGGGTGCGGTCCGCGGCGCGTCGAGCGAGGCCAGATCGTGCGCGACATCGGCATCGCCTGCCTGCAATTTGCCCGTCGCACGGTCGAGCTTGTAGCCTTTTTCGGTGATTGTCAGCGTGACTATGTGCGTCTCGGCCGACGCCAGCGCCGCGACGACAGCCGCCGGATCCTCGGGCGCGACCAGCACATCCATGACCGCGCCGATGACCTGCAAGCGCTCCCCCTCGCCGTCACGGACGACGAGCGTGTAGAGACCGTCCTGTGGCGCGAGCTGGTCGCGGACGCCCGCGGATCGCAGCGATACGCCGGTGATGCCCCAGCGCAAATCGCCCGCCGCCAGCGCTTGTTCGAACACTGCCGCCTGATGTGCGCGGTGGAATGCGCCGATGCCGAGATGCACCACGCCACGCGTCACGCGCGAGCGGTCGTAGCTTGGCCGCGCTACGGCGGCGGGCAATCGGTCGAGCGTGGCGGTCGACAACCTCACAGCCGGTACGCCTGTTTGACGAGATCATAGGCGAGCGCGCGGGCGACCTCATGCGCTTCGTCCTCTTCGAGCCGGTGTTCGGCGACCAGTTTGGCAAGGAACGCGCAGTCCATCCTGCGCGCAACGTCGTGCCGCGCGGGGATCGAGAGGAAGGCGCGCGTGTCGTCGTTGAAGCCGACCGTGTTGTAGAAGCCGGCGGTCTCGGTCGCACGCTCGCGGAAGCGGCGCATGCCCTCCGGGCTATCGTGGAACCACCAGGGCGGGCCGAGCCGCAACGACGGGTAGTGGCCGGCGAGCGGGGCGAGTTCGCGGGAGTAGGTATCCTCGTCGAGCGTAAACAGGATCAGCGTCAGTGCCGGGTCGTTGCCGAACCGGTCGAGCAGTGGTTTCAGCGCGCGGACGAACTCGCCGGGCAGCGGGATGTCGCCACCCTTGTCGCGACCGAAACGCGCGAGCACCGAGGCGTTGTGGCTACGCGATACGGCAGGGTGCAACTGCATCACCATGCCGTCCTCGACCGACATCGCCGCCATCTCGGTCAGCATCTGTGCGCGGAAGAGTTCGGACTCCGCGGCGGTCGGCTGCGCCATGACGCGGGCGTAGAGCGCCTCGGCTTCGGCGGGTGTCAGATCCGCGGTCGCCGCCGACGGGTGGCCGTGATCGGTCGAGGTGGCCCCGGCATCGCGAAAGCGCGCGCGGTGGAAACGGTGCGCGGCGAGATAGCCCGCATAGCTGCCGACATCTTCGTTAGCGGTCTCGCCGAAGCGGCGGACGTTGGCGGCGAAGCCCGGCGTGTCGGGATCGACGACGGGATCGGGGCGATAGGCGGTGACGACGCGGCCGTTCCAGTCGCTCGCGCGGATTGCGGCATGGTGTTCGAGCGGGTCGAGCGGGCTTTCGGTCGTCGCGATCAGCTCGATACCAAACCGGTCGAACAGCGCGCGCGGGCGGAAGGCTGGCGTCTTCAGCGCGGCGTCGATCGTGTCGTAATACAGGTCGGCGGTCGCGGGTTCGAGGCGGACGTCGATCCCGAATGCCTCGGCGAACACCCAGTCGAGCCACATCCGCGACGGCGTGCCGCGGAACAGATGATAGTTCTCCGCGAAGATGCGCCAAATCTTGCGCGGGTCGGTCTCGGTCGTACTGCCATCCACGGTCGGCACGCCGAGCGCGTCGAGCGGCACGCCCTGGCTGTAGAGCATGCGAAACACATAGTGATCGGGGACGATCAGCAGCGAGGCGGGGTCGCTGAACGCCTCGTTCCGCGCGAACCATGCCGGATCGGTATGGCCGTGCGGGCTGACGATCGGCAGGTCCTTCACGCCCGCATGCAGCGCGCGGGCGATGTCGCGAGTGCGGCCGTCGCTGGGGAACAGGCGGTCGGGGTGGAGGCGTAGCGGATGGGTCATGCGAGGCGTTCCGGATCGACGGGAGTATAGTGCGGTACGAGCAGGTGGATAACCAGCAACGCGACGAGATAGGCGCAGCCGGCGACCGCGAAGATCGGCCCATAGCTGCCGACGCCCGCCAGGATCGTGCCCGCGAACTTGGCCATCAGCATGCCGCCGCATGCGCCCGCCAGCCCGCCGAGACCGATCACCGATCCGCCCATGCCGCGTGGGAACAGGTCGCCGGGGA
>Ga0308170_10005137_pt1 | contig 10090 bp, 9 predicted proteins | sample PhyBR2_2_FD_202136 | JGI IMG/M metagenome (GOLD analysis project Ga0308170, IMG submission 202136) | Phyllosphere microbial communities from UC Gill Tract Community Farm, Albany, California, United States - DLSLSB.R2 | ecosystem: Host-associated > Plants > Phyllosphere > Unclassified | place... | reverse complement strand
ATATTTAGGTACAATGTTGCCGACGAGAGAAATGCAGAAGTACTCAAAATAGATGACTTTTGCATATATCCCAAATAATTCAATCACTTAGTCGAAAATTACGTCACCTGATTTAGGTACGAGTACTGAAAATAGTCACGCCAAGTTCCCCTTCAGTCCTGCTACTAGAGCAAGCTCGGCTTAAAAAATCGAAAGGTGATGTTCTACAGGGACTTATCGAACCAGCGACTGAATCTGTATCAAGGCTTCTTGCGCGTGCCGCCGGAAGGTACTTCGCACGCAGTCCCGTCACTGTAGGAGGAGACATCAGCTAGTAAGTTGTGCGGAAGTTGTAATCGACCAGTGGCATCTCCGCCATGGACAGGGCAATTACGATACTTGATAACGCATGCCAAGGCTTTTCTACACCGAAGAGTTGCTCACGTTCTGACCACCATACTGCTAATCGTACATCTCGGCAGAATTTCAACATCGTGCGTCGTTGCCGCTGAGTTGTGCTTATAATAATATTGCTTTATGGCTAGCAGGACGTCTGCATTTGATTGCCGGAAGATTCAGCACAGCGTAAACTTACAACCCATTAGAAAGTAAATTATGGCAAGCGGTATTGTGAAATGGTTTAACGATGCAAAAGGCTTTGGCTTTATCACTCTAGACGGTGGCGGCGAAGACCTTTTTGCACATTTTTCGGCTATTAACTCAGCTGGCTTCAAGTCGCTAACCGAAAATCAGCGCGTGATCTTCGATGTCATCACTGGCCCGAAGGGCAAGCAGGCTGCCAACATCCAGCCTGAGTAACCGGTTGACTTGAGCCGACCGGATCGACGAAGTAGGTTAGGTATGATCAAACGCACCCTCTCGGGCGTTTCTTTTGTACTCCCATCAACACTCAGACCAACTCGACATTCCACTTAATAATGTCGAGTCAATGTTCAGTGACCTATTAGGATGAGATGTAGAGATATGCAATCATCATGACAGGACAGGATTGAAAACCAAGTCTCGTGCACGGCGTATTTTTTATTTCGTAAGTGTAGGGATCTGAACGCTTAGCAGTTGCACCAAGCAAATCGCACCTGCCACGTGTCAATATCTGGAGCATTAAAGTCTAGCTCTTGATGAACTACTAGCCAAAGTGCTATGCTCGTTCAGCAGGCACACCGAGTGCACCGGGGTACAGAGCGCCTTTGTAGACTCGGTGACAATGACTTTTTCGCAGAACCATAGGTATCGACATTGCCCACCCTCCCCTTCATCTAGACGTGATGTCCGCAATTCTTGAGTAAAGTGCTTTCTTCTGCTTTCGCGTGCAGTGCTGGGATTGGGCGGCATCCAGCAGACGGCGCTGGGCTTCTTTGCCGGCCCAATCCGCGAGTTCCTCAGGATCCCCGACGAACTAAAACTGCTGGTCGGCATCCCGTTCAGCGATTCCGACGATAGCGCGCCAGGCAACCGCGTGCGCATGGATCGTGTACCCATCAATGCCACCGTAACTTTCCACACCTGAACAGTCGCAGGGACTGCACTGGTAGGGTTATGAGCGACTGCTTTGGGTCCAGACTGTGTAAAAACGCAAATCAGACGTCAGCCTAACGACACTCGACCTTTCAAAACGCGTTGTATGGCGTTATCTCGAGGTCGGGAATGGTAATGGGACCCCTGAAAATACACAGATCGCGCATTTTTATACAGCCTGGGCCGGAAGCGGCCTGTCGACGTAGGTGTAATTCCACTTGCAGTTAGAACGAGCACGTCGCCGTCGAATGCAAGCAGGCGCCATGGATTGCGAGCATATTTGCAGATAGCGTGAGCACGAGTCGTCCGTCATTTGCACTTAATCTGAGCCGGAAAACGCGTCGAATGCGAGCATGGCCCATTTCAAACACGAGCCGCTACAGCTAGATGCTGCCGACGACGAGGCCTTTCTCGCTCCAGTCGAACTGGAAAGCCTCGCCCCGCTCGAAGCTGAGCGGCACGAAGGCGCGCGGGGCGTTGCCTTCGCAGCCACGCCATTTCCGTGTGAAATCGATGACGCGGCTGTAGCTGCCGGTGTAGCCGTCGGCCTTGATCTGCAGGAACAACGCCTTGCTGGTGCGCCGGTTCTGCTTGATGCGCAGCGCGTCGGCCTTGAGGGCCAGTTCCAGCGTGGCATGGTAGGGCGTGAGCTTGGTCGCTACAGCCTCGCGATGGTAGCGCGGCGGTGTCACGACCGCCTGATCTGGCTTCCTGAGCCACTTGCGCAGCGTGTCGCGGGACAGCCCAGTGCGTCTTGAAACTTCATGCAGCGATAGCGTGTCGCGCAGATGCATACGTCGAACTTTGCCTAACATTTCCATGGTGATCACCTTGTATATCTCCCGCCTAATGATTAGGCAGGAGCAGTAGAACACCTGGGTCAATTTTGGGTCGGCACAATAGCTATAGGTGGGTTAGTTTTCGGTTGGCACCAACAGACGTGAAGGCTCCCTCAATCCCGTCCGCTACGAGAGCCCTCAACTCGGCAACAGCCATCGACAAAAGGTCGCAGAAATGTCGGATTGCCGGATCTGGCACCCTGCTCTCGCGCCACGCTATGCTCGGCGTGTCTGGCCTTACAGCGGCGACGCTCGACGAGTTTACCGGCCTGCTGTAGTCCGTCAGTTAATTTCGGTAACGAAGTCGCCTCGGGCGCGCCGCACTTTTTTGAGGTTGACCAGCCAGTCGTCCTGGGCGGCGCGGTAGCCGAGCGGGACGATGACCACACTGCGCAAATGGCGTTCAGGCAAGCCGAGTAGCTGATCGACTGCCGCAGGGTCGAACCCTTCCATTGGCGTTGCGTCGACTTCTTCGAACGCAGCGGCAATGAGCGCAGCGCCGAGTCCGATGTACGCCGGGCGTGCGGCCGCCGCGAAGTTGCCCTGCGCGCCGCGGGCGGCGTAGATCCCTTTCAACATACTGCGATAGTTTTCCCAGGTCGGGTTGACATTGCCGCCCACGGTATTGGCCAAGTCAAACATTTTATCGATGCACTCGGGTGTCGTATCGTCCCACGCGGCGAATACCAGCAAGTGCGAGCAGTCGGTGATCTGCTGCTGATCGTACACGACCGCTTTGGTCTGTTCGCGCAAGACCTCGTTAGTGACGACCAGCAGTTCGAATGGATGCAGGCCGCTTGAAGTCGGCGCCAAGCGCACCGCCTCAAGGATGCGTTCGATTTTTTCGGCTGGCACGGCCTGCGCCGCATCGAATTTCTTGGTGGCGTACCGCTAGTTCATTTTGTCGATCAGGATGTTCATATGTCATCCCTAAAAGGGGGCAAACCACGTTGGATTTGCCTTTCAACTATAATAAGTTTTAAGCTAACTTGAGGGTCAAGCACAAAATGAAGATCAGTGAACTGGCGGAAAAAGCCGGCGTGGCTGCGTCGACCATTCGCTATTACGAAGAGCAGGGTTTGCTGGAGCCGGCCAGTCGCCACCAGAACGGTTACCGCTTCTATACCGAGCGCGCCGTGCAGCAGCTGCGCGCCGTGCGCATTTCGCAGTCACTTGGCTTCACGTTAGACGAGATCCGAATGAAGGAATCATCCTGCGGAGCAGGAGGAGGGGCGGGCAGAGAATCGATAACTATTGGATCAGCATGCAACGGCGGCTCGCGTGCCTAGGTACGACTAAAATGCGCGCTGTCGAACGCTTCCCTTTGCTTCGCCGCATCGGCCATTAGACCTGTATAGAAGGTTGCGCACTCCGCAATTGCAGACATAGGTTCTCCCTCGAATATATACAAGATATGACATCTAAGTTTTTATAACAATTATTCACTGTTAGTAGAGCGCGCAGATCCTCATCGAGACCGCTTTCGCATCCCAAAGGGCAACATCACTTCTCCTTCGGTGTACGCTACTGGCTCGCGTCTAAGGACGTTGAGAGGCACCTAGGATTGCTTCAGCACCGAGGATCCATCCGCGGACAACGGGCTCCGCTATAATTGCGAATTTAATGATCTGCCCGGCCTGCTTCCAAGTTTGCGCCTACGGCAACCCTAATCCGGGCGCAGGATTCCAAGCTCACTGTCAGACTCTGCGCGCGCTTGAGCCTCCGCCAACCGCTGCTCCTGGGCTTTCTCTTCGGCCGCAATCTCTGCCTCGTCTTCTTCACCGGATCGCTCCTTATCGCTTTCCCAGCGAGATTTCGCGGTGAGCAAGTCAATTTTGTCGTGCAGTACCCCCCACGAATCCCCATCGCTATAAGCGCTCGCAATCACCGCCGCCAACATGTTTTGGATTTGACCGAGCTGTGAATCGTTAGGTTCTATATAAACATCGAGCTCGATGTTCTTTTCCGTTAAGGCAGCGTCGGTCAAATTACTACTGCCAATAATTGCCCATTCGAGTTGACAATGCGGTTGTGCGCATGACCACATGCTATAAAACTTGGCATGTAGCTTTGGAACAAATACAACTTCCATCCGCTCTTCCAAGTTCCTTGAAAACTTGATAAGATTCGCTGCTACCTCGGTACAATCCCTGATCTTGCTGCTGCGCTCATCAGGCTTGTCTGCAGGATGCCGCTGATCACCTATGAATAGCCGGAACGTACGTGAGTTGCTTACTTTCAGCCAATCATCCACCGCAGCACCGAAACGATTAAACGTTTCTCCCGACAGATACTTAGCGAAGCCGACGCCAACGTCGAATCGCTCGCCGCTGTTGTTGCGTAGTGCTAGCACGATTGCCTCGAGCAGCGTTGTCCCATAGTAGGCGTTAATTATCTGCATGGTCTTTCGCGTCTGTTGATCGACGAGCGTGTGGTTCGGTGGCGCGAATAGCGACATGCTGGTCTGGTTGCGCAATATCGTACGTGTTCAGTAGGATTTTAATGCATTAGTTGACGTATTAATAGATGAATATTTCCATCCTTGGAAAATTAGTCTGGGAGAAACTTGCATTCGCTCGGTCGCTGCATACGGCGTTAAAAGCGAATAGTTACTCCAGGCATTAAGCAGGATGGCCGGCGCTTTGGCGCCGCACGCCGCGACCGGTTAGTCAGGTAAACGCGCACTTGCTTTCGGCACGTGGGCTGCGCCCGGCGATCTCTGATTCGAGACCTTGTGCTACGTCGCGACTACCCGGCGCCTAAGCTAGGGCACATTACCCATGTGGCACCCTTTAATCGGAGACAGCCCCAACGCGCGGTAGCAGCCCGTGGCGCGGCGGACTGCCACTCTTGGCGCTCTTAGGCGGTCGTAAATCGAACCGCATCGAACCGGGTTGGCGGTAATTTCCGATACGATCATCAGTTGCTGCCCGGCCATACTAGGGCCAGCATGTCGAGCGCCTGGACGATGCGTGCCCACTGGCGCGATAATCCCACCATGGCGCATTTCCGACTGCGAGGCGCTCGGCCACTTCTGGATCGTCCAGTGGGCGCCGAAGGTCCGCCCGATCGACCAGCGTAATTGCCGCATGGGCTGGGATGGCTTGACCCTTGTTGATCTGGCGAGACGGCCGGTTCTGTCGCGTTGTTGATTAAGCGGCGGTATTTCGTTGAAATGGCACTGCACCGCTTAAACTGGACGGACCATCCCTGCCAACGCAGAAAATTGTTCGGCGAATGACATTGCATCAACACCGTCGATCGCGAACTGGCCCTTGCGGATCATGTGCATTAACTCGATTCCGGCGAGTATAGAGCCGGCAGCCCGAAACGATTTGAAGTTGAGCATCGGCTTGGTCACCCGCTTGATGGCGCGATGGTCCTGCTCGACAATGTTGTTGAGGTATTTAACCTGGCGCACAAGGATAGGCGCGTCGCGGCCGGTGTTGATCGCATCAATGGCCGCCTTGTTGGCGCCGCTCTTGTCCATCGCGACCTTGTTCGGATCCCCATTCGCTTCCATGGCCTTGTCGAAGAAGCGCTTCGCCGCGACTATGTCGCGCTTCGCTGTCAGCAGGAAGTCGACGGTCTTGCCGTGCTTGTCGACAGCGCGGTAGAGGTATTTCCAGACGCCCTTGACCTTGATGTACGTCTCATCCATGCGCCAGCTGACCCCGATCGGGCGCTTGTGTTTCCGGGACATGTTCTCGATGAGAGGCAGAAAACGAATCGCCCAGCGGTTGATCGAGGAATGGTCGACCGACACGCCACGCTCTTCCATCATCTCCTCGAGGTGCCGGTAGCTTAGCGGATAGGCCGCATACCAGCGGACGCAGACCAAGATCACGTCGATCGGAAAGCGCATACCTTTGAAGTTGAGCATGTCGATTCATCCTGGTTCGGGCACCGTAGCTTACCCGACTGGACCTCCGACGTTCGCTAATGCGACAGAACCCCGTTCGCTCCCACTGCCTTGTCGAAGAAGCGCGTCGCCGCAGCCTTGTCCCGCTTCGCCGTTAGCAGGAAGTCGACGGTCTTTCCATGCTTGTCGACGGCGCGGTAGAGGTATTTCCAGAAGCCCTTGACCTTGGTGTACGTCTCGTCCATGCGCCAGCTTCCGCTGACCGGGTGCTTGTGTTCCCGGGCCATTTTCTCGATGAGCGGCAAGAAGCGGATCGCCCATCGGTTTATCGTCGAATGGTCGACCGACATGCCACGCTCTTCCATCATCTCTTCGAGGTGCCGGTAGCTCAGCGGATAGGCAGCATACCAGCGGATGCAGATCAAGATCACATCGATCGGAAAGCGCATACCTTTGAAGTTGAGCATGTCGATTCGTCCTGGATTCGGGTACCACAGTTTACCCGACCGGTCCGCCGACGTTTGCTAATGCGACAGAACCTGTCCGGTATGGGTCGATAGCTGTCTTAAACTGAACGGCTTAGTTGTCATACAGGGGAAGTTGCTGAGAGCTAATTCTTCCTTGGCTGTGCTATGGTTTGTCTCTCACAGTTGAGTGTTCAAGATTTGCAGCTTCGGATCCAGTCGGGAAACCTTAGGAATTCTACTGTTTTCAGGTTTTGATTAATCTCCCATCGGTATGTCATATACACAGTTCACACTTCGTCGTATAGCCTGCAACCAGGCTTGTCCTCACGCTCCCAACCATATATTGCCTAGCTCGTCGAAGGCGCGTGTTTTATTGCCGATATACGGTCGTCTGCTCCGTAAGGCGGCAACAAGGACAAGGAGACAATCTTGACCAGCACAATTGGTCGCGTTCAGGGGGAGACGGACGGTATTGAAGCAGGAAGAGGCCCCAGCGAGGACCAGATGCGTTTCGCGCTGAAAGCCGGACGTCTCGGCACGTGGAGTCTGGACCTTGCCACGTGTGAGATGACAACTTCGGAATTCTGTCGGTTGAATTTTGGGCGCGACCCCAACATGCCGTTCAGCTATGCCGAACTGCGCGACGCGGTCCATGTCGAGGACAAGGCGCGCATGGTAGCAGCCGTCGAGCACAGCATCGCTTCCGGAACCGACTACGACATCGAATACCGAATCGAGACGCCGGCCGGGGAAGTGCGCTGGCTGGCGATTCGTGGACGTTCTGTCTATTCGGACAAAGGAGTACCGCTCTCGATGGCCGGCATATCTATCGATATCACCGACAAGCGGCGCATCGAAGAGAAGCTGAGCGAAAACGAAGCGCGCTACCGAAACCTGTTCGATTCCATCGCTGAGGGTTTCTGTATCGTCGAATTCATAGACGGTCCACATGGCCCGCTGTCCGATTACCTCCACATTGAAGCGAATGCGGCTTACCTGCGCCATGCCGGTATACCTGATATCGTCGGCAGGACGGGGCGCGAGAAACTTACGCAAACCGAGGCCGACACTTGGGTTGCGATCTTTCGCGGCGTACTCGAAACCGGTAAGCCCGCCCGTTTCGAGCGCGCACTCGAAGCGACCGACCGCCACCTAGAAGTGACATGTTCACGTATCGAGCCAGCTTCCAGACGTCAGCTTGCCATCCTGTTTCAGGACGTAAGTGCTCGCAAACAAGCCGAGCGCAAGCTCCGGGAACTGAACGAAACGCTTGAAAGCCAGATTGCCGAGCGCACAGCCGAGCGCGATCGCATGTGGGATACCTCGCCCGCACTCATGCTCGTTATCGATTTCGAAGGCTACCTGCAGCGCGTGAATGCGGCCTGGACGGCCTTGCTCGGTTATGTGCCCGATGAGCTCATTGGCCGGCACGTGGACGAGTTCGTGCTCGCAGACGACCACTCGTCAACGGTCCGCACATATGAAACCGCCGCATCGGGCGCTCCGTCAAGGGTCGAGAACCGCTACCAGCACAAGGATGGTTCGGTTCGCTGGATCTCCTGGGTTGCCGCGCCTGCCGGCAACATGACCTACGCCACTGGCCGCGACATCACAGCCGAGAAGGAACGTGAAGCGGAACTGAGCACGCGCACCGCCGAACGCGAGCGTCTCTGGAATCTTTCGCAGGACATGCTCGCACGCGCCAACTTCGAAGGCACCATGTCCGCCGTGAGCCCTGCATGGACTCAGATATTGGGCTGGAGCGAGAGCGAGCTGCTCGCGCGCCCCTATGCCGGCTTCATGCATGCCGACGACATGCCCCCTACGCTGGAGGCAATCGGGTGCATGGCCGAGACCGGCCAGCCCGCACGGTTCGAGAACCGCATCGCTACCCGGGATGGCGGCTGGAAGCATATCGAGTGGACCGTGACGCCGGAACTCGATGGCCAGAATTTCATTGCGGTGGGGCGTGACCTCAGCGTCAACAAGGCGCGCGAGGCGGAACTCAAGCAGGCCCAGGATGCATTGCGCCAATCGCAGAAGATGGAGGCAGTCGGCCAGCTGACCGGCGGCCTGGCCCACGATTTCAATAACCTGTTGGCCTCGATTAGTGGCGCCTTGCAGGTACTTAAGCTCAAGATGCAAAGGGGGCAGTACAGCGCGCTCGAGCGCTATATCGACTTGGGAGAATCATCGGTGCGGCGAGCTGCCTCGCTGACCCAACGGCTCCTTGCCTTTTCGCGCCGACAGACGCTGGATCCAAAACCGACCGACGTCGGCGCCCTCGTCATCGGCATGGGAGAACTGGTGCGCTACTCGGTCGGTCCGACCATTGAGCTCGAGGTCGTCCAGGCGACCGATCTCGGGCTCACGGAGGTCGATCCATCGCAGCTCGAGAATGCAGTGCTGAATTTATGCATCAACGCATGCGATGCCATGATGCCCGATGGCGGCAAACTGACGCTCGTCACTGCAAGCGAGTCGATTGACGAGCCCACCGCGAAGGAAAGGGCAATGCAGCCAGGACAGTATGTCTTGCTGTCCGTGACCGACACCGGCAGCGGCATGCGTCCCGAGGTGCTAGCACGCATCTTCGACCCCTTTTTTACCACGAAGCCCTTGGGCGAAGGCACGGGCTTGGGACTGTCCATGGTTTATGGTTTCGTGCGTCAATCCGGGGGGCATGTGCATGTGTCCTCGGAGCCCGGGTCAGGCACTACCATGTCCCTGTACCTTCCCCATTACACAGGTGCAGTCCCAGCGCAGGACATTCCAGGACCGCCGTCTATGGCATCGGGGCAAGGTGAAACGGTGCTTCTGATTGAGGACGAGCATGCGCTGCGCGACATTCTCGAAGAGATTCTGCGCGATGCCGGCTATCTGGTGCTCACCGCGCAAGATGGTCCTGCCGGCTTGCAGGTGCTGAATTCAGATGCGCGGGTGGACTTGCTGATCACGGACGTGGGCCTGCCGGGTGGACTAAATGGTCGTCAGGTCGCGGACGCTGCAAGGATTCAGCGCCCCGGACTAAAGGTCTTGTTTGTGACCGGCTATGCGGATACGGCCGCCGTCGGCAATGGCCGCATGGATGCGGGAATGGAGGTCATGACGAAGCCGTTCGAAATCGGCGTGTTTGCCAGTAGAGTGCGTGCCTTAATTGAGAAAAGGTGCCCTAGCAATGCTTACTAGGTAAAAGGTGTTGCTGGCTTACCTAGCCAGCAACCTTTGAATAAGTCCGCTTCGGGTCGAAACCAGCCTGACAGCGACTGGCCGATTTCGGCCTTGGATTCAACCGGTCGATGCAACAAGTTTGCTGAATCGTTCAGCGGGCGTTTGGTATTCTAAAGTCTTCCTTGGCCGTTCGTTCAATTTGCGAGCTACTTCGTTAAGTTGAGCCTGCGAGTACG
>Ga0308170_10005136_pt1 | contig 10090 bp, 6 predicted proteins | sample PhyBR2_2_FD_202136 | JGI IMG/M metagenome (GOLD analysis project Ga0308170, IMG submission 202136) | Phyllosphere microbial communities from UC Gill Tract Community Farm, Albany, California, United States - DLSLSB.R2 | ecosystem: Host-associated > Plants > Phyllosphere > Unclassified | place... | reverse complement strand
GGCGCCCTGACGTGCTGATCGTCGACGAAGCCTTGTCGGTTGGCGACGCCTACTTCCAGCACAAGAGCTTCGACCGCATCCGCGAATTCCGCAAGCGGGGCACGACGCTGCTGATCGTCAGTCACGACCGCGCCGCCATGCAGTCGATCTGCGACCGCGCGATCCTGCTCGACGGCGGCCGCCTGGCCAAGCAGGGTTCGCCCGAAGAGGTGATGGACTATTACAACGCCCTGATCGCGGAGCGCGAAGGCAGCACTGTCGAGCAGGTCGTGACCCCCGAGGGCCGGGTCCAGACCACCTCGGGCAACGGCCGCGCCAACGTGATCGAGGTGGCCGTCGAAAACGAGGAGGGCCGCGCGCTCGAGATCCTGAACGTCGGCGTGCCGGCCACACTGCGCATCCGCGTGCGGGTCAACGAGGCCCTGCCGCGCCTGGTACTTGGCTACATGATCAAGGATCGCCTGGGCCAGCAGATCTTCGGTACCAATACCCACTTCCTCGACCATGCGCTGACCGGGCTCCTGCCGGGAGAAACCATCGACTACCGCTTCCGTTTCCCGCTCAATCTGGGGCCCGGCAGCTACTCGGTCACGACGGCACTGACGAGCAACGAAACCCACCTGGCCGACAACTACGAATGGCGCGACCTCGCCGCCATCTTCACCGTCGTGAACATGAACCGCCGCGAGTTCGTCGGCAGCAGCTGGCTGGAACCGCAAGTGGAGATCCAACGATGAATCAAGCTTCGCCTGGCCGGACCACGACCAAGCAGACTTCCTTCTACCGCGCCTTCGAAGACCGCTACCGCGGCTCGCGCGACATCATCAAGGACCGGTTGCGCGCCTATGCCCGCTTCACCGACCCGCTGCTCGAACTGGCGGGCCGCCCCGCCGCGCTCGACCTCGGCTGCGGCCGCGGCGAGTGGCTGGAGCTGCTGGGCGAACGGGGTTTCGATGCCAGCGGCGTCGACCTCGACGAGGGCATGCTGGCTGCTTGCCGTGAGCGCGGCCTGGCCGCCAGCCATGGCGACGCGCTGGCCGCCCTGCGCGCGCGCCCGGACGCCAGCCTGGCGCTGGTCTCGGCCTTCCACCTGGTCGAGCACCTGCCCTTCGACCTGGTACGGGAGCTGATCGCCGAAGCGCTGCGCGTGCTGCAGCCGGGCGGCCTCCTGATCATGGAAACGCCGAATCCGGAAAACCTGACGGTCGGCGCCACCAGCTTCTACCTCGATCCATCGCACCTGCATCCGCTGCCGCCGGGACTGCTCGGCTTCGCGGCCGAGCACGCGGGTTTCGCGCGTCAGCGCATCGTCCGCCTGCAGGAAGACCCGAGCCTGTACACCGATTCCCAGGTCGGCCTGATCACCGTGCTGGCGGGCGTCAGCCCCGATTACGGCGTAGTCGCGCAGAAGGCCGCCGATGCCCCCGCACTGGCCCCGTTCGATGCCGCATTCGCTTCGTCCATGGGCATCACCCTGGGCCAGCTGGCACTGCGCTACGAAGAGCAGATGGCCAGGCAGCACGCCGAGATCCACCAGATCCTTGCACGCATCGAGCGTCATGGGAGCCAGCTGGCGGCCGAGAATCAGGAAGCCCGCCGGCAGCTGGGCGAACTCCACCAGCTGATCGACGAGGCGCGCCAGCACGCCGGGCGCCAGGACGAGCGCATTGCCCACGTGGACGAGCGCATTGCCCATGTGGAGGCGCATGCGGCGCAGATGTCGCAACGCGTGGTCGAGCTGCTGTCGAGCACATCGTGGAAGATCACCGAGCCGATGCGGCGCGTGATGGCGGTGGCCTACCGGCTGCGCAATGCCCAGCGCGAAGGCCGCCTGGGCAGCGCGGCGAAATCGCGCCTGCTGCGCCTGACCCGCCGCGCCGGCGGCGCGGTGTTGCGCCGGCCCGCCCTGAAGCGCGGCGTGCGCGCCGTGCTGCGCAAGATGCCGGCGCTGGAGTCGCGCCTGTACACGCTCATGCTGGACAACAGCGGCGCTACCCGCCTGGTGCTGGACGAGGAACCGGGCGAGCTGTCGCCGCGCGCGGCGCGCATCTACCGCCAATTGAAACAGGAACAAGCAAGGATGAACAATGCGGATCGTCATTGATCTTCAGGGTGCCCAGTCCGAAAGCCGCTTCCGCGGCATCGGCCGCTATTCGCTCGGCCTGGCGCTCGGCATGGCACGCAACGCCGGCGGCCACGAGATCTGGCTGGCGCTGAACGCCGCACTCGGCAATGCCATCGACGATATCCGCCAGGCCTTCGCCGGCCTGGTCCCGCCGGAACGCATCTGCGTGTTCGATATCGCCGGTCCCACGGCCGAAGCGCTGGCCGGCAACGGGCCGAACGCGCGCGCCAGCGAGCTGCTGCGCGAATACGCAATCGCGCAGCTGCAGCCCGACGCGGTGGTGATCACCAGCCTGTTCGAAGGCTATGTGGACGACGCCGTGGTCTCGGTCGGCCGCTTCGCCGACGGCGCCGCCACCGCGGTGGTACTGCACGACCTGATTCCCTTCCTGAACCCGGAGCAGTACCTGCCCCGGCCCGAGCAGCGCAGCTACTACGAGCGCAAGATCGCATCGCTGCGCCGGGCCGGCCTGCTGCTGTCGAATTCCGAGCACTCGCGCCAGGAAGCGATTGCCGCGCTGGACTTCGATCCGGCGCGCATCGTGACCGTCTCGACCGCCGTCGACGAACGCTTCCATCCGGCCGAACTCGAGCCGGGCCGGCTGGCGGCGCTGCTGGCCCGCTTCGGTATCGCGCGCGCGGCCATCATGTGCGCACCCGGCGGATTCGACGCACGCAAGAACATCGACGGCCTGATCGCCGCTTACGGCATGCTGCCGGCGCCGCTGCGCGCGGCGCACCAGCTGGTCCTGGCCGGCAAGATCAACGACGGCGAGCGCCAGCGCCTGGACGACCTGGCGCGCCGCCACGGCCTGGCCGCCGACGAGCTGGTGCTGACCGGCTATGTCAGCGACGCCGAGCTGATCGACCTGTACCGCAGCGCAGCGCTGTTCGTGTTCCCCTCGCTGCACGAGGGCTTCGGCTTGCCGGTGCTGGAGGCGATGGCCTGCGGCGCCCTCGTGATCGGGGCCGACAGCACCAGCATTCCGGAAGTGATCGGCAATCCGGAGGCGCTGTTCGATGCCCGCAATCCGGCCGCGATCGCGGCCAGGATCGGGCAGGTGCTCGGCGACCCCGCGCTGCAGCAGCGCCTGCGCGAACACGGCGTGGTCCAGGCCCGCAAGTTCAGCTGGGACCGCAGCGCCCGCCTTGCGATCGCCGCGCTCGAAGCCGACGTGGCGGCGCGCGCAGCCGCCACATCGGCCGCCATGGCGCCGGTAAAGCCGCGGATCGCCTTCCTCTCGCCGCTGCCGCCGGAACGCACCGGCGTGGCCGACTACGCCGTGCGGGTCCTGCCGGCGCTGCTGCCGCACTTCGAGGTCGAGCTGATCGTCAACCAGGCCGAGGTCGCGCTGCCGCCGGAGCTGGCGCACCTGCCCCGCCACCCGCCGGCCTGGCTCGACCAGCATCCGGAGCGCTACCGGCATATCGTCTACCAGTTCGGCAACAGCCCCTTCCACAGCCACATGATGCCGCTGCTGCAGCGCCATCCGGGCGTGGTGGTGCTGCACGACTTCTTCCTGAGCAGCATGTTGTCGTACGAGCAGATCAGCGGTGCCATGCCCGGCGCGTGGACGCGCAGCCTGCTGCATTCGCATGGCTACGCGGCGGTACGCGCCAGTATCGAACCGGGTGGCGTCGACCGTGCCAAGGAAGACTATCCCTGCAACCTCGAGATCCTGCAGGATGCCTCGCACGTGATCGTGCACTCCGAGTACGCGCGCCGGCTCGCGCGCGACTGGTACGGTCCGGAAGCAGGCCGCGACTGGAGCCCGGCCCAGCTGCCGCGCGCGGTGCCGTCCGAGAACGACCGTGCCGCGGCCCGGCGCGCGCTCGGCATCGCCGACGATGCCTTCCTGGTCTGTAACTTCGGCTTCGTCGCCCCCACCAAGCACTGCATGGAGCTGCTGCAAGCCTGGCTCGCATCCGGCCTGCGCGACGACGCCCGCTGCCACCTGGTCTTCGTCGGCGCCAACCACGGCGGCGACTACGGACGCGAGCTGCTCGACACCATCGCGGCCGCCGGCGCCGGCAAGAACGTGCGCATCTCCGGCTGGACTTCGGACGAGGACTATTTCCGCTACCTGCAGGCGGCCGACCTCGGCGTCCAGCTGCGCACCAGTTCGCGCGGCGAGACCTCGGGCACGGTCCTCGACTGCATGATCTACGGCCTGCCGGTCGTCGTCAACGCCAACGGCGCGATGGCCGAATTCCCGCACGACGCCGTGTGGATGCTGCCGGACCTGTTCAGCCGGCAGCAGCTGGTCGAAGCGCTCGAAACCCTGCGCGCCGACGACGCTCGCCGCCTGGCGCTGGGCGCCGCCGGCTTCGCGCTGATGGGCACCCGCAACAGCCCGGAACGCGTCGGCGCGATGTACAAGGAAGCGCTCGGGCGCGACGCCGTCCGCCAGCGGCACGGCCGCCATGCGCTGTTCCGCGCGCTGCTGCAGACGCCCGGCCTCGACGGCGGCGATGCGACGCTGCAGCGCCTGGCGCGCTGCATTTCCCGCGCACCCGACCCCTTGCAGCCGCGCCAGCTGCTGCTGGACGTGACGACGATCGCGCGCCACGACCTGAAAACCGGGATCGAGCGCGTGGTGCGCAACCAGCTGCTCGAACTGCTGCAGCTGCGCGCCATCGGCTACCGGGTGGAACCGGTATATCTCGACAGCGCCGACGGCCAGCCGCAATACCGCTATGCGCGCAATTACGCGGCGCGCCTGCTCGGTATCGAACAGGTGCTGGAGGGCCAGGACCCGGTGGTCGACGTGCTCGCCGGCGATATCTATTACTGCGCCGACCACTCCCCGCACGCGGCGATGGAAGCCGCGAAGAGCGGCCTGTACGCGGCCTGGCGCGCGCGCGGCGTGAGCATCAATTTCGTGGTGTACGACCTGCTCCCCGTGCTGCGTCCGGAGTTCTTCCCGCCGCGCGCCGACATCATCCACGCCACCTTCCTCGACTGCGTGGCGGGCGAAGCCGACCGCATGATCTGCATCTCGCAAGCCGTGTGCGACGACCTGGCCGCCTGGCTGGACCGCCGTGTCCGCGAGGCCGGCATCGAGCGCCGTCCCAACCAGCTGCTGACGGCGCTTCATTTGGGCGCCGATCTCGAACTCGAGCAGCCGCACGGGGCCGCGTCCTCGCCGCTGGTCGAGCAGGTCGCCGGCCGCCCCAGCTTCCTGATGGTCGGCACGATCGAGCCGCGCAAGGGCCACCTGCAGGCGATCGAAGCATTCGAACAGCTGTGGGCCGCGGGCGTCGACGTCAACCTGGTCATCGTCGGCCGCGAAGGCTGGAAGCCGCTGCCTGATGCGGACCGGCGCACCCTGCCGCGCATCATGGAACGCCTGCGCGGCAGTCCGGAACTGGGCCGCCGCCTGCTGTGGCTGGACGGCATCGACGACGATACCCTGCAACAGGTCTACCTGGCCAGCACCTGCCTGCTATCCCCGAGCGAAGGCGAAGGCTTCGGCCTGCCGCTGATCGAGGCGGCCCACCACGGCCTGCCGCTGCTGGTGCGCGACTTGCCGGTGTTCCGTGAAGTGGCCGGCGGGCATGCGCACTACTTCTCGGGCCTGGACGGCGAATCGCTGGCCGCCGCCGTGCGCGAGTGGCTGGCGCTGCACGCGGACGGACGGCAACCGCCGTCCCGCGGCATGGCCTGGATGACCTGGCAGGAACAGGCGCGCGCCCTGCTCGCCCTGCTGACCGCGCCGGCCACGGAGCGCCAGTCATGAAGCGCTGGTATCGGGATGGCGCCAACGGTCCGCTGGGCCTGGCCGTGGCGGCGCTGCTGTGCCTGGGCTATGCCCTGTGGCTGTACAAATATCCGGTGCTGCGCGGAACCTCGCCCTTCTGGTGGCGCGAGGATGCCGACATCACCCAGTACCTGGCCGGCTTCAATGCCTTCGTCCACGAGCCCTGGCACTGGCCGCTGCTGCGCATGACGTCGCTGAACGCGCCCGAAGGCACCTACGCCACCTTCCTCGACACGGTTCCGCTGTACGCCTTGTTCCTGAAACTGGTGCATCCGGGCGCGGGCTACTGGAATCCCTATGGTTTGTGGATCGCGCTGTGCTTCACGCTGCAGGGCGTGGGCGCGTGGTGGATCTGCCGTGAAGCAAAGATACGCAGCTGGCCGGTGCTGGTGGCGCTGGCGCTGCTGCTGGCCTGCTTCCCGGCGTTCACCCGCCGGATTCCGCATACCAGCCTGATGTCGCAATGGCTGCTGCTGTTCGCGCTGGCGCTCTACCTGCGCAGTGGCCGCATGCGGCGCCTGGCGACCTGGCCATGGGTGGCGCTGATCGTCGGCGCCTTCTACATCAACATCTACCTGTTCGTGATGGTCTCGAGCGTGTTCGCCGCCGACGTGCTGCGCGAAGCGCTGCGCAGGCCCGACAGGCGCGCCTCCCTGCAGCGCGCCCTGCTGGCGCCGGTGCTGGCATACGGCCTGCTGTACCTGAGTATGTGGATTACCCTTCTGCCGCTGCCGCCGGGCGCCGCCAAGGGCGACTGGGGCTTCGGCTACTACTCGATGAACCTGCTGTCGCCGCTGAACGGTGGCATGCTGCTGCGCCTGGAGCACCCCCAGGCCGCCGATACCCAAGGCGAAGGCCACAATTACCTCGGCATCTTCCTGCTGGCGCTGACCGTGGTCGTGTACCGGCTGCGCGCCCGTTCCGACCCGGCGTTCTGGCGCCGCCATGCCGCGCTGTTCGCCGTGCTGGTCCTGCTGACCTTGTACGCCTTGTCGAACCGCGTCTTCTTCGGCCCCACCCTCCTTTACACGGTATGGGTACCATCCGCGCTGGAAAACCTGACCGCGACCTTCCGTTCGTCGGGCCGTTTCTTCTGGCCGGTCGGCTATGCGATCGTCGTTTTCACGGTGCTCGGCGTGGCTCGCTACATCAGACCCCGGCCGGCCGCGGCGCTGCTCGCCGCCCTGGTGGCGCTGCAGTTGTGGGACCTGAAGCTGCACCATGAAAGCGTACGCGCCGAAATCGCCCAGGGCGGTACTCAAGTCATCGATGCCGGGCGCTGGGATGCGTTTCTCGGACCGGACGTACAGGCGCTGAATTACTACCCGCCGTCCCGCTGCAGCCAGTCGCCCGCGCACCGGACGCTGCTGCCGACGATGGTGTACGCAGTGAAACATGGCTATCCGCTGTCGACCGGCTACATTGCCCGCACGGCAAAGCCATGTACCGGCTACGACACCGACGTCGCACGCCTGCCGGCCAGTACCGCCGTCGTCTTCGAGAAAGAAGCCTTCCCGAACCAGGGCGATGCCGAGCGGATGATGGGCCCCGACGCCACCTGCGCCGACATGCAGGCCGTGTTCCTGTGCAGGCGTAACCGAATTTCTCCTCCCCCTGAAAAGCCATGAAAAAACGCGTTTCGCTGATTGCGCCTTTCTATAACGAGGCAGGCAACGTAATGGAGTTCTTCCGCCGCGTGGCCGCCGTGGCGGACAGCCTGCCGCAGTACAGCTTCGAGGTGGTCGCAGTCAATGACGGCAGCCGCGACAGTACCTGGGCCGAGCTGCTGGAAGCCCGCGCCCAATACCCGTGGGCCCACCTGGTCGACCTGTCGCGCAACTTCGGCAAGGAAGCCGCCCTGACGGCAGGACTGGACCGCGCCGAGGGCGATGCCGTGGTGCCCATCGACTCGGACCTGCAGCATCCCCCCGAACTCCTGGCCCAGATGCTCGACCAGTGGGAACGCGGCGCCGAGGTCGTGCTGGCGCGACGTACCGACCGCATTACCGACGGCAAGCTGCAAAAATTGTCGGCCATTTCCTTCTATCGCTTCCACAACAAGATCTCGGACGTGGAGGTGCCGATGGACGTCGGCGACTTCCGCCTGATGGATCGGCGGGTCGTGCTGGCGCTGCGCGAACTGCCGGAAAATCATCGCTTCATGAAAGGCCTGTTCGCGTGGGTGGGCTTCCGTACCGTGACGATTCCGTACGAGCATACCAAGCGCCATGCCGGCGCATCCAGTTTCAACTTCTGGAAATATTGGAACCTGGCTTTGGAGGGCATTACCAGCTTCTCGACGGCGCCACTGAAAATCTGGACGTATATCGGACTCAGTGTTTCCTTCCTGGCTTTGCTGTATGCGACGATGATCGTGGTTCGGACCCTGGTGCATGGCATCGACGTGCCCGGCTACGCATCGCTGATGGCGGGCGGCATGTTCCTTGGCGGCGTGCAACTGATCGGCATCGGGGTGCTGGGGGAATACGTGGGCCGCATCTATCATGAAGTCAAGCGCCGGCCGGTCTACCTCGTGCGTGAGGAACACCCCCATGACAGGGCGTGAGCGGCTGCTGGCGCGCCATCGCGCCGTGCTGGTGTTCGGCGTGATCGGCCTCGCCAACACCCTGCTCCATTCCGGCGCGGTGATCGCCCTGGTCGAAACCGCGCTGGCCGGCCCAGTGCCGGCCAATGTGGCCGGTTTCGCCATGGCAAATACCTTTTCCTTCTTCGCAAACTGCCGCTACACCTTCCGCCAGCCACCGAGCTGGCTGCGCTACCGCAAGTTCCTGGCCGTTTCCCTGCTGAGCCTGGTCCTGACGGTCGCGCTGTCGGCGCTCGCCCAGGCCCTGCACTGGCATTATCTCGCCGGCTTGCTGCTGGTCCTGCTCTGCGGTCCGGTGCTGACCTATGTACTGCACAAGAGCGTTACCTTCCGCCACGCCGCCTGACATGACAACGCCCCCTTTCCCGGCCCCGCGCGACCATGCCCTGGACAGCGTCCGCGTGGTCGCTACCTTGCTCGTGATCACGATCCATGTTTGCGCCAAGGGTTTCTTCGTGATGAGCCAGCATAACTGGTGGGCGGTCAATCTCTACGAAAGCACGGCGCGCGTGTCAGTGCCGCTGTTCTTCATGATCAGCGGCGCGCTGCTGCTGCCGCGCAGCCACGAGATCGAATCCATCGGCCGCCGCCTGTGGCGCATCGGACTGCCGCTACTGGCGTGGTCGCTGCTCTACCTGCTATGGTTCCGCCATACCGGTCAACATCACCGCGGCTGGCTGACCCTGATCCTCGCCGGCCCCGTGGTCGCCCACCTGTGGTACCTGTACGCGCTGGCGGGCATCTATGTCTTCCTGCCGGTGCTGGCCGCCTTCCACCAGGCGCTGCCGCTAAGGCAGCAGATGTTCTGCCTGCTGTTCTGGTTCCTCGCCGCCAGCCTGGTGCCGCTGGAAATCACACTCACCGGAAAACGGCTGCTGGGCATCGACTGGGCCGCGCTGGCGCTCTACCCCGGCTACATGGCGATCGGCGCCTTGCTGTACAAACAGCTGCCTGCCGTACCAAGTCGAGCTGTTATCGTTTGGGCGTGGATAGCCTGGATCTTGCTGTCCGTAACGATCGCGGTAGCAACATGGTGGCGCAGCCATATTCTGGCGCACGCCGACGAGACCTTCTACGTGTATTCGAGCCCGCTGGTGGTGGTCGCCGCCATCGCCGCATTCGTCGGCCTGCGTGGCCTGGCCGCAACCACCGTCCGGCCCGGCAGCAGGCTGCATGCAGCCGTCGGCTGGTTCGCCAACGTGAGTTTCGGCGTCTACATGATCCATGTCTGGCTGCTGTTCGCGCTCGACGGCTACGGCATCGACTACCGCTTCACCAATCCGTGGCTGGCGATCCCGCTGCTGGTACTGCTGGCCGCCGCGCTCTCCGCGCTGCTGGTCCGGGCCCTGCAGGCCCTGCCGCTGGTGCGCGCCATTGTGCCGCGCTGAGAGGTGCTGTGCATCGGTGCGTCGGCGAACGGTGGACGGCTGCCCTGCGCGCATAGAATCGTCGTCGACATGTCGACGATGAGGATGCGCGATGGCGACCGGAAGCAGCAAGGAAGAAGGGCTGGAGAAACCACTCGACCGGCAGGGCGGCCAGAGCGCCGGCGTGCCGGCCGAGGGCGAAGTCGAAGGCAATGCCTACAGCCCGCTCGGCA
>Ga0308170_10005135_pt1 | contig 10091 bp, 16 predicted proteins | sample PhyBR2_2_FD_202136 | JGI IMG/M metagenome (GOLD analysis project Ga0308170, IMG submission 202136) | Phyllosphere microbial communities from UC Gill Tract Community Farm, Albany, California, United States - DLSLSB.R2 | ecosystem: Host-associated > Plants > Phyllosphere > Unclassified | place... | reverse complement strand
GATGAAAGATCAGCGACTAGAATCTCCCCGAAAGTAAGCAGAACCTACCTGAATCTATATGAGCACTGATTCCAACATTCCTGAGCCTCGTGAGCCTGGCTACATCTGCTTCGTTGAGTTGGTAAACTGCTGGTAAAGGTTTGGGAGGTTCTGGCTTCGCTTCGTCTCTGACGACACGGGTAGACGACAAGCTTCTGTAGAAAGATTGACTAGTGCTTCTAGACCATAATGAGGCTGCGACTGGACCGGCGGAACGAGTTGATCGGGAAGTCAAGGTCGAGAGAGAACGGCGAGGGAGTTGACGGAGGGAGGCGGAGGAACTGCTAGCGATGTATCGTAGCATCTTGACCGGGGTCGAATGAGCTACCGAGAGCTTAATGGATCGACTTGTGGAGGTGGCGGAGGAAAGCGAACTTCTTCCAACTTTTTCGCTCTCACTCACTTTTTTCTGCACTTATCGCACGATAGATGAGTTTCGCTCGAACGCGCTCAACCGAAAGCTTGCTGACAAGGAGAGTGAAGCGGCGAGTTACAGAAACCAAAAATCAAGGGTATATCAACAGCAGAACAAGCTAAAAATTCTTTTCGTTCTTTCTTCGCAGAAGAACTTCACTTCTGCCTCTTTCCGTCTTGCCCTTCTCCAGCTTCATCCTCAGCTTGACGTTTCTTATTCGACTCGTTTCCTCCGAGAGCGCGTACAGCTTCAGCTTCGCAATTCGGGCAGAACCATTCTCCATCTGGAATCTCGGTGAGGGGAGGAGTCAAACATCCTAGATGGTAAGCGCCCTCGCACTGTTCGATGCCATTTGTCAGCTCTCCTTCTAATCTGGATTAGAACGAAGCGAAGGCTCACCTTTTCGCACTCCAAGCTATCTCCCTTCTCCTCGTTTTCAACTCTCGAGCAGATGATACATTCATCTTGAGCATCATACAGCGTAGGCCACCTCGGAAGTTCCTCCCATGCTCCTTGTTGTGTCCTACTGATTCCATCCGCATTCTTCTTTCTCTCTTCCTCGTTGATCGGAGTCGCGTTTCCAGACGAAGCAGGTTTCGAATCGGTTGCTGGCGAAGGTGCACCAAAAGCGAATCCGAAACCTGAGAGATCGATCGAAGGTTTGAATGCTGAAGCTCCATGTGAATCGGCAGGGGTATCGTCTTTCGCAAGAGGAGGAGCTGGTGCAGAGACGGGAGCGGGAACGTTTTCGAGTTGTTTCGCTTCTGCTTTCGCTTTTTCGGTAGGTGGAGGACGAGCGATGAAGAAGGTAGTGTTTTGTCCAGCTGCGATGTCGAGCATCTCAATCCCGTCGAGAGAATCGATTCTAGCAGGTTTCGTCGATGATTTGGGCTGCGAATCAAGTTCAACTTGGGTCAGCGGGAACAAGTGGTTGTTGATGGAGAGAGTCACTCACTGCTCCAGGACCTAAAGCGAGTTCTCCATAGGTAGCTCCTTGACCCCATGAAACGACGAAATCACCTTCCTTCGGATCTTGCGCACCACAGAACAACGTTACTCCCCCAGAAGTGATATGCTCCCACTTGTAACCCATAATATCCTGTACAGGTTTCGGGTTCATCCATGGCTGTATGAAAGTAAACTCGATGGAAAGTCAGCGTTGTTCCGAACTCTTCGTCTCGAGAAAAGTTTCGTACCTGACCACTCGAACCATCTCCCGAAGTTTTCCATTTCCCACAGAGCAAGACCATTCCTTGATTGTCGATGAACAAGTTGTTCGTTCCACCTGAGGCGATCTTGCGGCACCTCGTGAGAACGTTTTGACCAGCGAAAGCGGGTAGTTGAGCAGGCGTCAACACATCCATCTGGACTCCCAAACCCAATCGACCCAACCCTAACCGCAAATCTCAGTCGGTGTGAGTAATTGAACGAGGGAAGATAGCGAAGAATGGAGAACTTCGAAACTCACCTCCATATCCCCAAGCGTAAACGTAACCCTCATCGTCCAACGCAAGATTATGTTGTTGACCACTCGTAATCTGTACAATCTTTTTCCCCTTGATCGCTCCCTCGACAAGTAAAGGATCATATTGTTCTTCGAAGAGAACCCTCGAAGCAGCGATATGTTCTCCAGTCTTGCCGTTTCCCAACACTCCTTTCTCTCCTGTTCCTACCGCATAGACTTTCCCGCTTTCCGTAAGGAAGAGAGTGTGCGAGGTTCCACAACTAGCTGATACGACTTTCTCATCTGAGAGATCGCCGAGAACTCGTTGAAAAGACGAAATGTGCTCCCCTCCCTCGTGTCCGCATTGTCCGTAGACGTCTATAAGCGTTGGATGGTTGGATCAGTGGGGTGAGATCGATGTCTGAAGGATACTAGGAGAGAGAGAACTGACTCCAACCGGCACTCCAAGCCTCTCCTTTCTTCGTAATCAAAACCGTATGACCTCTCCCAGCAGCAGCAAACACAATAGCTTGACTCTTGAGTGCTGGTGGGGCGTTTGAGTCTGAAAGATCTCGGAGTCGGAAAGGGTAGAGAACTGCGGGTGTCGCAGAGGGTAAACCATCGTTTGATAGTGAGGGCTCGGTGAGGTGTCCGGGGAGAGGGTGGGAGAGTTGGTGGTGCTCGTTGCGACCGAAGAGGTAGGCCTGTCGGAGATACGGGCCGAAAATGAGCACGAAAGGAGTGTGAGAAAGTAAGTTTGCGGAATACGACGAACTTGATCATCGACTGTTTGTGAATTCGAGAGTCAGTCAGTAACGGTGATGTAGGAGAGATTGGATAGAAGCGCCGCTTACGAGTGAGAGCGATAGCGTGACAGCCTGAATGAGAAGTGAAGACTCGTTTAAATTTGACTGTGAGTGGGAAAGGCTAGATCAGTTCGTTTTCTACCAGCTGATCAGGCTTCGAGCTCACCATTTGCTACATTTCGAACGATGTGTGCACCGGGAAGATCAGGTCTGTCGGAATGTGAGGGTCAGAATCGCTTGCTAGAACGAGAGTGAAAACGTGTGACGAACTTGTTTTCATCGAGATGATTCTTTCCAGACTTGTCCTTGCGACCGAGGGTTGCAAAGTCGGTTCTGAGAGACGATGCGACGACGACCGAGCGAGAGAGAGCCGAAGAAGAGAAAACGAAAGTGCGAAAACGAGAAAGAAAGCGATGCGAAGAGACGAAGCAAAATCAAGAGAAGAAGATGCGGGAGTAAGGTTCAGTTAGTGTCTCGCTTGCGACGATGGCGACAGAGGAAAAGAGTGGACTCACCCTCCAGCGATCAAGACTGTATAAAGTGAGGAAGGAAAACGAGGGCAAGTCAGTGCGAAGGTTCAAAAGGGTTGCGAAGCTTTGGAGACTCGCTGTATCTTGTACCGAGTGATGAGGCACTGAATCGATTGAGCCGCGGCTGATCAATAGAAAAAGAGGGGAAAGAGAGAGGGAAGAAGAAGAGCAGAGGAGGAGAAGCTTACGGCGACCCCATGGAGATTCGAGTGCGGTCATTGTTACTGCTGAACCTAGAGACGAGCAAAAGTTGCTTTGTTCAATTGAGCCCTCTCGTCTCTTGATTTGAATTTGCCCAATTCTCGCCCCGGTCGTTTTTTGTTCTCCACCTCGACCTTTGTTCTAATCCGACCAGCTCGACTGAAAGAGTACGACAGCCTCTGAGCAGCTTCAACAGCTGAGAATCCCTCTCCATCTTCAAGATCAATTTCCCGTCACCTCTCCTCATCACCTTCCAACTGAACCCACTCTCGACAAACCTCACACTCCGATAATAGACTCGCCCACTCATCTTACAGTACGAAGTAACACGCTCTCACGATGGATAGATCATTCGGAACCTCATCCTCTACTGCTACCCTCCTCGCGACTCCGACTCCTTTAGATCGAAAGTCAAGACCTCTCTCTTCTTCCACCTTCCTCGCACACAACCAATTAGCCCAATCTATCAACTCTGGAAACACTTCCTCTGTCCTCCAACCTCTCTCCTTCCAAGCGAATCCTTCCTCTTCCTCCCTTAGTACTCAAACCACCAAATCCGTTCGATTCTCCCCTGCTCACCCTAGTACGACTGGAGGATTCTCAAATGGATACTCATCAGCACCCGCATCGAGGATACAAAGTATCGCTACTCCTCCAAGAAGTCAAAGTTCCCCTTCTTTGAGCGCACTCAACCGATCAAGTAGTTATGGATTGGGATCAGGAGCAGCTGCAACTCCACCGAGACAACAACAACAACAGCCACAGCAACAACCGTACCAGCAGCTAAGTCAGCAGGTGCAGCAAAAAGTTCAGACAGTGATCGAAACTCCTAAACAAGCGGCGCAGGAAATCAAACAGAAATTGGAAGTGACGCCAATCGGAAGAGGGGAAGCCGCTAGACGGTTGAGGGTAAATGCTGTATTACTCGTGGCGTGGTGGGTATCAAGTAGAACTGCAGGTTATCGGTAAGTCTATAGGTCGAATTATCAGTCGCTCTCGTCGATACTGAGTTTCGCAACTTGACCTTACAGATTCGCTGCTGGACACCTTGTCGCTCTTGTTCCCATACTCGACACTCCTCTCCTCGTCTTCGAAACCCTCCTCCTCCTCTTACTCTGCTGGAACATTCTCGACTCTCTCCGAGCGCTCCAAAAACTCTCCGCTCTCCCTTCCTCCTCCTCTTCCTCAACCGTTTCCCCAACCCTCACCTCTCCCATCTCAACGAAACCTCCTCCTTCCCGACCCACCAATTCGTCCATTTCAACCCCAATCCGATCCTCCCCAAAAACTCGTTCCCAACCTTCCCCAGTCGTCTCCCGATTCGTCTCCCCTTCTCGCTCAACCGCAGTCGGAGCAAAGACCTCCCCCTTCCGCTCTTCCTCGTTGAAAGGAGAGTCCCCACCAACTCCTCAAACACCGTCAAGTGCGATTAATAGGAATGTTACTTCGGTTAGTGCGAGCGCTTTGGGGAGGAGATCGTTGGGATTGGGAGGAAGCCCAGGTGCGAGTCCGTTAGGCAGGAATATGAGTAATGGAGGAAAGGCGAGTCCGAAAGGGGAGGAGATGCAAGGTGCTTTACTCGCTTATGAAGCTAGACATTCTCCAACTACTAGTGAGTCGCGATTCTTGGTAAGTGATTGCTCATTGAACCCTCGCTAAGCTATTGTCCATCTCACAGCTCGTGTTTCGCTCAACACCAAGGAAGAGATCGATAGGCTATTCGAGTGAAGCGGACGAGGGGAGGAGGAATATTATTTTGGTTTTTTGGTTTTCTTTTTTCTTTTTTCTTTCAGTCGCAGTCTCGCATCTCTCACTCTCTCTTTCGTACTCTTTATTGTATACTATCCCACTCTGCAAACACGCGGCGTTTAGCTGTTCACTCTCTTTTTCGAAACCTTTGATGTCACTCTCGGTTAGGGATTTCTCGCTCAACTCGCTGATTTCGAAGTGGAGGAAAGCGAAGATCTTCTCTCTTCCTTTCCTACCTTTCACTTGCAACCAAAGTAAGCTCGTCTTCTCAAGGAAGAAGGAGAGTTCGCAAACAGTTGAGCTAACCTTCTCTTCTCTCGCACAGAAACTAGAATGCCTTCCTCAATCGTTCAACTGACTCCTTTCCTCCAACCCTTTCCTTACGGTCGAAATGGTCTCGAATCTCTCGCAGCTCAATACTGTCTCGAGACTCCCGGATCAAAGCAAAAGATTGAGCAAGACGGAGGAATCAAACCAGATCAACCTTACGGAGAATGCTGGTTTGGAACTCACGACAACGGACCTGCGTACGTCGAGGGACAGGGAGAGAAGAAATTGAAAGAGTGGGTGAAGGAGAACCCCGAGTTTTGGTTGGGAGACAAGTTGTTGAAAGATGAAAAAATGTCGAAGAGGTACGAGAAAGACGTGCCGTATTTGTTCAAGGTTCTCAGTTTCGATAAACCTCTTCCTCTACAATGTCACCCCGAGTGAGTCCCGATCTTTCCGGGGTCTATTCTGATTGCGAAACGACGAAGATTGACTTTTCCTCTCTTTTCGTTCTCGTTGTTCAGCAAGAAGCTCGGTGAAAAGGTGAGGTCCCTAGCTGTGTATCGACGGTACTCGGCGACTCTCAACGAAACTGACAATTCCTCATTCGATTCCGCAGCTCAAAGAGCAAGAAGCGAAAGAGAAAGGCAAGAACGAAGATTTCGTCGATGGCGGTCACAAGCCTGAGGTAGGAGTCGCATTGAGTGATTACTTCACTGGTAAGCTCACACTCAAACTGGAAGATCCGAACGAGTCTGCTCGACACTGACCTCGCTTTCTCGCAATTTCGTGCAGCTTTCGTCGGATTCCGACCTCCGATGCAACTCGCTTCCATCATCTCTGCCGTACCCGAATTCAAATCCATGTTCTCCTCCACTACTCTCTCCTCGTTCAACAGTATCGCCTCCTCTTCTTCCTCCTCCGATTCGTCAATCAAATCATCCCTCCGTTCCCTCTTCTCCGAAGCAATAAACCTCTCTTCATCTCAAGTCAAACCTCTCATCACCTCCATCAACGATCGGTTGGAGAAGGAAGGAGCGGAGGGAGTATTCGGGAGTGCGAACGATTTCAATGCAAAGGGGGATGCGAATGCGACGGGAGAAAGTGAGGCCGAGGCAATGGCGAGAGTCTGGAAGATCTCTTTCAAGACTTATGGAGACGAGGATGTAGGGATTCTCGTCAGTACTTGCATGATGAACCTTTTGAGGATGAGGAAAGGAGAGGGAGCTTGGATTTTGGGTGAGTTTACTCTACTTTTTCTGAACGAGGGAACGCTCAAGCTAAGTCGAATCCGCTTGAATAGCCGACGACCTTCATGCGTATGTCGAAGGAGATATCATCGAAGCGATGGCGTGAGTTCACAAAAACTCCCTCGAATCCGTCTCGAGTTTCGAAATCGAGCTCACTCCTTTTCCTTTTTGTCTCGTCACAGAAACTCGGACAACATGGTAGCTCACGGACTCGGTACAGAGGAGCAAGGAGGCATCTCTACCTTTGTCGACATGCTCTCGTATCGACACTTGCCCGCATCGAAACTTCTCCTCTCCTACGAAGACTCTTCAAAATACGGAAAGAACGGTTGCACTCGATACTACGACGTACGTACCGACTCTCTTGTTCTTAACCTACGGCTGAGCTAATTGAGAGTGAGCCGAGTGATCAGATCCCTATTTCGGAGTTTGATTTACTTTCCGTCACTCTCACTTCCTCGAAACAAGAGGAAACGATCAAAGCTCTCGATGGTCCTTTCACTTTCGTCGTTACGGAGGGTAGCATTACCGTCAAGGTCGATAAGGATGAGGTCAAGTTGACGAAGGGTCAAAGTGCTTTCGTTAAAGCTAGTTCAGAGATTTTGATCGTCTCTCAAGGGGACGCTGAATTGTGGGGAGCTTTCTATCAGTAGAGACGAGCCTCCAGTTATGTGTAAGTAGCTTGACGAAATGAATGCAACCTTTTTTTTGACATTGTATTTTCGTTGTTGACATCAATTTTTGAGAGAAAGGAAACTTCTCTTGTCTTCTTTCCTCTCACTTTGGCATTTGTCAAACGCGTCAACTCACAACATGGCACCACGTAAGAGTGCTAGAGCTAAGAAAGTAGTCAATCAAGACAGCGTTTACGATGAAGGAGGAGGAGCAAAGAGGGGAGCTATAAGTGATGACGAATTTGAAGGTGAGTCTACTTCTCTGCTGCTCAGACAAGCTCTCAGCTGATCTAGACACGTCCACAACAGCACCTAAACCCAAAAAGAAAGTAGCGAAGACCTCTGGAAAGAAAGGAAAGGCAGGTGGGGGAGGAAGAGGGAAGAAGAACAAGTTGGAAGTGTTCAACACGATGCCGTTGGATGTACTCAGAGAGGTAAGCTACGCTCTATCTGCGAGCTGTGTCGAGTCTGGAGAGGAGACTGTCGACTGACTTCGATTCTTCGTTTCTGCCCCTTCTCCCTCCCTTCTTCGCACACTGAATCCCCCTCACCCACCCCAACTCTGCCTACGCCAACACACTCGTCCTTTCTCTCCTCGTCCCGCATTCGTCTCCGCTCGACGATAGATCATGGAACACCTCGATCCGAAAACTCTTCTCGCCATGTCGCGCACCTGCTCAATCTTCCGCCAGACCCTCCACTCTTCTGGAGGTAACAGCATCTGGAAACAAGCTCGTCAGAACGTTGGACTCGGCGGACTCAAGAGGGTTGGAATCGATGTCGAGGAATGGGAGGTCGCTCAACTTCTTCACGACGGAACTTGCGTTGGGTGCGGCAAAACTCGTGCCATCGTCGTCGACTACATCCTATGGGTCCGCGGATGTGCTAGCTGTATGAGATCGTACTCTCTCCGTCGGGAGTTCCACATGGAAAGCTCTTACCACGAAAAAGCTTTTTCGTGTGTACCTTGTTCTCACTGGATGGATTACACCTACTATTGGGTTCCGATGATGGATAGGGTCACTCGACAACTCAATGCTCTCGGAACGGATCGAGCCAAGATTGACACCTTCGTCGAGTCTCGCAAGAACATTCAGAAATTGGCTCAAGCAGACAAGAGGATCTTGGAAAACTGGGTCGACCGTCAGAAGTATGCAGAGAAGGATGCAAAAGAGAACAAGAGGGAAGCTAGGTTGAAGAAGATCAAAGAGAAACTTCGTCTCGAGGGCTACGATGAAAAGGAGTAGACTTCGTTTTCTCGTTCTCGACTTGCGATTCTAGACTGACATTTGCTCTTCAGCCTTTCATCGTACGCTCTCTCGGTTCACCCAGACGCTATCAAGGCTCAAGACATCTCGGACAACGTATGGCAGAAAGTCAAACCGGTTCTAATGAGGTAAGCTCTTTGCCCTGTTTCCCTCTCCCCCTCTTTTCTCTCTCCCCTCTTCACTCTCTCCCCCTCTCCCCATCCGGATCCCCTCGTTCCCGCTTCCCTCGCTCCCTCTTGCCTTTCTCCTCATTTGACCCTTTCCACCGGTACCTCTGACGGATCGAACTCAATCTTGACTCGCTCAAAATAGTCTCCTCGATGAAGAGCGTACGAAACGTCTCGCCAACGAAGCTCTCCAACGTCAGAAAGCTCGTGCTTTCGCCCTCAAGCCTTTCTACTCTCAAATCGAGAACTCTCTCCCTCCTACAAGCTCGAGTCAGCTTCGAGTCTTCTTCCCTCCGTTCGCCAACTTCATTTCGCTCTCCTCCGTCAAACCTCTCTACGTTCCCGAAGGTCTCGTCCCTACCGCCGAGGATCTCTCGAAAGCTCGACCGGCGATCCTCAAATCACTTCAGGCGTTCGCGAATCAGATCAAAGATGCTTTCACCGCGAATCTCATCGCAGCTTACACCGCTCTCGACCCCAACTTCGATCCCTCCAACCTCTCCTTCGTCTCTTGTACTTCAGCCATCAAATGTATCTCGTCTCACTGCAGAACCTACAGCACTTTCCCAGCGATTCTCGAACACATCCGCATCTGTCCCTCAGGAGATCAACTCGCAGTAACCGCCAAATCACCTAGTACGACTCCTCTCCAGATTCAGACGATCAGGTCGATCATTGCAGCGGTCAACTCAGTCGAACAAGGGAAATTGAGTGAATCGAGTTCAGTCACAGATTTGTACGCTTTAGGAGATTCGTTCTCTTGCGAAACTTGCGAACTTCAGAAAGCGCAACAAGGTCAAGTACTCGGAGCTGCGAATTGGTCGATTGCTTACAAGACGAAAGAGATCAATTGGGTCATCTTGGTGAGCTTTTCTCTCTCTCTCTCTCATTCGATACTTTCTCGTTCCTGATGTTTGTCGTTTCGTTTCCTTTAGCTCAATCACGTCAACAGTAAACACGAAACTCAACCTTGTTCTATCAAGTACACTCGACCTCCTCCTCCGGCTCCAGCAGATCCAGATTCTCTCGTCAAGGATGAAGATGACGAAGAAGGAAACGATACGAAGGAAGGAATCGTCACGAATGAGGAAGAGGAGGTTAAAGTGGGGGAACCAGTCAAGAAGGAAAAGGAAGAGGATAGTAAGGGAGGCTTTATCGCTTGAGATAACAGAGGAAGAAAGGAAAAGGAAGCTTGTTTGCTTGTTTGTTTGTTCGAATCTTCGTTTTCGTTTTGCTCTTTCTCTTTTTCAAGGTGAAACAAAGCTCGAGATTACTCGCTTT
>Ga0308170_10005132_pt1 | contig 10092 bp, 5 predicted proteins | sample PhyBR2_2_FD_202136 | JGI IMG/M metagenome (GOLD analysis project Ga0308170, IMG submission 202136) | Phyllosphere microbial communities from UC Gill Tract Community Farm, Albany, California, United States - DLSLSB.R2 | ecosystem: Host-associated > Plants > Phyllosphere > Unclassified | place... | reverse complement strand
GCTGCGCGAGCGCTGCCAGGCCGACGATCCCCCCGCTGAAGTGGGCATATCGGCGCTGCACCCACGCTACCGCGAGACCCTGCAGGACGAAGATATCGCCGCACTGTTCAAGACCATCACAGTGCCAGGCAACGCAGGCCCGGGCGCGGTCCGCTATGCCACCGGGCTGGCGGCCCATGCCCGCGACGAACTGACGCTGCGCCCGGGCACGGGAGTGCGCGCGCAGGCGCTAGCCCTCGCAGGACTCGATCCCGACGATCCCGTAGTGCGCGCAAAAGCCTTCTCCGTACGCGTGCGGGCAACGGGCGAGCTGACAAGCTTCATGGAGCGCATCGGCATGCCGCTTCCGGTGGCGCCCGAAGGGCTGGCCGACCATTACCTGCTCGAGGCCGACGACCAGGGGCGCCTCATCGTCGGTTACCAGCTGCGGGAGGGCAGCCGGTACGCGGGCCGCTTCGATGTCCAGCGCTTGACCGAACGACTCGCGTCGGCCTATGCCGCCAGTCCGGCCCTCGCCCGCTTGCGCGATACCTGACCGAACGGGCGCAGCCACCCGCCTATCGACGTCGCCGGGCCCGGCCTGCGGACGGCGTCACATCCGCGCCGCCAAACAGGTCGGGCTGGACAGGCGTCGCGGACGGGACGGGCGCGGCGGGTGCCGGCGGAGCAGGGGGCGGAAGCTCGGCCGGCCCGGCGGTGTCGAAAGGATCGATTTCGGCCGCCAGGCCGTTCGCGTACGCCAGCACCTGGTCGAGGATGTCGTATGTTGCGGGATCGACGGGTGCGGTGGACTGGCCCAGCCTGCGCCGGCAATCGGCGATCGCGGCGCGGACCATCGAGACCGTGCGGCTGCCGGGGTAGCCCGAGACCAGCTTCTGGAAGCGGTGCTCTTCCCACTTGTCCTGCTCCCGCTGGGACAGGAATTCGGGATAGTGGCGCGCCTTGTAGCGCAGGAAGAGGGCGGCCAGTCTGGGATCGCTGAAGTCCGGCCTGACCGCCGCCAGGTTGGCCGGATCCAGGGTCAACAGCTGGTCGAGGGTGCGGCGGTCGTTGCCGATGAAGCCCGCGTACAGGGCCTCCTCGGGATCGCCGTCGAAGGATGGCGGTGTAAACGCCACTTGCAGCAGCCGGGGCAGGTCGACCGCCCGCAGCACGTCCCGCATGTCGGGGACGTTCGCCAGCGCCGCATCGAGGTCGATGCCCAGTTCGGACGCCCGCTCCGGTGACAGCACGTCCAGGTTCCTGAACACGGTCGGCGACTTGTTCGCGGCGATGCAGTGGATGGGCATCCGGCTGAAGCCCTCGGGCTGGTCTTCCTGCCTGGTGAACAGGCGCCGGCGCAGGGTTTCGGCGTCGATGTCGAGCAGCTGGCGCGGATCGCCAGCCAGGTCCCAGGCGATGACTTCGTTCCGGTTGGTGGGATGGGCGGCGACCGGCATCATGATCCGGACCCCGGCAGTCTCCGGCGAGCCGCGTCCGATATGGAGGAAGGGTGCCTGCTGTTCCGGATTCATTTCCTGCAGCGCCAGGGTCTTGTCGCGCATCGAGAAGCAATGCGCGCACAGCGCGGGTTGCCGCTGCCTGATCAGCCGTGCGAGCCCGATGGTGGCGCCGACGTCGGACAGCGCATCATGCGCCAGTTCGTGCAGCAGGCCGTTCGCCTTGCTGAGGCGCCCCAGCTTGAAGGAGGGGGTGCCCTGGTCGTCGCGCGGCCATTCCAGCGTGTCGGGGTACAGGGCGTGGACGGCGCGCACCAGTCCGATCAGGTCCCACCTGCCGCATCCATCCTTCCATTCCCGGGCATAGGGATCGATCAGGTTCCGCCAGAACATGAAGCGCGTGATCTCGTCGTCGAAGGCGATCGAGTTGTAGCCGAAGGAAATCGTTCCCGGCATCGTCATCTGGCGGCGGATTTCCGAAACGAACTGCAGTTCCGGGAGGCCCGCTTCCCCGCACAGCTGAGGGGTGATGCCGGTGATGACGCAGGCATCGGGGTCGGGCAGCAGGTCCGGATAAGGCCGGCAGTACAGGGTCATCGGCTTGCCGATGAGGTTCAGGTCCATATCCGTGCGAACACAGGCGAACTGCATCGGCCGGTCACGGCTCGGATCCAGGCCTGTCGTTTCGTAATCGAAGACCAGCAAACTGTTCATTGGGCCTCTCATGGAAGTCGACACCATGACAACATGATACGCGTGATGCAAAAATGTGAGCATCATGACAAATCCGCGCGCACGGGCAGCGGGACAAGTGTTGCATTTTGTCCCGAACCGCTTTATCGCCGCTTTCCGCCGGGAAATGATGCGGTAGCATAAATGCGATTAGCCTCTCAAGAAAGACCTTATGCTTTCGAATTTCCGTATCGGTTCGCGCCTGGCGATCGGCTTCAGCATCACGATCGCCATCATGTTGCTGATGTCGCTGATCGGCATTAACCGCATCCGTCACACCAGCGCGCTCACCGACCAGATCGTCAAGCAGCGCTATGTGGCGGTGGAGCAGACCAACGTCATGCGCAGTTACGCGAACCGGGGCGCGCAGGCCCTGCGCAACGCCATGCTGGCGACCGACCCGGCGCAATCAGCCAAATTTTTCGATGCCGTGCTCGATGCCGACCGCATCGGCAGCGAAGCCGCCGGCAAGCTCGGCCAGCTGATGAGTTCGGACGAGGAAAGGACGCTGCTCGGCGACCAGGCCAGTGCCTTCGCGGCCTTCACCGCCAGGCGCGCGCAAGCCATCGAACAGTTCAACAAGGGCGATCGCGCGGCTGCCGTCGACTTCCTGTTCGCCACCGTGATCCCGCTGCAAAACGCCTACTTCGGCCGTCTCGACGCCTTGCTCAAGCACGAAACCGAGCGCGTGGACCGGCTGGGCCAGGAGGCCGCCGAAGCGTCCCGTGACGCCACCGTTCTCCTGCTGGCGCTGCTGGCCCTGGCGACGGTCGTCTCTGCCCTTGCCGGCTACCTGATCACGAAGTCGGTCACCAGGCCGATCGGCGAAGCGGTGGCGCTTGCCGAAACCGTCGCGCAGGGCGATCTGACGATGAGGATCGAGGTCACGCGCGGCGATGAAACCGGACGACTGATGGAGGCGCTCAAGACCATGGTGGCCAGTCTCACCCACACGGTGAGCGCGGTCCGTTCGAGCACCGACACCATCGCCACGGCCTCGGCGCAAATCGCCGCCGGCAACCTGAACCTGTCCTCGCGTACCGAAGCGCAGGCCGGCAGCCTGGAAGAAACCGCCTCGTCGATGGAAGAATTGACCTCGATCGTCAAGACCAATGCCGACAACGCGCGCCAGGCCAGGCAGTTCGTCGTATCGGCCGCCGACCATGCGAGCCGCGGCGGCGAAGTGGTCACCGAGGTCGTCTCGACCATGGGGGCGATCAAGCAAAGCTCGGGCAAGATCGCCGAGATCATCGGCGTGATCGACAGCATCGCCTTCCAGACCAATATCCTCGCGCTCAACGCCGCGGTGGAGGCGGCGCGTGCCGGCGAGCAGGGCCGCGGTTTCGCCGTGGTGGCGGCCGAGGTGCGCAACCTGGCGCAGCGCTCGGCCGGCGCGGCCAAGGAAATCAAGGCGCTGATCGAGGATTCGGTCGCCAAGGTCGACGCCGGCGGCCGCCTGGTCGACCAGGCCGGCAGCACGATGAGCGACATCGTCGGCTCGGTGAACAAGGTCGCGGCGCTGATGAACGAATTCGCCGCCGCCAGCGCCGAGCAGAGCGCGGGCATCGAGCAGGTCAACATTGCCATCGTCGAGATGGATCAATCCACCCAGCAGAACGCCGCGCTGGTCGAGGAGGCCGCCGCCGCCGCGGCCAGCCTGGAAGAGCAGGCGCATCACCTGTCGGATGCCGTCGGCGTGTTCAAGCTACACGCGAGCCCGACGGATCATCGGCCGTTGCGCCGGCCAGCCTTAACCATGTGAAGCCGGCCGCGCCGGATACCAGCGAGGCGACCAGGATCGCCATCTTCGAGGCGTTGACGACGCCGGCCTCGCCCGTGAAGGCGAGGTTGGTGATGAAGATCGACATGGTGAAGCCGATCCCGCCGAGCAGGCCGGCGCCGAGCACGTGACGCCAGGCCAGGCTTGATGGCAGGCGGCACAGGCCGAGCGACACGGCGGCGAAGGTCGCCAGCACGATCCCGACCGGCTTTCCGGCGCTCAGGCCGAGAACGATGCCCAGGCTGTTGGACGTCAGCAGTCCCTGCGCCCAGTCGGCGCCGACCACCACGCCGGTATTTGCCAGCGCGAAGACCGGCAGGATCAGGAAGGCCACCGGCTTGTGCAGCACATGTTCGAGCCGGTGCGATGGCGATGTCTCGTCGTCGCGCCTGGCGGAGTACGGAATCGCGAAGGCCAGCAGCACGCCGGCGATGGTCGCGTGCACGCCGGACTTCAGCATGAAGAACCACATCAGCACGCCGCCCAGCAGATAGGGCGCCAGGACCATCACGCGCCCCATCCGGTTCAGCAGCACCAGCAGCACGAACACCGCCAGCGCCGCGGCCAGATAGCCGATCGAGAGTTGCGCCGTATAGAAGAGGGCGATGACGACGATGGCCCCGAGGTCGTCCATGACCGCCAGGGCGGTGAGGAAGATCTTCAGCGAGGCCGGCACGCGGCTGCCCAGCAGGGCCAGCACGCCGAGGGCGAAGGCGATGTCGGTGGCCATCGGAATGCCGAGCCCCGCCTGCGTCGGGGTGCCGTGGTTCAGGCCGAAATGGATCAGTGCCGGAACGGCGATCCCGCCGGCCGCCGCCACGATCGGAAGCAGGGCGTTCTTCAGCTCGGACAGTTCGCCGTTGTACAGCTCGCGTTCCAGTTCCAGCCCGATCAGCAGGAAGAACACCGCCATCAAGGCGTCGTTGACCCAGTTCTCCACCGTCAGGCCGGCGAAGGGCTGGTGCCAGAAGTGCAGGTATTGCCCGCCCAGCGGCGAGTTCGCAAGCAGGAGGGAGACGAGGGTGCAGAGGATCAGGACGGTGCCGCCGGCTTTTCCGGATGCGGCAAATTCCTTGAAGGTGTTCGAGAGGAAGCTGGTCATATGGGCGCGATCAAGCCGCGTGGCGGCCCGACCAGCGCGAATCCTGTCGTACCGAGCGGTACGATCACCCAGGCCCCATTATAGCTCGGTGTGCAATGCCGTGACGCGGCCTTTCCCATTCTGCATGTCGGGATGATATGATGTTCAAAATCACTATTTAGTTCCCGGCATCTATCCCCCCAATGGAATCACAGCAATTTCTTTTTGGCGAATGGGTGGTCGACCCCACGACCAACAGCATTCACCAATCGGGGGAACGCAAGCAAATGGAACCGCGGGCCATGGAAGTGCTGGTGGTCCTGTGCAAGGCGGCCGGCCGGATCGTCAGCGCCGATGAACTGCTGGCGCAATGCTGGCGCACCGACGTCTACGGCGACAATCCTGTCCACAAGATCCTCGCCCAGCTGCGGCGCCTGCTCGGCGACACCGCCAGCGCGCCCAGCTACATCGAAACGGTACGCAAGCGCGGCTACCGCACCCTGGCCCCGGTCAGCTTCGGTAAATCGGGTCAGGGGACGGCCGGCAGGTGGGCGGACCGGACCCCGTTCCGCGGGCTGGCTGCGTTCGATGAAACGCATGCCCAGGTGTTCTTCGGACGCGACGAGGCGATCCGCCGGCTGCTGAAGTCGGTGGACGCCCAGATCGGGGCGGGGCTGGCGCTGCAGCTGGTGCTCGGGCCCAGCGGCTCCGGCAAGTCCTCGCTGGTCCGGGCAGGCCTGTTCCCGGCGCTGGCGCCGGCCTTGCGCGGCGGCGCACCGGCCCTGCTGTCCACCACCGTCTTCGATCTCGCCGAGCAGGGCGAGCAGGGCCTGCTGCTTGCGCTGGCCGGCGCCATGCTCGACCTGCAGGCCGGGGATGCCGGCGTGTTCGCCGGCGACAGCGCGATCTCCCTCGCGACCCGCCTCGAACAGGACCGCGAAGGCGTGCTGCGCCAGATGACGCAAGCCCTGGCCGCGGGGCGGGGGCCCTACGGCCAGCTGCGCTTCGGCATCTTCATCGACCACGCCGAGGCCCTGTTCGTGCCGGGCCGCTGCCTTGACGCGGAACGCGAAGCGCTGCTGGGCACCATCGAGGCCCTGGCCCGCAGCGGCGCGGCCCTGCTGGTGATCGGCTGCCGCAACGACTTCTATCCGCATATCGCCCGCCATCCGCTGCTGATGGACGGGAAGCCGAATGGCGCCCACTTCGACCTGGCGCCGCCGACCTTCGCCGAGATCGCCCAGATCATCCGGCTGCCGGTAGCCGCCGCCGGACTCTCCTTCGGTACCGATCCGCAGACCCAGGCGCGCCTGGACGACGTGCTGTGCGAAAGCGCCGCCGCCAGCCCGGACGCCTTGCCGCTGCTGCAGTACTGCCTGCAGGAGCTGTATGCGCTGCGCAGCGACAGCGGCGAGCTGGGTTTCGACGCCTTCCGCCAGCTCGGCGGCGTCGAGGGCGCCATCGCGCAGCGCGCCGAGCAGGTGGTCGCCCGCTTCGACGAAGCGCAGAAGGCCGCGCTGGAGCGCGTCATGTCGCTGGTAGTGGTCATCGCCGCCAACGAGGAGACCGTGACCAGTCGCCGGGCGCCGTGGTCGGCCCTGCGCGGCCTGGCCGAGCGCCAGGTGGTCGACGCCCTGGTCGCTTCGCGCCTGTTCGTCAGCGAGTTGCTGGGCGAGGTGCCCGGTTTCGGCATCGCCCACGAAGCCATCCTGCGGCGCTGGCCGCGCATGCGCGAATGGATCGACGTCCACAAGAGCGCCTTGCTGGAGCAGGCGCGCCTGGCCAACCAGACCGCGCGCTGGGTGCGCGAAGGGCGCAGCGCCGAGCTGCTGCTGCCGCGCGGGAAACAGCTGGAGGCGGCGCGGGCGCTGCAGGAATCCGGCCAGTTCGCCCTGAGCGAAGACCAGGCGCAGCTGATCCGCCTGTCGCTGCACCGCGCACGCAGGGGCGAGCGCCTGCGGCTGATGGCCATGGGCAGCATCGTCGTGCTCGCGCTGCTGGCCCTGGCGCTGGGCATCAGCGCCACCGCCTCGCGCAAGCTGGCCGAGCAGCGCCGCCTCGAGGCCGAAGGCCTGATGGGCTATATGCTGGGCGACTTCGCCGACAAGCTGCGTCCCCTCGGCCGCCTCGACCTGCTCGACGGCGTCAGCAGCAAGGCGCTCGACTACCTCGGGGCCAGGGGCGAGCAGGAGGCGGGCATGACCGCGCTGGCGCAGCGCGCGCAGGCGCTGCAAGTCATCGCCGAAGTGCGCCGCGCGCGCGGCGATTCCAAAGGCGCGGTGCAGGCGCTGGACGCCGGCCAGCGCATTCTCATGGAACAGCATGCCCGCGCGCCGGCGAACGTCGAGGTGCTCAAGAACCTGGGGGTGAACGCGTACTGGCTCGGGCAGCTGGCCAAGGACCGCGGCGACTTCGACAGGGCTGCCGTGCACTGGCGGGATTACCTCAAGTTCAGCGACGACCTGAACCGTATCGAGCCCGGCAACGCGACGTGGTGGATGGAGCAGTCCTATGCCCACAACAACCTCGGCTCGCTGGCCGCGTCGCGCGGAGACCCCGGGACAGCGGCGCGCGAATTCGAACAGTCGGTCGCCCTCAAGCGCCGCGTCCTCGAGCGCCAGCCGGATGACAGGATGCTGCTGAACGAGCTGGGCGACAGCTACTCCTGGCTGGGCGCCGCCAGGCAGGCGCTGGGTGAACTGGACGCCTCGGGCGCGCTGTACGAGCAGGAGATGGGGGTCGTCCAGCGCTTGCGGGCTGCGGCGCCGGACGAGGCGCGGTGGACCAGGAGCGAGGCCTGGGCGCTCCAGCACCGGGCCGCCAACCGCCTGGCACAGGGCCGGGACGAGGCGGCGCTGCAGGACTACCGGGCCGCGCGTCTGCTGATGGCCGGCCTGGCGAAGGCGGACGAGAAGAACCTCGGCTGGCAGGCCGAAGCCATGGGCCTCGAACTGCAGGAGCTGGTCATCGTGGCGCGCACCGGAGGCAGCGCCCGCGTCCTCGCCGGGATGCGGGAGCTGCATGCGCGCATGGCCGGCCTGGCGGCAAGGGATCCGAAGAACGCCACCTGGGCGCGCACGGCGGGCCTGACCCAGGCCTGGCTGGCGGCACTGCTGCTGCAGGATGGCCGTACCGGGCCGGCACGCGACGAGGTCGAGGCCGCGCTGACGCGGCTGCGCGAACTCCACGCCGCCAACAAGGCCAACAAGACACTGGGGCAGGCCCTGATCCGGGCCTTGCTGGTGTCGGCCGACGTCGACAGGGCCGCGGGCGACGGCGCCGCGGCGCGCACGGCCTGCCGTGGCGTCGTCGACATGCTGGGGCCGGACGCAGCCGCTTCGCGCGACTACTACGTACTCGAGCCCTGGGTCAGGGCCAACTACTGCCTCGGCGAGGACAGCGCCGCCGGGCAGGCGGCCGGGCGCCTGAAGAGCTTCGGTTTCGCCGACCGCGGCTACCTGCAATTCCTGGCTTTACATAGCAAAACGAAAGGGAAGTCATGAAGACGGCTACACCACAGCGCAGCGTCACGATCGGGATCTGCGGCCGCGGCGCGGACGACGCCCAGGTCAGGTACAGCTACTGGTCGCCGGACGACGGCCTCACGCGCACCGCCACGCCCAGGTGCCACCTGGACCAGGCATGCGCGACCAATACGTTGTTCCTGCTGGATTACCAGTCCAGCCTGAACGGCTGGACCATCACCGGCGTCGAGCCGAATCCGGCCGGCGCGCGGGCCCTGGAAACCATCCCCGGCCCGGCCGGGCAGTCGGTGATGACGCTGTTCCCGAAGCTGCCCGTCACCGAGGTCTTCAACTTCTACATTGTGTACACGAACACGCTGACGGGCGCCGTGGTCCGCTTCGATCCGCAGGAGAACAACACCCCGATCCCGCCGTGATACGCGGGCTTTCGCCTCATCCCGCATGAAAAACGGGCCGCGCATTGCCGCGGCCCGTGTCGTTTTTATGCTTTTAAATCAAACGCTTAACGTCCGGAAGGAAACCGGAAGGTATCTACACGGCAATTCCCCTACAGTTCGTCCGCCGTCAATCAAGCAAGGGGAAACAGCATGACATCGACCGCCGACCGCCCGCCGCACAGCGGGGACGAGCGCAAGCGCCAGCGCCAGGCCTGGAGCCTCAGATCCGCCGAGGGCGGCTGGCCTTACTTTGCGTCCACCGCGCTGGTCGCGGTCCCGGACGGTGGCCGGCCGATCGGCCGGATCGCGATCGGCGACCAGGTGCTGACCGCGATCCGGCACGGCGCGGCATGGGAATGGACGGCTCGCGAAGTCCAGTTCAGCGCCGGTTCGCCGCCGAATACCGCCGGCGTCGGCTACGTGATGTTCTACATCGAGTACGGCGGCAAGCAGCCGGGCGAGCGCCGCCAGGCCATGGTGGCCTCGCCCAACCAGCTCTTCCTGCTGGCCGGCGGCGGCATCCTGAAGCGGGCCGACCAGCTGGTGCCCGGGACCGATTGCCTGGTCGATCCGGACGGGGCGGCGGTGCCGGTCGCGCGCATCCACAGCGGCAGCTATTTCGGCGCCGTGCACCATATCGCGACCGAGGTGCCGGACTACGGTGAATTCCGTGGCAGCCTGGACCAGCACTTCATCATCGTCAACGGCGTCGTCTGCGGCGACTTCGCACTCCAGCGCTACCAGCATGCCGAGTCGATGCAGCGTCACCTGGCGCCAGGCGCCGACAACCCGGCGGTCGGCACCGCGGCCTACCGCGCCCGCCACGCGGCGGTCTGCCGCTCGGCCTTCGGCGCCGCCGTCGACCTGGACGCCGGGCCTGTCGTGCATCCGGAGTTCGTGCCCGACATCGAATCGGCCACCGTCATCCCGCCGCGCGCGGCGACGCTGTTCAGCCCCAGGCAGGAAGCCCAGCTGCTCGAGCCGGACGTGCCGGCGCGGCCCATGTCGGACGCCACCAACCGCTGGATGGCGGCGTATTACTCGCGTCTTTACGCGACCTTCTGTGCCGGCATCCGCTTCCACGTCGACTGGACCAGCCAGCGACCGAACGTGTTCGCCTTCACCGAATATGGCCAGA
>Ga0308170_10005131_pt1 | contig 10093 bp, 11 predicted proteins | sample PhyBR2_2_FD_202136 | JGI IMG/M metagenome (GOLD analysis project Ga0308170, IMG submission 202136) | Phyllosphere microbial communities from UC Gill Tract Community Farm, Albany, California, United States - DLSLSB.R2 | ecosystem: Host-associated > Plants > Phyllosphere > Unclassified | place... | reverse complement strand
ATTCGAGAACGTGCAGCTGACCTTGAATTCGCAATTTCATAGAAAATCGGAACTGGTCTTGCTGGATTCCTCGCCCCTGCCTTCTGCGCCTCGACTAAGGGTCCCTTCCGTTGTAAGTGAACGATTTTTGCCGTACTCGTTCAAAGCGGTAAACTTACGTCGACCGTTCGTACTTTCAGACGGTTCCCGAGGATTCTCCGCTTCCACCAAGTCTGGATCCCAGGGTGCCACCGCTTCCGTCTCTGTTGGCCACAACACCACTCAACCCGGAGATGCTTCCGAGCTCGCCATTGCGTATGTCGAGATTCTGTGTCGAATTCACTCCACTTTTTGACTGACTTTCCTCGTTTCGTAGCGTCCGTCTCACTGCTGCCCGTGATATCATCCTCGGTCTCTTGATGCGTGACTCCACCGCTGCCGTTGTCACCCGAGCAGTCCGTAAGTTATCGTTCCCTCGCCGTTGCGGAAGAATCCTACTCACTCTTTTGTTTTTGTCCAACAGAGGCTGATCTTATCACCGACGTCCTCGACATCGCCGCCGCTGCCCTCGGATGGATCGAGGGTGGTCTCAGCAAAGAGAGCGCATTGAGTGTTGCAGGATTCGCTGGATCCGCCGCCGCCCTCTCCCTCTACATTCTCAACAACTAAAAAACCTCTCAACCTAATCAATAGTAAATAAAGTCACATTCGTCCAAGTTTCCTGTGTTGTCCCCCCTGGTTTTCCTTTTAGTTGATTCTGAATTCGTATCGAGCGCCCGTCGAGCAAATATCCCAAATTTCACTCCAAAAACGCTACATTCTCTTCGTCCGCTCGCTCGAGAGTCTATTCGCATTGCCTCCGCTCCTGACCCTGACATACGCCGCAACGTCGCTTTGATGGCACTCGCACAGCGTTGAGCTTTCGCTTCTGCCCTTCCCCTCGCTGTGAACACGCCTCGAAATTTGAACACCGCTCCTCGATTCGTATCTCCTGCTAAACCCCAACCTGTAGTCATATCGACCCTTCTCGGCGACGTCAGTATACAGCATTTGTATGAGCATAAGCTCAAACGGTTCCGAGGCAACGCACTCTGCCCAATTTCACTGCGATCACCTTCTTGATTGCACTTTTCCTCCCTCCTTTCTCTTCTCTTTGCAAGCTTGAGACGTTGGCTGAATACCAATGACTCGATAAGGTGCCTACCTACCGACGTTGAGGTCGAAAGTTGGAAATAGTCGACCCAAGGTTGCTTCGTATTCTCGAATACAGCGCGAACGATCCGAAACTCTGGCCACTCGCTCACTCTTCTCGCCTTGCCGTGAAGCTCAGCGTTTGAATTGTCAACACGGAGGAACATTGTCGTTAACGAGAGTAACCGAATCCAAAAAGCTAACGAGACTAAGCATGGCCAGAAATTGATTTCGATAGGGACTCGTTTCTGGACTCGAGAAATCGACTCGAGCTGGGCAAGTACGGCTCGACGTCGCGAAATAGTGTGAACAAGGCCGACGAGCGAGTGACAGTCCGGAGATTGAAAGTTCCGACATTCGACCCGAATCGACTGTATTCGACTCGAATTGATCCGCTTCGCTTCGACGTCCCAATCTTTCGACGGTCTCGCTCAAGCTTGGTCAGTGTGTCCTTTCAAGTCGCACGAGGTCCTCCATATGGCGACGAATCGAGAGTTGGCAAAAGTCGACAAGTCGAAAATCGAGATGGGGGCTTGGTTGCGAGGAAAGTCAAAGCGAGGCTAGTGCAAATGAACAGGCTGGCTGAGCTCCCGAATATCCCCTTGGTGGCTCGATGAGCACCTCGGTCAGCGGACGAGAGCTAGAGTAGTCAAACCTGCGAGAGGTGAGGCGGGAGAGCCCGTCAACAAGTTCTGCGAGATTCGTGGCTTTCGTGCGCTGCGATCACGCTAGTGAGCACCGGCTTTTGGTCGTCATGTTATCAGTATGGGCCTGCTTCTGTCTGCTCGGACGTAGACCGGCGGTACTGACGAGGTGAGGACAGGGTCTATAGCCGAACTCTCTTCTTTCGAAAACCTTTACAAATCCGAGCTCTCGCAATCTTCTGTCCGCTCCTCTGCTACAGGTCAGGATCAAAATTACTTCGAGACTGTCACTGTGTAGTCCGTAAGTGATCGATTCCGTCACGTCGTTGCGGAAGAATCCTATTCATACTTTTTCTCGCTCAACAGAGGCCGACCTCATCACCGACGTTCTCGACATCGCCGCCGCTGCCCTCGGATGGATCGAAGGAGGCTTGTCAAAGGAGAGCGCACTTTCCGTGGGAGGATTCGCAGCAACCGCCGCTGCTCTTTCTCTTTAGATTCTCAACAACTAAAAAACCCCTCAACCTAATCAATAGTAAATAAAGTCACATTCGTCCAAGTTTCCCTGTTGTCCCCCCTGGTTTCTCTTTTAGTTGATTCTGAATTCGTATCGAGCGCCCGTCGAGCAAATGTCCCAAATTTCACTCCAGAAACGAGCACTCTTCTCGTCCGTTTGCTCGTGAGTCTGTTCGCACCGCCTCTCATCGTCTGTAACGCATTGAGTTATCGCCCGGATGTCGCACTCGCACAGCTTTGAGCTTCTGCGTCTCGACTTCCCTTCGCTGCGAACACGCCTCTTGAACATCGCTCCTCAAAGTGTGTTGCTGCTGATGCTGTACCCCAGTGGGACAGCCCCTCTCTGCGTTGTCAGCATACAACATTCGTGCGATTGTAGATTGCAACGGTTTCGAGGGGAATGCAGTATAAATTCAATCGCCTTCTTGATTGCTCCTGCGCTTTCTGCTACTATTACTCCACAATCTTCAAACGATGGCTGGCAGCCAATGACTCGCCGAGTTCTGCGTCGTCACCAAGTGCGAATGAGAGCTCAAGCCTTTTTAGAAATCGACCTTTTGGTATCGACGATTTTGCGAAACACTTCGCTAGACGATATCGATGCTCCACAACTCCTCCTCTCTCCTCCTCTATCTCCAGTATTTCTCCTTACTTTCACATAACGTCGTCGGTCAGATTCTGCACGGTTATGGTAACTCGGGCTCACTTTGACAGAATGAGCTTTGCGAAGGAGGAAAGAATCGATCTTTCGCGGAAACTTAACTCGAGTAATTGTCCAACTCGAGGAGGACAAGTTGACTGATATTCTCTGTACATGCATGCCACGCGAGCAGAGAAGCCGTGGCTACTGTAGTTAGCGGAGACCCAGAAAGTTCTTTCTCTTCGTTCGGTGTGCGGAGTAGTTGATGGACCCTCTTTTCACCCTCGCTTGAAATCCGAGTTCTTTTGTGGCTAGACATCCTCTTGCTCTTCACTTCTGACTACCCTACCTTCCTTGCGAAACGACCACCTGACTCTTTTCAGCTTCGATCGTTATTAACCGGTGCTAAAAACCACGAGGAAACCGTACCTAAATAACCGAAAACGTTTGTCTTCTCTTTCCCGCTTCTCACTCCCCTCTCTCTACCCAAAAGGCTTACCACGACCAGTATGCGCTCTACTAGTACTCTGCCTACGATCCTACAACAGTACTGCGGTTCCAGACCAACGTCTCCTGTTCAATTTGGCATCAAAATGCAATCCCCCTCTTCTCAACCTCGAAATCCCTCTTCTCATGAATCCGACTACTTCAGCTCTCACCTGAATACCCAAGATTTGTTGGATTCACTACCGAAACTGTCCAAATCAACCATGGTCGAGGGAGAAGAGTTGGAGTTGGAGCGGATTCGGAACGGTTTATTACAGCAGGCACCTGGGAAAGAAGGAAATGTAGGAAAGGCTAGAAGACCATCAGCTAGTTACTTCAGGATTGTCAAGAATCAAGGGGTGGATATCGCTTCTTCAACCTCAGGAGGCTCGAGTCTCTCGACCCCCTCTCTCGAATCCGACTATTCCCTGTCCGCCTCCTGCTCCCCTCTTCACACCCCTTTAGACGACTACGAATACTCTGGACCAGCAACTCCCCTCGATTCGAATTCCCCAGTCCTCGAACCCGTCTCTCTTCCTTCTCTCGCATCGCGCAGGGGAAGACCAATGAAAATTGACATCCCTGCCTTCCAACTCGACGCTTCCTACTTCACTGCCCCTCCGAAAGCTACCGTCGCTAAACCTTCCTCGTTCCAATTCGACGTCGCACCTCCGAGACGTTCGAAACCTTCCAACACTTCCACTTCCCTTCCTGCGAAACCTTCCGCTCCTTCCTCCTGGTCTCAAGATCCTGTCGACCTAGCTGGAATCATCGGTGAACGACCTGGTAGTCCGATCCGATTCAAGACGAAGAGGCGAGACAATGGCTTCGCATTCTAAACTCTTCGACCCTCTCCTTCCCTCTCTCTTATGTTGCACTTCGTCTTTCGTATTATACCTATCAGCTCAATCCATCGCTCGTCTTTCCCGGGAATACCCTCGCCCTCTCTCTCAATAGTGTTTAGGAATAGTTTTCTACCCTTTTTTGTTTCCATAGATTCCGAATCGATCTTCTCTTTTGAATAGAAAGTATCGCAATACAAGCAGTAGTACCTCCTCACAGTTCACTTGGTCTTTCCGAAATCCTGAGAGAATTTGTTGCGAAACTTGAGATGATTCAGCGACCATTTCAGAAATAAGACGCAATTCTCAACTTTCTCACTTCCACTCATACGATGTCGACTCGGTTAGCAAGGAGTACCACAAGACTACTCGCACGATCACAGGCCTTCCATACGACTGCAGCTTCAGCGCATCCAGCTAGAACGCAACCTCGAAAGGAGAATGAACCAACCTCGACTTCTACAGACCGATTCAACAGACCTAATGGATCAAACCCTGCCATGAGCTTTCCTTGTGTGGATCAGAACGAGATTCGAACAGCAAGACTCCTCGAGAAACGACACTCTTCCCTCTCCTCTCCCTCTTTCTCTCCCGATTCCTCTGCCGCTTCCTACAACACTCTCGGCCCTTCCTCTTCGACAGATTCCACATCCGATGATCCAGAAGGTCCAGAACCAGCTTATGCGAACGTCGTATCTGGTTACAAGCTTTACAATCATCCCCACTCATTTCCTCTCGACTACGGTGGACAACTTCCCTCTTTCTCCCTAGCCTACGAAACATGGGGAACTCTCAACGCCGACAAATCGAACGCCGTCCTCCTTCACACCGGTTTATCAGCTTCATCCCACGCTCATTCGACTCCCGAGAATCCTCAAGAAGGGTGGTGGGAGAAGTTCATCGGACCCGGCAAAGCGCTCGATACGAATCGATTCTTTGTCATTTGTACGAACGTATTAGGAGGATGTTATGGATCGACTGGACCTTCTTCGCTCGACCCCTCAGATGGACAACCTTACGCAACTAGATTTCCGATTCTATCAATCTTCGACATGGTCAGGGCGCAGTTCGAGTTGTTGTCGAGTTTGGGGATCGACAAGTTGGCGGCAAGCGTAGGGAGTAGTATGGGAGGAATGCAGAGTATCGCAGCTGCGCATTTGGAACCGGAAAGGGTTGGGAAAATTGTCAGTATCAGTGGAACTTCGAGGAGCAGTCCGGCCAGTATCGCTATGAGGCATGCGCAACGAAGTGGTGGGTCTCACTTTCACTGTCAGCAATGCTGCAGTTTCGCTGACTGCGACTCGAGTCGGACAGTTTTGATGGCGGATCCGAATTGGAAACGAGGGTTCTACTATGATGATCTACCGCCGCATACTGGAATGAAGCTAGCTCGACGTGAGTCCATCTCGTCTGTTTGGGGTTACAGCGTTCGGACTACGAACTGATCTCGTCTATTCTTTCCTCAGAAATCGCAACGATCACTTATCGCTCAGGTCCAGAATGGGAACAACGATTCGCAAGACGACGACGCGACCTCTCGACATCACCTTCAGTGTCGGAAGACGCCACTACTTCACCTCATCTCCCCTCACCTCCCGTTCTCTGTCCCGATTTTCTCATCGAAACCTACCTCGACCACCAAGGAGAACAATTCTGTCTCAAATACGACGCAAACTCACTCATCTACGTCTCGAAAGCGATGGATCTCTTCGACATGAGTCAAGACGCCCTTGACGATCTCGAAGCTCGTAAAGTCGCTCGAAACGCCGGAGCTGCTCCTAATGACGCACTCTGCCCAGTTCCACCACCTCCATCTCCCCCATCATCAAAGAAGAAACCTTCGAAATCTTTCATCTCTTCCCTCCCTTCCTCTCACGCCTACCTTCCTTCCCTCACGAGCGGTCTCTCCCGATTATCGAATCACCCAACTCTCGTCATTGGAGTTCAAAGCGATACCCTCTTCCCTATCGAACAACAGAGGGAACTGGCAGAGTGCCTGAAGGCGAATGGGAACCCGAATGTCGTTTACTATGAACTGAATCAGCCTTGGGGTCATGATACTTTCCTTTTAGATGTTACGAACGTCGGAAGTGCGATCAATGGGTTCTTGTCGGCTTCCTTCGGGACAGAGAAGTAAGGAGTAGTCTATCATATCGTATAGCAGTAGTAGATACCATTGTTGTAGAGAATGAACAGAGGAAGCGAGGGGTTTCGCAAGACTTTGATTGTTCTCGTTCGTTGAAGTCGCGGCACAATCGCAGCTTGGCTCGCTCTCGGATGATACACATATGAGCGTCTGCTCAATGTAGCTACAGAGAGGAAGAAGAGAGACAACAAAATCGTGAGATACCGAAAGTTGCGAAATTCTGCCAAGTTGCTACTTCCCTTTCTCACCTCTTCATCAAGCGATCCAACCCGACTCTCCCTCTTCATTCCGCGCTATCACCTCTATCCACCCGATTACCTATTCACGCCACCTCGCTCTCTTCCCCCTTTGAAAGCTCCACACCTCCCGCTCAAATTCCTTGATCTCCTGACTTGAGCAAGGGTTCCCGACACTTGAACCTCCATCAGAATAACAGTTGGTATCTATCGATCACCTACCAGCTCCCCCTCGATCTTCACAGCTTGATATCCTCCCAGCATTCCTCCGAATCCACCTTCCTCCCGATCCTCTCCAGTCCCCGTTCAGAGGCAACGACGTCGAGCTAGTACATCCTCACCAGCTCGAGATACACCTAGTCCACAACGCAAGAAACCTAGAACTCAATCACCCGATCTTCCTCGCTCTTCTTCCTCCCTTCCTCTTCCTCCTCCTCAATTTCCCCATCTTGCCGAATCATCTAGACCTTCGACCTCTTCTGCAAGTTCTGCCATTCACGACAACGACGAAGACGAAAGAATGGTCTCTTCTGGAGTGCCCGCTCTCGCTGCGCCATCAACAACAGCAGCTTCGAACGGACACTCGAGAGGAGAATCAAACGGAAATGGTCATTCGAATGGATTCGCTATAAACGGGAATGGGTCATCGTCACTCGTAGATAAGGACATGGCGACGAACGGTATGTTGGACTCGAACAAGTATAGAGGAGAAGATGGATTCGTACCATTGTGGGAAGGGAGTAATTTCGATCGAAGAGAATTCGTTAGACTCGCTCTACAAGCTTTTCAAGATATGGGTTACAGGTTCGTCGTCACTCACGCTCTTATCTGTTACACACATGATGCTGAGTTTTGCAGCGTACAGGGACACTGCTTCGACACTTCAAGCGGAATCAGGATTTACCGTCGAAGATCCTGCTGTCGCTTCTTTCCGCCAGAGCATTCTCGAAGGTAGATGGAGTGATGTCGAAGCGATCGTGTCAAGTCTACCTCTCGAACGACCAGAAAGTGCTCTTGTATGTTCTCTCTTGTGCATTCCATCGGGAGAATGAAAACTCAGACTCTCTTGTCTCTTGTAGCCTATCCTCTTTGCTGTTCGACAGCAGAAGTTCCTCGAAGCTATGGAAGCTCAAGATACGAAGAAAGCATTGACGATATTACGGAACGACCTGTCTTGCCTCAACTTTGATTCGGATCGACTGCATTTCCTCTCGAGGTACGGACGCATTGGCTCTGTACCGCTTGACAACTCCGAGCTGATACTAGAGTTGAGTGTATTCGTAGTCTCGTGATGTGCGCTGAACCGGAAGAACTGCGGAGGAGAGCGACATGGGACGGCGCGAATGGACAATCTCGACGACAATTGCTGGTTCATCTGCAGAGTACGACTTCTCCATTCCTCTTTTTTCGTGACCCTCGCTGACTTGATCTCTCTCTAGGCTTCATCTCGCCAACTGTCATGCTTCCCGAACGGCGGTTAGCGACTCTCCTCTCACAAGCACAGTCTTATCAACAACGACATCACGCTTTCCCTTCTTCCGCTTCCGAACCCTTCTCTCTCCTCGTCGATGCCGAAGCTCAATCAACAGAAACCTTCCCTGATCACACCTCTCGGATCTTGCGAGAACATACGGACGAAGTTTGGAGATTAGCGTGGAGTCACAATGGGGAATTCCTTGCAACTGCTGGAAAGGATCGAACAGTCATCATCTGGAACGTCAAGGTACGGCCTACTCTTCTTCCTTAGTATGTTCCTCTGAGACTGACTAGCGAGGAATCGGCCGTTGTACAGGAAGATTTCGCCGTTCACAAGATCCTTGGTCCTCATCCAGATCCAGTATCGTGCCTCGCGTGGTCTCCCGATGATTCGATCTTGTTGACTGCGGCGGAAATGGTCATCAAGATGTGGAGTATGCAATCGCTCGAATGCATCGCTACTTTGTCTCGACACGATTATCCGATTGGTGCTCTCGCTTGGTTACCGAATGGTCTCGAGTTCGTTTCGGGAGGGATGGATCTCAAGGTCTATTTCTGGGTGCGTCTAGCTCTGTCTTCGCAAGTCTATATGACGACTGACTCTGAAGAGTGTAACCTCCGCGCAGGATCTGAGCGGAAACATCACTGCTACTCTACCTTCTTCACCGACTCGGGTCCTCGATCTCGCTGTCACGCCGGATGGATCAAAGCTCGTGTGCGTCGGTCGTGCAGATACGACTGAACCGCACATGATCCCTTCTAGACAAAGTTCGAGGAGTGCTACACCTCAGATGAACCTCTCGGCACCGTTGGGAGCTAGACACGAGAAACGCATCTCCGTGTACGATCTCGTCAAGAAGGAATTACTATAGTACGTCGACTTGTTGTTCTTTTTCGATTCGATGCAAACTGACTCTCTCTTCTCCCGAATGAGCAGTGAGGTGGTTCAACCTTCGGAGCTCACGTCGGTCGAGGTATCAAAGGACTCGAAGTATGCTATCATCAGTCACGCTCCCAAGGTAAGTTTCGAGACTGGACAATCGCAAACCTTCCGACCTTTGCTGATTGACCGTCGATAACCTACAGGAAATCCTCTACCTCGAGCTCGAATCAGGTTCCGTCTTGCGCAAGTTCGAAGGTCACGATCAAGGTCAATACGTCTTGCGGAGTTGTTTCGGAGGAGCGACAGAGAATTTCGTTCTCAGCGGAAGTGCCGGTACGCTCATTCTCGCACCTTTCTCCTATCCTCGCGTCTCACTCAGTTTCTTCGCTCGCTATACAGACGGCAAGATCGTAGTCTACCACCGAGACACTGGACGACTGCTCTACAAACTCGAAGGTCACGATTTGACAACAGTCAATGCAGTCGCATGGAATCCTGATTCTTCTCGAGCCATGTGGGCTAGTTGTTCAGATGACAGAACGATCAGGATTTGGGAGATGAGTCCTGCTGATGCGAAGGAAGCGGAATCAGGAGGTCCAAGGAGGAATCGTCTCAGACCACTGAGTCTCATTTGAGACTTCTTCTCACCCCTTTCACGCCTTCATCCCATACTTGTAGCTATTTCCTTTCTCTCTCTTCGCTCTCCCTATTCCCTCATTCTGGTTCCCTCAACCCCTATTGCAGCTCGTCGTTCTATTTCCTCCTTCACTCTTCCTTTCTCTCTCTCTCTCTCTCTCTCTCTCTCTCTGATGTTGTAGCTCTTACTCTTGTTCCTTTCCGCGCGTGTTACCTGCAGTTTACTTCTCTCTCTCTCTCTTCACACCCCTTCGTGAGAAGGCGAGCTTCTCTATAACCGATCGAATGGAATTCCGTTTCTCTTGAATTTGGAATAGATCGGTACTATGCTACTCGATCGACCCCTTCTACAATTACCGAAGGAGACAAGACAAAATAAGGTGTATTCAAAGTGCTCCAAGTTGAATGAAATCCTTCG
>Ga0308170_10005128_pt1 | contig 10094 bp, 12 predicted proteins | sample PhyBR2_2_FD_202136 | JGI IMG/M metagenome (GOLD analysis project Ga0308170, IMG submission 202136) | Phyllosphere microbial communities from UC Gill Tract Community Farm, Albany, California, United States - DLSLSB.R2 | ecosystem: Host-associated > Plants > Phyllosphere > Unclassified | place... | reverse complement strand
GTACACCTGCCGCGCGTCGTCGACCGTCGGCGCGAGGACCGTGACGCAGTCGGCGGTCTTGCACGCCGGGACGAGGCCGACGGTCGAGATGCTGTACAAGGTCGGCTTGAGGCCGACGACGCCGTTGAACGATGCAGGGACGCGCGTTGAGCCGGCCGTGTCGGTACCGATCGAGCTGCGCACGAGCAAGAGCGAGTCGAGGCGAGTCAGCACGAGCCCGCCCTCGGCTCGACAGCGCCTGCAGGCCGCCTCGAGAGCAGGGAAAGGGCAGAAGACGCACAAAGAGACGAGCTTGGCGCCGACCGAGACGGCCGACCCGGACGAGCTGCCGCCGGAGATGTAGTCCTTGTCGAACACCGAGCGCGGCGTGCCGTACGGGCTGCGGTGGCCGACGAGTCCCTGCAGAGCATGATCATAAGTGACTGAGAAAGAGGGAGAGAGCGAAAGCGAGGGAGAGGGAGAGCACGCACCGTCGCAAACTGGTCGAGGTTGGTCGTGCCGACGAGGATGGCGCCTGCGTCGAGAGCGCGCTGCACGGCCGGCGCCGTCTTGTCGGCGACGTACGCAAAGTCGGGGCACGCCAACGTCGTCTTGAACCCGGCGACGTCGATGCTGTTCTTGACGCTCATCGGCACGCCGAACAGCGCGGGCTTGTCCTTGCCGGCGTACGCTCGCTCGAGCTCGGCGGCGCGCTCGAGGAGCGAATCGAGAGGGACGACAGCGATCCAGACGGCCGGGTCGACCTCGGAGGCGTAGGCCGTGAGCCGGTGGTGCACGGCGCGGGCGACCTCAGTCGGGGTGGTGGCGCCCGAAGCGTAGGCGGCATGGAGCGCAGAGATCGAGAGCGAGCCGTCCCAGGTCATGGCGTGCGCGTGCTGTGCGGTGCGGTGCTGCGCGGCGTTGAGGCGATGAGGAGGAGAGGGAGGAAGATAAGGCGGGCGGGGAACGACCGTCTCCGCTTCGAGCGCTCGACCGCGCCGGCCGAGTTTGGTCACGTGACGACGACGTTGCCGCGGACCGTCGGCGAGGAGGGCGAGGTCGCGGGCTCGTCGCTGAAGACGACGAGGCCGCCGAGCTTGGTGACCTGCGTACTCGGTGAGGAAGCGAGGCGGCCGGCGCGAGCGAGAGGTCGTCGAGCCGAGCTGGTGCCGACTCTCCTCGACAGGGCGACCGGTCGGCGCGTCCTGGCGCGCGAGAACGGCTCATTGCACGTGCGCCTAGTACTCCTCGGCGAGGGCGAAGAACTCCTTGGCGATGCGGTCCTGCGCCTGCTCGCCCGTCTCGCCGTCCGAGTCGGCGATGGCGCGCACGACGAAGAAGTGGTGGCCCATGAGGTCCTGCGGCGCAAAGGGAGCGCCGCCCTTGCCTGTATGACGAGGTGAGGGATGGGCGTCAGCAAACAAGAGCGAGAGAGGCGCCGGCGAGGGACCGGGCGAGGGAGACCACGCACCGTAGACCTTCCCTCCTGCCTCTCGCGCGATGATGGTGCCAGCGCACACGTCCCACGACCAGCAGCCGATCTCCCAGTACAGGTCGAGCTGACCGGCCGCCGTCATCGAGTAGTTGAGCGCCGCAGAGCTGTTGCAGGAGAAGCTCCGAGTCAGTCCCGGGTGCGCGCGCGGGAGCGCGCGGCCGACGACAGCTGCCGCCGCGCGAGAAGCCTGCAGCTTCGTCGAGGAGGAAGGAGGGAGAAAGAGACGGACCCGATGCTGCGCAGCGAGTGCGCCATGACCCCGCCCTCGACCTCCTTGCCGTCGCCCGCAAGCCGCATGAACGTCCTCCCCTTCTTCTCGATCACGTTCCTCGACCGGTCCGAGCCCCACTCGACGCCGATGATGGCGTCGCCGAGCGACGGCAGCGGCGCAGGGTGCGGGTGCGTGAGCGGGAGGCGCGTCGTCTCGTTGAGCCAGGCACCGTGGCCCTCGCGCGCCGAGTAGAGCTTGTTGAGGAACGGGTTGAAGATGACGCTGCGAAGGGTGGACGAAGGAGAGTCAGTGCATGCTCCTGAGCGACGGCAGGTTGGTCGCAGCGGCCGGCGAGCCGAGTGCGAGCGGTCGGAGAAGAAGCAGTAGAGCCGAGACTCACCCGATCACGGGGACCTGCTTGTACGTGAAGCCGATGCTGCAGCAGACCTGCGGGCGACCTCGAGGGTCAGCTCGGCGAGGGACCGGAGGCGGGCTCGGCGACGACGCACAAAGTCGAGGCCGTGAACCTGCAGGGGAGGAGAGGTAGGTCAGCGAGAGGCTCGAGAGAGGGAGAGAAGGGCGGTAGCTGGGACGCACAAAGTTCGAGGTGCCGTCGACTGGGTCGATGATGAAGGTGGGCTCGTCGGTGAGCGAGACGCGCTCGCCGCCGGCAAAGCTCTCCTCGCCGATAAACTTGAACGAGGGGTAGGTCGACGCGATCTTGTCCTTGATGAAGGCCTCGACGGCTTGGTCGGTCTCGGTGACAACTGCGTGCACGAGGAGGTTCCGAGTCAGCAGGCTGAGCGGGAGAGCTGTTGCGAGGAGGAGCGGCGTCCGAGGTGGGGGCGGAGGAGGAGGAGGAGGAGGGTGAGGTGGTGCAGAGGGCCGCTGGGTGCCGCGCTCGCCTTGAAGGTGGGGAGGGCCGAGGAAGGAAGCTGTTCTCACGGTCGACGCGGTTCTTCTTGGCGTCGACGCCCGAGGTTGCGTCGGCGGACGAGGTGCGCTTTGCCGAGCCGGCGAGGATCATGGCGCCGGCGTCCTTTGCGAGCTGAAGGGTGAAGGCGTACACGGCCTCGAGGTCGAGCGAGTCGGCAGGCATGCTGGCTGGAGCGCTGGTGCGAGAAGAGGCGAAGGGACGAGGGACGACGAGGACGAAGGGCGACGCGACGAGGAACCGGCTCGCGCTTCCTCTCCCACTCGCTCTTGGGCAGGCTTGCACGGGCTGCACCTGCTGCCAACCCTTCTTGGACTCGCCCGACCCAGGTCCTGGCCTTGCCCGCCTCGCCCTCGCTCTTCTCCTCGACCAACGCGTTCTCATCAGCCAATGCCGCCTCGGGTCCAGCCAGGCAACCCCAACTGGGCAGCGTGGGTCGACGACCTCGCCAGACGCGCAGAAGAGCGCGGCGAGAAGTCGGCGCAGACCTACAAGCGGGTGCGTCGCTCGCTCCCTCGCCCTCGCCCTCTCCCACTCGTGCCCAGGTTGGCTGACCACACTCCTTCGCCCGCAGGCCGCATCCTCGCTGCACAGCTGCCCGATCCCGTTCGCCCACCCCGACGACGCCCTCCAGCTCAAGGGTGTCGGCCCCAAGATCGTCGACTTCCTCGTCGGCAAGATGCGCGACAAGTGCGAGAAGGAGGGCCTGCCCATGCCCGACCGCAGTGCGTCTTCGCTCCTCCTTGTCCTGCTCGTCCTGCGACCCCTAGCTGATCCCTTGCTCGCGCAGTCACCTCGACCGCTGGTCCCCGCAAAGCTCCCGCCAAGAAGAAGCGCTCGACCGCCGACGGCCCCGCCTCGGACGAGGTCGACCCGCGCGAGGCCCGCCGCCAGCGCACGACCCAGCTCGACCTCGACGCGCCCCGCATCCAGTTCCAGGCCCACCCGGACGGCCATGTGTGGAACGAGCCGCTGCCCGAGGACGAGCCTGCGCCGCGAGGAGGCGGCGCCGGCACCAAGGGCAAGGGCAAGGAGAAGGCGCCCGCCAAGCCGCGCGAGTACCTCCCGCGCCAGAACAGCGGCGCGTACGCCATCACGCTCGCGCTGTACCTGTGCTGCTCGGCCGACGAGCCCGAGTCGTGGACGACCAAGAGCCGCATCATCGAGGTCGGGCAGGACTACTCGGCGACGCCGTTCGGGCAGGGCACGGCCAACCGCGGCGGGCAGGCGCAGGGCGGCCAGAGCTACTCGTACACGGCCTGGAGCGGCATGAAGAACCGTGCGTCCCCTCTCTCCTCCGTCCTGCGCCCGCTCGACCCGCTCAGCTCGCTGACCCCGTTTGCTCTTCGCAGTGCTCGACAAGGGCATCGTCGTCTCGGACAACAAACGCCCCGCCAAGTACGCCCTTACCTCGAGCGGCTACGCCCTCGCCGAGAAGCTCGCGCCCTTGGCCAACATCCCGCTCCACGTCCGCCTCCCGACCTCGTCCGCCGGCCACCCTTCCTCCTCGGGCACCGGCCCCTCGACCTCGACCTCGACCTCGACTGCCTTCCGCGGGCGCGGCAACGTCCTCGGCGGCACGTCGACTGGCCCTCGGCCCGCCGCACACGTCGGCGTGTCGATCCACGCCGCCCCTCGCCGCCGCGCCTCGTCGCCGCTCTTCAACTTCTCGGACGACGACGACGATCGCGGCGGCGCACCCAACGGCGACGTCGAGTTCCAGGCGCAGATGCGCCAGGCGATCGAGCTGAGCAGGAGGGAGAGCGCCGGCTTGTCGTCGGACCCGGCGGTCGGCGGCGTCGGCGGCGGGGGCGGCGCCGACGAGCGCGAGAGGGTGCGACGAGGGCTCGATGGGAGGAAGGCGGCGAGTGGAGCTTATGCGGCGCAGGCGGCCGAGAGGAGGGAAGCTCCCGGGCTCAAGAACGTCGGTGCGTCGAGCCTTTCTTTCCTCGTCGCCTTCAGTGTCGAGGCGAGGGCCGAGCTGACGTCCTGCTCGCTCCCGTAGATAATGCGTTCGGCTACTTCTACCTCAACGAGGGTGCGTCCCTGCTCTCTCACTCCTGCTCGACCTGCACGAGTTGACGTTCCTCCCCTCGCAGCCGACGAGCGTGTTCTGTCTCGAGACGACGCCGAGGTGTCGCAGACCGACGACTGCGCCGACCTCCTGTACCGCATCGAGTACCGCCTCGCGCAAGACCTGCACCCGATCGTGCGCGGCCTGCAGCGGCCCGAGCCCATCTCGCGCGCCGTCCCGCTCCCCGGCGGCTCGACGAGGACGGCCTACATGCGCGCCCGAGTCTCCAACCAGACGGCGCCGGGCTTCCCCAAGGTCACGTCGGCGAGTGCAAACTCGTCAAAGGTCGACAAGCGCCCGGCCGACCCGATGGCGAGCCTCCTCGGCGGGTACCAGGCGCCGAGCAAGAAGGGCAAGGACGCCATGTACGCCCCGCCGCCCGACGTTCGACGTCTCGGCGCCGACCCCGACGCTCCGCCGGCTCAGCCGCAGCGCGGGACGGGCAACGTGCTCGACGTTCTCGCCCGCTTCAACGCCAAGGGCGGTGCGGCAGGTCCTCCTCCTCCAGCGCCCGCCGCGAAAGCCGCGCCGTCCTCCTTCCGACCCGCAGGCAGCACTCGAAATGTCGACGACGCCCAGCTCGACACGCCGAGCCCGCCCAAACGCCTGCGCCACACCGCCTCGACCATCCTCGCCGCCGCACCCTCAGCTCGCGCACATACCTCGACCGCCGCCCCTCTCCGAGCCGGGTTCGCCGCCGCGCCCGGCGCTCGTCAGCTCGTCAACCGGCACCCGCTCGACCCGGTGCGCGACCACGTCGCGCCCGCGTCGTACCGCTTCGAGCCGTTCACGCCCATCGTGTGGCCCGCCGGATCGTTCAAGGTCTACCTCGTCGTCGACTCGCGCGAGGGCACGCGCGAGCACGGCAAGCGCGTCGAGCTGTGCGACAAGTTCGAGCGCGAGGGCGTCAGCGTCCAGGGCAGGATGCTCCCGCTCGGCGACATGCTCTGGGTCGCTCGGCGCGTCGATCCGAGGACGGGCCGGCCGACGGGCGTTGACGACGTTGTGCTCGACGCCATCGTCGAGCGCAAGCGGCTCGACGACCTGTGCAGCTCGATCCTCGACGGGCGGTACGTTGGGCAAAAGGTGCGTCGTGCACGGTCCTCCTCTCGCTCGCTCGCCCCCGGGCCCGATTTGCTGACGCTCTCGCACCCTCGCAGTTCCGCCTCAAGGACTCGGGCATCACGCACCGCATCTACCTCATCGAGAAGTACGACGTCGCCGCGCAATGTGCGTCCTCCTCTCGCGCCTTCCCTCCTCGTCGCCGTCTCCTCGCCGCCTCGAGCTTCGCCGACTGACTTGCTCTCTACTCTCTCGCACAGATGAGAAGTTCGGCAAGCAGATCTGGACGTGCAAGTCGCAGCTGCAGGTCAACGACGGCTTCTACGTGCACGAGTCGGCCAACATCGCCGACACGATCTCGTATCTCAAGAAGCGCACGCAGGTCATGGCCGAGCTGTACGAGGTGCGCTCTCCTCTGACCCTCTTGCTCTCCTTCGTCTCCGTGTGCAGGACTGACTCGAGCACGTGCGCCCGCAGCACAAGGACCTGCACGTCATCCCCGACAAGGTCATCGACCGCTCGACCTACCTCGCCTTGCAGCAGTCGCTGCGGCTCGCGTCGCCCTCTCAGCCGCACCACACGACCTACGCCTCGTTCTGCGACCTCAACAAGCCCGACGCGGCGCTCACGCTGCGCTCGCAGTGGGGCAGCATGCTTCAGCGCGTCAACGGCCTCGGCGCCGAGAAGGCCGTCCAGTTCCTCGGGCGGTGGGACACGCCCATGGCCTTCTTTGCCGAGGCGCAGAAGCACGAGCGCGAGGTCGAGAGGGGCAACGCGCTCCTCCCGCCCGAGCAGGACGGCGCGCCGAAGAAGCGCGGCGCGCCCAAGCGGCGCAAGGCCGAGGACTTTGTCGTCGAGGAGCTCGACGACGGCAGCGCGTCGACGAGGGGCATCAAGGGCAAGCTCGGGGCGCGCATCTGGGAGCTCTTCATGACGAACGGGCGATACTCGAGCTGAGGAGGAGGAGCGGTTCTCGTGGCTCTCTCTTCGTCTTTCTTTCGTCGTGCTCTCTCTATTTCGCCATGCAGTACCACTATGAGGCTCGAGAAAACGTGCATGCGTGCGAGAGCGAGAGAGTACAGACAACAGGAGAGAGAGCCGCTCCGATGAGACGAGGAAAGCCCGGCCCGCTCTCACGAATCGCCCATCAGGTTCCAGCGAGCCTGCGAACGTGTTCAACCAGCAGGAAGTCAGCACGTCGTTCGCCGTGTCGAGGAGGAGAGAACAGACAGAAGTCGAGACGAGCACGCACCCGCTTGGCCTCGCGCTCCCTCTCGTCGCCGCCGCTCGGGCCTCCTCCCGCGCCCGCCGCGCTCGTCGCCCGCACGCCGCCCTGCGTCGGCCCGAGCTGCGTCGTCCTCGTCCACGCCGCCTCTGCGTCGTTCTCGTCCGCCCCGCCCGCCGCCGTCGAGTCGCTGACGAGCACGGCGGGCCCGTGCGCCGCCTCGCTCGGCTCGCGCTCGCGCTGCGACTGGCTCGCCATGAGGTGCACCTGCGACACCTGGTCGACCTCGGCGAAGAGCGCGTCGACGTCGTCGAACCCGAGCGCGTCGGCGTCCATGCCGCCGCCGTACTCGTCGTCGTCGTCGGGCATCTCGGCGGCGGGTCGGGCGGCGGGCGCGGGCGACGGCGTCGGCGGGTTGAAGAGCGGGCGGTGCGCGCCTCCTCCTGCGCGTGCAGCGCCGCCGTCGTGAGGTGCTCGCGCGGACGGCAGCGACTCGCTCTTCTCGCGCTTGACGGGCGCGGCGCTCGGTCCCCTTCCGCTCGCGCCCGATCCCGCTCCTGCTCCTCTCGCCGCGCCGCTGCCCGTCGCCGAGCGCGACCCGCTCGCGCTGACACTCGAGCCGCCGCCGCTGTCGTAGTCGGTCGTGGCGACGACGAACTTGGCCTCGAAGTAGTCGCCGAGGAGCTGGAGCATGAGGGGCCGGCCGCCGCTCGAGAAGTGCGCCGTGAGCGTCGTCGGGATCGAGTCGGCGAGCGTGATGATGGACTGTGCGCAAGGTGTCTGTCGACGTCAGCACGAGGTGCGGCGGTGCGAGCTGCGCGATCCGGGCGAGGGCGGGAAAGAAGCGCACCTTGAACTCTCGGAGCGCGAATGTGACAACTTGCGGGTCGGGCACGTCGTACGCATCGTAGTCGTCGACGTCGACGTGCAGCTCGGTCGCGAGCGGGCGCGAGGCGTAGGCGTCGCCCGGGTTCGTGACTGCGCGAGGGTGGTCGTGCTCGTCAGGTCGTGCTCGCCCGTGGACCGCTGCGAGGGAGGGGAGAGGAGCGACGCACCGTCAAAGCCCGAGTCGTTGAAGCTTTTGAGGCGGCAGTCGCGCTCGCCGCAGTAGAACGTGATCTCGTCGGCGGCGCCGCTCGCGCCCGCGCGCAGGTGGAAGTGCTCGGTCCTGCTCGACGTACAAGCGCGTCAGTCGGGTCCGGCTCTCGAGAGGAGAGAACGAAGAAGAGGGACGCACCAGTCTTTGAGGACCCGGGCCGAGGCGGTCCAGGACGAGGTGCAAGCGTCGAGGTCGAAGCGGGCCCAGTTCTGCACGTTCGGGTCGCTGTACGTCAAGCTGTGCTTCTTGCGAACGCCTGCGACGATGCTCGAGTCAGTTGAGGATCCTCGAAGAGTGTTCGGTCTCACAAAGCGAGACGAGGCAGACGCACCGTGCTCGCAGAAGAGGTGGACGACGAGGCGGCACTCGCCCGAGTCGACGCCCGGCTCGCGGTGACGGTCGCCGTTGCGGTCACCCGAGTCGACGACGGCGATGCTGACCGACTCGACGGCCGACTTTGTGCGCAGGGTCGACAGGAAGGGCTGCGAGAGGGAGCAGGAGGTGAGCCGCGGGACAGAGAGGGAGAGGAAGGGAGGGAGGAAGGGGCGCACCTTTGCCGTGATCGAGAACTTTGCGGGTCGGTCGGCATCTGGGTCAACGAGGTAGTACTCTGCAAAGAAGCGCGGGTACAGGTGGACGATGCCAAAGGCGGTGCGCGACGAGTTGACGGTCGAGACGGAGAGGCGCTGCTTGGTGGCCGAGAAGTCGAGGTCGTCGCCGATGCGGGACAGGCAGGTGAGGGCCTTGGTGAACTCTGTGGAGGGGCCATGGGTGAGCCTGAGTGAGCCGCGGCGGTGGGAGCGGTTGGCGGACGAGGTGGGGGAGGAGAAGGAGGAGAAGGAGGGACGCACGCTTGAGGGCGGTGCCGCCTGCGATGTTGAGCTCCATGCAGGTCCCCTCAGCCTGGCATGAGTCGGCAGAGGCTCACAGCTGGTGTGGAACGAGCGAGCGGGGCGAGCAGCAAGGAGCGACAACGACGACGACGAGGGCGAGGGCGAGGGCTGTTGGTCGTCCTCCCGCTCCCACACGGACCAGAGCTGCCATGCTGCGCGCCACCAAGCTCCTGCGCACACCCACCGCCGTCCACCCGTGGCCCACCTTGGCCCTGCACCGCGCCCTCCACTCGTCGCCGGTCCCTCTCGCTCATCGTCCGTCCTCATCTCCCTCGCGCCCGTGCTCCCTCCCACTGCCCCAGGCTGACTCGGGCCCACCCCCGATAGACTTCTTCGACTCGGCAGACTATGTCCACCGCTTCGAGCAGCAGGGCCTCACCCGCCAGCAGTCCGAGGGCATCGTCGACGCACTCGAGAACATCGTCCAGGAGTCGGTCAACAACCTCGAGTCCAACCTCGTGTCGCGCACAGAGCACTACAAGGTCCGTCCCCCTCTGGGCTCTGTCACGCTCCCGACTCTGTCCCCGCGACCTGACGCCGCCACCTCGTCCTCCCCGCCCGCAGCACCACGACCGGCAAAAGGTGCGCCCTCTCGCTCCCTCTGCACCCTCCGAGATCTCCGAGCTGACCCGCAAACCCTCCACGCAGGTTGACTTTGCCGCCCTCAAGCAGAACCTCGAGCTGTCGGAGCGCACCGACTTCATGAACCTCAAGGCCGAGAACGAGCGCCTCCTTGGCGACATCGAGCGCCTCAAGCAGAAGCTGCGCGAGGAGATCTCGCGCACCCAGGCCGGCGTCAGGCTCGACCTCAACCTCGAAAAGGTGCGCCCTCGATCTCTCCAGCCTCGTCGCGGTCGAGAAGAGGCGGGAAGCTGACTCGCGCTCCCTCTCCCTCTCCCTCTGCAGGGCCGGATCCGCGACGAGATGAGCACGCGCGAGGGCAAGCTCACCGAGGTCGACACGCGGATAGAGAACGAGATCGGCCTCTTGCGCGCATCGTGCGTCCGCCTCTGCTCCTCGCTCGGCGCGCTCCCGATACTGACCCTCTTCTCGTCCTCGCGCACGCAGCATGGAGGCCGTCAAGTTCAAGTGCGTCTCCCTTACCCTCTTCTACGCCTACTG
>Ga0308170_10005127_pt1 | contig 10094 bp, 8 predicted proteins | sample PhyBR2_2_FD_202136 | JGI IMG/M metagenome (GOLD analysis project Ga0308170, IMG submission 202136) | Phyllosphere microbial communities from UC Gill Tract Community Farm, Albany, California, United States - DLSLSB.R2 | ecosystem: Host-associated > Plants > Phyllosphere > Unclassified | place... | reverse complement strand
GATTAAAACTCGCTCGTAAAAGAAGAAAACTTACGGCTAAACAGGTGGCGGAACGCGCGGGAATGACCCCGATGACGTTGCGTTCGCTTGAAGCGGGTAGCGCGGGTGTGACTATCGGAGCCTATCTGGCTGTGATGCAAGTGTTAGGACTCGAACAGGATCTCAATCTGCTGGCTGCTGAGGATACTTTGGGTCGCCAACTGCAAGATGCACGTCTTACCTCAACGACTAAATTATTTGCTGCTAAATCAGCGTATAAGGTTGATGAGGGTGAGAACAGCACGCAGGTAGCTGAGGCTAATGAGCGCGGAGTTGAGCAAAAAAACGCTCAGACAGTCACCTCTGCCGGCCTCGCCTCACTGCTAATTTCAGGGAAGAAAAAATAGGACCCGACAATGACCATGATTAGCGTCTACGCCGACTGGAACGGACTCAAGCAACCAAAACGTCTCGGTTATCTGCATATTCGCCGCAGCCGGGCGCGTGAATCTTTTGAATTTCAGTATGATCCGCAAGCGCTTAGCGATCCCGATTTGATGTTGATCCAGTTAGATCCCGGCATCCACTTATTCGAAGGGCCACAATATCCTGCCAACAATCGTGCTGGATTTGGTGTGTTTGCCGATTCCAGCCCCGACAGATGGGGACGCTTATTGATGGAGCGTCGCCTGGAACGCGATATCCGTGGCGGATTATTGCCTTCCGGCACGCGCATGTTTGAATCCGATTTTTTACTGGTGGTTCATGACCTGTATCGCGTGGGTGCTTTGCGTTACCGGCTGGAGGATCAGGGGGAATTTCTTGATAACAGATTGGAAATTGCGACTCCCCCATTTACTGAAATCGCAGCACTTGAACGTGCAAGTCGCGCGCTGGAAAGTGATCCGGATAACCGTGCTGCTCAGGGACATGAATGGCTCAGGATGTTGATCGCTCCAGGCGGTTCTCTGGGTGGCGCACGGCCCAAAGCCAGTGTGGTTGATGAGGAAGGTCAGCTATTTATCGCCAAGTTCCCCAGCATCCGCGATGAATATGATGTGGGTGGATGGGAAATGGTCGTCAATGCTCTCGCCACGGCTTGTGAACTTGACGTTGCCGCTGCGATGGCGAAAAAATTTGCCAGCGATTATCACTGTTTCATGGTGCGCCGTTTCGATCGCACGCCCGAAGGAAAGCGTCTGCACTTTGCCTCCGCGATGACCATGACTGGCCATATTGATGGCGAAGATGCGTCCACCGGAGTGAGTTATCTCGAACTGGCAGAAGTATTGATTCGTCATGGCTCCCAAACCAATGCTGATTTACGCGAGCTGTGGTCGCGGATAGTCTTTAATATGCTGGTTTCTAACAGCGATGATCATCTGCGTAATCATGGATTTATTCTGGTTCCAGACAAGGGCTGGCGGTTATCTGCCGCCTTCGATCTCAATCCAGTGCCCTATGCTGATGGCCTAAAATTAAATGTGACGGCAGCTGATAATGCGCTTGATCTCGATTTGGCGCGGGAAGTTGCGCCCTATTTCCGGCTGAAGGCACCTGAAGCCGAAACTATCATTGAAAAATTCAGCAGCATTGTTGCGCAATGGCGCATAGTCGCCAGACATTTGGGGTTATCACAACGTGAGCAGGAAAAAATGTCTGATGCGTTTCGACTTGCGGCGGCACATTCCGCTTAACTTACTTTTTGCTACAACATTCAAACTCATAGCCCTCTGCAAAATGCGCTTTTCGCCCTAAGCTTAAAGCCATTCAGCCACTGAAGATGAGGTTTCAATGAGTTTACTGTTTAGTACAACACAACTGGGTAAGTTAACGCTCGATAATCGCATCGTCATCGCGCCGATGTGCCAATACTCTGCGGAGGATGGCAAAGCCAGCGCCTGGCACCGCATTCATCTGGGGCAACTGGCACTTTCCGGCGCCGGTTTGCTGATCATTGAGGCGACAGCAGTGGAAGCCGCCGGACGTATTTCTCCGGGCGATTTAGGCTTGTGGGATGATGCAACGGAAGCGGCTTTAGCCAGCGTTCTGCAAGATATCCGTCACTATTCTGACACTCCCATTGGTATTCAACTCGGTCACGCCGGACGCAAAGCGTCCTGCGCCGCGCCGTGGCTGGGCGGCAATCAGCTGTCGCTGGAGCAAGGTGGCTGGCAAACCGTTGCACCATCCGCGCAAGCCTTTAATCCGGAAGATCGCGCACCGGTTGCGCTAAGTAAACAGGATCTTGAGCGCCTGAAACTGGCCTTCGTTGACAGCGCGCAGCGTGCGGCGAAACTCGGTATCCAGTTGATTGAACTGCATGCTGCGCACGGCTATTTGCTGCATCAGTTCCTGTCGCCACTGAGTAACCAGCGTGACGACGAGTACGGCGGATCGCTGGAGAATCGTCTGCGTTTCCCTCTGGAAGTGTTCCATGCGGTGCGCAGCGCCGTGCCGGATTCAGTGGCGGTTGGTGTGCGCCTCTCGGCAACGGATTGGGTTGAAGGTGGTTGGGATGTTGAACAGTCGATTGTCTTCAGCCAGCAACTCGAAACGGCGGGCAGCGATTACGTGCACGTTTCCAGCGGCGGCTTGTCACCACAGCAGAAAATTACCGTTGGTCCCGGCTATCAGTTGCCTTTCGCACGCGACATCCGCAAACAGGTGAAGATTCCGGTGATTGGCGTGGGCTTGATTACCGAACCGAAGCAGGCAGAACAAGCATTGCAGGAAGGTGATGCTGATTTGATCGCGCTGGCGCGCGCAGTACTTTACGACCCGCGCTGGCCGTGGCATGCCGCCGCTGAATTGGGTGCGCAGGCCAAAGCGCCACCGCAGTATCTGCGCTCCGAGCCGCACGGCCTGAAAGGCACGTTGGTAGCCAACAAAGAGTAATTGTTTTAATCAGGTACCGGTTGAAAGTCGAGTCGCCATTTCTGGCGACTCATCTCATCCACCAAATTCCGGTAACACCCCAAACCAGCTCAACAGCCAGGCAAGGATATTCATCGCGCCAAACACCAACAGAAAAGCCACCGCCAGCGAACAGCGTTGCTGAGATTTCCATGCCAGCAGCGCGGGGATGATCACCGCCCACAAGGTAGCAAACAGTCCGGCAAAACCAATCGCGGCGACAAAGCCATTCGGCCACCAAATCGAGGCAAGTAACGGCGGCAGGAAAGTCAGGCTGGCGGTTTTCAGGCGTGCGACAGATGAATTCCCGAATCCCAGACGATCGGCGATGAAATCAAACAGACCGGCGGTGACGCCGAGGAATGAGGCAATCACGGCGAAATGCGAGAAGATCGACATCATCAGCGCCAGCGCATTGACGTGCAGATGCGCACGCAGCGCCGCCATCAGCGCAGCGATATCGCCGCCCTGCTTCACAATCTCAGGAAACGCGGCGCGCGGTAGATTTCCCATGGTGCTGGTTAGCCAAAACAGATACAGCGCCAGCGACAGCAGCGTTCCCAACACCAAAGCCCGCGTGATGTTCTGCTTATTGCCGCCGTAATAGCTCACCAGACCGGTGATGTTGCCGTGGTAACCAAACGAAGCGAGACAAAACGGCAGCACGCCGAGTGCATAAGGCCAGTAACGTTCACCGGCAGCGGGTCCGCTCAGTAACGACGGCACGTTCACCTGCGTCAGAAGGCCGCCAAACAGCACGATCAACAGCAGAATTTTCGCCAGCACGCAGAAGGTCATCAAGCGACTGACGCCCGTCGTACCGAGCCAAACGACGACGGCGACGCACAGCGTCAGCAACACCTTGGCTTCTGCAGTTGAGATGGGTAATCCCAACTGACTGATTGAGTGCTGATAGACCGGGCCGCTGGCTGAAATGTAGGCGTATGTCAGGATGCCAAGGACGAATAAGATGCTGAGGCCGTTCAGCGCCGCCCAGCCGCGTCCAAGCAAATCTTTGGTTAAAGTGTCGTATCCAGCGCCCGGCGGATACGTGAGGCTGACGCGCATAAACAACAAGCCGGACAGCAACATGCCGCCCCAGCTGATCAGCAGTAACATCATCGCCCAGCCAAACCACGCGCCCGCCATCACCACCGGCAGCGTAAACATCCCTGCGCCCACCACGGTGCCGCAAATAATCATCGCGCCCCACCATACCGAAGGCTGGCGGCGGGACAATGTCATCTCCGTCATCACTTATTCCCTACAAAACATCTTAAAGGCGGCGATGATACACGGGAAAACGCTAAGAAGAGAGTGTGATACGCGATAATACGCGCGCCAGTTCAACCTGACGCGCGTTTAAGGAAGGGAAAGCAACTTAGTTATAAAACGCCGGTTTCGCTGGCATAGTGACCGGTACGATGTCTCCGGATTTTTGCGCCGCAACACAGGCATCGGCAGCAACCGCCGCAGCGAAGCCATCCCACGCAGACGGGCCGGTCATCTCACCCGACAACACGTTATTGATGAAGTCCTGCAACTCCACGTCATAGGCATCGATGAAACGCTTTTTCCAGTCGGTAAGAATGCTGGTGGAGAGTTTGGCCGCGCTGCGCGTCTGTACCGACATCGGTTCAGGCAGGCGCGCAATACCGCTTTCGCCGACCACTTCACATTGAATATCGTAGCCGTAAGCGCAGTTAACGAAGATTTCGACGTCGATGCGCACGCCTTTGGCGGTTTCCAGCAGCACGATTTGCGGGTCTTTCAGATGCGAAGCGGCTTTACTGGTTGAGCGCGGGTAGATCACCTGCGCACTAACGTAATCATCTTTCAGCAACCAGCGCAGCACATCGAGCTCATGAATCAGCGTATCGGTGATCGCCATATCAGTAGTGTAGGAATCGCCGACTTCGGGATTGCGATGCGCGCAGTGCAGCATCAGCGGTTCGCCGATGTCACCGTTCTCAATCACCGCCTTCAGCGCGCGGTAGCCCGCGTCGTAAGGACGCATAAAGCCGACCTGCACTAGCTTCTTACCGGCGGCGATTTCCGCTTCCACGATGTTCATACAACCCTGCGCGGTGACCGCCAGCGGCTTTTCACAGAACACCGCCTTGCCGGCTTTGATCGCTGCCAGCACAAACTCTTCATGGGTTGGGCCCCACGAGGTGACCAGAATCGCCTGCACCTCTGGCGCGTTAATCAGATCATGTGCGTTGTCGTAAATCTCCGCCTGAATGCCGAGATCGTGGATGATCTGCTCGCAGTTGCTGCGGTTGATGTCATTCAGCGCCACCACACGCGAATGTTGCAGCACCTGGCTGCAACGACGAATGTGTTCGCGACCGATCGCGCCCGTGCCAATTACACCGATATTGAGCGTCATGGAAGTGTTCCTTAGTTATTCAGGTAAGCAATGCTGGAGTGGATTTCACGAGCAATTTGTTCTTCGCTCCAGTTATCCATCACCGACGAAAACGGTTCGAAAGCGTAAATACCGCGATAGCCCATCTCTTCCAGACGCTGCACTTGTTGTTTCGATTTCAGCATATCGTCGGCGCTTAACATGATGCGCTCTTCGTCGGTTAACTGATGCGTTGGGCGCGCGTCGGTCACGCCGGACAAATGCACCAGCCCGATATTGTTGACGTCGATGCCGCCAGCAAAGTCTTGTTCAGCCCCTTCGTACAAATGATGGTGAAAGGTATCCAGTACGATTTTGAACGGCGCGCCGGCTTGTTTGATCAGCTGCTGTGCCAGCGCCGCTGAACGCAGCGAGCTTTGCGGGAAACCGAGCGGTTCCACCAGACCGGCAATGCCATATTCGGCAAACAGTGGCGCCAGCGTTTTTAACGCATCGACGGTTTGCTGCTGGGAAATAACGGTGCCGTCATTCAGTGGGCAAAGGACTAACGCTTTCGCACCGGTGGCACGCGCGTCTTTTAATAAAGCGCGCGTTTTCTCCAGCACGTCATCGCTTAATTGGTTAAACGGATAAACCGCATTAATAGTTTCAATGGTAAAAGCATGCTGCGTCGCGAGATGGCGAACTTCTTCGCCTGTTAAATTATCGGTCACGCTACCACTTTTCATATCATTGCGGATTTCGACTTTATTTAGCCCCAGCTTTTCAACCAGCGAGAAAAAACGCTCGAGACTAAGATTAGGCGCGATTTTACGATTAACGCAGAGTCGGTCATGGCTTATTTTGTAGGTCATGGTGTGTTCTATCCTGAAAGAGTAATATTTATTAGCTTCTGTTTTGTTATGTCGCGTCGATATCTTGCTATAGTAAGCGATGTTGTTTTGCTGCTCTGCCAGAACCTTGATTGATTTACATCAATGCGACATCATTTGTACAACTCATGGAAATAGTGCTCGACCTGTTCCAGGCTGCGTCCTTTGGTTTCCGGGATGGTGCGCAACACGAACATCGATCCCCCAATACCAATCACGGCAAAGGTTAAGAAGGCACCGGCCAGACCAAATGCCGCCAACAGCAACGGGAACGCCATGGAAATGGCGAAGTTGGCCATCCACAACGCAAATACCGCGCCGCCCATGCAAATACCGCGCATCCGCGCTGGAAAGATCTCGGAAAGTAATAGCCAGGTAACCGGCGACAACGCGCCTTGCTGAAAGCACAGAAACATCAGCATGCCCGCCAGCACCAGATAGGCGCGCAGCAGATTGACGTCACCCGCCGGGTGATATTCCGGCATGAAGAAGCACACCGCGGCGATAAAAAACAGGCACGCGGTGCAACCCATCTGACCAATCAGCACCAGCGGACGACGGCCGATTTTGCCGATCATCCAGATACCGATCAGCGTCATCAGCACCGAAATCACGCCGTTGGCGATGGTGGCGAACAGCGCGGCATCGTTGCTCAAGCCGGTTGCCGTCAGCATGGTAGGCGCGTAATACATGATGGTGTTGACGCCGGTCAGCTGCTGAATCGCCGCGATGCCGATACCAAGCAGGAACACTTTGCGCAGCCACGGCGTACGCAAATCGCGCAGGCGGCCTTTGCCCTGTTGCCGGTTCTCTTCGATGGTTTCTTCGATCTCTTCCAGCTCCCATTCGACGTCATCGGCCGCGCGGGTTTTCTCCAGTACTTTGCGTGCTTGCTGGCTATTACCGCGCATTACATGCCAGCGCGGGCTTTCCGGCATAAAGATCATGCCCAACCACAGCAATACTGCGGGCACAGTTGAGATAGCGATCATCCAGCGCCACGTGTGTTCTCCACCCCAGATTTCATTGAAAGTGGCGTTGGACACGTACGCCAGCAGCTGACCTGAAACAATCATCAGCTCCTGCAAGGTCACCAGTTGACCGCGCTTGTTCGCCGGGGCAATTTCCGCGATATACACCGGCACCGTGGCCGCTGCGCCACCGACGGCGATACCGAGGAACAGACGTGAAGCAATCATTGAGATGACATCCGGCGCGAAGGCCGAACCGATGGCGCCAAGGGCAAAAATAAAGGCCAGAGAGATGATGATCTTGCGGCGTCCCAGCGCGTCCGCGAAATGACCGGCGAGCAGCGCGCCAAAAGCGGCGCCAAACAGCAGTGAACTGGTGACTAACCCGGTGGTAAAGGGCGTGAGCTGCAGATCGTCACGCATAAAGAGTAAAGCGCCTGATACTACGCCGGTATCGTAGCCGAACAGCAATCCACCCAGCGTGGCGACCAGCGCAATAATTTTAACAAATGGCTCGGTGCGCGTGGCGCTATTGGGGCCGGAAGCGGTGTTAGTGGATATATAAAGTTCTCTTTCCATAATACCTCCTGGTGAAAAAAATTAAGGAAATACGGCAGAACAAAACAGAGCACTCACGCTAACGGTGTTTTTATTTCATGTTAATTTTTATTTGGAATTTGCTTTCCGAATTGTGAGTTCAAGCATTTTGGGATTTTTATTTTGATGGATTTACATCAGGATGATGTATTTATTTAGGGATGCCTTTGAGGGGATAAATAAAAAAGATCGCCATGAGTGGCGTAATGGCTTTCAATTAAGCGCCGTGTCACATCACTGCACCTTCCGAAGCGGCGCAATTTATTGCGCAATAAATTGCGCCGCTACGGTATGTGCATAAATAAACACCATCACTTACGGCGCGGCAGCGAAACCAGCATCAAGCCAAACACGATCAGCACCACGCCAGCAAAGCTGCTCCAGCGGAAGTTTTCGCCCAAAATCGGCAAGGAAATCGCGGCCAGCCACACCAATACATAACTCAAACTGAGCAGCGGATAGAGCCGGTTAAGCGGCAGCTGGCGCAGCGCCAGCATCCAGCACAGCATCGACAGCGCATACGCCCCGAGGCCCATCGCCAACAGCAGCAGCGGTTTCCAGTGCTGCACACTCAGCAATTCGCTTAATGGCGGGAAATCCAGCATCGCCAACCGCAGCACCAGCTGCGCCAGCGATACCAGCAACACGCTGCACAGCGCCAGCATCACGCCTTTCATAGATGACTTCCCATCAGCGCCACGCCAGCAACAATCGCCAACGTACCGATCCACTGCTGCACGCTGTAGGTTTCGCGCCAGATCAGACGCGCGGCGATCGCCACCAACACAAAGTTAAGACTCAGCATCGGATACGCCACGCTCACCGGCACCACGCGCAATACCGCCAGCCACAGCAGCATGCCGATACCGAGCAGCAGGATGCTGAGCGCCAGCCAGAAAATTCCTTTTTTGATACCGTGATGGGCCGCCTGCTTCTGACACAGTTGGGCGGCACAGCTCAGCACGCTCACCAGTAAAATCAGCAGCAGATTCATGGTTTCGCATCGTAGCCGTAGTAAATCAGGCGGCCCTGACGATAGACATCATCCGGTTCCGGCAGGTTTTTATCCGGCGTGCTATCGCTGGCATTCAGCATCAACACCAGCGAAACCTTGCCCAGACGACGATGGATACGCAGCCAGTCGGCAAAGTTATCCGCATCAATATAGTGTGACTGTGCATCCGGGTAGCTCAGGCCATATTGCAACTCACCTTTGGCATCGTAGAAATTGATGTCGCTGCGCTGCAGTTCCCAGGCCACCGCTGATGCCACGCCGGGATTGTTTGCCAGCAGATAACGGCTATCCGCCAGTTGATCGTGTACCGCGCTAACAAAACTCTGTGGCTGCTTGGCATCGCGCACCTTGTCAGGAATGGCAAATCCCACCAGTAACGCCAGCGCCAGCGGACAGAGCGCGGCTAACTGCCAGCGACCCTTCTCCGGCTTGCGGCTCAACCAGCCCATCACGGCCCAACCTATAAAGGAGAGCGCCGCACAGAGCACGCCCATCCCTTCATCGCCGCTATAAACCGGACGATGCGCAACGCCCCAGGGTGCCAGCACCACTAAAACCACTATGGTGGTGATCAAACCGAACAGCAGATTGATCCAACCGTTTACCTTTAACGCTTTAATCACCTGCGCCGAACCGCTGTGTGCGTAATGCGCCATCAGCAGCGCAAGCGGTGCGAAACACGGCAGAATATAGGTCAGCAACTTGCCTTTGGCGATGCTGAAAAACAGCAGCGGCAGCAGCACCCAGCTCAATAAATAGATCGGCCCGGCTTGCTGGCTGCGCTGACGCCACGCGCCAATCAGCGATCCCGGCAGCAGCGCCAGCCACGGCAAAGTGCCCGCCAGCAACACCGGAATGTAGTACCAGAATGGCGCTTTGTGCTGTGCGTCCGACTCGGCGAAACGCTGTATATGCTCGACCCAGAAGAAATAGTGCCAGAAATCGCCTTCCTGCTGATTGATCGCCAGCGCCCACGGCGAACTAAGCAAGGCGGCGACCACCATCGTCAGCGGTCCCCAACGCAGCAATTCGCCAAAACGACGTTGCCAAATGGCCCAAGGCAGAATCGCCAGCACCGGTACCGCCAGCGCGAGAAAACCTTTGGTCATAAAGCCCATGGCGCAGGCCGCACCCAGCAACACATATCCGATCAATCGTTGCCGCGTGCTACTGGCCTGCGACGCCAGCCAGTAACTGCACATCGCCGCGACCAGCCACAGCATCAGGATCGGATCGAGCACCGCGTAGGTGCCGACGCCGTACACCAGCAACGAGGTGAGAAAAATCATGCTGCCGCTAAGCGCGATTTTACGGCTGGCGAACATCTGCGTGCCGAGCCAATACACCAATACCGCGCTCAACGTGGTGCTGAA
>Ga0308170_10005125_pt1 | contig 10096 bp, 9 predicted proteins | sample PhyBR2_2_FD_202136 | JGI IMG/M metagenome (GOLD analysis project Ga0308170, IMG submission 202136) | Phyllosphere microbial communities from UC Gill Tract Community Farm, Albany, California, United States - DLSLSB.R2 | ecosystem: Host-associated > Plants > Phyllosphere > Unclassified | place... | reverse complement strand
ATCGAACCAGGCAGCCAAGTGAATGGCTCCGACCCGACCGAGCGACGACGTCCACGGCGGGCCGAGGGGCTTTGTCTATCGGTGAGGGCACAACGAGGGAGAAGAGGGGGTACAAAGAGAGAGGCACGAAGGATGAGAGGAGAGGAAGCGCGGCGCGACGAGCGAGCTCAGTGAAGAGGTCGTCGGCCGGGTTTTGGGTCGAGGGGGAAGGGGGAGGGGGGACAGAAACAGGCGCAGGCGGAGAGGGGCGTTGTTCTTGATCGGTCGGCGAGGCGTACATGAGGCGAGGAAGGCGAGGCGAGTACAGGCGACGAGGTCGACAGGTACAAAGGCCGAGGGGAACTTGTCGTGGTGGTGGAGGAGGAGTGCCGGGCCCGCCGTGGCTTGATGGGGTCGGAGTCGTCGTCGTGCATGTAGTCGGTGCCGCTCGTCGTAGTAGTGGATGAGCGGCGGCGGGTGGAAGTCGGCGTCTCGTCGGCTCGCCGCTCGGGCCCTCGCCCGCTCCTCGCCCGTTCACTCCTCCTCGACCTTGCGCCTCTTGGCCCTCCCCTCGCCCTTGATGTCGTCCAGCTCATGCTGCAGCTCCTCGTTCCTCACCTTGAGCTGCGCGTTCTCCTCCTCGAGCTCGCCGACGCGCCGCCGGAGCCCGTCGAGCTCGTCCTTCTTCTTCTGCCGGCTCACGCGCGCCGCGAGCGTGTTGGCCCTGCGCCGCCGGTCTGCCTCGTCGATGAGCTCGTCGTCAACCTGCATCTCGCCCGCCGCCGCCTCGCCCTCGCCCTCGCCGCCGTCGCCGGCGCCGTCGGCCGTGCCGCTGCGCGACCGCGCGCGCTTGCGGCTGCGCAGGAGCTTGACCGGCACGGCCTTGAGCGACGTGCGGCTCTCGACGGCGTAGGTGCGCGCGCGCGTCGGGGCGTCGAGCGCGACGCGCTGCGCCGAGGGGTCGTACGGCGCCGGCGCGCTCGAGCCCTCGGTGGGGGTTGGGCTCGGGCTCGCGGCGGTGCTGGCGGTGGTGGTGGCGGCGGCGGCGGGGCGCGGCGGGCTCGCGCTAGGGACGAAGGCGGCGTTGTAGGCGGGCGCGCGCGAGGTGCGGCGAGGGCGGGTGCGGACGGGCGTGGGAGCGGGCGGGGCGAAGGCGGGCGGGGCAGGCGCGAAGGTCGGGGCGGGCTCGGTCGGGGCCGCCGAGGACGACATCGAGGTGGAGGTCGAGGTGGAGCGGCGCGAGCGGGTCGAGCGCGCGGTGGGCTCGGCGCCGGCGGCGATGGGCGGGGCGGACGAGGAGGGAGGAGGAGGAGCCGGCGGGGCGAAGGCGAGGACGGCTTGGTCCTTGACCTCGGCGATCGGCGGGAGAGGAGGGAGCGAGGCGCGCGGCGGGAGAGGCGCGCAGGGCGACACGGGGCGGTGGGCGACCTGCGTCGGCGCGAGGACGGGCGAGTAGGCGACCGGCGCGGCGCGCGTCGCCTGCTGCTGCTGCCGGTCGGCCTGCACCATGGCCTCCATCTCGCTCGGCTCGACGCTGAGCTGGCCGAAGAGCCGCAGCCCGCGCGCCGCCTCCTCGTCGCGCGCCGCCGCGCCGCCCTCGCCCTCCCCCTCGTCGCGCGCTCCCGACACTGGGTCGACGTCCGTCATGGCCGGGCTACCGTCCCACGCGCTCGGGGCGTACGCGTCGTCGGGCGAGTACTGGGGCGACAGGCCGCCGTCGTCGTCGTAGTCGAGGAGGGGCGAGCCGAGGGCGGCGTCGAACGCGGCGTGGCGGTCCTGGACGCGGTCGAACGAGAGCGGGAGGTACGGGACCGAGTTGGGCGCGTTGAGGTCGGGGAAGGCGAGCGGGGTGGACGTCGTCGACGGCCAGGTCGAGGTGCGAGGGCGCGAGGCGAGCGGGATGAGGGGCGGGCCGGGGCGAGGCTCGTGCTGGTGCTGCTGCTCGAGGACGGGCTGCGGGTGGAGGACGACCGACTTGTTGCTCGAGGACTGGCTGGCGCCGAAGAGGTCCTCGACGAGGTACTGGTTGAAGTCGTCTGGCACGAGCAAGGCGAGGGGCGAGTCAGCGCCGCTCGAGGTTGGACGAGGCGCGAGGAGCTCGTCGGGCCAGCCTACGCCGCCGAGGCTGACCGAGCACTCGCCGAATGCGAGGAGTTCGAGGAGAGAGGGCTCACCGGGTCCGCACGACAGCTGCTGGTGGACGGGCGCGGGCGGCGGTGCTTGGTGGTGGGTGGGGTGGAAGTCGTCGGTGCTGAAGAGGGGTGACGGCTCGCGGTAGAACGACATGGACGGGCCGACCGGGATGTGCTGAATCGACTCGTGCTTGTAGACGCGCTCTTGGTCCTGCACGGTGCTGGGCTGGCGGGTCGAGGTTGGCGTGACTCGGCGGGAAGGGGGAGCCGCCTCCGAGAGAGCCGCGGGGGCCACGCGGGCGCTGCGAGCGTGGGTGGAGGGCATCATGAGCGGGTGTGTGCGGGCTGTGAAGCGGTGCGCAGGCTCACACGGTGCGGGTGCGGCGGTGGTCGAGCTGGCGGGTCGAGATGAGGAGGAGCGTGGGGCGGGGGCGAGGCGAGGCGGGACGGGGTGCGGCCGGTGGCTGGAGGGGGGTGGAGGGAGTGCTGGAGTGATGCTCGACTGGCTGTGCGAGGATCTGAGCAGCTGGGCTCTCGTCGAGGCGGCGGGCGACGAGACGACGGAGAGCAACCGACCAGGGCCGAGGCCGACGCGCAAGTTCGCCCAAGTCGCTCCGCTCGCTCCTCGCTCCCGGCCGACAGGCTGTTCGCTGCTCGCAGGGACTGACAGCAGGCTCAAGCTCTCTCGCTCTCTCTGCAGCAACGAACCGAGCGAGCTAGAACCGGATCCGTTACACGCCGCCCTCACAGCTCGTCCTTGACCTTCTCCTCGGACCCGCTCGCCGTCACGCCCACCTTGACCCGCTCCTTGCCCGCCTCGACACCCTCACTCTGCGCCTGCGCCTTGGCCTTGGCAAGCTGCTCGGCCGTGCGCTCCTCGGGCGAGGGCACGAGCGCGACGACGGCCGTCTTGACCGACGACAGCGTGCGCCGGCACGCCATGGTCCACACCGACACGGCGACGGCACCTGCGGGCGGGTTGACGAAGTGCAGAGTCAGTGAGCATGTTCTGTTGACCTCAGCGTAGCGGCGCGAGAACAGCGCAGCCGTAGCGGGGCCGCCGAGGGCCCGGCGAGGACTGCGCGTGCGCAAGTGCGGCCGGGAGGGAGGGCAGGGGAGCGAGAGACGCACCGGCAGGGGCGCTCGGGAAGCTGAGCCACCACCCGAGCGGGCCGAACCAGCCCCTCGGGAGCCAGAAGACGGGGCTCTTGCGGTGGTAGCTCGAGACGACGAAGGGCGCGACGGTCGTGACGATCCAGAGGGCGCTCTTGAACTGCTTGTTGAAGTGTTTGCGGTGCTGGCTCGTGTCGGCCGTGGTGTTGTCGAGGTCCTGGACGGCCTTGTCGAGCTTGCGGCGGATGCGGGCCCACTTGCTGAACTCGTCCTGGGACGAGGTCGCGGCGAGGTCGGCGCGCAGCTGGAGGATCTCGGCCTTCTTGGCGCGGGTCGAGGTGCCGGCGGGTGCAAAGGGGGTGTAGAACTGTGTGCGGTGCAGGGTCAGCAGGTTGTGCGGCGAGCGAGGCAGGAAGCGAGAGGCCGGGTGGAGGAGGGGGAGGAGGAGAGGGGGGCGCACGAGAGAGGCGAGGGCGTCCGAGCCGATCCAGTCGATGAGGGTGACGGCGAGTGCCGACAGGAAGAAGAGCAGGGCGAGCTCCATCGTGGCCTCTGCTGTTGTGTGGAGCGAGAGAGAGAGCGGCGCGAGCCTCATCTCGTCGTCGTCCTCCTCCCAGCTCTGGCTTGCTCTCCGTCCGCTCTGCTCGCTCGACCAGTCGACCAGGACCGCCACTCGCTCTTGCTCTCCCGACTGCGCCCACCTCGGTCATGCAGCAGGCGTTCGCGCTCAAGGTCGACCCGGATGCCCCGACCAAGGACGACCAGTTCCGCCAGGACCTCAACGTCCGCCTCGAGTGCCCAGACTGCAGGGACCAGGGCAACATCCAGGAAGAGTTCTCCTCGGGCGACCTCGTGTGCGGCAACTGCGGTCCGTCTCTCTCCTCTCCTCCTCCTCCTCCTCCTCCCCACCTTCGCCCTCGCTGACTGATCTTGCTCGCCGCTACGCAGGTCTCGTTCTCGGCGACAAGATCGTCGACACGCGCTCAGAGTGTGAGCCTGCGTCTCTTCCTCGGTCCTCGGCGAGGCGGCAGGGGCGCACGCTCGGCGGCGAGCAGACGTCTCAAGGACCTCTCGCTCGCTCGCTCGCCGCGCGTCGCCTCGCCGCCTCGTCCTCGCCCCCGTACCACACGCCCGTCGAACTTGTATTGAACACGCTGTTTTTTCCCTCGCGCTCTCAGGGCGTTCGTTCGCCGACTCGGAGGGCGACGACCCGTCACGAGTGGGAGGACCGGCCGACCCGCTCCTCGACGCGTCCGACCAGCTGAGCACCGTCATCTCGTTCAAGGACAACAACACGGGCGTCGCGCGCGCCCTCCAGATGGCCGCCTCGCGCGTCGCCAAGGACGCCCAGGGCGGCACCGGCCGGGACCTCCAGGGCGCGTTCCGCGAGATCGCCACCATGTGCGAGGCCATCTCGCTCCCCAAGAGCATCATCGACACGAGCAAGATGTTGTTCAAGCGCGTCGACGAGGAAAAGGTCCTGCGCGGCAAGAGCGAGGCGGCCATCATCGCCGCGTGCATCTTCATCGCCTGCCGACAAGGCCGTGTCGCGAGGACGTTCAAGGAGATCGTCGCCCTCACCAACGTCTCGAAGAAGGTGCGTCGCTCCCCCCCTCTGCTCGCTTGGGCACGACTCCTGCCGCGCGGCGACGAGCTGACCCTCTCGTCGACCTTCCTCCCTCCCCTCTCCCCTCTTCGCTCCTCCTCTCGCGCCCGCAGGAGATCGCCGGCGCGTTCAAGATGATCGACAAGCTGTTCGACACGCACTCGCCGCACGGCGCCGCCTCGACCGACCTCGACAGCCTCATCTCGCGCCTGTGCAACCACCTCGCGCTGTCGGTCCCGCTGCAGCGCGCGTGCGCCGCCGCGGGCCAGCGCGCCGTCGACGACGGCGTCCTCGCCGGCCGCAACCCGATCACGATCGCGAGCTCGTGCATCCTGTTCGTCAGCGCGCTGTGGGGCCAGAGGGTCGACCCCAAGCGGATCGCAGAGGTCGGCGGCGTGCAGGACTCGACGATCCGCACGGGCTACCGGTGCGCCCTGTCTCCCTCTCTCTCTCCGCACGTCCTCGAGCTGACGTGCACGCTCGCAGGCTCCTCCTCACGGTCAAGGAGCGCATCGCCGACGCCAAGTGGTTCGAGGAAGGCCGCCCCGCCGAGCAGCGCGCCGACTGGAGCCGGGTCGCCCCTGCGCCCAAGCCGGCGAACGGCGCCGCCGTCGTCACGCTCGACTGAGTCAGTCTCTCTCACACCCTCGCTTGTACCGTCCCCCCTCGCAATGCATGTTGTAGCTCGTTCGAGCGGGTCCGAGAGCGCGCGAGAGGGCTCGAGAACACTCTAGGCTCGGCGGCGGTGCTCTGCAGGGGCTTTTTCGTCGCGCTCTCGGTTTCGTCAGGGCCAGCTTGGTGTGCGCTGTCGAGCTGTGCGAAAATCGAGCGAGGTTGGTCGCGAAACGGGCGAGAGAAGGTCGTCGACGTCGCGAGCAAGGACTCGGCCGCTCCGCCGGCGGCGACTCCTCCCTCCTTCCTCCACCTCGCTCTCGCTCACTCGACACGAGCTCGCCTCGATACCCACCACCTCCACGACCACAGCAACCAACCCGATGGCGCGCGACTACTACCAGACGCTCGGCGTCGCAAAGGACGCCAGTGACGAGGCGATCAAGAAGGCGTACAAGAAGTGCGTCCTGCTCCTCTCTGTGCTCCCTCTCCGGCTCGCGCAGGAGTGTCGGCGGGCATGGGCGTGCGTACGAGCTCCCTGCGAGCCTCGTCGAGGAGGGCGAGCTTCGAGGCTGCGGGCCGACCCCCACACGACCTCGCCGCCTCGCGACCTTGCGCTGGCGGCTGCAGGGACTGCAGGCGGGTCGGACGACACGCCTTGAGTGGCCTGCACGAGTGCACACATATACTGCGCAGCGAGAGCACCGTAGCTGACCCTCTCCCTCCCCTGGCTTCCCTCGCCTTCCCCGCCTCGTCCACCTCTCTCGCGCATGCAGGATGGCCTTGAAGCACCACCCGGACCGCAACAATAACAGCGAGGAGGCGGCCAAGAAGTTCAAGGAGGTTAGCGAGGCGTACGAGGTCCTCATCGTGCGTCGCGCGCTCGTCTCTCCCTCTCTCTCTCTCGCAGGCTCGACCGGTTCAGCAGGCTGACTCTCCTCTCCCGCTCTGGCAACAGGATAAGGACAAGCGCTCGATCTACGACCAGTTCGGCGAGGAAGGCCTCAAGGGCGGCTTCGGCGGCGGCGCAGGCGGCGCACAAGGCGCCGGCATGGGCGGCGGCTTCAACCCGTTCGCGGGCGGCGCGGGCGGCTTCCCCGGCGGCGGCGGCACGACCTTCTCGTTCGGCGGCATGCCCGGCGGCGCAGGGCGCGGCGGCGGCGGCGGCTTCACGCCCTCGGACCCGAACGACATCTTCGCGGCCCTCTTCGGCTCGATGGGCGGCGGCGGCATGGGCGGCGGCGGCGGTGCAGGCGGCCGTCGGGCGCGCGGCGCAGGCGCAGGGGCGGGCAACCCGTTCGCCGGCATGGGCGGCATGGGCGGCGGCGGCTTCCCCGGCGGGTTCGGCATGGACATCGACTCGGACGAGGACATGGGCGCCGGCGCAAAGAGGCCGCCGCCGCCGCCCGAGGCCGTCAAGCCGTTGCCGATCTCGCTCGAGGACCTGTACAAGGGCACGACCAAGAAGCTGCGCGTCACCAAGAAGCGCATGAACGGGCAGGAGGAGGCCAACGTTCTCGAAGGTGCGTCTCACTCTCGCTTCCTCTCTCTTCGTCGCCTCGTCTCGATCCCTCGTAGCTGACGTCCTCTCCTCTCGCCCGCAGTCGCCATCAAGCCCGGCTACAAGCCCGGGACCAAGATCCGGTTCGCCAAGGCGGGCAACGAGATGGCCGGCGGCGCGCAGGACATCGTCTTCGTCATCGAGGAGAAGCCGCACCCGACCTTCAAGCGCGAGGGCGACGACCTCGTCTACTCGCTCAAGGTGCCCCTCGTCGACGCGCTGTCGGGTCCCGCAGGCGGCGGCAACGCGACCCGGACCGTCACGCACCTCGACGGCCGCACCGTCTCGGTCAACGTCCCCTTCCCTCGCGGCGGCGGCCCGCCGCTCAAGCCCGGTCAGGAGATCCGCGTTGCCGGCGAGGGCATGCCCATCTCGAGGAAGTCGGCCAACAAGCCCAAGGGCGACCTCGTCGTCCGGGTCGAGGTCGTCTTCCCCGACCGCGTCTCGGCGTCTCAGGCCGAGGGCATCCGCAAGGTCCTCGGCTAGGTGGAGGGCCTCGCCGCCGTCTCCTCGTCCTCGTTCTGCCTCGTCCACCCCATGTACAAAGTCGCACGCATCCGTCTCCCTCCCCGTCCGTCCTCTTCCTCCAGCCTTTCGCTCCTCCTCCCACGGCCCGAGGGGGACGCCGCATCTCGTAGTACCGAGCAGTTGGAAGTCTAGCAGTCTCCTCTCGTTTCGAGCGTGCAACAGCTGGCCGTTTGCGTCGAGGAGAGCGAGGAGTCGAAGCGAGCGAGCGAGGAGCACGTGAAAGCTAATCGCAGACAGCGCTCGCTCGGGCTTCTGGTGTAGCTTCTTGGGCGTCAACGGCTTCGGTCCTTGCTGTCTTCCTCGCAGGACCCAGCTCCGCAGCTCGCGCCGACATCTTTTGCTCGACCCCCTTGTCCGCCGAGCTTCCGCAACGCTCTCGCTCCTCACCTCGCTCGGCTCCCGCCTGCTGCGATGAGCGCACGCTCGCGCTCGGCTCGCAAGAGCACTGCGAGCACCTTCAGCTACGCCGAGCCGGCCTCCAGCGGCGACGAGGACACGGCGAGCGAGTCGGGCGATGACGGTCGCGGGGGAGGAGCGAGCAGGAGCAGGAGCAAAGGTGCGTGGGCCTGCGCAGCTGCTTCCAGTGGCTCAAACTGACTCTAATGCACCCCCTGCAGCTTCGACCAAGCGCGCCAAGGCCAAGGGCAAGGCGGCCGAGGTCGACTCGGGCGACGAGGGCGATGAGGACGAGCGGCCGCGCAAGAAGGCTCGTGGGCCGCGCAAGGGCAAGCAGAGCAAGCAGAAAAAGGGCCAGGGCAAGCTCGAGGTCTTCAAGACGCTCCCCGTCGAGATGGTCACCGAGGTGCGCGTCCTCTCTCCGCTCCTCCTCGTCCGCCGGCTCAGAAGCTGACTCGCCTTGCCGCGCGCGCGCAGATCTGCTCACACCTCGACCCGGACGGCCTTCTCGCACTCAGCATGGTCAACAAGCAGTACCGCGCGCTCCTCCTCGCCAAGTCGTCGGCGCGCCTGTGGAAGGCGGCGCGCGACCGCTTCGACCTTCCCGACTCGACGGTGGGCGGCTTCACCGAGTGGCAGTACGCTCAGCTCGCGTTCGGAAAGGAGTGCCAGGTGCGTCCCGTCTCGCCGGACGGCCATCCTCGAGGGTCGGAGCTGACCCTGCTCACGATCGCGCGCAGGAGTGCGGCGTCGGCAAGGTCGCCCTCGCCGACTTCGGCATCCGCAAGAGGCTCTGCAAGACGTGTCGCACGTCCTCGTACGTTCTATTTCGCCGATCGACTCCATGGCTCGGACTTAGGACCGCAGAGCTGACCTCGGGTCCATCCACAGCATGCTCCGCCTCGACACCAAGCAGTTCCGCCGCCTCGACCTTCACCCTCTCGCCAAGGACTGCGTCATCCGTCCTCTCCGTGCGTCCGATCCCTCTGCGTCTTTGCGTCTTGCGTGAGCCCATTCCTGACGCCGCGCCCTGCAGACTCGCCCGGGCAGCTCAAGTGGATCAGTCGTGCTCGTGCGTCCGACGCTCGCTCTCTCCTCGGCCGCTGCCTCGAAGGAAAGCTGACGTCGCCCCTCGCAGCCTACGCCTTCCTCGAGGACCTCGAGGTCCACAGCGAAAAGCTCTGGGACCTCGAGCGCGCCGCCAACCTCGGCTCCGAGGAGGGCGCGTGGGTGGAGTCTACCTCCCTCGGCGGGCGTCTGATGCGCCAAGCGCGCCTCACCTTTCGCTCCCAGTACAAGGAGACGTCCGACAACGAGGACCTCCATCACGAGCCGTCGCGCCTCGCCAAAACCTTCGTCGCCGCTCGTCAACCGTTCCTCAAGCTCTTCAACACTGTGCGTCCATCCTCCTTTACTTCCACTCTCTCAGGTCGACGCTCGGACCCTGAGCGTGCAACCTTGTCTGCAGGAGGGCATCGCCATGTTCAACAGCGCCAAGAGCCTGCGCGACAAGCTCCGCGCGCGCCGAGTCCAACAGCTCTCGTTCGCCGACCGCATGAAGCAGCTAGACCGAGCCGACCAGTGCGTCCGAGTCTCTCTCTCTATATCTCGGTCTGTGTGCTACTTTCTGACGACGCCCTACCCTCTGCAGGATCGCCGACAGGCTGCTCGAGCTCGACCCGACCTGCGGCGCCTGCATGTGCGTCCCTCGTCCTCTTCCTCCTTCGTCACGTGCTCGAGCTCTGACGCTCTTCATCACAGCGACAGCGTCTCGTTCAGCAGCCATAGGCTCGTCAAGCGCGAGGAGCCCCTGACCGACGCAGGTGCGTGCTCTCCTCGCTCACCCTCCCGCTCTCGGCCGGGCTGCAAGCTGACGCTGCTCTCGTGCCTGCAGAGTGGGAGCGCATCAAGCCCGCCATCCTCAAGCTCGTCGCTCGCATCAAGAAGAAGCAGGACCGGGCCGCGATGCACGCTCGGCTCCAGGACCGCCAGCGCTCGCTCCGCCCTCGCTACGACAAGCTCAAGGCCGCCCTGCCGCCGACGGCCCAGCCCTTTATGCCCCTCTTCGTCGACTTCCTCGTCCTGTCGTCGGTCAAGGCGCTCTGGCATGACGAGGCGGTCAAGCTCGACGACGCGACCTGGGAGGAACACCTCGACGACGTCAAGGAG
>Ga0308170_10005122_pt1 | contig 10098 bp, 9 predicted proteins | sample PhyBR2_2_FD_202136 | JGI IMG/M metagenome (GOLD analysis project Ga0308170, IMG submission 202136) | Phyllosphere microbial communities from UC Gill Tract Community Farm, Albany, California, United States - DLSLSB.R2 | ecosystem: Host-associated > Plants > Phyllosphere > Unclassified | place... | reverse complement strand
CGTGCGGCAGTACGCCCCTGCCACCCGATACCGGTTGTGGCATGCCAGGCGGATTGTGCAGCCCAGGCGCGTCAGTGACAAGTGGCGCGCCTGCCGCGCCTGCCGACTCTGCTTATACACCACCTGCACCGCGTTCCGATAGCGGTGTCCAGACCAGTCCGGTCGAGCTGCCACCGAGCGCCGACGGCAGCACGCCAAGTGCCGCAGTGGCGCCAAGCGGCCCCACCGTCCGCGTCGCGCTGCTGCTGCCGCTCGAATCGCAGGCGCTGGCCCAGCCCGCCGAAGCGGTGCGCGCCGGCTTCATGGCCGCGTACGACCAGCAGCGCGGCAACGTCACCGTCAACCTCGTGCCCACCGGCGACTCGTCGCAAGCCGCGCTCGACGCCTACCGCATGGCGGCCGCAGAGAATGACATCGTCGTCGGCCCGCTCGCACGCCCTGCCGTGGCGGCCCTGGCCACGAGCGGCGCCGTCACCAAGCCGACCATCGCGCTGAACCATCCGCAGGTGGCGGCCGCGTTGCCGTCCAAGATGCTCGTCATCGGCTTGTCGCTCGAAGACGAAGCGCGCCAGGTGGCCGACTGGGCTGCGGGCGAGCAGCCATCCGGCCAGGCGCTGGTGCTGACCGGGCGCGCCACCTGGCAGCAGCGCCTGTCGGGCGCCTTCAGCGCGCGCTGGTCCGAGCTGGGCCGCGCCCAGAACACGGTCGAGCTGCCCAATGCCGGCGGCTATGTCGACGGCAATGCGCTGGCCGACCTGCGCGCGCGCCTGCAATCGCAGCCGCCGCAACTGGTCTACGCGGCCCTGGACGCCAACAGCCTGCGCCAGGTGCGCAGCGCGCTGGGCACATCGATGCCCACCTATGGCACGGCCTCGGTCAACCCGGGCCGCGACCCGGCCAGCATCCCGCCCGAGCTGGTCGGCGTGCGCATCCTCGACCTGCCATGGACCGTCCAGGCCGATCACCCGGCCGTGGCCAGCTACCCGAGCTGGAGCAGCGGCGGCCAGGGCCTCGACCTGCAGCGCCTGTATGCACTGGGCATCGACGCCTACCGCATTGCGCGCGAACTGTCGCTGCGCCCGTCCGGCGCATTCGAGCTCGACGGCGCCACGGGCCGCCTGTCGATCGACATGGGCCAGGGCGCACGTGCGTTCCGCCGCGTCGAAACCGGCGTCGTCGTGCGTGACGCGATGCCTGGCGCCGATGGCGCCGCCGTCACCGGTCGCGTATTCGAAGCGGTCTCTACCGGCCTGTGACATGTGGTCCGGGCGCCTGTCCCAACGGCAGGCCCAGGGCCACCAGTACGAACTTGCCGCCAGCGCCTATCTGCGCCGCCGCAAGCTGGCGCCGGTGGAAGAAAACTTTCGCTGCAAGGGCGGCGAAATCGACCTGATCATGCGCGACGGCGCCACGCTCGTGTTCGTGGAAGTGCGCCAGCGCGCCAGCAGCAGACAAGGCGGCGCCGCGGCCAGCATCACGCCGGCCAAGATCCGGCGCCTGGTCTGCGCGGCCCAGGTCTACCTGCTGCGCTTTCCCGTCACCCCGCCCTGCCGCTTCGACGTGGTCGCCATCGATGGCGAACACATCGAGTGGCTGCAGAACGTGATTGAAGTGTAAGCAATTTTTACCGACCTTGCCCAGTGCCCCTTGCTACTACACTATAATCCTCGGCTATGAATACACAACGCATCCTCGCTCACTTCCAGGAGAGCGCTGACCTGAAGATGAGGTCGGCTGCAACCCTGGCTCCCCACATTTCGCAGGCGGTCGAACTCATGTTCGGCGCCCTGTCCAATGGCAACAAGATCCTGGCCTGTGGTAACGGTGGTTCGGCCGCCGACTGCCAGCACTTTGCTGCCGAGCTGGTCGGGCGCTTCGAACGCGAGCGCTTCCCGCTCCCGGCCATCGCGCTGACCACCGACACGTCGATCCTGACCGCCGTCGGCAACGACTACAGCTTCCGCGAAATCTATTCCAAGCAGGTGCAGGCCTTCGGCCAGGCCGGCGACATCCTGCTGGCCATTTCCACTTCGGGCAACTCGGGCAATGTGCTCGCGGCGGTCGAAGCGGCGCTCGAGCGCGAAATGCGCATCGTGGCGTTCACGGGCAAGGACGGCGGCCAGTTGGCCAAGCTGCTGACCGACGCCGACGTCCACGTCAACGTCCCGCATTCGCGCACCGCGCGGATCCAGGAAGTTCACCTGTGCGCCATTCACTGCATCTGCGACGGCATCGACGTCGCGCTGTTCGGAGGAGACGAGAATGCGTAATACCCGCCGGCCCATGGCCGTGCTGTTGACGAAAGTCGTTCTGGGCTCAGCCCTGCTCGCATCGCTGTCGGGCTGCTTCGGCCTGATCGTCGGCGCGGGCATCGGCAGCGCTGTCTCGGCGGTCGATCGCCGCACGCTGGGCGCCCAGACCGAAGACAAGTCGGTCACGGTCAAGGCCGAGATCAAGATGCGCGAAGTCACGAATGGCAACGGCAACATCAACGTCACGAGCTTCAACCGCAAGGTACTGCTCACCGGCGAAGTGCGCGACGAAGCCATGAAGGCCACAGCCGAGCGCGAAGTGCGCAAGATCGAGAACGTGGTGTCGGTCATCAACGAACTCAAGATTTCGGGTTCGTCGAGCTACACGTCGCGCTCGAGCGATGCGATCATCACCACCAAGGTCAAGGCCAGCCTGGTCGACATGAAGACCGTATCGGCGATCTCGTTCAAGGTCACGACCGAACGCGGCGTGGTCTACCTGATGGGTCTTGTCACCCCGCGCGAAGGCAATATCGCCGCCGATGTCGCCAAGGGCGTTTCGGGCGTGACGAGCGTGGTGAAGATTTTCGAATACATCAGCGAAGAAGACGCACGCGCCAAGCAGGCCAACGCGCAGAACGCACCGCAGGGTTCCTGAACCCCGGGTGCATCCGCACCATGCAAAAAAGCGGCAGGGCTATAATGGCCCTGCCGCTTTTTTTTATTCGATCGCCGACCATGACCGCATCCACACCCTCCCGCTCCTGGATCAAGCCTGCTGCCATCGGCGCCGTCGTGCTGGCGCTGGCCGGTATCGGCTACGCCTCGCTGGCCAGCAGCACGCCGGCCCCGGACGTCACGTTCATCAGCATCGCCGGCGACAAGGTATCCACCCAGTCCCTGCGCGGCAAGGTCGTGATGGTCAACTTCTGGGCCACGTCGTGCGTCACCTGCGTCAAGGAGATGCCCGAGATGGTCGCGACCTACAACAAGTACAAGGCCCAGGGCCTGGAATTCGTCGCCGTCGCGATGCAGTACGACCGGCCCGACTACGTGCTCAATTTCGCCGAGCAGCGCAAGCTGCCATTTACCGTGGCGCTTGATTCAGCGGGCGATATCGCGCGCCAGTTCGGCGACGTCACGCTCACGCCTACCACCTTCCTGATCGACAAGCAGGGTCGCATCATCAAGACCTATGTCGGCGCGCCCGACTTCGGCGCGGTGCACAAGCTGATCGAGAAAGAGCTGGCCGGCTGATTCTGGTTACGCCTTCGGATACAGGATCATCTGCGTACAACGGAACAGCGCGATGGTCTTGCCGCTGGCCTTGTCCGTGACGGTGGCGTCCCAGATCTGCGTCGTGCGGCCCAGATGCACGGCGGTGGCGACACAGGCGATGGTGCCTTCGCGCGCGGTGCCCAGGTGGTTCGATTTCAATTCGATCGTCGTGAAGTTCTGCGCGCCTTCCGGCAGATTGCTGATGCAGCCATAGCCGGCGCAGGTATCGGCCAGCGTGACCACGCTGCCGGCGTGCAGGTAGCCGTTCGGGGCCAGCAGGTGCGGCGCGACCGGCATTTCGGCGGCCAGCTTGCCGGGGCTGACCTCCGTAATCTGGATGCCCAGGTGGCCAGGCAGGTAGGTTGCGCCGAAGGTATTGAAGGCGTCAGGGGTGTGTGGAATGCTCATGGGGTTGTCTCGGTGTTTTTATGAAAGCGGCATCGTACACCGAGACCACCGTCGGCGTCAGCGACGCCGCCCCTCATGGTGCTTGCCACCCTTACCACCCTGCTTGCCGCCATGCCGCTGCCGGGCCGCCGCATTCTGCTGCTGCAGCAGTGCGTCGACCCGCTCGGACGCCTCGCGCGCCAGCTCCTGGGCCAGCGCGATGCTCGGGAAGTAGTCCGGCGCCCGGTACCCCAGCCACGCATAGGCCGAGTACACGCGGCACTGGTCCTCGACCTCTTGCAGGTTCATGTAGAACAGCTGCTGCGGATTGCTGTGCCCATGCAGCTTGACGACGATCTTCTTGGCCAGCGACAGGCACCAGTGCTCCCATGCCTTCTGCAGCGCTGGCACGCGGCTCGAGATCGGCACCAGGGACAGCATGAACTTGTCGGCCACCGACAGCGGCAGCGTGTCGAGCCACTCGGCGCGCTCCTTCTGGTCTTCGGTGATGCGCGGGTAGAAGAAGCCGTCCGGTACGTCGATATTGTGGACAAAGCGCTTGAGCAGCTTGACCAGCGAGGTCTCACCCGTCACCGCCGAAATGCGGTGCAGCTGCTCGAGCGACGGCGCGACCGCAAAACCGCTGGTTGCTACCGCCGGGATTTTTTCTTTCATCAGCGAGCGCATGACCTGGTGCGTCTCGTCGTCGTAGCCGACCACGAAGCCTTCGTCGTGCACGCCGTAGCGCCCTGCCCGGCCCGCGATCTGCTTGGCCAATGCAGCGGAGATTTCTTCTTCCTCGACGCCGTTGTACTTGACCGTGGTCGTCATCACGATGCGCGCGATCGGCATGTTCAGCCCCATCGCCAGCGCATCGGTGCCGACCACGATATCGGCCTGGCCGTCGCGGAAGCGCTCGGCCTGCGCGCGGCGTACTTCGGGCGACAGGTTGCCGTAGACGGTGGCCACCGGCAGCCCCTTGTCGGTGATCATGTCGCGCCACTTGAGCACCTCGCGGCGCGAGAACGCAATCACGGCGTCGCCGCGGCGCAGGTTCGACAGCTTGCGCACGGCCATCGGTTCCATCTCCAGGGGCCCCATCCGCTTGAGCACGTGCACCTCGAGCGGCACATCGAGCCGCTCGGCCAGCGCCTCGATCGCGCGCCGCGCTTCCGGTGCGCCGACCAGGTACACGACCGCCGCCGGCGCGCCGCACACGGCGGCAGTCCAGGCGGCGCCGCGGTCGCGGTCGGCCAGCATCTGGATCTCATCGATCACGGCCACGTCGATCGGCGTTTTCGAGTCGAGCATTTCGACGGTGCTGGCGACGTGCGTCGCGCCCTCCACCAGGCGCCGCTCTTCGCCCGTGATCAGGCTGACCTTGATCGCCTCACCGTGCGGGCGCGCAGCCTGCAGGCGCTCGTAGTTTTCCAGCGCCAGCAGGCGCAGCGGCGCCAGGTACACGCCGCTCGGCGCCTTTGCCAGCGCTTCCATCGCGCGGTGCGTCTTGCCCGAGTTGGTGGGGCCCAGGAGCGCGATGAACTTGCGGCCCATGCGGCTGGCGACGTCGAACGAGCGCGGGTACTCGGCCAGGTTGATGCTCTCCTTGGTGCGCGCCGCGTGGCGCTCTTCGGCGTCGCGCTCGATCGCGTGGGTCAGGCGCTGCGAAATCCGCTGGAACACATACTCGGCCGGCTCGGACGTTTGCAACTCATCCAGCACATCGAGAAACAGCATCGGGTCGTAGCCGGCGTCGTCGGCGTCGCCTGCCAGATCGCGCACGAACTCCTCGGCGTCCTGGTGCAGGCGCGCGAGATCGGCGTCACCGGTGCGCTCTTCGATCAGCGCGCGCCGCCCGGCCAGATCCAGCTTGCGCCACTTGCTCGGCTTGGCCAGCACGCCGCGCGACGGCACCAGGCGGTACGGCACGTGCAGGCCTTCGTAGCGCACCGCGCCCGAGAAGCGCAGGAATACGCGACCTTCCAGTTTGACCAGTTCGATGCCGCGCGCGGCCAGGTCAAGTTCGCGCTCTAGTGCGGCGTCGTCTTCGGGAACATCGGCGGGGGTATTGCTCGGGAGAGTGCTCATGGCTGGCTGCGCGAAAATCGGTTGCCGCTACTATATCGCGGATGCGAATCGCGCACGGCCATGGCCAATTTCCTGCCGTGCTACCGGCGCTGCCAGCATGCTGGCGACGACCTGCGCTGGCTCGGGTTACAGCATCACCGTGTAGATGGTTTTGCCCGCCAGGGCCATCATGAACAACCCGAATACCCGGCGCAGCACCAAGGTCGGCAATGCCGCCGCCGCCCACACGCCGAGCCTGGACGCCACCACCGCACACACGCTCATCACCAGCAGCGCATGCAGGTCGATATAGCCCCAGCGCCAGTCGTGCGGCGCGCCGGCGGTCACGCCGAAGCCGATCATCGCGCCCAGCGAGATGGGCAGGATGACGCCGGTGGCGGTGCCAATTGCGCGGCGAATCGGTAATCCGACATGGGTCAGGAAGAACGTGATGACCGAAGCGCCGCCCATGCCCGCCAATGAATACGCTACGCCTGACAAGACACCGGCGACCATACGGAAGCGCACGAAGGCCACCGACACCGTCCCGTCATGCTCGCGCTGGATCAGCAACTTGAACCCGAAATAGGCCAGCATCAACGCCAGGCCGAGCGCAAGCCAGACGCCCGGTATGCGCGTTGCCACCAGAGCGCCGGCCGTTGCACCCAACCCTGCCGGGATAAACAGCTTTTTCAGCCAGACAAAATCGACATTGCCACGTTCGCAGTGGCTCAGAAATGAGGCCAAGCCAGTGAATGCCATGGTGGCGAGCGAAGTACCGAATGCGAGACGAATTGCCTCGTTAGTGTCCATGCCGCCACTTTGGTACAGATACATCAGCACTGGAATGACAATCGCGCCACCGCCAATGCCGAACATCCCTGCCAGAAAACCTGCGGCAACGCCCGCTGCGATCAGATTGAATAACATGGGCACTTTTCATTTGAACGAACTGGTTGAATCTGGATGAGCGCGCGTGCCGTCAGCGACCACCGCTGCGCTCATCCCCCGGTCATGCCCGGTCGGGCACTCAGGCCGGGACGTTGTCCTCGACCTGCGCGCGGACGGCGGCCTGGCGCCAGACCGTGCGATCCACGCCGGTGACGATCGTGGGCATGGCCGGCGCTTTGTCGGGGAAATCGGTGTTGAAGTGCCCTCCACGCGACTCCTTGCGCAGCGATGCGCTGTGCAGGACAAGATAGGCGGCATCGTGGATATTCCTGGCGCGCAGCGCCTGGCCGTAGGGCAGCAGTCCGCAAGGTCCGTCACCCAGCCGGGCAAGCTCGCGCAATCCGGTGGCCAGGCCATCGCGCGAGCGAACGATGCCAGCGTGATTCCACAGCAACGCACGCAATTCGGGCAGTGCCGCCAGCGACAGATTGGTCTCGACGATCGTGGGCACCCGGATCGTCAGCTTCTTGCCCGCCCCGGACAGGGCGTCGCTGCCGGATACCGCCTCGGCGCAGGCACGCCCCATGACCACGCATTCGAGCAGTGAGTTGCTGGCCAACCGGTTTGCGCCGTGCAAACCGCAGTTGGCCACTTCACCGATCGCGTACAGACCTGCAACGCTGGTACGACCGTGCAGATCGGTCGCGATGCCGCCGCAGGTGTAATGCGCGGCCGGCGACACCGGCACAGGTTTCGTGGACAAATCGCAGCCGTGGCGCCGGGTCAATTCCACCAGATTCGGGAAATGGCTTTGCACGAATTTCTCGCCTTGATGGGAAATATCGAGCCACACATAAGGTGCGCGTAACCTGGCCATTTCGGCATAAATTGCACGTGCGACGATATCACGCGGGGCCAGTTCTCCCTGCCCCGAATATTGGGACATGAAACGTTCACCCGCAGTATTATATAAGTGCCCGCCCTCGCCCCTTACTGCTTCCGTGATAAGACTGATGACCTGGCCATTATGCTGATAAGCAGTCGGATGGAATTGAACGAATTCGAGATTTTCAATATTGGCACCGGCACGCCAGGCCATTGCAATTGCCTCGCCTTTACTGGCGTGAGGGCTCGTGGCATACGGATATAACCCGGTTATTCCGCCCGTGGCCAATACCACATTCGGCGCGCTGAATACGCTGACATCGCCATCTGCGAGGCTTTGCGCAATCAGGCCGGTAACCCGGCCACCGTCAGATATCAGTTCCACTGCTTCATACTGGCGGATCCAGGTAACATTCGGCAGCAGCGCCGCTTTGGCCTGAAGCGATTGCATGATGGCGCGGCCGGTCATGTCGTCGACGTGCGCAACGCGGCGCTCGGAATGCCCGCCTTCGCGCGTCAGGTGGATCTGCTCGTTTTCGCGCGTAAATGGCACGCCCATGTCGATCAGCCACTGCAGCACACTGGTACCTGCCGTGACGATCGCGCGCACGGTCGCTTCGTTGCACAAGCCGTCGCCGGCAATAAGCGTATCGGTCGTATGCTTCTCGAAATCGTCGTCCACAGAATACACCGCTGAAATACCGCCCTGGGCCCAATAGCTCGACGGCTCATCGAATTTACTGCGCGATACAACACCCACCTTGATTGTCGATGGTGTATTCAATAACAGCGTTAATGCGGCCAAGCCTTCGCCAACGACGAGCATGTCAAATTTCATGGCATCCTTGAATATGAACTATGTGGGTAAACGTTTAGCGAAATAGTCGACGTTGAATATCGTGCATTCTCGTCAGACACGCGCCGGAACCAAACTATATTAGCATCGCACTGAATATAATTCCATTTACCCCGCATAGCATTCTCATTTATTGAATAATACCCCTCCAGCATCATGCTCGAGATTCAGCTCAGATATATTCGGTGAGAATCAATAGATTAACGGCGATTTCTATTTTAATGGCTCGATTGTCATAACCTCGTCATGAACTAGTGCGACGTAAATATTTACGGGCAATCAGCAGAAGTCTGTTTGAATATCAGATAAAGAAAGCGCAGGCAATTGATGCAGACAGCAACCCTGGCGACAAGGCGGTCAAAGCAGCAGCCCGTCCTTGCGAACGAAGCGATGCGGTACGGTGCAATGCGGGAACGGGGAGATGGGTGCCGCCGGCATGGCGCGGCGGTAGGTCAGGCAGTGAAGCCTGCCTTTGCCGGCGCGTCAGCGCCGACTCGGGAAGGCCGTGTGAGGGCGCTTACGCCGCCACGCCAGCGTTGTGCGCCTGCTGGTCGGCGTGATACGACGAGCGCACCATCGCGCCCACGGCAGCGTGCACGAAGCCCATTTCGTAGGCTTTTTGCTCGAACATCTTGAAGACGTCCGGGTGCACGTAGCGACGCACCGGCAGGTGCGAATTGGTCGGCGCCAGGTACTGGCCGATGGTGAGCATGTCGATATCGTGGTCGCGCATGTCCTGCATGACTTGCAGGATTTCTTCATCGGTCTCGCCCAGGCCGACCATGATGCCCGACTTGGTGACCGCGCTCGGGTACATCTTCTTGAAGTCGCGCAGCAGCACCAGCGAGTGCGTGTAGTCGGCGCCCGGACGGGCTTCCTTGTACAGGCGCGGCACGGTTTCCAGATTGTGGTTCATGACGTCAGGCAGGCCGTCGGCGAAGATGTTCAGCGCTTTTTCGAGGCGGCCGCGGAAGTCGGGCACCAGCACTTCGATCTTGGTGCCCGGGCTCGAGGCGCGCGTTTTCTGGATGCACTCGACAAAGTGGCCCGCGCCGCCGTCACGCAGGTCGTCGCGGTCGACCGACGTGATCACGACGTACGACAGGCGCAGCGCGGCGATGGTCTTGGCCAGGTTGGCCGGCTCGTTGATGTCCAGTGGGTCAGGGCGGCCGTGGCCGACGTCGCAGAACGGGCAGCGGCGGGTGCACTTGTCGCCCATGATCATGAACGTCGCGGTACCCTTGCCGAAGCATTCGCCGATGTTCGGGCAGCTCGCTTCTTCGCACACCGTCACCAGGTTGTTGGCGCGCAGGATGTCCTTGATTTCGTAGAAGCGCGACGAGGCGGTGGCCGCCTTGACACGGATCCAGTCGGGCTTTTTCAGGCGCTCCATCTCGGCGATCGGCACGATCTTGATCGGGATGCGCGAGGTCTTGCTGGCGCCTTTTTGCTTTTCGCTGGCGTTGTAGGCGGCTGCGGCGG
>Ga0308170_10005121_pt1 | contig 10100 bp, 11 predicted proteins | sample PhyBR2_2_FD_202136 | JGI IMG/M metagenome (GOLD analysis project Ga0308170, IMG submission 202136) | Phyllosphere microbial communities from UC Gill Tract Community Farm, Albany, California, United States - DLSLSB.R2 | ecosystem: Host-associated > Plants > Phyllosphere > Unclassified | place... | reverse complement strand
ATCTTTGATAGCGGCCTGATATTTTCCGGGATGTATGAAGTACCCGCAGGATGCGAACGCCATCTGTTTCGGCAACATAGATGATGATGAACGGAAAGCGTGGTACCACCAGTTTATATTGTTTTTCTGTGCCGATTTTTGTTCCGGCCCGCGGGTTTTCGCTAAGCAGACTGGCCAACCGGGTAAACTTATCGTCTGTTGCACTGGCTACCAGCAGGCCAGCCTCACGATACAGATAACGAAATATCGTCTCCCTGTCAGCCTGCGCCTGTTTTTCCCATTGAACGGCTGATATCACAACGTTCCCCGCGCGGCCTGCGCTTTAAGCTCTTCCATGCGGGTATTCATTTCATCGTTACTGATGAACTCACTTTCACCGGCATCATAACGACTGAATGCCGCCGCTATCTGCTCTTCCAGCCATGCATCATGTTTACTGTCCTGATAGTGCCGCTCTTCAGCAGCCAGCTCTTCCGCTCGCTGACGCATAACCTCAGTCAGCGTCTTCTTCTGGCGCTCAGCTGCCTGCATGGCAAGTCGTTTAACGTCGTCATCAATCCTGAAGTGGATAGTGCTCATAGCCTGACTCTCGCGTGGTGTCGTTTGTGGTGTCATGATGCCTGTCATCCCTTTCTCTGTCATCTCCATTTCACTCGTATGCGATGCCGGAAATCGCCACGCTACCTGAACTAAATAGCCGATTACGGGTGCTGAAGAGCATATTGGGAAGAGGATGCAAACGAAATGACAAACGGAAAAATAATCCGTTTGTCAGAGACGCCTCGCAATCTATTACCTGGCTTTCAGCGAATTTACACAACAGGCGGTGTATATTTGAACAGGAGAAAACAGGAAAGGAAGCGCGTAACGAGAGATTTTAAGCGCGGGCTGAAGGTGGTGGAACACCAACAGCCCGCTGACCACAACTAACTGGATTGGAGTTAATTATGGCTGGAAAAGATTCTACGTCAGAACCCGCTGTACCCCAAGCACGCAAAAGCATCGTCGGATATCGCCCCAACGGCGGCAGACCGAATCCCTTGCCTCAACTCACCATCAAAGGACGATGGCTGGAACAGTGGGGATTTATCAAAGGACAGCCCGTAAATATCATCGCCGAACAGGGCCAGCTGATTATTCGCTTCATGCACATCACGGAGGAGAACGTATGAACATCACCTTTATTAAGGAACCCGTCCCGAAGCTGACCATTACAGGCGGTCAGCTGGCCGCGCTCGGGTTTACCACCTACACACCGATCCGGCTGATGCTGCGGGATAACGTGCTATCGGTGACAACCGTGACTCATGAAGCGAAGTGGGAAGAACTCTGCGAAGCCAGCCAGCCAGCAGCGGCAGAATCTGGGAACTGACTGGGTACGGGATAACGGCGAAGTGATTATTGGTGGCAGTTGGCTGACCGGTTTCGGTAGCAATGAGGCGAAACAGCTGGAGGTTACCACTGCGCCCGGTGTGATTCGGTTGCAGCGACGGTAAACGGAAGGATTAAAGGCTTAAATGTAAAAATCCCGGCCAGTATGAAGCGAACTCCGAAAGTTGGCCGGGATCTTCCGCTAAAAAATAGAAGTCTATTTTTTACTGACCTCACCAATATACCAGTGCTCTGAATGATAAAGCTCACCGTCATCGTTTTCACAGACCCTTAGTATTCCTAACTCCGAAAAACCTCTCGGTAATTTTAAACCCCACTCTCTGATTAAACTTCTATCACGCAGTAAACTTAACCGTCCAAAAAAATTAACCCCCGGCGATGTATGCATATCGAAATACTCTTCAGAAGTAAATAAACACAATTCACTTGAAAACATATCAGGCAAAACAATACTGCACGTAACTCTTATATCATTTTCATTAGCAGGCTTAGCTTGATGAATTTCATATGCTGCATTTATCAATGCTTGTGCACAATATGACTGAATATCACGACTGGTTTGCTTCCCTTGAACCAGTGAAAAATGCACCGGGATTTTGACATTCCAGTAGCCATAAGAGTAGTTTTCAGAATTAATCTCTGGAAATTTAGACGCGTACGACTCCGACCATCTCTTTAATGATCTTAATCTGCGTGGTATTCCTCGCAATTTCTTATTACTCATTGCTAGTTGACGCATTATATTTTCCTTCCCTTAGCTGCTTCAGTCTTAACCTTATTAATAGTCCCATCAAGATTTAATACTGCCTTGAATTTACCTTTACTGTCGAATACTTCAAGATGATTTTTATGCTGCCCATCCAGATAGAATTGATCGCCTTTTTTTATCACATCGCCAATGTCACTACGTGCTTTATAAATGCTCTGACCTTGATATATTTGACTACTTTTTTGAGCACTATTTTTTATCTGAGCACCAAGCCCCTGTTGGGTAAGAAATTCTTTCATATTTCCCACGGCTCCAGCATTTGGCACATGTGGAACTTTTTTACCCGGCAATATAATACCGGCTAGCATCCCGCCCGTGGCTTCGAGCGCCACCTGGTTTCCTTCGGATGCCTGTTTGATCGTATCTGCAACCGCAGACCAAGTATCCCTGCTCATCAGCGCCTTAACGCTGTCCGCTACCGCCTGATTCTTACCGGCTAGGTCATTAAGCGCCGTACCGCAGTAACTGTCCCCGGTAGCACATGACGCCAGCGCCATTGCTGCGTCAGCAGCGTAATCAGCTCCACCTAATGCCGCATCGCCGGTATCGGCAAGGGCATTGATAATGCCGTTGGCGATGGAAGAGGTTGTACCCTCACCCAGCTTTTCCCTGACCTGATCCTTCAGGGATTCAGCGGCCTGTTTCGCCGTTGCCCGCGCCTGGTCACCGCTCAGCGAGTTGAATTCGAGCGACGTTTTCCCTGCCTGCGCACCCGCCACAGCATCCGCCGTGCTTTCACCCACAACGCCGCCCGCCAGACCCGCCGCCAGCGTCCCCAGCGCGCTTATCGTCTGGCGCTGCTCTTCGCTCAGGTCTGCACGCTTAACGCCAGGATACAGCTGCTGCGCGATGTACTCGCCCATCGCCGCGCCCGAGGCGCCCGCCAGCGCTGAATTGCCCGCCGCATACGAGGTTACCGCACCCAGCACCGCGTGCGCCATCAGGTTCGCCTCGGTATTCACCTTACCGTTCGCGTCCGTCGTCAGCTCATGTATCTTTTCCGCCACATACGGCGCGGCCGCCCCGCTCAGCGCCTGCGCAACGTTTCCGCCTGACAGCCCCTGCACCGCCGCCGTTACCGCGCTGATGGCCTGCTGCACCTTACCGCCCGTTCCGAACCCGGTCTCCGCAAACGCCTGCTTATAGAGGTTGCTGTAAACCTGGTTATTGACGTCACTTTCGCTGTACTGCTTCGTCGGGTCCTTCGCTTTCAGCTCAGCCAGCGCCCTGTCGCGGTCGGCCTGCGTGGCGCCGGACATCTTATCGTTTGCGGCTTTCGTCGCGATGATCTGGCCCTGCGTCCTGGCAATATCGCCCGCCTGCGCGCCGATTTCTCCTATCAGCTGCGCCGCCTTCAGCCGGTTCTGCTCCTTCTCCTTGTCGAAAATGACGTCCAGCCCCGGATTCGCGTTCGCCACGTCGCGGCTGAGGTCCGCCACGTCCTGCTTCTGCTTCGATGTGTCCCGGATAACAATAGTGCCTTCGCTCACCGCCGACTTCGTGGTGCTGTCCGCACTACCGCTGTCGTTCAGCCCGGCCAGCATCCCGTTCGCCATGTTCCCGGCGAAGTCTCCGCCCATGCTGCCGCCAGTACTCATGCCCGCACTCTGGTGCTCCACCTTATAGTCCGCGTGGTTCTCTATGTCCCCGAACCCTAACGTCCCGGTATCAAGCCTGTTCAGGCTGGCATCTGCCGTACTCGCTATCACCGCGCCGTTCAGCTGCGTGTGATCACCGGTGGTCACATCAAAGCCGCCCTGACCCGCAAAGATGCCCGTCTGCCCGGACACGCTCTGCCAGTTGCTGTGCATCTTATCCCGGCTCACGTTCACGTTCGCCGACCCGGTCATCGAGCCGAAGGTGAAGCTGCCGCCCGCGCTGGCGCTCTGCTGCTTACTGTCGTAGCGGTCGCTGTCCTGCTCCGAGGTAAGCGTCAGGTTGCGGCCCGCGTCCACCTTCACGCTGTTGCCGCTCGCCTGTGCGCCCGTGAGCGTCGTGTCGCGCCCGCTGGTCAGGCTGAGCTGGTTATAAACTTCAAACCCGGTCACGGCCGGAATTTCTTATTCAATAATCAGAGTAATATATAATTTGATAGCTATCCCCTAGCTCTATTTGAAGATATTTAGCTAAATCCCTCCCCTCTCTGATAAAAGCTTGTTCATCTTCTTTAGATTCAAAGCCTGATGACGCAGGATCATCATCATTCAGTATTAAGTCATACTTTTCAGTCCATTCGTTAAGCTTCGACTTTAACTCAGGTGATAGAGGTAGACTTTCAGGATCAATATTACCAACTTCCCCGGGAGAGTTATTCCATAGAGGGAAGCAGTAATAATCCGCCATTAACTTTATTATTTTCATTTCAGTCTCCCTGCCGGATTAGCACCTACCATAAAACCATTACTAGAAACAGTAATTGCAAGACGATGCACTTCGCCGTTTATAACTGTTTCATATATAGGTCGCCCTGTACCTTTCTCTTGATATCCCACAACTTTTCCCTCTGAGACTGCGTTCATCACAACATTAGGGATTTGAGCCTCCGACACGCCGATGTTTGCGAAGTCTTTTGCATGTTCATTGATGATGTGTTGTAACCCTGCCTTATTGTTGCCAGTTTCAAGAAAAACTATCTTCCCATTGAAATCTTTTGCGACCTGTACAATGTTTTCAGGAGTGTATTTTATACCCTGAGAAGTCATTTCTTTCAGCAAAGATGCTTTTGTACTGGCTTCTGTGCTTATACTTCCCAGTTTACTTGCCGCAGCACTTCCCAGTATTGGCGTCACCGAAGCAAAGATAATATCCATGCCCTGCTTCGTTTCTGCATAGCCCCGAGCAGTCTGACGATCCACGCCCAGCACATCCATTGCATACTGCGTCAGCGCATCCTTCACCTGCTGCTGATTCTGCGCATCAACGCTGGTGATATTCAGCAGGTTTACGATATTTCCGTAAGCGTCTGCATACTGCTGGCTGATCTTCGAGTTGTAGGAGCCGGTTTCGTACTCGCTTTTGACTGCGATAACTTTCAGCCTTGCACCGGCACAGGCAGCGCTTCCTGCATTGCCGTTACCACAGGCATCCAGCACCTTCTTGTCGCGGCTGATATTCAGCTCGTTCAGCTCGTTTATCTTCTGCTGAGCCTGTTCACGCTCTGCCGGATCTTTGCTGTTCTGGAGTTTCTGCTTCGCCAGCTCCAGCTCGGTCTTCTCCGATACATGGAGGTGATTCTGCTCTATCGCATTTTTACCCGCCTGTGCCCCCGCCACCACATCCGCCGTGCTGTCTCCCACAACGCCGCCTGCCAGCCCCGCCGCTAATGTCCCCAGCGCACTTATCGTCTGCCGCTGCTCTTCGCTCAGGTCGTCACGCTTAACGCCCGGATACAGCTGCTGCGCGATGTACTCGCCCATGGCCGCGCCCGACGCTCCGGCCAGCGCGGAATTGCCCGCCGCATACGAGGTTACCGCACCCAGCACCGCGTGCGCCATCAGGTTCGCCTCGGTATTCACCTTACCTTTCGCGTCCGTCGTCAGCTCATGTATTTTTTCCGCCACATATGGCGCGGCCGCCCCGCTCAGCGCCTGCGCCACGTTCCCGCCCGACAGCCCCTGCACCGCCGCCGTCACCGCGCTGATGGCACGCTGCACCTTACCGCCCGTTCCGAATCCGCTTTCCGCAAACGCCTGCTTATAGAGGTTGCTGTAAACCTGGTTATTGACGTCTCTCGCGCTGTACTGCTTCGTCGGATCCTTCGCTTTCAGCTCCGCCAGCGCCCTGTCTCGGTCGGCCTGCGTGGCGCCGGACATCTTCTCATTAGCGGCACGGGTCGCGATGATCTGACCCTGCGTCCGCGCGATATCACCCGCCTGGCTGCCGATTTCCCCTATCAGCTGCGCCGCCTTCAGCCGGTTCTGCTCCTTCTCCTTGTCGAAGAATAGGCGAAAAAAATCCCGGCGGCGGTGGCCGGGATTTGTCATTTAACTTTTCAGGCTCTTATAAAAATCTAAAACACTATCTAGATTCGTACTCCATTCAGATATTTTCATACCATCTTCATCATGAGTAGTTCGCTCATCAATAAATTCGTTTATCTTCTCCGGAGAAAATTTTTTGTGCTCCTCAAGAAAGATAATACTATTTTGCACATGAACTATTTCAGCCTTAAAGTATAAGGCCCAAACAAAAACAAAATTTGCTAGCTCAGGCTCATACATTGAGACAGCAAGAGCTGCATGGTTTTTCTTTGTTAATCCCTCGTCAAGTGACTTCAACCAACTTTTTTTATAATCATTAATATTCCAGTAAGTTAAGGGAATATTCATAGATTCTTTAAAGTCGCCAATAACGATTGACGCCGGTGCAAAAAGCGCACCCTCAATGTCAATCTGCTTATCCTCAGGGAAGATACCAAACATATATCAGTCCTTAATTTTATTTAGTTCACTATCGTAAGTACCAATTCGTTTACCTTTGCTGTTGAATAATTTCCAACCATTAGAAACATTATGACTATCAACATCAGGAGTGATGTAATTTTTTCCATTGTAAAACACAGGTTGACCATGTGAATCGAACGGTGCTTTTTGGGGTGGAATCCTACGATCAAAACCTAGATTTTTAGCTGCTTCTTGAGCTTCTTTCCCTTTCAGCGCTAAATACGCCAGATCATCTTTATTCTGTTCGGGGATCGGCGTTATCGTCGTATTACCACCAGTATCCGGCACACCTTCCGTGTTCCCGGTATTTGTCGTTCCCTGACCTGAGGCCTGATTATTGCCTGTATGAGTCGGCACATTTCCAGTGGCCGTCTGATTTCCACCTGTATTTGTTGGCCCTGAGTCAGCAATCTGATCACCACCCGTATTGGAAGGACCATACTTACCTTCCAGCAGTCCCAGATACTTGCTGGTAATATCATCATTGCCCGTCATTTTCAGGGTGATCAGATGATCCAGCTCTTCCGCAGAGATCTTATCCGCTATCTCCTTCGCAACAATCCCGGTGATACCGGCTTTAACACCAATTTCAAGAACCTGTTCTGCAACTTTTGTGCGGCAAGGAGCTGCAATCGCACATCCTTCTACTAGAGCCTTACCAAAGAGGTTATTCTCAACCGCGTTCTTACCCGCCTGCGCACCCGACACAGCATCAGCTGTACTGTCACCGATAACGCCGCCCGCAAGGCCCGCCGCCAGCGTACCCAGTGCGCTGATGGTCTGCTTCTCGGTTTCCGACAGGTCACCAACCGCTTTACCCGGATACAGCTGGTTCATCACCAGCTTCGCCATCACCTCACCGCTTACAGCACCCGCTGCGCCCGCCAGCGCTGAGTTGCCGGATGCGTAAGAGGTTACCGCACCCAGCACCGCGTGCGCCATCGCCTGCGCTTCCGGGTTGCCTTCCGTCAGCTTATGTATTTGCTCAGCCAGATACGGACTGGCCGCACCACTCACCGCCTGCGCCAGGTTCCCGCCCGACAGGCCCTGCACCGCCGCCGTTACCGCGCTGATACCCTGCTGAAGCGACGAACCCGTCCCGAACGGCTTCTGTGCCGTGTCGTAAGCCTGCTTCGCTATCTCATCTGACGTCGGGTTCAGCTTCCCTTTTCCGGCAAGCTCTTCCCTTGCAGCCGCCAGCGCCGAAGGGTCCTGCTGCGCCTTCATGCCCGCTATCTGGCCCTGCGTCCGCGCAATATCGCCCGCCTGGCTGCCGATTTCGCCTATCAGCTGCGCCGCCTTCAGCCGGTTCTGCTCCTTCTCTTTATCAAAGATGACGTCCAGCCCCGGATTCGCGTTCGCCACGTCGCGGCTGAGGTCCGCCACGTCCTGAGCCTGTTTTTCCTTATCACGGATAACGATAGTGCCTTCGCTTACCGCCGCCTTCGTGGTGCTGTCCGCGCTGCCGCTGCCGTTCAGCCCCGCCAGCATCCCGTTCGCCATGTTTCCGGCGAAGTCGCCGCCGGTGCTCATGCCCGCGCTCTGATGCTCCACCTCATATTCCGCGTGGTTGTGGATGTCGCCGAAGCCGAGCGTGCCGGTGTCGAGCCGGTTTTTATCCGCCGTCGCCGTCGAGCTGATGACCGCCCCGTTCAGCTGCGTGTGCTCCCCGACCGTCACGTCAAAGCCGCCCTTGCCCGCAAAAATCCCGGTCTGCTCCGCCACGCTCTGCCAGTTGCTGTGCATCTTATCCCGGCTCACGTTCACGTTCGCCGACCCGGTCATCGAGCCGAACGTGAAGCTGCCGCCCGCGCTGGCGCTCTGCTGCTTACTGTCATAGCGGTCGCTGTCCTGCTCCGAGGTCAGCGTCAGGTTGCGGCCCGTGTCCACCTTCACGCTGTTGCCGTTTGCCTGTGCGCCCGTGAGCGTCGTGTCGCGCCCGCTGGTCAGGCTGAGCCGGTTGCCCGCGTCCAGCGTGGTTTCGCTGTGCGTCAGCCCGTTGCCCTTTTCGCTGCCCTTTGCCGCATTGACGCTCGCCGACACGCTGATGCCGTAGCCGCCTGAACCCACGCCGATGCCGATGCCAGTGCTGTTGATACTGCTGGTGACGGTGATGATAAGGTTTATTGAATAGCAGGTATTATCAGGTAAATGACTGATTATAAATTAAAAAACCAGTCGTGAAAACTGGGCTTTCTATTTACAAGATGTTATTGTTGGACTCACAGAAGACAGTACTTCAATAACATCATCTCCTGTAACTATTAAGTAATGCTTTATAGAATCCCCCTCATGGATATTAGAGCTTTGCTCATTAAACCATGATAAATAATGAGATCCTTCTACTGTATAAATTCCTGTAATCATCTGACCATTCAGATCATCTTGCATTTTTAGCAAGTCACCTTCATCTGTTACACGAAAAGAGTGTATCCATTCAAAAGCAACCAGAATATTACTTTTAACATCCCCATAAAATAAGTGAAAAGTTAGCTCAAGTGCTCCAGAAAAATACTTAATATCCTTTAAATTACTATTTTTAAAGGAATGAACACCGATATCAATACTTAAAATCTTCTCAGTCATGTGGCATCACTCATCATATCTAAACTTAACTCTATTTTTACCAGACTGTATTTCCAAAGTGGGCCTACCATCTGTGCTACGCTCTCTAACAACTACAGTTCTTCCATCAGGAAGTTTACCAACTCGGCCACCAGGAATATCTTTAATTTCGGTAGGCCTTAACAGATCGAACTCTTTGTTAGCAGCTTCACTCCCACCTGTTCTTTCAAAAAGTTTTGATCGACCTGTTGTTTCCTGACCTTTTGAAGATGAAGACATCAGATCATCAACAGTCGTCTTTTGTTCATTATTCCGTGCATTCTCCTCATCCTGAGGTTCCCAACCGCCCGGCGTTCCCGAGCCTGAACCGCCCAGCTCCGCTTTTTCCGCATCTGTCAGATCCTTCGCCACATTCGGATCGCGGGAATTTGCAGCTTCGTCACGCGCTTCAACAATTGAAGGGCCGTCAGTAATCTGCGGCGTATCCGCCTCAGTTTCTGACCCTTTCAGAGCCTTATCCAGCTCCGATGCAATGTTGTTATTCGCATCATGAACAACTTTATCACCCGGACTCATCGGCAGTCCCGGAACAGGCACTGGCATGTGCCTCGGCAGTAAAAGGTTATTGTTTTCCAGCGCGTTCTTACCCGCCTGCGCGCCCGCCACCACATCCGCCGTGCTGTCTCCCACTACGCCGCCTGCAAGGCTCGCCGCCAGCGTCCCCAGGGCGCTTATCGTCTGGCGCTGCTCTTCGCTCAGGTCCTCACGCTTAACGCCCGGATACAGCTGCTGCGCGATGTACTCTCCCATGGCCGCGCCCGACGCTCCGGCCAGCGCGGAATTGCCCGCCGCATACGAGGTTACCGCACCCAGCACCGCGTGCGCCATCAGGTTCGCCTCGGTATTCACCTTACCGTTCGCGTCCGTCGTCA
>Ga0308170_10005118_pt1 | contig 10102 bp, 18 predicted proteins | sample PhyBR2_2_FD_202136 | JGI IMG/M metagenome (GOLD analysis project Ga0308170, IMG submission 202136) | Phyllosphere microbial communities from UC Gill Tract Community Farm, Albany, California, United States - DLSLSB.R2 | ecosystem: Host-associated > Plants > Phyllosphere > Unclassified | place... | reverse complement strand
CACTCTGTCAGCATCCCCTTATGGTATTCAAGTTCAGAGAAAGTCTAACTTACCGATTCAACGACATCATAGAAATCACCTTCTCCTCTCAAAACTCCTCCAGAATATCCAATAATCCAATCCCCAAAGGGCACCAACCCTGCAGATTGAGCAGGAGAGCCTTCGAGTACTTCGAGTACGTGCCAGACTTGTTCGAGTGCGTGTTGAGGGTTACAAAGTCTTAGAGAGAGTCCCAAGAGTGAGGGCTCGCCATCTACTTCTCCACCTCTCGATCCTCCAGTAGTGGACCAATCTCTTGAAGGTGTTACATAGACATCTATACGAACGAGAGAGAGAGGATGAGCGAAACACTCGGATTTGAAAGAACGAAAGGCTTTCGTTGTTTCCAAAGGGAGAGGAGAGCTCACCTCGTACAGCTTTCCTTTTCGTACTATAAACCATCAATCCAACTTCTCTCCCTTCATTCCCTTCTAATACTTCAGTCAATAAATCAATCTCATCACCCTGATTTTCCCCCTCAATCTCTACTCTTATCAGCTCCAGTCCGAATAATAAGTAGATAAGAGAGATGGTACGTACGAGTAATTGAGTGTTTATTCCAACGATGAAATCAAAGAATGGATCCAAATCTGCTTGGGAAGCTGGAGAGTTCTCAGCGATTCGAAGCACGTGGAATGCGGTCGAGGTCGTCAAGGATGGATCGTGCGATTGGGAAGAAGGGACTGATTCTCCTTGACCCATTTGTAGAGCGGGTGGGCGAGGTGAGGGACAAGTTAAGAGAAGAGGAGGAGGAAGAAGAGGGGAGGCGGGAATTTCGAGTGGTGGGGGGGAAACACTACCTCTTCAAGTTAATGAGTGCTAGACAGTGATCGACGGGGTTGAAGAAAGAGCGAGAAAGGACGCGAAGAAGGAGGGAGTGGATGAAAATGGGCTGCGAATAACGAAAACGAAATTTCGCACAAGTTGAAAATGTGAAAATTGATTTGTTTACTGGTTACAACAACAGAGACAGAGTACCTTTCAAAAACGCCCCACACATACTGTCCGACTGAAAATCCCCTTCATTTCCGTGTCCTTACAATGTGCCGACTCCCCTTCCCTACGCTTCCAATCCCATGATTCTCTCCTGACTTTCCTCCAACTTTTTCTCAACGGTCTCCTCCCCTTCTCCCCCAACCTTTTCCGTTCCCCCACTCAATCCCTTCTTCACCTCCCTCTTCTTCCCTGTCCCTCTCTCCCTATCCCTCTCGAGTGCCCTCCTATGGCTCAACAAGATATTCTTTCGATCTTGTTCAATAGCCGCATGTTGCACTTTCCTTATTGTACCTATTCCCCATTCTTTCCTCTCCATCAGCCAATTCCCTTAAATTAGGAAGAGAGAGGGTTTAACCTGAAACATGAGTGACTCGAACTACTACTGGGTATCCACCGATTCGTCTCAAGAGAGTCAAAGAGGCCCACAAAGTTCGGTAATGTTCTCTAGAAACTCTGATTATTAGAGTAGAGGTTTGAGGTGAAAGATATTTAACTGAAAAACTCCCTCCTCAAGTCGAGATCAGCTTGGGATGGGAGAGAAGGGAAGGGAGGGAGGGAAGGGACGTACTCGAGAATGTACCACCTACTTCACCAGCTCCCAAGTCACCGAAATTTATGGATAAAGACTCGCGGAGTAAGTGGATCAGGGAGGATTCTGTGATGCTTGGAGGAGGAGAGAGAGGAGGGGGATTTGAAGGATTTGAGGAGGCAGGTTGAGGAGAGGAGGTTGAGGGAGAGAGTGCGAGGGAGGGAAGGTGGGAGAGAGAGTCGAGAGTTGGGTAGGCTAGTTCGCATAGGAGGTAACGATGTTTGAAGCGAACCATAATTATTCAAGTTGAAAGACGAGTACTTGGCGCTATGTGGTCGAGTCGAGCAAAACAGCTAGATTCGAGTATCGCCTGGTTGTATATGAGCAGTCTGTGGACGCTCTAGAGGCCAGGGAGTCCAAGTTGAGACTAGGTAGAGATTTCGGAGAGAACGAGGTCGAGGAAACTGGATAGTTCTGCCTTGTAGTGATTCAGGAGCGTGTGGCTTGTTCTTGTTATGCTGGAGTGTGTACTCTGATTGTATTTGATCAGAGCAAGTGTATGGTTGCAGGTCAAGCAAGACGATTTCTCTCAAACTGTTCTTGATCTCCCACAGTTCACTCCCATCTTCTAACTATGTCAGGACGTATTCCTATCGGTTCAGCTATTCTCCTAACTCTCGGTATCACTACTCTCGGATACGGGATCATGGCCTGTACGTTTCCCATTCCCCTCAACTGTTGCCTCTACTGATCGAACCCCATTCCCGAGATTAGTCACTACACCAACAGAGAAAGAGTTCTATGATGCCTTGTCACCAGATCTGAAGAGGAAAGTGGATGAACAGAGGAGGTTGACTCAAGGTGCGAGGGATCAATTGGCGAGGGAATCTCAAACTAGATTAGACGCTATCAAAGTAAGTTAACCCTCCTCTCTCGTCTTGTATGAGACCATGCTGATGTAGTCTCTGGTGAACAGGCGAGGGCAAACAGTGATAGTCCAGTTTGGGCAGACGATTTCGATCCTAAAAATGACAAGAAGTAAAACTGAAACGCTTCGAATTCGTTTCTCCTTCTGCTTGCATGCTTCTCCACTTTTGTTTCGTGAGTCTTCGACGATCTTCTCAGCAAAGAACGAAATCGCTGATAACGTTTCAAGAGACCCAGATTTTGTGTATCTTTCTGTCAACCTACCTGTAAACTTCGCTCTTCTCGCTCATCGCTCTCAACTCCCTGCACCCTATGTGGAGCTTCATTCGTCGATGTGGCTACGAGCAACGAGTGAGAATATCCATAACCGACATTGCGAACTACAATTCGCAGAAAGTCGAAAACCGATGAAAACGCTTAACTCAGTCGAAAGATTGAAAATGACAAGGTAAGGAATGACAACATGACTATACAGACAGACTAACAAAGCTCCACAACCTGCAATAACTCGATACGAAACACTAAGACGACAGTCCTTCACCTCCTTCTACCCCCTTCTCTTCCCTCGCTTTCCTCTAAACCTCAATCCCTCCTCCATCCACTTTCTCATCCCATTCCAAACCCACTTCAACGCCTAATCCACCTTCCAAAACCCTCTCGAAACCCCCCTGTAACACCTCGAACCAATCTTCCAACCCTTCCAACACACCCCTCAATTCATCCACTACAACTTCTTGATCAGACAAAATACTATAATCTAAAGGTTTCATCTCTGGTAGTAGTAGTAGATGATCTCTGAACGAATCATTTCGAGAGTGAGAGTTAGAAGGGAATGGGAATCCTCCTTGATTTTGATTTTGTATTGAATCTTGTGAGGATTGCTGGTGAGAGGGTTGGGGAGTTTGATTTGAATCGGAGGAATTGGGAGGGAGGAGAGATAGCGAGCTTGTGGGAGAGGCGGTGAGAAGGATTCGGGATGCGACTGAGGAGGAGGAGGAAGAAGTTGAGGAGGAAGTAGAGAGTTGGTTGGAACGATGACCGATTTCTGGGTTTGCGGTGGTGGGAGTGAAAGAGCGAACGGAGAGTGAAGAAGCTTGTCTCTTGTGAAGGAGTGGACCGGGGGAAGGGAGAGGTGGGAATGAAGCAGAGGTTGCTGTAGTTGGGGTGATTAGTGTTGGGGAAGCGATCGATGGGAGTGAGGATTGATTCAATGTCGAGATCTAGTCAATGACAGTGATATCAGTCGCGAGTGAGATGGGAAAGTGAGGAGAGAAAAGAGGTAAGCTCTACTTTTAAACCTTGTCTTCTCCCATCACTACCACTTCGTTTCCTTTCTCCCACATTCGTTTCGACTGCTTGATTAGCACCTCCTCCGAATCTAAACGGTCTATTCGCGACGTTTTCCCCCGCTAAACCAGGTGCAGAAGTCGAGGAAAGCATCGTCGCCGCTCTTTCCCTCCCTAGCGCTTGAGATTGAGCTCCCCCTCCGAACTTGAACCCACTCCCGAACGGTCTATTCGCTGAAGAGTCTTCATTCAATGTAGGTAAAGGAGAAGGATCGCCATCCTCTTCTGGATTTGATCGAGGGAGTCCTCCTCCTTGATGAGAACTCGTTCGAGGTAATCCAGCTCCGAGTGGAGGATACCCACCGTTCAAGGAAGGATCAGATACGAAAGTAGAAGAGTTTGGAGGTGGTCTTGAAGAAGGAGCTGTATCTGCACGACGTCGATTCAGGTTTCCGAAAGAAGCTTGCTGAGTCGAAGGAGGGGGTTCGAGGTTCGTCGATGTTGAGCTGAACGTCGAAGAGGGGAGAGAAGGGGAAGAGACGGAAGCGGGAATTGAGAGGTCTTGTTGATTGAACGTCGATTCAGTGGGAGTCGTTTCTCGTTCTTCTTCTCTCTGAGTACTCGTGAATTTCGCTCCTCCTCCTCCTCCAAAACTGAACCCGTTCGCACTTCCCCTAGCTGCAGCTCCTCCGAAACTTCGATTCTTACCCCATGTATCCTGCTCTTGTCCTCCTCCATCATCTTCATTATCAAAAGGTGATTCTCCAAATCCATCTACTGCTCCCGATCCTCCTTGATCCCAACTCGTACTATTACTCTGATTGAACGGGTTCGACCTAAGAGTTGCTGATGCAGAAGGCGTCGTCAATCCATCATCTTTAATCCCAAATCCTCCGAATCCACTCGAAGAATTCCCAGTAATCGTATCAAACGGACTCGAACCAAACGCATCATTCCCACCTCCTCCACCCCCAAAACCGTTCGAACTGTTTCCCCAACCCGCTCCACCCCAACCAGCTCCTCCAAATCCACTCGAGCTCGCCATTTCGAAAGTAGGTAAATTGATCCCTCCACCACTCGAATCTTCGGCGTCGTCGAGTGAGGGGAGAGAAATTGTCGGCTTGAGAGTATTGAGAGAGGATACGGGGAGTTGGATTTGAAGTTGACTCGTTGAAGAGGAAGAGGAAGTAGGAGTTGACGCGTAGGGATTCGATTCTTCATCGAACAATCTTAAGAGTGGATGAGATCGAGGAGGGGGTTGAGCTATACCAATACTACGAGTCAGTATAGTCGGAGACGAGAGACAGAGAGAGAGGGTAAAAGCTCACTGGAAGGTTTAGGAGGTCTCAAATTTCCTTTTTTCGCAACTTGTTCATCCAACGTCATTCCCCTCTTCCCACCACTCGGATAACTCGGTTCATCCCCCATCGGTCCAAACCCTTCCAAATTCTCTCCCAACCCAATCATGACTCCGAAATCTTGTTCATCCAAATCGAAATCCCACCCTTCATTCTCCAAACCTTGTCCGGCCAACTCGAAAGTGTCTTCTCTTTGAACCAAGTCTCCACCGTCCATTCCTGGTAAGGTACCTACTATTGAGGTACGTTGTCCACCAGATTGGATCCAGGATACGTAGCGTACTATTAATTCACGAAGGAGGACCATTGGTAATTTCGAAGCAGATTTAATCCATTTCGATTTTGACAATTCATCCGCTGTAGGTCTCTGTACAAACAACCAACCTTATTTACCATCAGTCCGAACGGTCTGTAGTAAGAGAGAGGCGATGAGATACGTACATTTTGAGGATCGACACATAAACAACTCGCCAAAAACTCTTTCAAATTCCCACTTGCCATGCCCTCCCCATAAGTCTCTGGTAAAGTAGGTGGTTGACTCCTAGGTATAATAGCACAAGCCCTCAAAGGTTCCATTCCGAAATAAGGAGGGTTCCCAACTATAATCTCATACAACGTGATTCCCAAACTCCAAATATCTGCTTTTGTATCATATAGTTTCCCATCTGTTATAACTTCGGGAGCCATCCATAATGGAGTACCCGTGAAAGTTGAACGTTTTGAATTCGCTTGCAAGTGAGCTGCTACTCCGAAATCGCATAAGAGGATTTTGCCAGTTTGAGTTAGGAGGATATTGGCAGCTGGTCAATAGAAGAGAGTGAGTCAAGTAAGGATGAGAGAGAGATGGGGAGGAGGAGGGTAGAGAGGGGGGAGATTTACCTTTGACATCTCGATGAATGATATCTTGTCTATGTAAGAACGCCAAAGCGATTAAAACCTCCCTCACGATCAACGCCGCGTATCTCTCTTCAATAGGTCCACTCTTCATCTACTCTCTCCCAAACTCACTCATCAGCTCAGATGCAAGAGGAAAGGGAAGAGAGGGGGAAATCTTGGTTTAAACTTACGAGAGTTCTAATCGAACCACCACTTGCGAAATCCATGGCGATCCAAAGTTCGTGACCATGTAAATAACACCCATGATACAGCGTTATATTATGTCTCGCAGCATCCCTCAATTCACTCAACAATGCCACTTCTTTCTGAATTTCAGAAATATCGTCGTCGGGTGTATCTAAATCAATCACCTTTTTTTCACTCACACTCTCTCACTTACTCAGCAATACTTCTCTTGAGTACGGTGAGAGGATGGAGCTTACCTTGAGTGCGACGACAGTTCCAGTTGGAGTATGAATCCCTTTGTAAACTCCACCGTACGCACCTTTCCCGACCAACTCTTTTCGTTGGAATAGTTGAGTTACGGGAGTGTTGGGTGCATGAGCGTAAGAGAGGATGTGGGAAGTCGTTGTAGAGTTGGAGGAAGGGAAAGAGAGTGAACTTGAAGAGGAAGAGGGGAAAGACATCTTGGATTGACAAGAGAGAACCAGCTCGCTTGATTGGGAATGTATGACTAGCCGGTAGTCGATCTGTTGGATTTATGCCAGAGCGTAGATTGAGGAGTGAAGCGGAGGAAGCGAACCTGAAATGATGAGATTCCAAAGGTGACTCTCTTCCTCTCTCTTCCTAAACAATCTCTAAGTTGACTCGAATACGCGCACACAAACTATAGAACAAATGTCACGACCACCAACTCCACCAACTGGAGAAGCTTCGAATGGGATCGTCATTCTCTCTCCCCTCCTTCCTCTCTCTCCTCTCTCTCCACTCTCTCCCTCCAGCACTCAGACTCAACAAGACGAACGATCCTTATTCCTCAGTTCTCTACAAGCAGGATCAACTTCCCGCTCTCGTAGACGCTCTCAATCAGGTTCAAATTCCAATGAGGCTACGCAACTCCTCCCTCCGACCTCCTCAAGCACGGAAGAGATTATGCGAGAACCTGAAATCAGTCCAGAAGAGATCAGAGCAAGGAGAATTCAAGAGTTGACGAGGGTACAAGAGAGTGAGAGGACAAGTTTAGAAATGGATTTAGAAGCTTTGAGGAGATTGAGAGAGATGAGGCAAGGGTTGAGCGCGATGAATCAACAAGAGATAGAGAGGGAGAGAGAACTAGAAGGGGTTTGGAGGGTACGTCTCATCTCGAGTTACAGAATCCATCCTCAACTCATTCGAAAGTGCTTCTTTATCCTCCGCTACAGAACTCTCCCATCCCGATTCCCCGACTCTCTTCCCTCCCAAGAGGGGGTCGTACGTTTCCTTACACCACGACAGTCACTACTCAAACGACCACTACCACCTCTCCCTCCTCCTCAATCTCGACTTCAACGTTCTCTCCCCAAAACCCTCCCTCTTCAATCTTCTCCCCTCCTCCTCCTCCACGCTCCTCGATTCCTACTCAACTCCCTTCCTTCGAAACTCTCTTCTCTCGTGTAGCTTCAGGAGCTGGACAGGGAACAGGGAATAATGAAACGAGTTTGAGAAGTTATTTTTTGGAACCTACTCATTTGGTGGGTGAATCATTCGATGATTCAGACTCAAGGGACGGAGAAGGAGAGCAAGAGGGTGAAGGAGGGTTCGAGTCATTAAGGGAGTTGATTGATTCACGTCGTCGAGAAGAAGAAGAAGAAAGTGGTAGTGGAAGAAGAGGGGAAGAGAGGGAGTGGACAATGATTTCGAGACCTTTTGGAGCGAGGACGACGGAAGAGGAAGCGGATGGGATATTGGAGGATTTGAGAGAGATCGGGAGGGGAGAGATTCTTGGGAATAGTAGGACTAGGGAAAGGGAAAGAAGAGTTCCTCATCCTGAGATTGAGAGAGGAGGAGGAGCAGGGAGGGGAAGGTCGAGGGAAGAAACTAATAGTTTGAGTGGGAGGGCTTTGAGGAGTAAGAAAGGAGTTTATTTGATCTATTGTGGCGGTGGTGGATCATCAGAGGAGGAGGAGGAAGAAGTTGTTCCGGTTGGATTCACGGCGAGTACGGGAGGAGGGATCGGAAGAGGGTGTGGAGCTTTATTGTGTGCTAGAGGATTGGTTGAGGGGGTACCGAAGAAAGTGTTTGTCGATCGAGGACAAGAAGTCGAGGGGATGAGTAGTGATTTACCTCCTTCGAGTTTGGGATTGGCGGATTTGGAGGATGGCGAGGAAGGCTTCGGAGAGAGAGTTGGGAAAAGAGGTTGGAAGAATTGTAAAGGGTGTATCACGAGAGATTTGGGGTGTCGTCGATGGTACGTCGTCTTTGATCTCTTCATCTTCGCTGCGACTCGAGCTGAGGAGAACAAGCTATGACAGCGGAAATCATGTTGGATATCGATTATTGAGACCGGATGTTTACTGTTCCATTGCGAGGAGTAACGGGAACAACTCGAATTCGAACAGTTCTTCAACATCCTTCACCTCAATCTTCCACCTTCCTCCATGGGCTCGAACAACTCCCGCAGCAAACGCAAACTCGAATTCTTCCTCTTCGACCACCGCAACCTCGAGCAGCAGTAGCGGAGGAGTCACGGGAGGAGGAGTCGTCGACGGTCTCCTATTCCACTTCCGGTCAGATCGAGTCACATCAATTCGTCGTCGAGTAGGAATGACGCCTTCAAACGAGATTACCGAGGAGAGGGAGAGTATCGAGAAACAAGAACCTATAGAGGGACCGACGATGGGTGCGGAACTCGGGAAGAGGTCCGAAGCGAACCCGAATCTGGGCACGAGGTTGAGGGAAAGATTACCTGAAGTTGGAGAAGAGATGATCTGGAAACATATTCCTACACCTCAGGTGAGTTTTCGCTCGACCTTTCATCAGACAATACGGTATTGATGATCGGCGGTGTGTTTCACAGCGCGACTTCCGTTCTGGACTGATCTCCGAACCTCTCGATTGGTTGACTCCGGGACAAGAAACTTGGTGGCTCGAAAACAGTATTTCGAAGCATTCCTACTCGATCTCTGGTACTCGTCGTTCCTCCCTCAACCCCGACTCGACAGCCGCGAAAGACTTGTCAACCGACACTCTCTCCTCCGCAACCACTACCTCGACCTCGAACCCAGCGAGATCTGGTTCAGGAGCAACACTCAATCGGTCACCTGCTATTCGAGTCAGGGTACCGTTGGCCTCGAACTCGAACGCTGAAGTGGGAGATTACGATCGATATAGAACGGACGCTCAATCGTTCGCGAGAAGGGTTAGACAGAGAACCGAAACGAACGGAGGGACTCGAATTAGTGGAGATGCAGCGACGGGTGATGGGAGGATCATTAGGAGTTTGGAGAGTGCTGGGTATGGGAGTTGGTACAGAGGAGATGAAGAGGAGGATGAAGCTGTGGAGGAGGTTGAGACGAAGGGTGGATCATCGAGGAAGAGGAAGAGAGGTGAGAGACAGAGCGTTGGAAGGTGATCTTTTGATGAAGTTGTCCTATCAAGCTGCTTATATATACTTGTTGTCGTTGTCTGTCCTTCTTGACTTGTCGTTGGTACTATCTTGATGTTTTCATCATCGCAATTTTCCGCAAAACCCTCTCGTTTCACATTCTTCCTTGCGGTGCTTCCTAAGCCTGACGTCTATCGCCTTGTAGACGTCTTGGATTACTCGATTGAGCAAGAGAGAGGTGTACGGGTACAAGCTACAGGAAAGAAGACAGTTGCAATAGATCGACGAAATAGCTCAAACGACACAAAAACAATCGAATCAACCACTCAAACAAGATGCAAATGCCAGCAACCAATGTCCAACCTAAGATGCTGTCCGTCACGATCACAATTGGGAATGGTCTCTGCACCCATGTCAATTCGAATCGTAACTTTTGCGAGTCGTCTTTTGATTCCTCTCGAGTGATTCGACAATCTCTCGCCCTCCTCGCGTTGTGACGGTACGCAGCTACAGCGTAGATAGCTGCAAGGATGAAGGAGGTGGGCGT
>Ga0308170_10005117_pt1 | contig 10103 bp, 17 predicted proteins | sample PhyBR2_2_FD_202136 | JGI IMG/M metagenome (GOLD analysis project Ga0308170, IMG submission 202136) | Phyllosphere microbial communities from UC Gill Tract Community Farm, Albany, California, United States - DLSLSB.R2 | ecosystem: Host-associated > Plants > Phyllosphere > Unclassified | place... | reverse complement strand
CAAATGAGAGAGAGGTCGAGGGACTTTTCCCAACTTTCCAGACTTTCTGGGCTCTCCCTCTTTCCCTTCACCTTCTACTCGCAAACTCGCATTCCAGTCAAGCTACACACTCGCAATCTCTCTAGATCTCGACGTACAAGCGCAACCGCTTCTCTCTTCACTGCTTTTCCGTCTGTTTCTCGCTCTTTCTCGTCCATCTCTCGCTCGTCAGCATCTACAACGCTCAAACTAGTACCGGCAGGATCAGAGTCGTATCGGATAGCTCCAATACCGGGCGCACCGCTCCTAGAAAATTCCTCAATCAGTCAATCGCCTTCATCAAGTTTCGGTCAACATCGCATCTCAAGCAATGTCGGACGACGAGGAGAAGCCTGCTGTCTTCCCAGACGCTCAGAGCTGGCTGTAAGCTCTGTCGCCCCATCACTGTGCCCTGTAAAGAGTCTCGCTGATGATTTTGCCATTCATTCCTTATCGACTCCTCGTTCCCTTTCTCCTGCTCAGCTCAAGTACTCAGGTGTCAGAATTGAAGATGTTCATCGAGATTGAAGGGCAGCCAGCGAGGATCTACGCTCAAAACTCGAGGATGAACGGACCGACGAGTCTAGTCAGTGGTTGTATTGAGGGAACGCCGGGTGGACGCTTCAAGATATGTTACTGGGATCAGAGGAGAATAGCCAAGGCTGCGCTGGGACTGTATTACTTCCTCGAAGGAGAACTGTGAGTGAGACCCGCATCCGAACCCCCAAAGTTTCGTTCGTATTCAACAACCGTCGCCGCATCAGAATCCACGACGGAACCAGCCAGAAAACTCAAACGTACTTCAAGCTCCCTATCGAGTCAGAGGAGCGTATAGTTGAGCTTTCAGAGGAACGATCAGACGAGGTGCGTTTCTTTGACCGTGTTACTGCTGTCACGAGAACCTAGCTTCCGCAGATTCAATACTAGCACCACATTCGCACCTTCTCCTTCGGAGCAGTCCCTTCGACAGAAGATATCGAAAGCGCGACCACCGATACAACCACAATCCGTCAAGTCGGAAGCATCGACGTCTGTCTGTCTCCGCTGAAAAGCTGTCGTCGCAAAAGACCTTCAGATCCTGATGACTGCCTTGAATGGGCTCAACCTGAACTCTCGAAGACGCTGCACGAGTCTGAAAAGAAAGCTCAGTTTGCTCTCGCTGCCTGGTTCGTCACTACCTTTCTTCCGCCTCTCGAGCTTTCAGCCACTCTGACTATCTATCTTTTGCATCCTAGTATGGAAGCTGCCGAGATGACAGATGCAGAATTTGACGAGACCTGTTGGGTCACTAAGCGATTAGACGAAGACAATCCCGCCGTAATCTACTCCTTTGAGGTCTGGAGTCGAGGTGAGTCCTCTGCTCCTTTTGGATCTCTCATGTGATTCACACTAGACTGTTTGACTTCACAGCTGGTCTCGAAATGAAAGGTCTCGTCGATCGTGAGTTCCGACCTTTTTCCTCCTTCACGAACTCCGCTCGATGGGATTTCGCTCATACGCTCTCTGTTGCGCGTAGCCTTACCTCCTGAGATCGAACTTGTTCGAGATCAATCGCCTCCTCTAGCTGCTGACAACGCTGAACTCGCTGCTATCGAAGCTCAAATCCTCGCTTTGCAACAACGAGCCGATGCTCTCCGAGGCGACGACGAGAAGAAGATCAAAGTAGCGCGACCTCAAGCAGGAAGTCAAGCAGAACGAGACGGAGGAGTGATCGAGAAAGGAGGAACAATTTACATCGATTTTGACGAAGACGAGATCGAATGAAGACGAAAATCAGAAGGATTGATCGAATGTTTCTATTGTACTCTCAGGTATATACCTTCGCTACTTTGAAAAATATCTTTCGTCTCTAGCGAACGAGACACAGAATCGAGCGTTACGAGTGTTTTGAGAATTGCGAGAAAAGCGAAAGGAATAGTCTACGATACACACAAGTCCAATTCATCGATAAATAGGTTCGAAGCTGGATAATACAAAGCGTCTACTTGAGGAGAAGGAAGCGAAGAGTCAAAGAGAGATACAAGAAGAAGAACTCAAAAAGAGAGGGTGAAATATCTATATCCGAAGATCCCTCTCAAACTTTTACGGTACTAGCCTTGATCCTCTCGACCGTCTGCCAAAAGTCTGAAATGAAAGAAAGGAGCAGGCGAACTCGATGGAGAGTTCCGAGAAGAGCAACGAGCTCGAATGTGGAAAGGAAAGAGAATATTTTGCAAGTAAAGTTTAAACAGCGACAAGGTAACGAGATCTATAGGTAGTGTCTAGAGGGAAGGATAAGTCTATTGTAAGGTATCTGTTTGCGAATTGCGAAGGGGAATTGGAAAAAACGACGACTCTACTCTGTTCTCTTCCGACCTGTACCTACTGCCTCTTGTGACTCTCCTCTGGGCGATGAACGACCTCGTCGTTCTCTAGCTCCGCCGCGAAGGCACTCTGTATAGCGTCTGACCTCTCCTTGACCTGTCTCTTCTGCCTCTCGATACTTTTCTTTCTAGCCTCTTCGTACTTCCCTCGATTGTAATCGTTCTGTTTCTCCACCTTGTCTCGCCCTCTTCTCCATCTCTGTACGACTTCGAGATCCTTCCTCTCAGTCGATCCTTTACGGCCTGGTCTTTCCTGTCCCGTGAACTCTGCTCGTCGTATGATGTTTGCTCGTCGTCCATCGGTGGGAAGAGTAGCTTCGAGATCTCGTTCGGCTTGAGCTTGCTTGTGTCTTGCTTTCGGGTGAGCTGCTCGTTTCGCGAGATGGTACATTTGAGGGACGCCGACCGAGGCTGCGAGTTCGTGCGCTGACCAATTGACGGGACTAGAAGGGAAGCGGAGCTCGTTAGTTTTCTGATGAGCTCACAGATACAGGTAAAGGGTACGTACGATCCGGGACCAGCGAAGATAAACATATCATAAGCCAAACAACCTCCTAGCGATCCGACGAGAGGACCCAGTAAAGGCTACGAAACGAAAAAGGGAGAGTCAGCTTATCGCTTCGAGCGAATAGAGGCCATGCCAATACTTACACCAAAGATCCACCAGCAATCGTCGTGAGTCCAAACTTTCGTTCCGTATCCGACTGCCCAAAGAGCCAATCGAGGTCCGAGATCTCGAGCAGGGTTGATCGCGTAACCACTGACCCATCCCTAAACATCGTGATTAAGCGACCATCAGCACTAGAGCCGGGACGAGCAAGAGAAGGAAAGAATGGACGAACGTTACTCATTCCGATAGCGACGACGACGAAGCCAAGAACGATAGCTCCGAGTCCAGCTCCGGGAGGGGCATTATTCTGATCGAGGAGCATCGTGTGAGACTCGATAGAGGTGAGTGAGAGTCAGAAAGGAGACTTACCTCGTCTCCGAGAGCTAAAACCGCAATCATGAGAATTCCTCCAGCAAGTACTTCCCTAGAATCGATGAAGGACGGTCAGTCATCACGTAGGCTAGTATCACGTAGGCACAAGAGCTCACTGTGCAAATCCTAGAGGAGTAGTGCCGACTTGAGTAGCAGGAGCAGTGAAGAAGAGAGTTGCAGAAGCGTTAAGTGGAGGATCGGCTTGAGCGTGAATGAGCTGATTGGGATCATAGTCATGGATAGCTCGTTTGTAGTTGCCATACACCATAAGCGCTCCGACGAAAGCTCCGAGGACTGCGAGAAGGGTCAAAAAATGAGACGATGGATTTCGAAAGAAGGGGAGGAACGAAAACGAACCTTGAGCGATGACGTAGCGAGGTACCATCTGTGACGGGGGGAGAGTCAGTACCGGCGCGAGAGTGAGTGTACTCGGGATCAAGCTCACCTTCCAAGGAAAACCACGGAAAATAGCGAGAGAAATCGTCACTGCTGGATTCGTGTGTCCTCCACTGTGAGGGGGATTCACGATTCATCAGACGCTGGCGATAGCTAACGAAGCGAGACATTGACTCACGAGATACCTCCTGCGACGTAGACACTGATCATCACAGCGAATCCCCAAGTCCAGTTCTGACTCGAATAATCTCCAGCCTGTATTCGAAGAAATAGAGAGCTCAGTTTGAGTCATAGGATCCGAGCAGATGAGTGAGGACATACAGTAGCTCCGGAGATCTTCACTTGACAATCAGCTGCGAGAAGAGAAAGAATGCTCGAGTCAGCTTATCGTTTTGGAGAAACGAAGAAACCCGAAGACTTACCTCCGATACCGAGGACAACGAGCATGAGAGTCCCGAGGAACTCTGCCATCGGCTCCCTCAAAGCATAACGAATCGTTCCCCAAGCGTTCCGAACTGGAGGTCCATCGGGAGTCATGTCGTCTTGCCAATCCTCCTTGTTCTGATTGAGTTGACCTCCGACTTGAGGAGTGTCGCTATCTGCTCCTGTATCTCCGCTCCCTACTGACCAACTATCCTCATCGAAGTCTTCTCCTCCATTCCTACCTGATCGAGGGGTCTTTCCTCCTTTCTTGCTATCCTGTTCGACCTGATCTCTTCCTCGATCCACTTTCTCGTCGTACTCGTCATCATGTTTCTTTTGTTCTTGTTCGGCGAGTGTTGATTCTCCGGGTGATCTCCTTCGAGCGAGTTCTGAAGCCGTTTCGGATTCTTCGGCGACGGCGTTCGATTCAATCTCGTTTGCGCTGTCTTCGTGATCTTGACGTTTGACCGGGTGTCCTACTGTACTTCCACCTCTCGACATCCCACTGTTGTCACTCTGAGCGTTCGCACTCTCATCTGTCTCCTCCCCGCTCCCTCTCGCTTCCTCGCCGTTGTACCTATCGAACGGATCTTCCTGTTCGACGATCGTATCACTCGGCAAGCCTCCATCTCCTTCGCCTCCGACCGTGCTACTATGTTCAGTGATAGCAGAATCCATTCTCTCCGGCCCTTTCCTCCTCGATCTCTTTTCTTGTCTCTTTAATTCCCTCCTCTCCTTCTCCCTCGATTTCGCCCAATCTTTCGCGACACTCGATTTGCGTCGATCTTTCGTTGGGAACACTCCTCCCATCGCCCATAAAGGTTTCTCATCCCCTCCAGTTTGACTCGCTCCTGAAGCGGTACTTCCTCCTCCTCCTCCATTGAACGCAGATCCTCCTCCTTGAGTCGAATCCATTCGCTTGAACATCGAGTTCTGTAATCCTCCTCCTCCTGATGACCCAGCAGCGTTGTAAGATTGCTCGGTTGTAGGTCCAGCGACATTTTGAGGTCGAGGTTTTCGACGAGTTGAAGTTGTCGAACTAGAATTGCGAGGATGAGGAGGTCTCCCTTCTCGTTCGAATGAGATTCGGGAAGATGAAGTGGTCGATGCTTGTCGATCTGGTCGTTGTCGTCGAGTTGGAGGGGAAGAAAAGGAGGAGTGAGAGGATGAGTGTGAAGGTAATCGAGCAGAAGAAGAGATTAGACGTGAGATGGGTCCTGGTCGAGCTGCTGGTACTTGATCATTCTTGAGAGGTTCTTGAGTAGATTTAGTGGGTTGTTTGGGAGAGGAAGAAGTCGATCTGATTGAACTAGCTCGAGAACTAGATCTCGATTCACTTGCTGGTTCTTCGACTGGCATTCGCGTTACTCAGTTGTAGTGGTTTTGAAGAGTAGAGGAGTCCATTCAACGTTCGTGAGAGCGGTTGGAAAATTCGACTTCGCTCAGCGACCGTTTGAGGGGGATTAGAAAGACAGGAGTCCGTTTAGCGAGTTCCCACTTTGGAAGGAAGGGATCGTCATAAAAAGCGGTGCAGCTCGCTGATCAGGGGTAGGAATTCGGAGAGAGGAAGATGTCTTCCCGCGCAAAAGAATTTCGCAACGCTCGTTGTCAAAGCTTGTTTCGCACAAAGAGCCTTCTGAAACGTTACAACTGTCGTGAGCCTGCGTAGACGTATCGCCGGCTGGGAACGGAGAGGGCGGGAAGCTGGATTAGCGAGAAATCTTTGAGACATTGCGACGAAACTTCGGACACAGCTTCGAGTCCGAACCGAATTTGCTGCTCTCCCTCCTCCAGTTCACTCAACTTTCCAACTTCCTTCAATGCCGCACGCTGATTCATTGGCTCTCCCAAATGGACTGAGCAAACGAGATTTCTATTCTCACGTCAACTCGACGCTGGAAGCTCTGTTGACTCCTCATTCACCTCAAGATCCTTCAAATTTCATCACTTGTTTCTCTGTGAGTCGCAACTATCGAGCCTCAACGACGAATGCGAGGAACTGATGGACCTCGTTTCTAGAATGCTGCGTCATTGCTGTTTGGATCTTATGAAAATTATGTCGAAGGAGGATTTGGAAAGGAAGATGGAAAGAGAGTGAATTGGGCAGGTGAGCGATCTCTCCCAGCGTCTCTCTTCACGACAATACAATCGTTGCTGATACAACAAGGATGATAATGCCAATAGGGTTCTACCTGATACCTTCGCTTCTCACCTCGTCTCAATCCCGAACCACTCAACCAACCCAACTCTATCTCGGTCCTTTCCACGGTCGACCAGCCTGCCTCTCCGTCTCCCTCACACCACCCTCCTCTTCCCGACCCGTTGGTGTCTGTGCCGCTTCTTTCCTCCAAAACGAGACCGTCGTTGTACCCGACGTCGAGAAGAGACCGGGTCACATCGCTTGTGATGGAGTGACGAAGAGTGAGATTGTCGTTCCAATCTCGATCAAGATCAGGAGAAGGGAGGATTACGGAGAAGTGGGAGAAGGGATCGAGGAAGAGGAAGTCATGATTGGAGTGTTGGATATCGATTGTGAGAGGATTGAAGCGTTTGATGAGGTCGACAAAGAGGGATTGGAAGAGTTTGTAGAGGTCTTGAAGAGAGTAATCAAGTGGGAGCTATAGAGTTATAGAAGTTTTTTCAGCATGATAGAAATTTAGTACCTTGGTTCAACCTACTTACGATAGCTTAGCTCATTTCGACATCGAGACCACCACCTGATCCCCAACTACCGAGTACGTCGACGAGATCGCTCAGTTCCGCTTCCTGGCCCTTGTCGACTTCTTTCATAGTTCTCCATTCCGCAACAAATTCATCTGGCGAGATTTGTTCACACGTGAAGTCCGCGAGCACCTCCCTGTGGAGCATATCTCGCTGCCGACGTCAGCTCAAGAAGCTTGTAGGACAGAGAAGCAGACTCACCTCAATCGAATCATTTCCGACGAATAATCATGATACAAACTCGAAACATGAGTCAAGGCTTCCTTCGGGTTGAGTCCATGCTGTAGCGCCAAGCTCGGAGTACTCAAGAAGAGATCCGCCTCGAACAACAATTGCTTCAATAACTCTACGTCCTGTTCCATTTTAGCCAACCCTTCCCTCACCGCACCTAAACTCTCCTCGATCGTCTCTTGAACTTTCGCCATTCCTCTCTCTCTGATCCCTCCTTCTGGTCTTGAACGCGTTACTGGGGTTTGGGGAAGAGAAAGGAGGTTTTGAAGTTGGGAACAAGCGGATGAGATGGATTGGACAGAGTTGAACGACGAGGAGTGGTGGGAGTTGAACGCTCGTACGAGCTCATCAGCTCGGTGTAGTAGCTGAGCTAATGGCGCAGAAGCTGAAGTCATCGTCGTTGATGGCAGAGGCAGCAAGTTGAACGATTTTTTGGGGAGGGAAGGGTTGGGCTCTACTCTCACGTTCGTACTACTTGTACACTACTGTAGAGACTGTAGGTCTCTTGCTTTGGCTTTGGCTGACTCAGATATCGCTTTGAAGGCTTCTTCGCTGTTCTCTCGATCGATTTCTCGAGAAAAACACGTTCAGCTTCGTATTCACTCTCGCTTTGGCTCGACTCGGTATTTGTAAGGTGGCTATCAAGCTTGAAACGTTTCTTAAGTAGTCCAAATGCGGGAGAAAGAGGAGATGAGCAGAAACGGGACCTTTTCGCAGGTTCGCACGCTTTATCTCTCTCGAATCCCAATCGAAGAGTCAGAGCTGACTACCGAGTTGCTACTCACAGAGGATACGCCCTCCACTTGCCCGAGCGTCGGAGATCAGCGAGGAGAAGCGCAACATTTCGCCCTCTCTCCACCCCTCGAATCGTCCTTTCTCGCTCTCCACTTGTCGCTCAACTCTCGCTTATCTCGCTTCACGACGATACGTATTCGATCTTCAATACGCTACCTCAAGCACGGGGAAGTAGACACCTTGATTGTTTCTATTGTGAGCAGATTTAACGACATTCAGGTTTCTGCAAGTTTTGGGTTCTCGGACTCTCCACGTCGTATTTCAATGACTCGCTGTGGTAGAATCGATGTGCAGGAGACTGCGAGGTAAGCTCATCGTCTCGTTCGTGTTGTTGAGGGAACGACTTACCTTCGCTTGTTTGAGCGCAACAGCAATCGTTTCGAACAACTCCTCTTCTTCCGCCTCTTCATCCACAACATCAATCATCTCGACATCTACTGACTCGTCGACTACTGGGGATAAGTACTGAGGAGTTTCGGGGACGATGGGACTCGAACAATCGACGCCTGGAGGAGACGGAAAGGAGACGGATCGGTGTTGTCCTTGTGACTGAAGAGGAGAAGCTGGCTGTATGGGGTCGCGCGATGGCTCAGCTAGCTCATGATATAGGCTCGGGATCAGGGAGAGGTAAAGCTTACGGGACTGATCGTGAGCTTCGTTTTCGACTCTTCCCGCTTCTCCCTTACGTCGACCTCTCGCACTTCTCCTTCTCCCTCTTCGGCAATTTCTTGAGAATTGACATTCGACTTCTTGGGAGTTTTGGGCTTGAAGACTATGCTGTTGAAGTTGAATCTCTGATTCAGAACCAAGTCTTCTTCCTCTGCATGATTGTGCCTGTTCTCAAACGCAACGATCTCATACCCTACGTCCTCATCACTGACCCCCCATTTCTCGACAGTGAACCTGAGTCGAACCTTGAAAGGACATTGAGAAGATATTTGGGACGACTTGGTACCCCTCGTCGCTTTCGAGCAAGCTAATTCGTAGCGGCCTTGATCTGGAAGAGTAGATGAAGCGCTTCTGAGGCTTGGAGAACGATTGACGATTAACTTGAAGCCATGGTCGAAGCAGATTCGGTATGCTTCAGTTTGGAATCGTTTGCGACCGACGAATTTCGTTCCTATCGAGAAAGAGAGCGTTGTGCCACAATTGAGTGCGTGAGTCTCGGCGATAGGACCGAGGATCGAATGAGAGGCGGCAGGAGGAGAGGCAGATTCAATCGGAGAAGAAAGCGAAGGGGTTTGATCGGTCAACTGTTTTCGTTCACGATAGTCGGTCAGCGATGAAAGCTAATGATACGAAAGTAAGGCCACCGATGAGCGAGATCTACTTGCACTTCTATCGTTACCGACGGTTTCCAACTCGACTGCCTCTGCTTGACTCGTCGAAGCTTGAGCTTGATCTTCCTCCCTTCCCTTTCCAGTCTTCATTCGATCTTCAGCTATTTCGGGCTCTACAGGATTGAGGATTGACTGCAAAGATGCTGGGGAGGGCTTGAAAGTGGACAGAGGAGCTAGATTTCTCGATGATAAAGCTAAAAGAGCTTGTTGCGAGGGATTGATCGAGCTTGAGCTTGAAAGATACGACGAAGGATGTGCGAGCTGATATTTCGCTTAAGCTATGAGTAGGAGCTTCTTGTATGCTCCTTGGTGGGAAGCAGACGCACAGAGGGTTTCTTCCTGAGTTGAGCGAGGTCGGCAGTCAACGATCGCGCAAGAGCGGGAGCTTCACAACCAGCCATAGCTGCTGGCGTCTCCACCCCACTCTCTGTCGTACCAAAAGATGAAGAGAGATCGATTGAGCGGTTGTGGGCATGTCAGGGTCCGTCGGAGTTGCGCGGAGTGAGAAACAGCGAGAAAAGCGCTTTTCGAAAACTTCGTTCGTTGTTTCGTGGTTTAAATAAGGCGCCGTACTCTACAATTCTGGTGACACTTCCTTCCCCTCGCCAACACTCTTCCCGTCTACCTTGGGCCAGAACCTCTTGCCGGTGATCTTTGGAGCTCGATAGTTGGTCGAATTCTCGAAAGGACCATGATTGTGCGAATTGACGAATCCCGTAACTTCGTACTCGACCTCCTCATCACTCCTCCCCCATTCGACCAAAGTGAAGTTGAGCCTGATTCGAAACGGACACTTCGCGTTACTCCGCGCACAACCCAACGTCAATCTCCCTC
>Ga0308170_10005112_pt1 | contig 10108 bp, 7 predicted proteins | sample PhyBR2_2_FD_202136 | JGI IMG/M metagenome (GOLD analysis project Ga0308170, IMG submission 202136) | Phyllosphere microbial communities from UC Gill Tract Community Farm, Albany, California, United States - DLSLSB.R2 | ecosystem: Host-associated > Plants > Phyllosphere > Unclassified | place... | reverse complement strand
GCGGGCGCGCGTCACCAGGACGGCGCCGTCGCGCACGGCCTCGTCGACCAGGTCGCGCGCGCTCCACTTGGCGCCGTAGGGGCAGCCATACACGCAGCGCCAGCAGCCGCTGCGGCAGGCCGCCGGTCGGATCATCTTGTCCAGCTTGCGCCAGTCGAGCGACAGGGCGCGCGCCGCGTCCATGATGCGCGCGGCCATCGGCCCGACCAGGTTGTCGGGCAGCGGCGCCAGCGGCAGTTCGGCGCGCCAGCTGCGCAGCGCCGGTTCGAGTTCGATGCCGTGGGCGGCGAACAGGGCGGGCGGCGGCGCCGCCGCGGTGGCGAAGTTGATGGTGGAGGTGCCGCCGGTGGTCAGCGCGCGCACCAGCAGCGACAGGTCGCGGTGCACGAAGGCACCCTTGCCGGGTACCGCGGCCCGGGCCGCCATCTGGCCGAGGGTGCCGGCGATGGGGGCGCTATCGCCCTGTTCGAGCAGCAGCACGCGTGCGCCGCCGCGTGCCAGTTCGCGTGCCACGCTGGCGCCGCCGGGACCGGTGCCGACGACGATCGCATCATGGGAATAGTGGGTGGCAGTCATCTGGCGCGGCAAGGAAGGAGCAAAGGAAGCGGCGAGGAAACCGGCGCATGCTATCACGCGCCGCCCAGTCCAGCCGTCCCTCAGCGTGCGCGCTGGCGGCGCTGCGCCCGCCGCCGTTCGCATGCAGGCGGCGGCATGGCCGCGCGCATGCCCGCGCCGTCGACGCCGAACTCCAGCACGCGCCGCAGCGCGCGCAGGGTAACCGGCTTGAACAGCAGGCTGCAGGCGCGCTCGTGCCAGGCGGCGCCGGTGGCATCGCCGTCGAGCAGCACGACGATGGCCGAGCCCGGCATCAGGCGCGCCAGTTCCCCCGCCAGCGAGCGGCGGTCGTCGGCATTGAAGTCGGTGCAGGTCAGCACGGCGTCGAAGCGGACCGCCTGGGCCGTCGCGAGCGCCCCTTGCGGCGTGGCGGCGTTGGCGACGATATAGCCGAGCGACTTCAGCAGGCCGGCGGTCTGCCCGCGCGCGGCGGCGTCGTATTCCAGCAGCAATGCACTCTTCATGGTGTGATCCTCCTGCAACAGGGATGACCCCGATCGCGCGCCGATCAAGCCGGAAGTTGTAACAATTTGACTCGTCCATACGGATGGTCCGGTACCCGATGCCGCGGTATCGGGCGCAGTATTTGATAAACTTGCTCTTTTGTTCGCAAGGATGTTCCACGATGGCGTGCCAGGATGAGTTAGCCCCCGAGACTGCCGGCGAGCTTCGCGCCCACGCCCTGCAATGCCTGCTCGAGACCGATCCCTGGACCAAGACCGCCGGGGTGGCGGCGCTGGCCGGGGCCGCGCGCAGCGGCGCCCTGCGGGTGGACAGCGCCGCCGTGCTGGCCGAGCCGGCGGCGATCCCGGGCCGTCCGGCGCGCCCGGAACTGGTGCCGCCGCGCCTGGTCGGGCGGCGCTCGATGGCCACCGTGGAGGGCCGCGCCATGCTGGTCCACGCGCTGGCGCACATCGAATTCAATGCGGTCAACCTGGCGCTGGACGCGATCTGGCGCTTTCCCGCGATGCCGGACGGGTACTACACCGACTGGCTGCGCGTGGCCGCCGAGGAAGCGCTGCATTTCACGATGCTGGCGCGTCACCTGGAAACGCTGGGCCACACCTACGGCGACTTCAGCGGCCACGACAGCCTGTGGGAGATGGTCGCGAAAACCAGTGGCGACGTGCTGGCGCGCATGGCGCTGGTGCCGCGCACGATGGAAGCGCGCGGCCTGGATGCGATCCCGCCGCTGCGCGCCAAGCTGGCCCAGGCCGGCGACCCGGACGCCGCGCGCATCCTCGACGTGCTGCTGCGCGACGAGGTCGGCCACGTCGAGATCGGCAACCGCTGGTACTTCTGGCTGTGCGCCCGGCGCGGGCTGGAACCGGTGGCCACCTACGACGCTCTCACCGTGCAATACAAGGCGCCGGTCATGAAGGGTCCGTTCAACGTGGAGGGGCGGCGCGCCGCCGGCTTCACCGAGGCCGAGCTGGCGCGCTTCGCGGCCGATGCCTTATGAGCGACACCCCGCAACAGGGCTTCCTGCTCACCCGCCACTGGCGCGACGTCGGCAACAACGGGGACGACGGCGTCGAAGTCGAACTGTGGCTCGCCACCGACGACGGCCCTTATTGCCTGCGCCTGCCGCCGGCCGAAGCCGTCGCCTTCGTCCCGGCCGAGCAGGAAGCAATGCTGCGGACCCTGCTGCAGCGCGAACGCGGCGTGGCACTGCGGCCGCTGGCGCTGTGCGATTTCCGCGGGCGGCCCGTGCTGGGCCTGTACTGCCGCCACTACCGCCACCTGATGCGCCTGGAAAAGCGCCTGCGCGAGCACGGCATCGACGTCTACGAAGCCGACATCCGTCCGACCGAGCGCTTCCTGATGGAGCGTTTCATCAGCGCGCCGGTCAGTTTCGTGGGCACGCCGGCGCCCGGCAACCCGCGCCTGCTCGAAGGCGCGCAACTGAAACCCGCGTCCGGCTACCGCCCGCGGATCCGCACGGTGTCGCTCGACATCGAGACCACGATGCAGGGCGAGCTGCGCTCGATCGGCCTGGCGGGCTGCGGCCAGCGCGTGGTCTACATGCTGGGGCCGCCGAACGGCGATCCGTCCGGGCTGGACTTCGACCTCGAGTACTGCGCGTCGCGCCTGGCGCTGCTGGCGAAGCTGGAAGCCTGGATGACGCGCCACGATCCGGACGCCATCATCGGCTGGAGCGTGATCAACTTCGACCTGCGCGTGCTGCACGAGCATGCGCTGCGTCTGAATCATCCGCTGCGCATCGGCCGCGGCGGCGCGGCGATGGAATGGCGCAGCAATCCGAATGCCGGCGCCGAGCGCGAGTCGCACTACTTCTGGGGCTTGCCGGGGCGCCTGGTGATCGACGGCATCGAGGCGCTGCGCTCGGCGACCTGGAGCTTTCCCTCGTTCAGCCTGGAGCACGTGGCCCGGAGCCTGCTCGGCGAAGGCAAGTCGATCGACAATCCCTATGATCGCATGGCCTCGATCGACCGCATGTTCGCCCAGGACAAGCCGGCGCTGGCGCGCTACAACCTGCAGGATTGCGAACTGGTCACGCGCATCTTCGACAAGACCGATCTGATGGCCTTCCTGCTGGAGCGCGCCAGCGTCACCGGCCTGGCGGCGGACCGCAGCGGCGGCTCGGTGGCGGCGTTCGAGCAAGCCTACATTCCGCTGATGCACCGCCTCGGCCGGGTCGCGCCCAACATCGGCGACGTGCCGGGCGCCGACAGCCCGGGCGGCTTCGTGATGGATTCGCGTTCCGGCCTGTACGACTCGGTACTGGTGCTGGACTATAAAAGCTTGTACCCCTCCATCATCCGCACCTTCCTGATCGATCCGGTCGGCCTGGTGGCGGGGCTGGAGGAAGCGGAAGCGGATACGGTACCGGGCTTCCGCGGCGCGCGCTTCTCGCGCACCCGGCACTGCCTGCCCGGCATCGTCAAGCGCGTGTGGGAGGGCAGGGAAGCGGCCAAGCGCGCCGGCAACCAGCCGCTGTCGCAGGCTTTGAAAATCATCATGAACGCGATGTACGGGGTGCTGGGCACCACGGCCTGCCGCTTCTTCGACGACCGCCTGGCCTCGTCGATCACGATGCGCGGCCACGCCATCATGCACCGCACGCGCGAACTGATCGAGGCGCGCGGCTACCAGGTGATCTACGGCGACACCGATTCCACCTTCGTCTGGCTCGGACGCGCCCACGCCGACGCCGATGCACTGCGCATCGGCCGCGAGCTGGTGGACCACGTCAACGGCTGGTGGCGCGCGCACCTGCGCGACGAGCTCGGGCTGGAAAGCACGCTCGAACTGGAATACGACACCCACTTCCGGCGCTTCCTGATGCCGACCGTGCGCGGCTCCGACGAAGGCAGCAAGAAACGCTACGCCGGGCTCATGACCGCCCCCGGCGGCGGCGATGAAGTCGTCTACAAGGGCCTGGAAACGGTGCGCACCGACTGGACGCCGCTGGCGCAGCAGTTCCAGCAAGGCCTGTACGAGCGCATTTTCCGCCGCGAGCCCTACGAGGATTACGTGCGCGACTACGTCGCGCGCACCCTTGCCGGCGAGTTCGACGAACTGCTGGTCTACCGCAAGCGCCTGCGCCGCCCGCTGCACGAATACGAACGCAACGTGCCGCCGCACGTGCGCGCGGCGCGCAGCGCCGATGAGTTTCATATTGCCCAGGGCCGGCCGGCGCAGTACCGCAACGGCGGCTGGATCCGCTACCTGATGACCACCGCCGGGCCGGAACCGATGGAGACGGTGCGCGGTCCTATCGACTACGAACACTACCTGAGCAAGCAGCTGGAACCGGTGGCCGACGGTATCCTGCCTTTCATCGGCGACAGCTTCGCGCGCCTCACCAGTCCGCAGGGCGCGCTGTTCTGAATGCGGCGCCGCACCAATGCGGTGCAGGAAAACCGTTCATATACATTCCTATACAAAAAACCGGGGGCGCAGCCACCCCGGGTACCTATGCAGTAGAGCAATTTTCGCGCATATTAACGGGTTGGCGCGGCTGCTTGACGGCGGATCGCCCGTACTTACGAGACAATCGCGGAACTTGCCGCTGTATGCCGTCATGCGCCGTCATCGACGTGGAGTGAATAATGCTGCTTAACCTGGTTCGCATCGCCTTGCGGCGACCGTACACCTTTGTCGTGCTGGCGCTGGTGCTGCTCATCCTCGGGCCGCTCGCCGCCATGCGCACCCCGACCGACATCTTCCCCGAGATCCGCATGCCGGTGATCGCGGTCGCCTGGCAGTACACCGGCCTGCCGCCGGACCAGATGGGCGGGCGCATCTCGACGCTGTTCCAGCGCAGCCTGACCACCACCGTCAACGACATCGAGCACATCGAAGCCAACACCTACAACGGCGTCAGCATCGTCAAGATCTTCTTCCAGCCCGGCGTCGATATCGCCGTGGCCAATGCCCAGGTGACCGCGATCGCGCAGGCGACGGTGCGCCAGATGCCGGCCGGGATCACGCCGCCGCTGATCCTGAACTACAACGCGGCCACGGTGCCGATCCTGCAGCTGGCGCTGTCCGGCAAGGGGCTGTCCGAACAGCAGCTGTTCGACCTCGGCATGAACACCGTGCGCACCCCGCTGGTGACGGTGCCCGGCGCCGCGATCCCGCTGCCGTACGGCGGCAAGCAGCGCCAGGTCCAGATCGACGTCAAGCCGGATGCGCTGCAGGCGCGCGGCCTGTCGGCCCAGGACATCGCCAACGCGCTGGCCGCCCAGAACATCCTGACCCCGGTCGGCAACCAGAAGATCGGCAGCCTGGAATACACGATCCAGCTGAACAGCGCGCCGTCCGCCATCGAGGACCTGGGCCGGCTGCCGGTCAAGGTGGTGAACGGTACTACCATCCTGATGCGCGACGTCGCCGATGTCCACGACGGCAACGCGCCGCAGACCAACGTCGTGCACGTGGACGGCGGCCGTTCGGTGCTGATGTCGGTGCTGAAGAACGGCTCGGCCTCGACCCTGGCCATCGTCGACGGCGTGCGCGCCAAGCTCGACGCCATGAAGGCCGGCCTGCCGGACGCGCTGAAGGTGGTGCCGATCAACGACCAGTCGGTATTCGTGCGCGCCGCCGTCAAGGGCGTGGCGATGGAAGGCGCGATCGCCGCCGCGCTCACCAGCATCATGATCCTGCTGTTCCTGGGCAGCTGGCGCTCCACCGTGATCATCGCGGTGTCGATCCCGCTGTCGATCCTGGGGTCGATCATCGCGCTGGCCGCGACCGGCGAGACGCTGAACCTGATGACGCTCGGCGGCCTGGCGCTGGCGGTCGGCATCCTGGTCGACGACGCCACCGTCACCATCGAAAACATCAACTGGCACCTCGAGCAGGGCAAGGCGGTGGAGCCGGCCATCCTCGACGGCGCCCAGCAGATCGTGGCGCCGGCGCTGGTCTCGCTGCTGTGCATCTGCATCGTGTTCATCCCGATGTTCTTCCTGGAAGGCGTGGCCGGCTTCCTGTTCGTGCCGATGGCCAAGGCCGTCGTGTTCGCGCTGGCCTGCTCGTTCATCCTGTCGCGTACCCTGGTGCCGACCATGGCCAACTGGCTGCTGCGTGCGCATAACCCCAGCGAGGAACACCACCATGCCCCGGCCAATCCGCTGGCGCGCTTCCAGCACGGCTTCGAGGCGCGTTTCGAAGGCATCCGCCAGCGTTACCACGGCATGCTGGAACGTTCGATCCAGAAGCGCAAGCCCTTCCTGGTCGGCTTCTTCGCCGTGGTGGCGCTGTCCTTCCTGCTGGTGCCTTTCCTGGGCAGTAACTTCTTCCCGGCGGTCGATGCCGGCCAGGTGCTGATCCATGCGCGCGTGCCGGTCGGCACCCGCATCGAGGAGACCGCGGCCCGCTTCGCCAGGATCGAGCAGGCGATCCGGCGCGTCATCCCGAGCCACGAGATCACGACCATGGTCGACAACATCGGCATGCCGTCGTCGTCGATCAACGTCACCTACAACAACACCGGCACCATGGGCGCCCAGGACGGCGACTTCCAGATCGCGCTGGGCGAGGAACACGCGCCGACCGCGGAGTACGTGCGCAAGCTGCGCGAAGTGCTGCCGCGCGAGTTCCCGGACACCACTTTCTCGTTCCCGCCGGCCGACATCGTCAGCCAGATCCTGAACTTCGGTTCGCCGGCACCGATCGACGTGCAGGTGCGCGGCCGCGACCTGGACGGCAACTACCGCTACGCCCGGCAGCTGCTCAAGCGCATCCGCGCGATTCCCGGCGTGGCCGACGCCCGTATCCAGCAGTCGAACCAGGCGCCGGTGTTCAACGTCGACGTCGACCGTACCCAGGCCCAGTTGCTCGGCCTGACCACGCGCGACGTCGCCAACAGCATGGTCGTCAACCTGGCCGGCAGCAGCCAGGTGGCGCCGACCTACTGGCTGAACCCGGCCACCGGCGTCACCTACCCGATCGTGATGCAGACCCCGCAGCACCAGATCGATTCGCTGTCGGCGCTGTCCGACCTTCCGGTCGGCAACGGCGGCGCGGCGAATACGGCGAATGCGGCCACGCTGGGCGGCATCGCGCGCTTTACCCGCAGCAGCGGCAGCGCCCTGATCAGCCAGTACGACGTGGCGCCGATGGTGCAGATCCACGCCACCACCCAGGACCGCGACCTGGGCAGCGTCGCCGCCGAGATCCGCAAGGTCCTGGCCGACACCAAAGCCGACGCGCCCAAGGGCGCCACCGTCGAGATGCTGGGCCAGGTGCGCACCATGGAGCGCGCCTTTTCCGGCCTGCTGTTCGGCCTGCTGGGCGCGATCGGCCTGATCTACCTGCTGATCGTGGTGAACTTCCAGTCCTGGACCGACCCGGCGGTGATCGTCGCCGCGCTGCCGGCCGCGCTGGCCGGCATCGTCTGGATGCTGTTCGCCACCCACACCACGCTGTCGGTGCCGGCGCTGACCGGCGCCATCATGTGCATGGGCGTGGCCACCGCCAACAGCGTGCTGGTGATCAGCTTCGCGCGCGAACGTCTGGTGGAACTGGGCGACGCCGCCGCCGCCGCGCTGGAAGCCGGCTTCGTGCGCTTCCGCCCGGTCCTGATGACCGCGCTGGCCATGATCATCGGCATGCTGCCGATGGCGCTGGGCCTGGGCGAGGGCGGCGAGCAGAACGCCCCGCTGGGCCGCGCCGTGATCGGCGGCCTGGTGTTCTCGACCTTCGCCACCCTGGTGTTCGTCCCCGTCGTTTTCAGCCTGGTCCACGGCCGCCGCCAGCAGCGCGCCACGGATGCGGGCGTGCCATCTTCCGGAGTCCCTGTTCATGTCAGCTAAACCCTCATCCTCGCGCGGCCGCCCGGCGCTGGTCGCCGCCATCGCCATCCTGATCGCCGGCGGCGTGGTCGCCGCCGGCCTGGTCACCCGCCACAACCAGGACGCGCAACTGAAGGAAAGCGCCGCCGAGCACGCGGTGCCGACCGTGACCCTGGTGTCGATGCAGGACGTGCCGGCCGGCGACCTCGAACTTCCGGCGCGCATCGAAGCCTGGGCGCGCGCCCCCATCTACGCCCGCGTCAGCGGCTACCTGGCGCGCTGGAACGTGGACATCGGCGCCCCCGTCAAGGCCGGCCAGGTGCTGGCCCAGATCGACACCCCGGACCTGGACCAGGACCTGCGCCAGGCCCAGGCGCAGCTGGCGGTGGCCCGCACCGGGCTGACGCTGGCGGAAAGCACGGCGAAGCGCTGGCAGTCGCTGGTCGGCCAGAACGCGGTCTCGAAGCAGGAAGCCGACGAGAAGCAGAACGATTTCATGTCGCGCCAGGCCAGCGTGCAGGCGCTGCAGGCGAGCGTCTCGCGCGAACAGGCGCTCAAGAAGTACACCGCGCTGGTGGCGCCCTTCGACGGCGTGGTCACGGCGCGCAACATCGACGTCGGCGCGCTGGTGAACGTGGGTGGCGCCAGCGGCAGCGAGCTGTTCGTGGTGTCGGACATCCGCAAGTTGCGCGTCTACGTGCAGGTGCCGCAGCGCCAGGTAGCATTGATCAAGCCGGGCAGCAAGGCCGAGCTGACCGTGCCGGAACGGCCGGGCAGCAGCTACGCCGCCACCGTCGACTCCTCGGCCCAGGCCATCACGGCCGGCTCGGGCACGATGCTGGTGCAGCTGGTGGTCGACAACAAGCGTGGCGAACTGCTGCCGGGCGCCTATGCCAGCGTGCGCTTCGACCTGCCGCTGGACGCGAACACCGTGATGGTGCCGCCGGGCGCGCTCATGCTGGGCAAGGACGGGGTACGGGTGGCAACGCTGGACGCCGCCAACAAGGTGCGCATCAGGAAAGTGACCATCGGGCGCGACCTCGGCAACGCGGTGCAGCTGGCCAGCGGGGTGGCGCGCGCGGACCGGATCATCGACAGTCCGCCGGACGGGATCGCGGATGGGGATACGGTGCGGATCGCGCAGGCCGCGCCGGCGAAGGCGAAGTCCTGAGGATGCGTTGACCGGGTCAGCTCATACCCGTCGTCCCCCGCGCAGGCGGGGACCCATGCCGAGCCACCGGATTCGGCGGCGCGCCAGCGGCCGCAATGCCGCCGCAGGGTGACAGAGGCTGTGGCGTGAAGGGCGTGCTGCAGCCTACTGGTGCGGCGACAAATACGCTACCTTCGGCGCATCGAAGAACACCACGCTGCCATCCCCCTAGTTCAGGCGGTACACGTTCTCGGCCACCCAGGACAGGGCGCCGATATGCGTCTCGCCGGTGACGAAGGTGAGGCTCCAGGCGGTGGGGCTGCCGTCGCCAGGACGGCGCGGCGCATGATCGAGGGCGAGGGCGACGAGGTCGGACATGAATGGCCTCCAGGTTGTGGTCGGTTGTTCCCTGCATGCTCGGACTTCCCGGACAAAAAAGCAAGCCCGTGCGCGCCTACGCTCCACGCTGCGCCACGCCCCGGCGGGTCAGGCCGCCAGGCCCTTCTGCAGCAGCTCGGCCACCAACTGGTTCATGTCGACGCCGCGCTCCTTGGCTTGCGCCTGTAGCTGTTGCACCAGGTCGCCGTTGAGCTTGCAGGCGAAGGGCACCAGGCCTAGCGCCCGGTCGCGTTCGCGCTGTTCGCGGCGGTCGACCGGCGGGTTGGCAATCCCGCCATAAGCCGCGTTCTTGGCGAGCATCTGGTTTTTCATTTTTTCGGCATCGGCTTTCGCCAGGTCGGTTCGTTTCATTCCAGTCCATCCTTGTTTGAACAAACCGGCATTTTAACCGGGTTAGCGAGTCACACAGCTGCCTGATGCCTTCAGCGCGTGCAGATATTGATGGACTGCGCTAGTCGATTACGCTGATCTTGACCGTTTCGCGCCTCCAAAACGTCTATCATCCCACTACCTACGTCGGGGGCGACTACGGATTGTAGGTGTAGGGTGATCGTCCCTGCGCTTTATTCCAAATCGTTCTGAGCAGACTGATCAGGTATTCGAGGGCGTTCGCGTATCTCATGTTGTTCAAAGGAATAGCCAATAAAAGCAAAAGGTATCCTAAGCTGCTCTGATGATGAAC
>Ga0308170_10005110_pt1 | contig 10113 bp, 14 predicted proteins | sample PhyBR2_2_FD_202136 | JGI IMG/M metagenome (GOLD analysis project Ga0308170, IMG submission 202136) | Phyllosphere microbial communities from UC Gill Tract Community Farm, Albany, California, United States - DLSLSB.R2 | ecosystem: Host-associated > Plants > Phyllosphere > Unclassified | place... | reverse complement strand
GTCTTCGCTCCGACGACATCCTTCGTGGGGATGACCAGTACGCCCTGACCGTCTCCCATTCCATCCTCCGTATCGGCATGCCCATCCGGTCCCTTTAGATTGATGTCGAAGCACTGTCCACTGAACTCATACAGGGTGCGGACGAGCAGTGGCTCGTTGATCCGGTCCAGGCGGGGCTTGCGCACATGCGAGAACAGCTTAGACGGCTGCAGGTGTTCCTTATGCTTGGCAAGGATAGTGTGCAGGAAGAACGGTTCCGGGTGGTAGTCTTTATCGTTGACCATCGACTGTGGCGTTAGACCCCACTGGATCACTGCTGGTCAGCGCGAACACATGACGACCTGGACCGGAGACACGCACGAGAATGCCCACAGAAGCTTGTAGGGGTATCTTGGCCTTGCCCGTCTTGGTATCCGCCGGCCGTGGCAAACTGGTGCGAATTCATCTGGTAGTCCAGACCCAAGGCGTAGTGGGCGTATCGCTGAGGATCAGCATCAGCGCAGGGGGCCATTCTGGGCGCAGGCCTCACGAAGGTGTCCTTGTCGCCGTAGCTGAGGAAGTAGTACATGTCTCGCTCCTTCATCATATGGTTGGCGATGTGCAAGATGGCAAGGTTGAGCCCATTGTTGCCTCGCTTGTCAAACAGCATTTGGCCTGATGTCAGCTTCGGTTCGTAGTGATCCGGACAAGCGATGGCTCACCTGTCTCGGCGGGCCAGTGCTCGTCCGAACAGTATCGGCCCATGATACGGAAGATTGCGTTGTCCGCTGCTTGTTAGCCATGCTCCAGGTGGACGCAATCTGCTGCACTCACGGTGGTCCTTGTTCAAGTCTGACCAGAACACCGAGCCGCTGTTCTTGTACTCAACCGAGTCGAACAACTCGGCAGGGTCACGCAGAGGGATGTTGTCCTGCTATCAGTACCCTGGACCCGATGTACGGCTGCTGCACCCACACTGTCAAGGTAGACGAACTCGGTAAAGTCGGTAGCGATGAACGCCTCGTTCTTGATGACTGGCGTCAGTTCGCCAAGTCTCAGCCACAAGAGTCTCGACTCACCCCAGTTCTCATCGCTGCCCACGCGCTGCCCGATGGCTCGTATCGTGATATCGTACTTCTCGACCAGCTCCTTCTTGACCGCCTCGTCCTCCATCTCATCCGGATAATGGTACAGCTCGACCGGTATAGTGCTGCCAATGACATTGCGCAACATGTGCAGCGAGAGCTTCAACCTCTCGATCGTTTTCTATAATCAGCACTGATTCCCAGATGTCCAGTGGCTCGTGCCGGACTCACGCCCTTCCCGCCGGTAAAGATCAACCCCCTACGCCTGTCCAACGGGACATGATCGTCCATCCCCTTCTCCCACACAAGTTTCTGTCCCTCCCGCTCCACGTTTCTCAAGTATTCAACCATCTTCGACCGGTACCGCCTGATGTCCGACTTGCTGATACCTTCCCACAGCCTGACCTTGTCCTCGGTGTGAAAGAAGTAGGTGTTACGCGAGTACGTGTAAAAGGGGCAGCCGTGTCGGCTGGCGAGCTCGGCCTCCCACTGCTCCAAGGCTGGGCGGGCAAGCAGGTCCGTCAACCTAGCTTCAAGCGTCATGGGAAGGTCGTTGTTCCCCCCGCTCGGAACAACGATATGCGCCGGCAGCGATGAATGGAACAGCGACGGAATGTACGTCGGGTCGCGGTGGTGCGTGTACAGTGCGGGCAGGATGAGCACACCCATAGCGGCGAGCACCATCAACAGTACGGGCGATCGTGGTGGCATCGTGTAGCGTCGTTCGTGTTGGTCGTGGATGTCGAGTGCAGCAGGAAGCAAGAAGAGGCGGTAAAAGGCCGAGTCCTTTGACAACGCGTCAAAGTCGACGGAAGATCCAAGCGATCGTCGGACCGACGGACAGTGCAACGTCCGGGTCCAGACTCGTCAGAGACACCGCTACCGGATCCGATGATGAGACGAAACCGAACAAAAGGGGCCAAGGGAATCCGAAGGCGAGCAATTATAAGTGCTGTAGCGCAAGCTCGTAATGTCTCTGAGCTTGAGAAGCCTATGCTCGGGCTCAATCGTGCGGAAGCGGCTCAGGAACGGCGCGCGAGTCACAAGCCTCAGGAAACACAACACCAGGCATCATTACAATAAATAACCAGATTAGGGCGGAGGCCAAAAGAGGCAACTGCAAGGGGGTGTCGATCTGCCCTGCCTGCCGCGCTGTGCCGCGCTGGCGACAAGTGCCTTACGGGTCAAATCTCGTAAACTCTAACGCCCGTGGACCCGAGACACTTTAGACCGCACGCAGCCGGGCGGCGCCCGTGCGTTCTTGCGTCACCCATAGCGAGGCGTCGTCCGCTGCGGTGACAGGCCGGCCACGCGTGGCACATGCACGTCCTCCCCCGCGAGCCCTGCGACTCGAGTTTGTACGAGACTTGATGTCGTCCTCGTGGGTTCCAGACCGGTAACACCGCAAGGGATCTGGGCCGTATGATGCTGCTTTCGGTAAGCTGAGGTCTTGGATCAGCGGGTGAGGTCGTACATTGTTCGGGAGTGGAGGCTCGGACAGTGTGCCTGACCGCAATCTGAGACTCGGTTTTTGGCCCCCGTTCTCGACAGGGCGACGCCATTCTGGTCCATCCTGCCCTGTCCTTTGGCGCGATGCCCGTGAGCCGGGTCTGTGTGCGCAAGCAAGCGTTCTCCTTATAGCTACGGGTAGTACATACAGGGCCACGACCCCTCACTCGTAATCACCCAGGCCTCGAGGGAGTCGACATCAGTATTCACAGCCGCGCAGTGTAGGGTGCTGTGTCGTTGCACCGACGCCCTCCTGACCAGGCAGTGTTCGACGCTGGTAGCAGATAGCCGGCACGTCATAACAACAAGTCTCGAACAACTTACACTCGATCTCGACCCAACTAGGACGACCACTTTGCTGGCTACCCATTCTCACTCTGCTCCTCGTTGGATGATATGGCCCGGTCACGCGTGTGTTTCACAGGGTCATTACGCCCCCGGCTGTACATCCTTCTCACCATCCTCCTCGCCTCGGCCTTCATCGCCCTTCGGTCGACGGATGACTCGATAGTCACGAACGACGGGTTCGAGGATGAACGACTGGCGCATCTGGGACTGGACAGGGTGACTCACTCGGACACGAAAAGACCAGGAGTCGAGTTCTCACCTTTGAAGGGTTTGGGCGTCGATCGTTGGGTGCCTGGCGGTAAGAGAAAGGTCTTGATCACGGGTGGGGCAGGTCAGATAGGTGCGTCAGACAGTCGGACCTCCTTGTTCCCCCGCTCACGCTGTAGGTCTGGCACTTGTGCCCCGTTTACAGGAAGAGTATGAGGTGTACGTCTTAGACGTGCAACCCCGCCCGCCCTCGCTACTGCTCCCGACATCGGTGCGCTACTACCGCTCATCAACCACTTCCGTCGGGGAGCTTCTCGCGCAAAACTCCTTCAGCGGCATCGTCAACCTCGCCGGCGTGTCCATCCTGGAATGGTGTGAAACGGACCCCCAGAAGTGCGAGGACGCGAACGTGGGAAGCATGAAGGACATCCTGTCCGCGCTAGAAGGGGGCAAACAAAGGCGATGGTGGAAGGGCAGCGCGTCCGTCCCGTGGATCGTGCTCGGAAGCGGGGTCGAGGTGTACCCGGAGCAGGGCGAGGCGATGTCAGTCCTGGGACGCACCAAGGCCGCAGCGGAGCACACGCTCAAGGACCATGTCGAGACCGGTGGAAACGTCGCTGGGTCAAACTTACGCGCGGCCATTGTCCGCTTCTCTACCATCTTTGGCTTCCACGCCCGCACCGTCGTCGCCGAGACATTCATCCACCGCGCTCTCGTCAACGGAGCTATCTCGGGACACACGCAGTACGACTCGGACGCCCCGCCCTCGGACCTCATACACGTCGACGATGCATTAGACGGGATCATCGCGGCGATACGGAAGATGGAACGTCGCGGGACCGGCTCGTCGCTGATGACGCTCAACTTGGTCTCCGGGTCGCGGACACCGCAGGAACAGGTCGTCCGTCTCATTGCCGAGTTGACCGGGTCCAAGGGCACCACGAAAGATATCGGCTCCGGGCGGGCTGCAGAGCAGTCATGGAGGACCTATGACAACATGGAGGCGGAGAAGGTGATAGGATGGAAACCGAAGCACTCGCTCGTGAGCGGTCTTCAGGCCGCCATCGCCAATATTCACAAACTCAACAAGGAATGGACGTACTCGTACCTCGCGCACAACTGCCCGAGCTCGACCGTGCTCGAAACGCCCCTTGACGCGACGACTTTGCCGTCGAACAAGAACAGTCGGGATCTCGCACGGCTGGATGGGTGTACCGTCAACATCGGCTTTAACCGCGGTGGATACCTCGATTACGTCAAGTGCCCCTCGAAGGGCGACGATGCGAAGTGTACCGTGGATCGGGAGAAGGTGGTCTCGTACAACTGGGACGCAAGTGTCTTCATTGTCCGGCAAGAGAAGGGCGCGAGTAGGAGGGAGCGGGTGGTGAGGGTCAGGCTGGAAGAAGAGAAAGGGCGGGGTCTACTGGGTCTGCCTAGGTTGGGCGACAGCGAGGTGCTCGGATTCGAGCTGTTACCGACCAAGGTGGACGGTCAGGCTGTGTTCGATCTCGAAGTGGGCTCAGTGTGATTGAAGACAGCGTCAACACTGACGATAGGTGTCCGAGGAAGACTCGAGTCTGCGGTTCCTTCTGCCGGGCAACACGACGCAGCTCTTGGCTTCGCCCCATGCCTCGATCAAGGCTTCGACACTTCACCTCGAGCCGGCGAGCGCTTTTGACGTGAGGCTGAACGTCCTGTGCTGCCCAGTCGAGGGCGACTGGCCCCTGCTCGAAGACGATTGTAAGTTGGGTGTGGTGGACCTGTCTATGCGTGACTTACCTGCAGACGAGTCCGCTGATATCCGCTTCGGATCCACCGGTGACATTCCCTTCAACAGCTCCCGACGGGTCGCGACCTGCTCCCGAGCCGAGGAGGCTTGGCACCACAGCGCGGCCCTGCTCGAGTCTCCGCCTCTTAGTGTCAAGGGCGAGAACACCCTCAAACCCGTGCAGTGGGCGATGAAAGATCTCCCACCCTGCTGGAACGACTGCTCCTCCCCGACCGTCTGCGTCCAAACTGGATCGTGCCGCTGCGTACAGGCCGAGTGCCCGTCACGCCGCGTCAACCCTCTATCCCTCGCCTCGATCGATACCCCTAGACCTTTCGGGGCGACCAAATCGGCGCTGGGAAAGCTCCGCCCATTCGACTCCGTTCTGGTCAACGACGTCCGCGCTGGCAACTGGGAAGACCTCCTCCTACCATCCTTCCGAATGCAGTACGGGAAGAACGCGTCGTTCCCCGCCCTGCACGTCGTCGACGGCTACCCAGGCCAGGAAGAGATCGAGTCCGCGGCATGCCACAAGCTCCAGACGAAGCACTGCTTCTCCGCGGACAGTATCATGTACCGCGCCATGCGCCACCTTAGCGTGCCGGCCGAAGAGGCCGAGTTAATCGTCCTGCCGGTGTACCAGCACTGCGATGGCGCCAAGTTCCTGCTGCACGATGTGATGCACCACGCGATGGAGAACATCCCGGGCGTAAAGGAGGGGAAGAAGAAGGTGGCTCTGACGCTCACTCACGACTGGGGCATCTGCATCGCTTTCGCCTGGTAAGTGCCGTTCATTGGTTTCAGATGGAGGCGCTGACGACAGGGAAATGTGGTCGGCAAGGGAGAACCACAACCTCTACCCGGACTGGATCCTCGACAACGTCCTTGTCTGGTCCGTCATGGGCGACTACGACTCACCCTGTTACCGCCCGCATCAAGACGTCGTCATCCCGCCCCGGACGTGCCAGAGTCCGGCCCTCAAGGAGACGTTTGGCGATGTCTCGCAGGTCATGCCCGCTCGGGAGAGGCCCAAGCTCGTTACGTGGGCTGGGACGTACTGGGGTACCGGCAAGACCGAGCGACTGAGGATGACGTGCGATCGTGGTGGAGCGGGCGAGCGGGAACTGGTCAAGGGCGGAGGGGCGCAGAGCGACTGGATCAGCTGGGACTATATGAAAAACCTCGGCCAGGCCCGGTTCTGCCCTCAACCGCGAGGCATCGCTGGTGAGTCCCGCAGCCAAAACCCCCACGCAGTTTGCAGAAGCAGTGCTGATGGCAGGCTGGTCGCCACGGGTCAACGACGCGATCTATGCAGGCTGCATCCCCGTCCTCACCGCCGAGGGGACGCACTACCCCTTTTCGACCTCCTTGGACTGGACCAAGTTCTCGGTCCGACTCCTCCCGACCGACCTGGACAGGATTGAGGAGATCCTCGCTGCGATCCCCATCGAGAAGGTGGAGGAGCTGCAGCGCAATCTCATGCTGGTCCGAGATGCCTTCATCTACTCGAGCGACGAGGCGCCAGAGGACGAGTTGAAGAGGAGGGGGCCGATGTTCTGGGCGCTGCAGGAGGCAAAAACGAGGCTGGGCATGGAATATGCGTGAGTGATGTCCAAGCTGGTCGGTGAAGTGAAACTGACGCGCAGGATGTGATTCGGATGAGACGAACGATCTGTTCCGATGTTGGGATTTATGTTCATGGGCCAATGAAGGACGCAATTGACGAGCCTTCATGACGTTGTATAGTACTGGATTCATATCCTCATGTTGCGTATCATGCATAGGCAACTGGTGAGCTGGCCATACCTTTTCCTGCGCGCATCTCTATTCCCATAGCCTGTTTGAAGAATCTGGGCATACAGGCGAGGCCATTCCGGGCACTACGCCTGGCTGGCTCAGGTTTGCCTTGCGACTAAACAAGTGCCAGGTATCTCAGAAGTCGTGAGGATGCGCTCCCCTGCTCCGGCTCATTGGAATTTGGTGTGTCACGGAACATGCTTGACTGTCATTGCCTGAGGCTGACCTTTGCGTGTCTCTCGCGACAACAGATGATTTTGAGTTGACTCTGGCCATGGCGACGAAGTGGGGTGGTGGCTGACGAGAAGCAAAGAGAGTGACGTCGGTTCAGCGAGACAAGATGCCCGCGAGGTTGTGTTGCCACAGGCATCTTGGCCATTCTCATCAGCCTGGATCTGGCCCAGATTTTGTTGAAGCCGAGCCTGCTTCGACACAGTCGGTCGGGCCATTTCTTTGGGCGACAGAAGTACGAGCGCAAGGCCGCGGTTAGAGCTTCGTCCGCGAAGCTCGTTGCTATCCGTCCATCCGTCGGGTTCGAGCAAAGCCTGACCGAGCCCAGAGAGCCCCCATTCCGCAAAGCAGTCACGTAGTCCCGCCCTAAGGGACTCGCATTCGCAGACGAAAGTTCAGTGCATTCGATCCTGGCGTGAAAGGATACATCGTTACACTGTGATACATGGATGCAAGAGGATGATGTGAAATGCTGAGATGCTCGTACTTTGATGCCGCTGTGCTAGCCGCTTGCCCTCCCCACTCGTCGTTCCGAGACAGCATTAACTCTACTTTCCGTTGACGTCTACCGTTCATGTAGATGATTTCTACAGCAACGTCTCGCCCATGGCGGCTCGGGCGAGCGAGCATCCCACGGCGACCGTCTGGTCTATCGATACAGGGTCGAGCAATGACGGGTTTACCTCCTGCTTGTCAGCTCGGACAGACCACATGACCGAGTCCTGAACTCACCATGATGTCCACCGCGACCAAACATCCAGTCTCGGCCAATGCCTCCGTGATGTAGTGACCTGCATATCAGCTTTCGTTCTGCGGTCGGTATGATAGAACTGACCCTCTCGGAACGTCAGACCACCTCGTACGGGTGTGCCGGTGCCTGCACATGAGCTTTACGCCATGAATGCTCGGAACAAAAGGCTCACTCGGCGCGACCGTCGGGTCCATAGCGTCCACATCGAAACTGAGATGGAGAGGCTTGTCCAGACCCGGGTTGACGTGCTCCAGCGCCATCTGCACGACCTTGCCGATACCGTACCGGTCCACCTCGTGCATCGAGAACGCCTTGATCCCGTGCTCCTTCAGTATGGCCTTCTCCGCAGGATCGACGTCTCGCAGACCGATGTACACGCTGTGCGTCAGCTCCTCCAGAGAACCCGAGCCGGGTGACTCACAGATCCTCTGGCTTCAGACACGGCTTGACCCATTTGTTGAACGGCTCGACGTCACAGCCCGTCAGACCCAGCAGGAACGACACGGGGCAGCCGTGCAAGTTCCCGGTGTCCGTCGTCAGCGGCGTGTTGATGTCTGCGTGCGCATCGACCTGATTTCAGCTGATGTCGCGCCGGACTACGACGCACTCACCCAGATCAACTTGGCATCCGGGTACTTCTCCTTCGTCCCAGCGACTGTAGCCAGACCCAGCGAATGGTCCCCTCCCAGCGTAAGGGGCAACCAGCCCTTGTCCGCAATTTCCTGCACCTTGCCCGCCACGCGCTCACACACCGCCGAGACCAGCCGCGGCTTCTTCATCCGCCCAATATCCGGGTCCGACATGAGCTGACGTCCGGGCTCGCTGTTTGCGTATTTGGGGTCGTACGGCACGTCTAGGAACTTCTGCTGCGTGTTATAGTTGACATTCCAGCCTAACGAGGCGATTTGGTCAATCAGTCCAGCGGCTATCAGCCTGTTTGGTCCGAGGTCAACTCCTGCACGGGGCTGTCCTCCGCTGAGGTCAGCTAGGCGGTACGTGACGGAAGTACCGAGCTCGCTGGGCTCACCTGAAGGGTATGCCGATGATCTCGGTGGTAGCTGGCTGAGAGAGGAACTTGTACTGGTACTGCGGCTTCCGGGTACCGTTGGATGGGCTGGCGGAGATTGACGTTGTCGGAGACTGGTCTGCTCGCCAGCCCTGGTGGGCCTTGGTCCATGCTGCGCGGGTCGATTGCCGCAGAGGAGCGCCCAGCGGGGCCCGTAAGGGTGTCAAAGCGTTGCGGAGCATCATACCGGAGCTCAGAATGTCGGTGAAGAAGGAAGACGGGCGTACTCCGAGCTCGAAGACGCAGACCTTATACAGTCAGCGTTTCGTCAAAGGACAGTGCATCGCTTGTCATGAAGCGCGCTCGGATGCACGTGTCGCAAGCGCGCATGTACACGAGCAACACGCGCTCACACGCTCCAAGCGCCACGCGCCATTTGGGTGGCGAGGGCTCGCACGGCTGGGTGCACCGTGGGAAACAGAGTATGACTGTATCTGCTCCTCCCTGTACGCCCCCCATCGCGTCACGCTGCGCGCACGCGAAGATCCACATGAGACAGTGACCGACGAGCTCGAGCTCTGTTTGACAGAGACAGCAGAAGAACATCGAGGACCCCTGTCCCTGCATCCACCATCTCCGTCACGAGGACACATCAGCTAGCACATCGATTTGCCTGACAGGTCTCTTGCTCCTCGAGACTAGTCAGCTCAGCGTGAAGATCGCTCGAACTCACCTGCCTCTTCCGGCACCGCCCCACAATCCACCATGGCTTGTACGTTCTCACCAACCCTCAGTACCCATCTCTATGGGCGAGAATACCAGCTCATGCCAAGCGGAAAATCCATTCGCGGACAACAGGTCTCAGCACGACCTCAATGCCAACCCCTTCGACAGCAACACCGCCCGCAACCCATTCGAGCACCCGAACGATTCGGCCTTCTCGTTAGATTCGCAGGACACGGCTCGGGGGCTCGGCCAAACGAAGCCAGCCACGGCGGACGCTGCTGCCCCTGCCGCAGGAGGATGGGGCATGGGCGGATGGGGCAGGTCTGGCGGCGCCGCTGCCACCGCTCCAGCCGGAGGTGCAAACGACCTCGCTGCCCGGGAAGCCGCCTTGAACGCTAGGGAACAGGCCTTGCGGGCGAGGGAGGAGGCCCTGGGAATGCAAGAGAACAACTGGCCGCCGTGTGAGCTCCGCCCAGGTCTGAAATGGGATTCTTTAGCTCACGCCAGTCTTCCCGTTCCTGCGACACCAGCTCAGCGACCTCCCGGCGGATCACCAGCCGGTCATGAAGTTCCTGTACACCCAATGGCTCGCTCTGATCGTCACGCTTGTGCTGAACCTTCTGGGGTGTATCTTCTTGCTCATTGCCGGCTCGTCTGAGGGAGGGTGAGCTGTCCGCACTCCATATGACCGATTGCAGCTGACAAG
>Ga0308170_10005106_pt1 | contig 10118 bp, 18 predicted proteins | sample PhyBR2_2_FD_202136 | JGI IMG/M metagenome (GOLD analysis project Ga0308170, IMG submission 202136) | Phyllosphere microbial communities from UC Gill Tract Community Farm, Albany, California, United States - DLSLSB.R2 | ecosystem: Host-associated > Plants > Phyllosphere > Unclassified | place... | reverse complement strand
TAGTGCCTGGCGGTTCGCGTATTCGACCTCCAATATCCAGTCCCAGCATCCTGCCCCTGTGTGCATGATCCCGGCCTTGTTGCATCTGACCCCCGTGTCCATGTCCTCCCGCCAAGCTCTCCTCCTCCGTTGTCGAGACATGTCCATGACTGCTACCCGGCTTGACCTCTTCGCCACGCGGCCATTCGGTGCTCCGCCTGTACTCGTCCACTGAGGGTCGTTCCAGCTCTCTCCGCCCATGCTTATCCTTGTCCTTGTCCTTGTCCTTCTCCTTCTTGTTTCCCCACTCCATGCCCATGCCCCAGAACTTCTTCTTCTCCTTCCCGTTCGGATTCGCAGCGAGAGGCGTCTCGGTCGCATCCGGGGAGGGGCCTTCTATCCGTATCGCGGACATCTCGCCGACAGGCGGAATGGCATACGTCGTCGCCTGAGAGGTCGGGAAGACAGAATAAGGCGGTCCGGCGGGATCGGGCGTGATGGGCGTTGCATACGCATTGGACAAGGGTGAGCGGGTCCCAAAGGGCTGAGCGGGTTTCGGAACGGGCAGATTGCTCGTTCCGGGTGAGGTGGATATGCCGTGGGACTGCGAGTGGGTGTGCGAGTGAGACTGCGAGTGCGAATGGGAGTGGGAATGACCTTGAGCTGAGCCTTCCTGATCGGATCCTCTGACTGAGCCGGACGCGGATGAGTACCCCCTGTCTCGTCCGACTCTGGGCGCCGTTGTAGTTGTGTACGGGTCGATGTCGGCGAACCCCTGCAAACTGGACTGCGAATGATGACCCACACTAGAAGGGTAGCTCGGCCGGGTCGGCGTGACCGGTCGGACTTGAGGCGAGGGTGGTCGTGCCCCAGGAGGAAGGTACAGCTGTGTCTGCTGGATCGTCGGTGTCGAAGCGTTGGATCCGGCAGTGAGGCCGGACGCCGGTGTGGTGAGAGGCGGATTGCTGATAACGCTCCAGCCGTCCGGGGAGGTGTTGTCGTATCGCCCCACTTGGCCCGGTCTCAGCGGAGGTGGGAGGTTCGCATGCGGATTGCTGTGTCCGTTCCCAGCCACTGGTGGGGTTCCCTGCCGTTGCGAAGCGAGCCAAGCGTCTCTCCGCGCATCAATGTCGTCCTGCGCAGCCTGCATCTGCTGTATCTCCAGCAGACTGGGGGCAGAGGGCACTGAGCTAGGGTTCTTGCTTCGATGATGGGATTGTTGCTGTTGTTGTTGTTGCTGCTGCTGCTGTTGCTGTCCCGGCTGGCCGGCGGCGTGCTGCGGTGGAGGTGGCGGCGCATCTCGCCCTACGTCGAGAGGGAAGGGTGTGACGCTGCCTTGACGAGGTCGGGAGGAGGTGAGCTGATGTTGAAGATGATGGTTATGGTGTGATCGATGGTTATCGCTGCTGGGCGGTTCGTGCCCCCGGCCATCGTTCCCGCCAGATTTCTTGGGCGGAGCTCGCGGTGGTCCGGGCGGATGCTGCTGAGGCGGTGAGACGACATTGCCTGGCGGTAGAGGTGGACCTGGAGGTGATGAGAAGGATGCTGCCGCCGGCGGAGGGGAAGGCGGGGGCAGCGGATCGATGGTACCCGCCTTGCTCGTCCGGAAGAGTCTCTTCATCCTGGCGACGAGCGCGGGTGCAGGAGCGAGCGGCTACACTGGCGGACCGTATTGTCGAGGCTGATGTAATCACTCGAGCGCCAGGTCCCGCTGCCGTGTAGTGTGCGAGGGTTGGCTCGATGCGGTAGAGGTAGAAAGGAGTGTTGGCGGGTGTGTGTGATCTGGAGCGGATCCGGTTCGACTTCGGGTGTGGTTGGTTGATGGTGGGTGTGTGGTCGATGTGGATTGTGTTGATCGGAGCAGAACTGCTATGAGATGGCCATTCGAGTCGAGCAATGTGAACGCGCACTCGCACTGGATGCTGCGGGAAAGGTTGTGTGAGAGCCTGGGGGGGTGGGGTGCTGGATCGCAGGCTATGTATCGCTGTCTGTTGCCGTCGCATCCATCCTATCCGTTGCATCGAGGCGGTGAAGCCGTGCCGCGCCCGCGAGCAACAAGCCGGAACCATTTCCACACCTCGCTTCCGACGGAAACACATGTCCCTCTTGCCGCAGTCTCGTCCTGTCCTCTCTTTGACTTTTGTGCCCTAGAGCTCGCAGTCCAGCAACTCATTCGTTTTACCCCAAAATGAGGATCAAGCTCGCCCTCTCGGCACCCTTCAACCCGTCCAAGGTCCTCTTACCCGTTCCCGAAGACGTCAAGACCATCTCGCGGCTGAAAAAACACGTCCGACAAAGTCTATCCACCGTCTCGGCATGCTCGACAACCTGGCGGGAGCTCAAGCTCGAGGTGGACGGCTTTGAGCTGTTGGGCGGGAGCCAGCTGGACGTACTGGAGGAAGGGGATGTCGTGACGTGAGTGTTTCTTTGCCTGCATGCTGACCACCACTCATGGCCAGAGTTGCCCTCTATCCCGGTAGCTCCAAGTTGGACGCGGCGGTGAAGGACAATGAAAGTCAGACCGTCACCAAGCGGAAGGCAAAAGATCACGCCAGTGAGCCGGTGAAGAAGCGGAGAATGTCGAAGAGCCACCCCTGTCAGAGTGGTGGGGCAAGCGACCGGGTTCCCATCACCAGGCAGGTCGACCCGCTCTCCGCCAAATCACGTCCGCCTCCGGTGTCGGACGATGCTGTGTGCAAAGCAAATTGCGTACCCGTCACCGTGCCAGCCGTCACAGATCATGTCCAGCGCCGTCTACGAAGGCTATCGACGTCCTCAACGTCGTCGTCATCTTCTTCAAGCTCGTCATCGGACTCGTCAGACTCATCATCTTCGTCCTCATCCTCGTCATCATCATCTTCGTCTTCATCTTCATCTTCAACTTCGACTCCCTCGTCTTCCTCTTCGTCCTCTTCCTCGCCCTCATCTTTGTCCTCGGTCGCATTAACGTCCTCATCTTTCGCAAAGTCGCCAGAGGCCACTCCCCTCGGAACGGGATCCGCGGCGAAGGGCAAGCAGCAAGCAGGCTCAGCTTCTGCATGTCATTTGACATCCACGGCATCCGCCAATGTTCCTCCCGGTCAAGGCAAGCCGGAGACACACGACCGCAATCTTCGTCGCCGCCTAGCTAGGCAACACCGACTCGCAGCCATGCGCGGACTCGGGGACACCGCCTCGCCAGCTGTCAGCTCGGAAACCTCAGCCACTCCTAAAAGCACTATCGCATCACCCGTCATCCGTCGCGCGGTGTCCGCTGTGCCCTCGATCCCCGCTTCTCTGTCCATATTCGTCAATGGTGCGACGACTCCTTCGACAAGAGCGCACCCCACAGGTAGGCCGTCCGTGCAGGCTTCGGGTAGCACCGAGACTAGGCAAGAGGTCGTCCTCCCCGCGGCTGTGTTGAACAGGAACAAGAAGAAGGGGTTCTTGAAAGATATGGCGAATCTGCAGAGGGTCCGGACGACTTTTGGGCAGAACGAGAGTGTCATCTTCGATCCGGACGCGAGCGTCGATACGTCCATGTCAGCTGTGGATATGAATGCGGCGGACCAGGGAGACATGGTCGACTCGTCGAGTTTCCTTGGCGCGCTGGAGGACGGGGCCTTCGCGCCGAACGGGACGTCGACGCCGAACGATCAGATCCCCAGCAGGCGGAGACAGAGGGGGGGGAGGCGGTCGACAGGCGGGTACAAGGGCAACCAGGTGGTCCCGCCGAGCGAGAGGGACGTGCCCAGCAACGTATTTGTCACGTCGCAGGTCTTCCAAGCGCCACGGTGGGACAATGGGAAGCGGCGCGGGGAAGGGCAGGTGGAAGGTGAAGAGCGGGCTGAGGAAGCTGATGGGATGGAGCACATCGGTCAAGCGGATGACGCATTCGCGGGCACACATGTCGCGGGAGCCGACGCACGCGCAGCTCGCTCGAGTGAAACCGTGAATGAGTATACCCAGCGGGTTGTTCCTTATCTCGGAGAGGGGCTGGGTGATGGAGAGGCGGATGGGGACGACGCGTCATATCAACCGACGCCGAAGGAGCTCGCTTGGACGAAGATCGAGGTCGCTTTCGACGCCCTTGATGCCCTCACCTTGGACACGGTCGCCTCATGTACCACGGGGTCGACTCTCGGATGGAAGGTATGTTGATTCATTGCCTGCTGGATTCAGACCAGAGCTGATCAGACAGGACGTCTCGCTGAACATGGAGACGTTCACACCGGAGATGGCCCTACACCTAGGTCGAATCATGACTGTGGGCCCAGAGTTGAGGGTGAAGCAGCTGAAGCGGCCTGTTCCTGTTTGGTCGGAAGAGGATGGATGCTGGACTGTGGAAACGGACGATGGAGAGGAGCCTGTCGAGATTGTCATCGCCCGCGAGGACCTGCAGAAGGACGCGGAGAGGTGGAAGATCGTCCCAAACATCATGGCTCTGGAGTTGGGCCTTCCATAGCGCACGCACCATGCATGAATCGGGAGGTCTTTGAACGAGCGGCGGGCTCTTCCGCTACTTTTGATTCCGTTCCCTAATTCGCCACCGCTCACTGGTCGGTTCTACAAAGTTCGAGAGCAAAATGTCATCACTGGCGCCTACCATATCTTGCTGCATCCCGCCGCATCCGATCTCTTGAGCGTCGCTGCTGCTGCGGAAGAAGTCAACCATGCCACCTCGACTTCCAACTCGAGTGCTCACTGCCCTGCCGTTGACCAATGGCGCAGCAGCGAGCTCGTCTACTCTCCCACCACCGCCGCGGCAGTCATCGCCCCGGACGCAATCGAGGGGTCTTCACACTGCGACGGCTCGACAAGCACGACCGAGGAGTCTGAGCTGGAATCAAGGGCACAAGGTGGGTCTTCGTGCTCCTTTGCCGCCGGCCGCAGCGGTGTGGTACCTCCGCTGCAACATAGCTGACCTGTAGCGCTGTTTCCACTCGTCGTCTCCCCGTGACGCTCGGCAAAAGGATCCATATGAAGTGTTGGGCGTGAAGAAGGACGCCAAGGCGTCGGACATCAAGAAGGCGTACTATCAGGTATGTCTTCCCCTCGTCTGCACGACTATTCTAGGAGCTGATGGTGCAGCTCGCGAAGAAATGGCACCCGGACTCGAACTCTGAGAAAGGCGCGCAAGAGCGTTTCGTCGAGATTCAGTCGGCCTACGATATCCTCTCCGACGAGAGCAAGCGTCAAGCATACGATCAATACGGCTCGGCTTCCACAGAAGAGGGCTTTGACCCCAACTTCGCGCGCGCCGGAGGCGGGTTCGGCGGCTTCCAGGATTTCGGAGGGTTCAGTGGGCGAGCCGGCAATGCGGGCGACCTGTTCGAATCTCTGTTCGGCGGTGCGTTCGGCGGCGGAGGCGGCTTTGGCGGCGCTGGAGCTAGGGCGCGCCCGATGCGCGGAGACGACATCGAGGTGTCCACGACGATATCATTCCTCGAGATGTGCACCGGTGTAGTCCGGCGCATAACCATTGCGCCCGTCGTGACGTGCAAGCCATGTTCGGGATCAGGCGTCAAGCCGGGACAGAAGAAGACGCAGTGCCCCACGTGTCGCGGGACGGGCGAGCAGACGTTCCAGGTTCAGGGGATGTTCATGTCCTCGACGTGTCGGGCGTGTGGGGGTGAGGGGTCGACCATACCCCGGGGAGCGCAGTGCGGGGACTGTAATGGTGTGGGGCGGGTCAAGGAGAAGCGCGAGGTGGAGGTGGCCATCCCGGCCGGCGTGGAGGACGGCATGAAGGTCAAGGCGTTTGGGCGGGGTGATCAGCCGTTGTCGGGCAACGGGCCCAATGGCGATTTGCTCATCCGCGTCCACGTCACGCCGAGCAAGGACTTCAGGCGGCAAGGGACGAATGTGTACCACGAGGCTAAGGTCCCGCTACAGACGGCCCTGTTGGGTGGACGGGTCAGGATACCGACGTTGGAAGGAGAGGTGGACGTGCGGGTCAAGCCGGGCACGCAGTATGGTGAGGAAGCGGTGATGAAGGGACGGGGAGTCAACACGGTGCAGGGTCTGAGCAGGGCTCGAGGAGATTTGATCATTTCGTGGAAGGTTCAGACGCCCAGGTGAGTCTTGGGATAAAGCGAACATCGAGCAGCGGAAGGAATGAGGAGTGCGCCGATGCCCCCGCTCTTTCCGTCTGCTCGTTCTCGATGCTGAGACCGGTGCTCACGCGACAGGTCGCTCTCGCCGTTCCAGCGCAAATTGATGCAGGCGTTTGCGGACGACCTCGAGGGCAAACCAACCAATGTGTACTTTGGACAACCGCCTTCGGACACGCCGGCGTCTACGACCTCGACAGCGTCGGCGGAGCAAGACTCAAAGGGTACGGCTAGATCATCCTCATCCTCATCCTCATCCTCTTCTACCGACTACCGCACCCCTCCCCACCCGTCCTTCACCTCTGCGCGTGACAGAGACAGTTCTGATCCGCCTGAAGTTGAGCCTGAGTACCGTGGACGAGACGAGCCCTCCGACCCCGCTGAAGTCGGCGATTCGGGTGTGCTGGGTAAGGTGGCTAGTGCCATCGGCGGGGTACTCGGCTGGGCGGACAGGCTCTTTGGCAAGCGCAAGTAGGGGGCGGGACGTGGGCAGACATGCGGATGATGGGGTGTTGCGGCGGGCCATGTCGGCGTTCTTCCCTTTCTTCCTAGATAGTGAGCTATCCCGAGAACAGGTGTTGATAGGTCAGTAAATGCGTCTTTTACCGCAACGACAACCGAGGAGCCTTCGCCTGATGCGCAGACTGAAAGCGCGGCGGCGAAGTCGGGCACGAAGTCGAGGACGGAAAAGTCGGTGAAAACGGAGACTGCTGCGGAGGACGACCCGACACCGCAAGCCGCTCCGGAGGCGGCGTCGCAAGACAACGGCGCTACTACCGAGAAAGACGGGGAGGGAGAGCGCGAGCCGGAGAAAAAGCGCGCGACAGGATAGGCGGGTACGGAGCGAGTTGCCCTGCCTGAGGAGGAAGCCAGCAGGATACAAGAAGGCAGGGGGAGAGTGTCGGTCATTTCACTGCATCTGGGCTGTCACAGCATGATCCATCCGCATTTCAAACCAAACCCACCTCTCATGGTCAATACGCATCTATCGAGCTCATAGTATGTATCTGTTGCATTGCGTGGCCTATAGCATGTGAATGGGAAGGGTCCTTGCAGCGCACCGGTTGATCGCCGACACGGCCAACACGGGCCGGAATGACGCGAGGTGTCGTATGTGCAGTATGTGTGTGCCCATGTGTTCGCACAGGGCATGGTCTTGGTTTCGTACAAGCTTTCGTCCAACGTGCTGGAGCTAGTTGGAATGCACGCTTGGCCAATTGGCTGACTGGTTGGAGCCAAAGGTGGGGCGGTGGGGGTGTGGAGAGGCGGTTGTGGGTGGTGGTGTTGGTGGTGGTGGTGGTGGTAGTGGGGATCGCCCCCTCGAGTCAAAGAGGTACCGACGCGACGTTGCGACGCCTCGTGGCCGAAAGCGGATTTATTCTGTTGGGATCCCGTTGGACGCGCATTTTCCCATTTTGTTTCTCTTCGGTTTCTTTGGGTCCCTGGATCGTGCCTTTCCGAGACATCATGTTAACCTTGTTTCGTCTTCTCTTCAGACCTGGCGACCCTTTCACCCCCCCGGGCCCATCACCCGCGCCCGATCGCCATCACTCAGGACAGAATAATCTCCCCGCCCTGGCACATCCGCCCGGGGACTGCAGTCATCCTCGGTTAATTGTCAGACATCATCAACTGTATCCATAACGCATAACGTGATGCGTCGTTCCTCACCTTGGAGCGGCACGCCTAAACCCCCTCTCGGAGGCAATCTGGCATCTGCGCAGTCCCCACCGGGGCTGACGGTTTTCGAGAACTTTGCCTGGCGTACGTACACGTCGTACATGTGTGAGCACGTCTTCCGACGGGGCGCATTCGCCGACCCCCGGGCCCGCATCTTGACCCGGTACCCTTATGGCCGGTACCGTCAATTCGGGTTGATGTGCACGACGCCACAGTGTCATATGGGCGGTGCGCACCTCATTTTTTTGGCTTTACGTTCGGTGGGCAGCGACGCGTTGGATCACATTGCGTGGGCTCTCCGAGTCTGCTGACGGCGCCAGTCTTTCCCGTTGGGCCGGGAGACCCCTGTGCAAGGTACAGCGCCCGTGGCCATGCACCGCACGCAGCGGCAACGACAATGAGCAGACGGCAATGGATTAGGTGTCAACATGTCAGACAGGTGTCACCTTGCGTGGGAAGCTGACCCTGACCGAGTGCCGCCGCCAACCGCTGCTCTCGTCGACCCGCCGTGCGGCATCCATTCATGACGGGATCTGAGGTTGTTGATCAATAAGCAGGAGACTAGTGAATCATCCCGGGGATTTGGGACCGAGGATCCAGGCAGTCCGAGTCCTGACGATTGTCGTCGTTTTTCGTTTGCTCGCTGGCACCGTCTGCTTGTTCTCCAGTCTATCCTCTTTGTACATCGTGACATCCTCGGCCTGCTTTCATCGGTCGACATCAACCCACGACGAGACGCGGCATTGGGATTCGTGTCAGACGAGCAGGGTAATCCAAGGTGCAACCACTAGGTAAGTCGGCGGCGTCCCAAACTCAAACTGCTGCCGGCGTCTCGAACGAGTCTGCATACCCCATCACGCATCATCACCCATATACACCCGCACCACCGTCTCTCCTTTGTCACATCTCGAGGGTCTGCTGCGCGATACAAGTTGGTCGTCACGCGAGGTGTCTGGCCAGCTACGCAGCGGCAGGGGTGCGTGACATCAAGATATCATCATGGTTGATTTCTTCCTAGATCCGGTTATTCCGTACCGTGCTTGCCCCCTCGTTCCTGCCCTGACTCCCTTTTTCACCGTCAGCATCTGTCAACGTACCTCTCTTGTTCCACAACCCCGGTTCCCACATGCATCCAGCACAACGACCGCGCTAGTGCTTTGGCTTCTAACCACCCAAAGTTGGGGAACCTGGGCGGAACCGATGTCACGGGTACCTGGGCAATCCGTGGAGCGGGACTACCGAAAAGAACGGCGGGGCTTCGTGGTGATAACTGAGCCGGAGGCTCTATGATCCCCCTCTACCAGACCCCGCAGTGCATGTTGGAAGCGGTCGTGTGCGCGCTTTGGACGTGTTTGTGAACGCCAGCATTGCTCACCCCTAGCGACACTAGCTGCAGAGCCAGACGAAGGACTGCACGGTCGAGGGAGAAAAGGTTTGAGTGGGAAATTTCATTAGCGCGTCAGAGGCTGGAACATAATCCAAAGAGTGAGTGTCGGGCTCGGGACGGTTTCCATCTCCGGCCAGTGGCCACCGCCAACCAGGCCCCAGGGAACGCAAGGCGTTTTGGGTTGAAACATGATCCTCCCCCATGCCCCATCCCTCATGCGTCGAATGTCTGCCACCAATTACAACGGTGGCGTAGGCGTACGGCGCCGGGCATTGCATGCATCGACGCCCCGACGAGGGCGGGCGCGTGGCCGACTGATGAACAATCATCGACGCTTTCGTGGTTCTAGAGAACAGTTTCCCGATGCCTCGAGGGCGATCGTGGACGCCATGAAGCTGATTACAGCCAGTGTGTCCTCTCGCTAGACTCGAGATCTGTGTACGGTGCACCGTGCATCTGGGATCGTCGTTTACGAGGAATCAAAGCTGTATGTCGACACCCCTTTCCGAGCCAAAGCAGGTCACTGGGGGCGGGCGTGCTGATCATCAGGACCTCGCCTTGACACACCCTTTCGTTCCGACCAACACGACACACTCTGTCCCGCTTGTCGAAACGCCTTGTGCCCTCATCAGCCCATCACCCACTCGCGACTCTTGTCCGTGACGATATCAGCCCCGACCTCGTATAGGAAGACACCGACAACATCGCCAATCCCTCCAGACCACCACCTCACCACCCTTTGAGTGAGTGTCGGCCGTTCATCGTAAGCGCCTCTCCACCCCTCACCTCCTCGTCGCCTTCACTTTCAAACCCATCTGCGCCCTCCTTTGACTCGAATGCACATACCCACTCCGGGCGATCACTCCGTCGCGCGCCGTCTCCGACCGCAAAGCGAAGACGGGGGGTGCCATGCAGTGCACCAACGGCGTGTGTGTTGCCCACATACCTCCTCTCCTTCGTTCCGACGGTGTCCCGTTCCC